>Ga0129307_1002102_pt1 | contig 17536 bp, 21 predicted proteins | sample P1105metagenome_FD_94437 | JGI IMG/M metagenome (GOLD analysis project Ga0129307, IMG submission 94437) | Capybara group fecal microbial communities from Wisconsin, USA - P1105 metagenome | ecosystem: Host-associated > Mammals > Digestive system > Large intestine > Fecal | place: USA: Wisconsin... | reverse complement strand
GCCCCGCCTGCATGCTGCGCTGTACATCTTCGTCAAATGCATTGGCGGTGAGGGCGATGAGCGGAATCGCTTTGGCATCCTCCCTGTCCATCGCGCGGATCGCCCGCGTCGCCTCCAGCCCATCCATGACGGGCATGCGCATATCCATTAGGACCGCGTCGTAGTAGCCCGCCTCATGCTGCGCAAAAAGATCGACGGCGACCTGGCCGTTCTCCGCAAGATCGACTTCCATCTCCCGCATAGACAGGACCATCACCATGATCTCCGCATTGATCGACACGTCTTCGGCGAGCAGGATGCGCCGGCCGACAAGGTCTGCTGTCTCCCTGGCGAGTTCCTCATTCTTCCTGCGGAACGCCTCTCTGAATTCATCCATGACGCTGCCGGCAAAGAGCGGTTTGGACACGAAGGTATCCACCCCGGCCTCCCTGGCTTCGTCCGCGATATCATCCCAGTTGAAGGACGTCAGGATGATGATCGGTGTCTCATTGCCAACAATCGAGCGGATCTGCCGGGTCGTCTCCACGCCATCCATCTCCGGCATGCGCCAGTCGACGAGGATCAGGTCGTAGTCCTCTCTGCGGCCGTGCCGAATGCGCGCCTTGTCGACGCCTTCCCAGCCGGACTCCGCCGTTTCGCAGCTGATGCCGATCTGTCCGAGGACGATCTCCGCATGCTCCAGCGCAATGCTGTCGTCATCGATGACGAGAACACTCATCTCGTGCGGACTGATCATGCCGTCTTTGGTCTCCACGCTCTTTCTGTTGGATTCGCCGAGCGTGACCGTCACCGTGAACGTGCTGCCTTTGCCCTTTTCGCTTTGGACATCGATCTGGCCGTTCATGAGCTCGACGATGCTCTTGGTGATCGGCATGCCGAGCCCCGTGCTGCCGTACCGGCTGGTGGAGGACGAGTCTTCCTGGCTGAACGCATCGAACAGATGCGGCAGGTATTCCTCGCTCATACCGATGCCGGTGTCGCTGATGACAAAGCGGAGCGTGGCTTTCTTATCGAACCGCGCGGTTTCTTCGATGGTAAAGCTGACTTTGCCGCCTTCCGGTGTGAACTTCACGGCGTTGCCCAGGATGTTGATCAGCACCTGGCGCAGCTTCATGTCGTCGCCGACATAGTAGTCGTCGACATGCCCGTTGATGTGGCAGTCGAATGCAAGCCCCTTGTCGCGGCACTGCCCGCTGATCATGGTATTGACCTGCTCCAGGCTGCGCGCGAAGGAGAATTCTTCATTCTTGATGGTCATGCGCCCCGACTCGATGCGGCTCATGTCCAGAATTTCGTTGATGATTTCAAGCAGGTGCTCGGCGCTGTCCCCGATCTTCTCAAGGTACACCTTGACTTTGCCGTCCGTCGCCGGGTCGTTCATCGCGATGTTGTTGAGGCCGATGATGGCGTTCATCGGGGTGCGGATCTCGTGGCTCATGTTGGAGAGAAACGCCGTCTTCGCCTTGTTGGCGTGCTCCGCGGCTGCCAGCGCTTCCTGCAGGGCTTTGCGGCTTTCCTCCAGTTCGAAGCGGTACTCTTCTTTCTCATCCTCGACAACATAACTGTGCAGCAGGCACGTGCCAAGGAGGTATCCCATCGCATAGAACGGAAGCAGCGGATAGAACAGCTGCACGCTGATCATCAGGATCATGGCGATGCCGAACAGCCCGATGGTGAGGTGCCGCCGGCGCATGGTTCCTTCCGATTTCGCTGTGATGCGGAGCGTGTAAATCGCAGTCAACAGGAACAGCAGGATCTGAATCGCCAGCGTGACATACCGGGCCGTGCCCGCATGGTACTCACCGTTTTCATCAAACCAGAACAGGATCGGATAAAAGAAGTTGACCGCAACAACGATCACTTCGAAGATCAGAAACAGCCGGCCGCCCTGATTGAGCAGACCGCCGAACAGGGTTTTCTCTTCCAGATAGGTGACCACGTACCGCGTCCACAGCATGACCGCCGCTGCCATCGCAATGAAGTGGACCGCCGTATCCGCATAGACGAGCGTGATCAGCTTGTGCGATTCCAGGAGCCCCCACAGAAGGTCTGTGATGTAATACGCCATCACGCCAAAGAGGAAGTAACGGTAGTTCCGTTCTCCCTGCGTAAGACTCCCGGCGCTGCGCTGCCACAGCACATCCCGGTTGATGATCAGCATGATGACCGACGCTAAAATCCCGATGATCGAATACGTCATGGCATAATACTCCAATGCGGCAATAAATAACCATTTTTATTATAGCAAACCTTGTGCCCTTACAGGGAGCCGTTTTTTGAACATTTCGGCTGTATCTGTCGGAATCATCCAACAACGTGTTGTGTTATACTCCGATTGTAAGGAGGTGCAGGATGAACAAACAACCCGCCGTCACCGCCGCGACCAGGCAGAAACTGACCGAGGCATTCTGGAAACTGCTGGAGAAAAAGGAGCTCAACCGCATCACGGTCAAGGAGATCACCGACCTGGCAGACTACAACCGCGGCACATTCTATCAATACTTTACCGATATCTACGCGCTGGTCGAAGACGAAGAGGAACGGATCCTGTCCGCGATCCGGGAGATCAATGCACCGAAGATCCTGCAGGAATCGCCGGAATCGCTGCCGGGCGCCATTGTCCCCTTCATTGAACAGAACAAACGGAAGATCGCCCTGCTGCTCGCCAAACGCGGGGATGTGTTCCTCGGGAAGATCAAAGCGGAGATGTACCCATTCTTCCTGCGCAGTTATGAGATCCCGGACACCGCTTCCTCCCGCATCCTGTTCTCGTTCGTCGTCGGCGGCATCACACAGGCGCTCGTCGAATGGCAGACGAATGAGCAGATTCTCACCATCGGACAGGTCGCGCCCATCATCATGGAGGGGCTGCTGGAAGGACCGGTTTCACTGATTATGAACCTCAACGACAAGGAGGCCGCCCATGACTGATACGATTCTCATTGATCACATGACCAAGGACTACGGCCTTGGCCGCGGCGCATTCGACATCACGCTTTCGGTGCACGCGGGAGAATGCTACGGCTTTCTCGGGCCGAACGGCGCCGGCAAAACTACGACGATCCGCCAGCTGATGGGCTTTACCCGCCCGAACAGCGGCCGCGCCGAGATCTTAGGCAGAGACTGCTGGCGCGAAGCGGCGGTCCTCAAAAACCACATCGGCTATATCCCCGGGGAGATCGTCCTGCCCGCCGGGATGACCGGTACCGGCTTTCTCAGGATGATGGAAAAGATGCACGGCATCACGGACACGAGCCGCACAGAGATGCTGATCGAGCGATTCCGCCTCGACACCTCCTCCGGCGTCAAAAAAATGAGCTTCGGCATGAAGCGCAAGCTCGCCATCATCACCGCATTCATGCACGACCCGGAGATCCTCATCCTCGACGAGCCCTCTTCCGGTCTCGATCCGCTCATGCAGAAGGAGTTCATCGACTTCCTGGCGGAGGAAAAAGCACGCGGCAAGACGCTGTTCCTGTCCTCGCACATCTTCCACGAGGTGGACGTCGCCTGCGACCGGCTGTCCATCATCAAAGAGGGCTACATTGTTTCGGAGATCGACCTCAATGCCCGCCGGCGCGAAGAAGGCGCGGCCTTTGATCTGGAGCAGTACTTCATGGATTTCTACCGCACCGATGTGCAGGCCGGGAAAGGAGGTGAGGCGCATGCGTGACCGTGAGATCAGAACGTTTTCCGGCACCCTGTTCGGCTACACCGCTAAGAGCAACGTCGTGCTGATGCTTGTCATCACGCTCGTCTTCTGCATCTTCACCGTGGCTACCAACGCGGCGACCTATATGCTCAGCACCGACACCAAAGAGGTGGCAGACGAGGAATCGCAGAGCACTTTCTTCACCTACCTCGGCACGCTGGCTGTATACGACCAGATGACCGGGGCGTCCCTCTCCTATGAGGACTTCACCTCCGGCGGAGATTCTGCAGCTTATGAGCATGCGTTCGCACTGTATAACGCGCAGAAGGACGCTGGCGAGGAATCGCTCAGCACGGAGGACTTCGCCGCCCTCATCGACACCATCGAAGCGACGGACACCGATCCGGCAACGCTCGTGCGGTCGTTCGAGTATGCCTACGCCCTGCAGGATGAGACCGGCATCTTTACGGGGGAGGAACTCTCCATGGACGACATGGTCGAGACGCTGCTTGCCGGCATGGGTATCAGCACGGAAGACCTCGACCGGATGCAGGAGATGGACTTCACCTTCATGCTCACCCGGATCTACTATACTGCGATGGGCGCCCTTATCCTGTTCCTGTTCGTCATCCTCGCGGCGAACGGACTCATCGCCAGCCAGGTGGACCGCGGCTCTATGGCTTACCTGCTGTCCGCCCCGAACCGGCGCCGGGCCATCACCCTGACGCAGCTCGTGTACATGCTCGTCGCCCCGCTCGCGATCATGACAGTCGGCTGTCTGCTGCGCATCGGCAGCACAAAGATCCTCTTTGGAGAGGTCTGCGTGCCGCGGCTTCTGTGCCTGTACCTTGGGATGTATATTCTGGTGGAGGCGATCGCCGGGATCTGCTATCTGTGCAGCTGCCATTTCAACGAGAGCAACCGGTCGCTTGCGGTCGGCGGAGGCTTCGCGATCTGGTGCTTCCTCGCGTCCCTGCTCGGCATGTTCGGCTCGAAGGAACTGATCGACATGGGCATCGGGGTCACGCAGCTCGGCATCTTCAACAAACTCACGCTGATCAGTCTGTTCGACATCCAGGCGATCCAGACCGTCGGCACCGGCGCGCTCGATACTTCGTTCGTTCCGAAACTGATCGTGCTCGGTGTCATCGCACTCGCCGCGTATATCGCCGGGATCGTGCGGTTTGAAAGAAAGGACCTGCCGCTGTAGAGCAAACAAGAATGCGTACAAAAAGAGAGGCACTTGCCTCTCTTTTTTCTATCTTCATTCACTCATCTCCGTTCACTTCCGGGTTGCAAAGAAGCCCATCAGATTGATGAAGAAAATCACTGCGTTGACGACCAGCAGTCCGATATAGACCGGGGTCATTTTGCCGTCCTGGATATACATGTAGAAAACCAGCGCGAACACGAGCAGGTTGCCGATCAGTCCAAACAATGTGGATCTGTTCTGTTTGTTCATATATTGTTCCCCCTTCTAAAAGCACTCCATTGAGTATACCATACCGGCGGCATTAGAAAGCCCTCTATCTACCGGAACCGCCCCACTTTTCATAAGCTTTCCGATAACTGCGGACAGCTGTTTCAAATCGCTCATCCACATCACACCTTGCCGTGCACGTGGCAATCAGACGTTCCGTGATTGTGTTCATCCGTTCGGCCAAGCCGGAATACTTGCATATCGTATATACACCGCCATCTTTCATAGGCTCTGTCCGGCCTGCCATGTTTTCCAGAATCAGCGTGAGATTGTGATGGTCAAGGTGCTCCATCTTCTTCATTTCATCCAGCAGCCTGCTGAGATAGACAGGCGTATCACAATGGTTCAGCTGAATGATCTTCAGTATATTTTCATGGGGTACCCAGATGCGGTTCGGCACAGTCCAAAGTGTCGCGAAGAGAGCGTCCAGGAGTTCCTCATCCCATTCCTTCAGCGTCTCCTCTCCAATGTGCAGCATCCGGAACATGTTGTACCGGGCTGGTTCCTCCCGACCCATATGGAAGGAGGAACCTCTGTATTGAAAATAGAACTGTTTCGCTTCTTCCAATGTCATAGCCTGTCTCCTCTGATTGGCGGGGCAAGTGAGTCCTTTCAAGTATACCACAGTCCCTACACATAACCGGATGCAATCTTGGCAAATGAAAATAGCCGCCAAATCCAGATATTTTAGCCGCTATTTCAATAGCTGCTAAATATGTCGGGCTAACTGTCCATTGGCTGCGCTTCTGTAATCGCAATACATCATACTCCCAGTGAAAGGGAACAGCCGGATTAGTGGTTTATCGAAGAAGAAAAAGAATCTGCAGAAGCAGACCCCTTTCGTTTGATAATAAGCTCTCTAATGATCATTCTTGATCACTCGTGAGTAATGTCATTTCGAATTTCCATATTTTGGTTGATTAGAAATGGAAGACTTTGGCCTGACTTGCTTTATCGCCGGATACAGTCTCGGTAACAGAAATGACCGCCACCGGTAGGTGACGGTCATTTCATGACCATTCACATATCGGGCTGACCGTCTATCGGCGGCGCCTTCTGTAACTGCAATATACCACATTCAACCTGACAAGTAAACAACGACATACGGGGCTCGAACAGACTTGCTATTCGCCTATCCCCTTAAAACCAAGAAAGGAGAAAGCGTCGTCCCCGGCTGTATTCATAAGTGTATTCATGAGATGAATTAACTTGTTGCTTTATTCTTTTTCTTAGCACGGAACGCAAGGAAGCCGAACACTCCACCTAAAAGCAGGCACAGTACTCCTCCGCTATAATTCGCATCTGCAAGACCGTAAAAACCTGATAAAACAAAGATGACTGCCAAAACTAAGAATAAAACAAAATGGGTTTTCTTTTCTCTCGGCAAAGCGGCTGTGCTACCAACTGTATCACCACTTGGGATTTGTTGATTACTACTTGTTTTACCCGATTTAACAGTTTTCACATCATATAACCCAGTGCCAGGGATTCCGACACTTCTCGTTACACGGCCATTGCTATTTGCAGATACCCGTGCACCCTTTACACCAGCTGAAATACCTACGCTTCCTTTATTAACATTCAGCCGCACGCCTGGGGCAATTTTAACGCTTTTCCTAAACCTTGTTGCCATATCTATCCCCCCTTAATATGAATCTACTTTTACCGTTACGTGGCCTAAGGACCGCCCTCCCGAAAGATCTTTTGTCGGAGCGTAGGTTAATTTGATCTTGCCTAGCTCTACATTCTCTTTTAGATAGTCTTCTGAAAGTATGCTTTCATAGGTTCCATCAAATTCTTCAAGCGAAAGGCTTGGATCAACAATTGGAACTATTTGTTCAAGAACTTCTTGTGTCCCACCCATTTCCGGTTTATCCGCTGTTGCATTTACAACGATTTCTAATCCATCAGTGCTTGATAGTTCGATGAGATATCCATTGAGATCACATCCATAACCTATACTTCGCTCACTGATATCCGTAATGTCCGGATCATATAGATCGTTATACTCATTAATGAATCGATTAACGGTATCGTCACTCACATATTGAGTCAGCTCAGGTTCAGCGCGTGGCTCCTCTTGTTGCGATGAGGCATTCTGTTCTGAAACACTTCCCTCATCACCGCACGCTACTACAAGCATTGCCAATGCCAGTAGCAAGATGATACTAGTAATGGCAACAATTCGTTTCTTCATTTCTAGCCCTCCTACCATGTTAATTACCGAATAGCTGCTTCGTGTATATGATCAACAATAGTCATCGAATACATCCCCGCCGGTCCATTCCTCGCCTCGCGCAAGGGTCATGTACTTTTCTATTCCATCTGGCGAGAAAAAACTTCTCGTCTGATACTTATATTCATTATTCTCAAGTGTAACACTTGTTAAATATAATGACTTCACACCGCCGTTCGATGTGGTGGCTACAGTTAATACATTTGTCTCTTTGTTCAGATAGAACTCAAGTATACGATATGGGTATCTTCCACTTTTGTATATAGTGTAGCAAAAGGTTTTCTTAACTTTAAGGTTATCATAATAATCCTCAAGTGATAAGGTGCCGCCAATTGGCTCAAGTGGGTAAACCATAGCGTCGGGGCCGACTTTATATTTAAAATACTTTGTTGTTTCTCTGTCGTACTCTTTCCTTTCAGAAACGGTCTCAACCCACTTTTGCCATGTTTTCAGAGACTTCTCGGCTTCTTCTTTACTTACCGCTCTCATCCAGTCAAATTGAGGAGTTAATTGCTTGTTTCTCAAAATCGAAAGATCTTTTAGTATATCTTCAATTGAGCATCCGCATAGCAGTTCTAACTTCTTGCGAGTTATATCATTAAGGACAATGTTCTCCAATCGGGTAACCCATCTCAAATTGCTCGGTCTGTTGTTTTGCCTGTTTGTATCAATGTGATCCACAACATGGCTTTTGGTTGGAGCTTCGCCCAGGAACGCGGTGGCAACAATCCGGTGAACAGGAATCGAAGAAATCTTGGTATATCCCTTGCTGGTGTCGATTGTTCCGAAAGTCCAAACATTATCAAGTGGTCGAGATCGTTTCCCTTCACGTGGATGCCGCATAATAGCACCGTTGTCTCGTACCGAATAGATTTCACCTTTATACTCACAAGTTTTAACTTCGTCATAAATATCTATCAATCTATTCAATGACATCCCCTCGTTTTCTGCAAAAGAGCTGGCAATTAATATGCTATTAACTTTTTTAAGCATACATCAATTACTGCGATTGTACTATGGCCATGAGCTGTTTTGATAACAGCAGAGTGAATCTGAGATTGTGATAAATGCGACAAAATGTCATAATGATACAGGCATGAATTCTAATGGCAAGGAGCACAAAATGCGAAAGCGTATATACCAAATCGTTGAATCAACAAACGAAACAACTTTGATGGATAGGGCGTACAACTTGTTCATGATTGTTGTGATCGAATTAAGCCTAATCCCGCTCACAATTAAAGGCACAACCCCTTTCCTGACAGGTTTGGATTACACTTGCGCTGCCATCTTTATCGTGGACTATATTCTTCGACTCATCACAGCAGATTTTAAGTTCGATAAGCCGGGCGCCGTTTCCTTTATTAGATACCCTTTCTCATTTATGGCAATAATAGATTTGCTATCAATATTACCGACGTTCTTACCAGTGAACTCCAGCTTGAAGCTGCTCCGTCTGTTTAGAATGTTTCGTGTTCTTCGTGTCTTTAGGGTTCTACGGTATTCAAAGAATTTTGCTATTGTGATATCTGTAATCAAAAAATCAAAGGATTCGTTAATCGCTGTTGGAACACTTGCGGCAAGTTACATACTGGTTTCTGCGCTTATTATCTTTAACATTGAGCCCGAGTCTTTTGATAATTTCTTTGAAGCCATTTATTGGGCGACAGTCTCTCTCACAACTGTAGGATATGGAGATATTTATCCTGTGACGGATGTCGGCCGCGTAATCACAATGATCTCATCGGTATTTGGTATTGCTATTGTTGCACTCCCAGCCGGCATCTTAACAGCAGGTTACATGCAGGCAGTGGAAGAGGAAAAGAAGAGCAAAAAAGCCTGACAGCATTTCGTGCTTGATTATTCACTGCTCTTGGTTAATTGCTTCGGTTACCTTGTCCTTAATCAAACCCGCAGTAATGACTTCGTCATAGTTGATGTAAACAAGCTTTATACCATGTTCTTCACTCAAAATACGCTTCTCTTCATCGCGGATTCGTTGCCGTTCAAATGATTCGGTTCCGCCAAAGAACTCTGCCGGGAAAAAATGCTGCTTCCCCTGATATTCTATCGCAACGTGATAATCTTGAATGAACACATCATATGACATTTGACCGCCAAATGAACTCTTTAGGAAGAACGGTTTGTATTGCGAAATAATTAAACAGTCCTTATAGATTTGCCGTGTAAGTTTTAAAACCAATTCCTCAGAAGTCCATTTGTAGATTGGTTTGATATACGTGCTTCGCTCCCTATCCTGATACAATCCCTTGTTTGCTTGACGTAACACCTCATCAGCGAATCTCCAAACATCATCCTTTTCGCGAATGCTTTTTTCCACGAAAAAATATTTCATATTGTTTTCTATGAATTGTTTCCTTGAACGATTTCGCCTCTCTTTCATCATCGCGTAAAACTCTTTCCACGGAACTCTTATTTGCTCACTGACATCACCCTTTTGAATAAACCTATTAGCAAAAGTATTGATGTAAAGATGTGGTTTCTGCGTTGTGTAAGCACACATGCGCAACGCACGATTGTCTTCGCGTATGAATTCAATGACAATGAAGTAATAATGAATACCGTCCCATGACTCATATCTCTCTCGAAGGTGTAATGCCGGCAACACCTGATCCACATATTCCGGTACAGATTGCAGATCCTGTGCCCAATAAACACGATTGAAGCCCCGAAATTTACGATAGATAATATGACTCCCTTCTGCCTCGGGAAGAGTTTGGTTAATATAATCGACCCCAAATTCCTTACAGATCCCCTTTACAAAAAGAGTGTGATTATGCTTAAACCCGAGATCATTGTAGGTCACTTCTTCTATTGTGAGAGAATAGTATTTTTTATTAAAAAAGTGCCCTAAAGCAGTCTTACGCGCTGCTTCAATACAAATATATAGTGCAAGTGAATCATTTAATAAGTACACTTCCTCTTCTTTGTTAATACTAAATTTCTCAATATTATAAGGTGCAAGGCTTTTAATGAATTGTTCCTTCACCCAAGTTATTTCATTAAGATTAAAATACTTCATAGCTACATCACTTAGAGTTCTCTCTCTTTCGGCATTATTAATATTGTACCACGGCTCCAATGGTCCCAAATTATCAAGTTGTCAAATGCAGTCACTGGTTTGTTGGTGGAGCATCGTCGTAGGTCGCCACGCGCTGAAGCGCTGCGACATTTGACGGCGCGCTTTCCATTGCTCCGCCTGCGCTGTGCTTGGCGATCGCAAGGACAAGCCGCTGCCGGGGCTCTTCACCCTACGGGTTCGAGCCCACTGTTCATGAGAATAAAAAAGACGCCATAGGCGTCTTTTTTATTGCTTGGTGGAGCATACGGGGCTCGAATTGGGCCGGAGCCTAGAACCGTTGAAATGAAAGGAGGATTCCACGCCGTCAGATGTGTAATCACGAAAATGTAATCATATCAACCCGCAACATGCCTCGGTAACATTGCGACAAAAGAATTCTTTACACTTGTACTCTCACATTAAATGAGATAATTCACAGGCGCCATTCATCTTCTCAACGGCTTTAGAAAGAATCTAATCATTAGGATGCCGAACAGGAAAACGGCGGCTTCGATCACATAAAGCATCCATAGCTCAGCACTGCCGTATCCCGATTCTGCTGCATAGGTATCAATACCGTATCCACCGATCAGATCCGCTGCCGCAATAACGTTTCCGTCTTTGGCGTAGTATATGACGTCCTGTTCACTGAAGGATGAGTATCTGTCTATCTGGTCAACGTAAATGAACGGAGAACCCAGATATTCCTTTTTCAGGATCTGCGGTTCGGTTTCCCCTGAGAACTGATTCCGCCACGTACCAGCGATTATAAACCTCTTCACGCCCGGAAGGTCATTCACACCGTACGTGATGAGCCAGGACCCATTCCCAGCCCTATAGACTTTTGTTTGAACGAGCGGATAATTGCTGTCTTCCGCAGCCAGGATGCGGTATGTCCCAAACACTCCTCTTTGCATGATCGCAAGCCCGCAGGCCGTCGGGTGTTTTTTCTGCCGGTATAAAACAAACATACGATCCCCGTCAGCCTCATATTTCAGCACGTCACTTTCCATTGGGGCATCGAAGTGGTATTTATCAATTGCTTTTTCAAGTTCGGCATGTGAGTCTGCAAAGACATTGAATTCGCATTGGTATATGAATATCATGCATGCAATCATAAGAACGAACAGAACGCAGGAACGGATAACGGGCATTTTGATATGCCGCCGTGAAAAGATGGCAAACGCTCTCCTGAAAAGAGGCTCAATGTCTTCCCTTTTGACGGAAGACTCTTCGATCTTTCCTCCTTTGACCAGCTCCGCAAGATCAACGTGAAGTGCTACACATAAGACCGGAATAAACGACGCATCCGGCATATCCGCTCCAGATTCCCACCTTACGATAGTCATTCTGCTGACACGGATCTTTTCCCCAAGTTGCTTTTGCGTCAGGCCCTGCTTTTTTCTCATCTCACATATGAATCTTCCAATATCCTTCTGCAGCATATCCACTCCTTGTGTTCATAATTCTACTTGCATGTTTTAGAGGTATTCCCCGTACCATCCGCCTTCTGTCCTTTGCCATACAAAAAGCAATCGGCTGTCCCAGATATATTCTCTTCCGATTTCATTTTCACATGTCGAGATTTGCCGGATATGGATCCGTATGGAAAGCGGATCCTTTTTCAGTTTCTCTGCATACCACTCCGCTTCCTTTAAAGATTTAAATGCCTTCGCACGCGAAACCGATCCGGGCGATACGATGGCAGTAACATACTTGACATTCATGGCGTTCCCTTTCCCGGGCATGCAATTTTTGCATACCTTTAAACGCAGCTTTGTTGCATTCATTGCTAATATAAAGCCGCTTTTTCTGTTTTTTATCTGAACCCGTAATTCCACCCGCTGTCTGTCTTCTCCCAGATGGAAAGGACCGTGCTCGCCACAATATCTTCAGCCGAGTAGCCGGTATAGTGCAACGCCAGCTCATAAATCATGATTTTTGCGATACCGGAGTCTTCTTTTGCTTCCTGCGCGTATGCGACAGCAGAAGTCAGATTATCAAACGTTCTCGAGTGAGCACCTTCATTGGAAAAAACGATCGTCACAGTGTATTTCGTTTCCATAACTGCACTCCTTTCACTGAGTATCACTGAAATCTGCAGGTCCATCCGCCCCTGGTCCTCTGCCACACGGACAGTACCTTCCTGTTTACGATACTTCTGGATAAAATCCCGTTTTCATCAGTTTTTACTTCATAGACGATGATCCTCATAACACCCGGTTTTTCCTTTGATCTGCGCACAAACAGGTCGGCAGCAAACAGGTCATGGAACGCCCTTGTATGATCGTTCATGTCCGCATAAACAAGTGTGACCGTATATCTTGTAAGCACTGTCTTGTCCTCCCTGCCCATACCGATATCAGTGAAATCTGCAAATCCACTCTCCTCCTTTTGTCTTTTCCCAGCAAGACAGCAGTCTTCGGTAGTCGAAAACTTCGATATCGGGTTCTTTGATATGGTAAGTGAATTCATAAAGATAGATTCTTGCAATATAAGAGTTTTTTCTCGCCTCCATCACGCATTTTTCAGCACTGAAAACATCAGGAAACCATTTCCCGATCCCCTGATTATTGTTGTATATAAGCGTTACGCAGTATTTCTTATTCACAGGAGACACCTCCCCTTTTTAGTATACATGGCTTTCTTCTAATCCCGTCATGCGTATTACTGATGACGGTAGCAGCAAGCCATCATGTATACTGTAGTCGTAAAGGAGGGATAAGACTATGAACAGCCATATCAAAACAAAGCCCGCCCCGCCAAGCAGCAGAACGTGCAAATACGAAACTAATGTGGATGCCTTGTGTAACATTGTACATGAACTTGATGAGTGCCCATCATATGTACTGGACAAATACAAAAAGGTGCTGTGCGAAGCGGCTGAAACCAAAGAATCCGATCTGCTCCCTCTTGATGATTTTGAAGAGGAGCTGATCGGTGTTGTCAGGGAACTTAAAGAAGAAAGAAGGCATTCCGTTTTGGCAATCGCAAAAGTCTTGCTGGGATCATATAACAATAAATGACACGCTGAAAATTCATCATTTCGATTCGAAAGGAGTATCAAGCATGACAGGACTTGGAAAGAAGATGAAAAAGGCAAGAGAAGAAGGCGGTATTTCGATTTACGAGATGGCGGATGTTTGCGGTGTCAGCCATCTCTGCCTGGTCAACATAGAAAAAGGAATCATCATGTGCCCGGCGGAAGTTCTGATCGCCTATGCGGAAGTAATCGGCATTTCTATTGACAAAATCGTGTACGGGTATAACGATTTTTAAATATTAGGAGCTGGAATTCTCCCTCGTACACGGTTCTTCTGATCACAGTTTTTTGATTTTTTTAGGCTTTTGTTTTCTGTAAATGACGGATGCGAGCCAAATCCCTACCGCCCCGCCAAGCGTATTCATGATCAGATCCGTGATATCTGAAACACCGACTGATAAAACGTACTGCAGAGTCTCGAATGCAAGACTTACGGCAAAGGTTACTGCGATTCCTTCGCCAAACGATATATTTCTAAACGCCTTTGCAAGAAGGAAGCCGAATGGGATGAATGCCACTGCATTCAAGATAAACTCGTAAACCGGCGCATCCCCCTCTATTACATCGTAGTAAAACGGGATGTAGTTGATCTCCCGCACCGGGAAGATATTCGCAAGTGAAAATTCCATTTTAAAAAGAACGATCCATATGAGCAGCATAAGATATACAAAAAAGATCACCTCGTACACGATTTGCTTTTTTTGCATCTTTTGATTCCTCCTTCTTTGTTTTTACCCTGATAAGCCAAAGCCTCCTTGGACATCAATGTGCATCGATATTCCAAGGAGGCTCGGTGGAGATCTCTTTATAACTGCTGTCAAAGAGAATCTTTTACCCTTCCTTTCCAAACGGTATGATTCCTGTCGAAGACCGAAAAGATACCGTTTGGTGTGTTACGTTGTATAAAAGAACGCCGTCGTCATAGCGATCCGTTATACGCTGATGAGGAAGGGTTAGGGGAAAACCTGTTGGGATAGTTATCTCCCACCGTGCTCCATGGGTTTGGAGCCTATGGAGCCGCAGCATCAGGTCCCCGCATTGGGACAAAAGGCAAACTTCTTCCCTTTGCATTTTCATTCTACATAGCCCGGAAGCTAAAATAAAGTTCGTGTTTTGCATGCCCGGCATCGCAAATACGGAAGTGCAAATCCTTAAAAAAGTGGCCGGTAAAGATCCGGCCACGAAAGAGAGTACAAACAACTTAAATGTTCCTTTATGAGGTATTTTGCGGAAAGCCCGACCCTGCGGTTAAGAAAAGGCAAAAGGGACGAGCTTTCCTATAGTTAAGGACTGGTTGAAACAAGCAATGACTAATCTATTGCCCCACCTCCTCTCGCATCGGATTCTTTGGATTCTGTTTCCAAAGTCTATCAGCAACAGGAGCCCATTTTTCTGCGGCACTCCTGCACTTATCGCAGTATGTATGTACATCTTCCGGACTTGCCATATCCGTGGATTTGGCATTGCACCAATCCACCATTTCAGCAAGCTTTCCTGCGTTATCAAGAATAGGACACGGCCGGAGAAGGTTCTCATTGAATGGCTGGTTCTTTCTGTACTCCATGAACAGCGGTGATCTGTACGCCTGAAGGAGTGTTTTATGGTGGATATCAGAGTCACTGTAATGCACAAATGCGCAAGGCTCCACCTGCCCGAGGGCGTTGATGTGCAGATAACGCCGTCCCGCAGCAATGCAGCCGCCTACCGCGTCGCCGTCGTTCCAGAAGTCCATTGTGAACAAAGGTTTTGTTTTCCTGAACTTTCTGATCTGGTGATACATGTATTCCCTTTGTTCCGCAGACACCATAAGGCTAGCATCCGCATGGTTTCCAATGGGCATGTAAAGGAACAGCCAGGAAAAGAAGGCTTTCTGGGCCACTAAGAAATCGAAGAATTCTTCGCTTCCGATGAGCTCTGCGTTTTTGCTCGTGTAACAGCAGGAAACACCGAACGGGAGTTTTTTCTGGCGAAGGATCTCAAAAGCGTCCAGGATCTGCTTGTAGGTGCCCTTGCCTCTTCTGAAGTCATTTTCTTCTTCGAATCCCTCGATGCTGATTGCCGGGATGAAGTTTTTCACCCGCAGCATCTCGTAGGCGAAGTCGTTATCTATGAGTGTCCCGTTTGTGAAAGCTAAGAAAACGCAGTCAGGATGCGCTTCGCAAAGCTTAATGATGTCATCCTTTCTGACAAGCGGCTCGCCTCCGGTGAAGATGAACATATACGTGCCAAGGTCTTTGGCCTGCCTTACGATATAGTCCATCGTTTCAAAGCTTAAGTTCTTTTGCTTTTGGTAGTTCGCTGCCCAGCACCCCGTGCAGTGAAGGTTGCAGGCAGTCGTCGGGCTGATAAGAATCGCCCAGGGGATATTGCAGCCATACTTCTTTTCGTTCTCCCGCTGCCGGGTAAGACCTTCAAAGCAGGCGTTTATGATAAAGTTCTCAAACAGCCTCGTCCTCACCCCTTCATCCACGTCAGTCCATACCTTCTTGAGCAATATGTGCCAGTTGTTTTCAGGGTCTTCGATTGCACCTCTGAACGCATTCCGGTGATTTTCAAATGCTCCTGTACGGTCGATCCTGTCGGCCCACTCCATTAGCTTTGGAAGACTCTTTTCCGGGTCTTTTTTCATGTACTTTACCGCTTTTCTTGCGGACGTTCTTGTTACGTATCTTTTGATCTTCTCTGCCATATAAAGACCTCCTGTCTTTTGAAATAAAATTCTCCCCAGCGCGGCATGCCTGCCGAGGAGAACTCTACGGAGAAATACATCGAAAAACAGTACGCAAAGCTGTTTTACAACCTATATTATCAAACCGGAAAGCCTCCCCTTTTTACCGGGAACTTCGGCATTCCGTTTCACCCCCATCTCTTTATTTTTTTGTTCCTCTCTGCCCTTTGAGACCCGCGAGAGACCGTACACAAGTTTTCAAAGGGCTCAAGGTGTTTGGTGAGCCCCGTCACCAGAAAGAAAGGAACATCAACCGGTTTCAGAAAGAAACACGATGAGTGTTGTGCCCTTGAACTGGTCCAACCAACGGGGGGCACAGCGCATCAAACAATTCTTTTAGGAGATACATCGCTCAAAAGAAGGATGTCCAGGTTGTTTGATGGCTATATTGTAACCACGGATCCCCCGGTAAGTACAGCGAGTGTATTGCATGCCGGGTATCTCAAAAAACGATTAACCACATTCCCTGTTTATGGGGTATAATAATAGGAGGTGAGAAACAGATGACAAAACATATAGAACAGTATGAGATCTTTCTGAAGGTGGCTGAAACAGGCAGTATCACAAAGGCCGCCGACATTTTGAAGTACTCTCAATCGAACGTGAGCCGTATCATTTCCGATCTTGAAAAGGAACTCGGCGTTACTCTTTTCTACCGCACCCCGAAAGGTGTGGAGCTTACAGCACACGGAAAGCTCACGATTCCGATCATCGAAAGCATTGTGAATAAGAATAAGGAACTTTATGAGGCGGCGCACGGTCTTTCAAAGCACATGTCAGGCATTCTGCGTGTCGGCTGCTTTACTTCCATCAACATCTCCTTCCTCCCTTATATCATCCACGCTTTCCTTGAGGAAAACCCGGATGTGCGTTTCATACTCGAGAATGGGAATTTTGAAATGGTCGCCCAGCTTCTGAAAAACGGGACTGTTGATGTAGCATTCCTGCCGGAGCCTTACGCGGACGGCTTAGAATTCAGGTGCTTATTCTATGACCCGATGATGGTAATATTCCCGCCAAATCATCCATTCAAAGAAAAAGAAAAGATATCATTAGACGAGCTTAAGAAAGAGCCTGTGATCATACAAACAAAAGGCAACAATTGTGACGTTCTTGGGATACTTGACAATGCGGAGATCGGTTCTGATTCTCCGTTTTCTTTTTCTGAAGAGGCAGCTGTTATGAAAATGGTAGAAGAGGAATTCGGTATTGCAATCGTCCCTTCTCTTATGGTCAAGAACAGCTGCCGCGACATAGAGGCTCGGCCGCTTTCACCACCGAAGTACCGTAAGATCGGAATGGCAGTAACGCCCGG
>Ga0129307_1002101_pt1 | contig 17550 bp, 13 predicted proteins | sample P1105metagenome_FD_94437 | JGI IMG/M metagenome (GOLD analysis project Ga0129307, IMG submission 94437) | Capybara group fecal microbial communities from Wisconsin, USA - P1105 metagenome | ecosystem: Host-associated > Mammals > Digestive system > Large intestine > Fecal | place: USA: Wisconsin... | reverse complement strand
ACCGGGACCACATAGTCCTTATTCTCATAAACAGAGGCAGCAAGGTTCTGCTCTCTTAATTCTGCGGGGTCGAATGCCCTGATTTCTACATAGACAGGGCTGTCCTCCAGGGTGAAGCTCACATAGTCGCCTGCCGTTGTGACGGTATCGAGCCTTACGGGCTCCTTGTCAAGCGCGGTCTTTGCATAAACCGTGATGAGCTTTCCCTGCTCTCCTGCTTCCAGGATGGTCACGTCGGTGAATCTGAGCTCATAGCTCTCTCCCTCGATGAGGAAGTCCTTTTCGCCTTCCTCTTCCTTTCCCTGATACATGGAAAGGCTGAAGGAGACCAGGGTATCCCCTGCCTTGAGGGCCTGGAGCTCTGCCTCGGCACGTACGTTCCCTGGGAACTTTCCGGTCAGGACGATGGCGGGAGGTGCGTCCATGAACTCATAGCTCCAGTCGGAAAGCTTTGCTTCCAGGGTGTTCACTTCTCCGCTGAGTACGTCTGCAGGGAGGGTCTCGACGACTGCGGGGGCCGTGGTCTCGGCGATGAGGAAATCGCCGGTGGTCTCCGCGGGGTTCACGGGGCCGACGGGGGCTGCGGAGCTTTCGGTGGGTGCGGTCTCCCCCTCGGGGATCACGACTCCGCCGGATCCGCTTCCTGAGCCGGAGCCGCTGCCGGAACTGCTATCGCCTGCAGGGCCTTCGGTCTCTGAGGCAGGACCTGCCGCAGCCGTAGTTTCCGTCTCATTTCCGGAGCCATCCGCTGCACCGGTGGTCTCTTCCGTCTGTCCTTCCGTGGAAGGCTCTCCCTCCTGCGGAACATTTCCGGCAGTCGTTTCCGGCTCTTCCTCTGTGGTCTGCTCTTCCGTGGTCTGCTCTTCTCCGGCCTCTGTGGTCACGTCCGTGCCGGGATTTCCTGTTCCGGGCTCTTCCGCGGCTGTCGTCTCCTCGGAGGCAGTGGTGTCTTCTGCTTCTGTAGTAACTTCTGCCTCCGTGGGATCTGCATTGCCGTCTCCGCCTGCCGCGGGATCGGCGGGCTGTCCCGCCGCGGGGGCGGGATCCGTCTCATCGGATGCAGGCTCCGTGCTGCCGGACATGGCTTCGCCGCCGGGTGCGGGATCCGCGCCTGTTTCTTCGATGCCGGAGCCGCCGGCGCCCTCAGAACCGGTGCCGTTTCCGGCATTGTCATTGTTTCCTTTGGTCAAGGAAGTATCATTGGTATCAGCGTCTGTTTCCTGGCCGCCTTCAGTATAAGTTCCTTCCGGTGCGGGATTCGCTGCGTAAGCGCTCAGGACCGAGCTGCCGCAGGAATTGAACAGCACTGAAAAAGCCAGACAGGATACCGCCAGACGCCTGCTGAGATTTCTGAAAAGCTTCTTCTCATCCATGATAAGTCTCTTCGTCTGATTAAATAATCTTCTCATTCTCTGCCCTCTTATGGAAACCGCCAGTAATTCTTTTGCACGCACAAAATAAAACCACTGCGCATAATTGCCCATTAATACGCTTCCAATCTACCACAAATCATTTCAAAAGTCAAATTTTTAACACACTAAAACTGCCGGTTTTATAGGCTGTTTTTCGATTTAGTCGATTTAGCTGTATTTTAGGGTCTGAAAACTATACGAAAGCGGCAGACAGAGACGGAGAACCCGGTACCGGCAGGACTGCGGGCAGGCATCCCGCCCCGCATACGGACAGCGCATACGGAAAGAATGGAGAAAACAAAAAGAGCCGTCCGCGTCATGGAAACTGACGCAGACAGCTCTTGCAGCGCGGCGGAAGAAAAGTCCCCGGGACCGCTGCGCCGCAGCTGCTTCTGAGCTGATTATTATGATTTGACCCGCTCCGGTTTTTACAGGACCTTGGAGAGGAAGCTCTGCAGCCTCGGATCTTTCGGATGGGAAAAGAATTCTTCCGGCGCATTCTGTTCCTTGATCACGCCTTCATCCACAAACATCACACGGGTCGCGACCTCTCGTGCAAAGCCCATCTCGTGTGTCACGATGACCATGGTCATGCCGTCGTTGGCCAGCTCCCTGATGAGATCCAGCACCTCTCCCACCATCTCGGGATCCAGGGCGGAGGTGGGCTCGTCAAAGAGCATCACGTCCGGATTCATCGCAAGCGCGCGGATGATGGCTACCCTCTGCTTCTGTCCTCCGGACAGCATGGCCGGGTAGGTGTCCGCCTTGTCCAGCAGGCCTATCCTGTCCAGCAGCTGTTCGGCCCTGGCATCGGCCTCGCTCTGGCTCATCAGCTTCAGGTTCACCGGCGCAAGGGTGATATTCTGCCGGATGCTCAGATGCGGGAACAGATTGAAATGCTGGAAGACCATGCCCATTTTCTGGCGGATCTTGTCGATGTTGACGTCTTTGGCCAGTATGTTCTGCCCTTCAAACCAGATCTCTCCGGACGTCGGTTCTTCCAGGCGGTTCAGACAGCGCAGGAAGGTGCTCTTGCCGGAGCCGGAAGGCCCGATGACCGCCACCTTTTCGCCTTTTTCTATGGTTTCCGTTATGCCTCTGAGGACCTGGTTGTCCCCGAAGCTTTTGCACAGATCCTTAACCTCGATCACTTCTGCCCAGCCTCCTTTCCAGTCTCTTCTGCACTCTGGTCAGCAGCAGCACCATCACAAGATAAATGACTGCGGCGATGTACAGAGGCGAGGAAATGAAATACGTGCCCTTGATGGAGGAAGCCACCTTGGTGATATCCCTGACCGCGATATAACCGGCAATGGAGGTCTCCTTCACCATGGCGATGAATTCATTGAACAGCGCCGGCAGCACATTTTTGATGGCCTGCGGCAGCACGATGCGCGTCATGGTGGTCTTTTCGGACAGGCCGAGGGAGCGCCCCGCTTCCGTCTGGCCGATGTCGATGGAGTTAATGCCGCTCCGGAAGATCTCGGCGATATAGGCACCGGAATTGATGCCGAAGCCGATCATGCACGCATAGGTGCCCTTGCTCCAGACCGTCAGGCTGTAGATGATGAGCAGCTGCAGGACCATGGGCGTTCCGCGGATGACCGTGGTATAGAAATCGCAGACCTTGGCCACTGCCCTCCAGACCGGCCCCGCGGCCCTTCTGGAGCCGTAGAATTTGCCGATGGCCACCAGCACGCCGATGACGATGCCCATGAGCACGGCAACCACGGCAAGCAGCAGGGTGACGCCCGTGCCTTCAATGTAAAGCTTCCATCTGTCGTCCTGGATCAGGCCCCTGTAAAGGTCCTTTGACAGACTGTCCCAAATCGTGAGTTTTGCTGATATCATTCTGTTATCCCCTGTATAACCGCCAATATGGCTGGGGATGCCCCAGCCATATCAGGCGTTATTATGCTGCTTTATGCTCTTTCCGGCAGACTTCTCTTTTATTCAAGCGAGAAGTTCTCCATATGCTTGTTGAAGGACTCCGTCAGGGAACCGTCTTTCATGATGCCGTCCAGCACTTCGTTGACGACTGCCAGGAAATCCTCGTGTCCCTTGGCCACGCCCATGGCGGTGTCTTCTGCGGAAAGCAGGCCTTCCATCAGCACGATCTCATCGCTGTTGGCGGTCATGTATTCCGCGGGAAGCATATCGATGACGGCGCAGTCCGCATTGCCGCTCTTCACGGCGTTCACGGCGTCGATGGCGCTCTTGAACTGCATGGGGGCCGCCTTCTTATAATTCTCCTGCACATAGATGTCCGCAGTGGTGGCTTCCTGTACGGCGACTTTCTTTCCGTCCAGATCGTCAAAGGTCTTGATGTCGGTCTTTGCGGGAACAACGACCTTCAGGCCCATGGAGATATAGATGATGGAGAAATCGATGATCTCGGCTCTGTCGTCGGTCCTTGTCATGCCGGCGGCGACCAGATCGCCCTTTCCATTCTTCAGGGCATCGATGAGCAGGTCGAAGTCCATATCGATGACTTCCAGCTCCACTCCGAGCTTGTCCGCGATCTTCTGCGAAGCGTCCAGGTCCACGCCCGCGACCTTGCCCTGCGCGTCGATGTACTCAAAGGGAGGGAAGGAAGCGTTGGTCAGGACCGTCAGCTTTCCTTTTGCCTTGATGGCGTCGATGGTGGGGGTGGCGGACTGTGCGGACTGTGCCGCGGTGGTCTCTGCCGCCTTGGTCTGTGTATTTCCGCCGCTGCAGGCTGCCAGACAGCAGATCATTGCGATGCTCAGTGCCAGTGCTGTGATCTTCTTCGCAAACTTCATGATTGACTCCTTATCCTGATGAAATATTCAAAATTCTGCATATTCAAAACTGCAATGCAAGGAGTATATCTCGAGACAGGCCTCTTGTCAATACAAAATTTTGCATTAATATTCAAAATATTGCCAAATTTTGACCTCGGTTTGCGTATTTATACATAAATACTGACGGAAACTGTACTTTTTCAGAAACGAATATTGCGCTTCCAACGCATCTCATATAATATAAACGTACCAAACGGCAGCAAATGAATCGGGAGAACGTACATGTCTTATCTTTGCAGCAATTCCTATCTTGAGGTAGATCTGAATATCATAAAGGAAAACCTCCGTACCATCCGGCGGCAGCTGCCGGCGCATACACAGCTCATTCCCGTCTTAAAAGGCAATGCATACGGCTTCGGAGCCATCCCCGTGGCAAAAGCCCTGACGGAGGACGGCATAGTGCGGACCATCGCCGTGGCCCAGGTCTGTGAAGCCGCCGAGCTCAGGCAGGCAGGCATCACGCAGGATCTCCTGGTCCTCGGCGCCGTTCCCCTGCGCCAGCTCCCGCAGGCCGTTCAGTATGACGTACGTCTGAGCGTCTTTGATGCCGATACGGCCGCCGCGCTGGAAGAAGAAGCCGCCCGTCAGGGAAAGCAGGCCGGCATCCACTTCAAGATCGAGACCGGGCTGAACCGCATCGGCGTACGGCCCGGGGAGCCGCTTGAGGCATTGCTCGCTTTCCTGAAGCAGTGTCCGCATCTGAAGCCCGAGGGCGTCTTCTCTCATTTCATCGACGGAGAGATCCCCAACTGCCCCACGGCCGCAAAACAGCTTGCGCTCTTTCGGGAAGCCGTCAGACAGATCGAAGCCTCCGGTTTTGATCCCGGGCTGAGGCACATTTCCAACAGCGGCGCATCCGAGTGGTATCACGAGGCAGATCTGGACGCCGTCCGCATCGGAAGAAGGCTTTACATGGACAGCCAGGCGGAGTGTCTGAAACGCAGCGGGACCGCCGCGGATGACACGGCCGCCGGACAGCCGGCCATCAGGGAGCCCGGTTCCTGGCGCACCGAGATCACAGCCCTGCACGGGGTCCCTGCCGGCGAAAGCGTCGGCTACAACAGCCTGTTCACCGCAAAAACCTTTACCCGGACCGCCGTGATCGGCGTGGGCTACGGCGACGGACTCTGCACCGGTCTTCTGAAGGCCGGAGGCTATGCCCTGATCCACGGGAAGAAAGCGCCTTATCTGGGCATGTGCATGGACCAGACCATCCTGGACGTGAGCGGCATCGACTGCGCCGTCGGCGATGAAGTGACCCTCTTCGGCCGAAGCTCCGACGGTCATCTTCTCTCCGCCCAGTACGTGGCGTCCCTGATCGGGAACGAAGGCGTCTATCTGACGGATATACTGGGGAACCGGGTCGAACGAAGGTATCTGGGCGCATAAAGCCGGATTCCCGGAAGCGTGCGGGCGCCCGCCGCTTTTCCTCCGGTTCCGGAGCTCTGCGGGAAGCTCAGCCCGCCTCGGACGGAGACTGCCCGGCCATCAGGGCGCCGAAGACTTCCCCGATCGGCTCATTGATCTCCAGCGTATTCTCACATGCGGGCAGCCTTCCCAGGTGTTCCTTGTTGATCACGGCCAGGTAGCGCCCGCTGAAATAGTTGATGTAATAGGCGGCGGGATAAACGCTCAGGGAGGTCCCGCCGATGATGAGCATATCGGCTCTGCCGATGGCGGAGACCGCTCTTCTGACGGCATCCTCCGGAAGGGCTTCCTCGTAAAGCGTGACGTCGCAGCGGATGATGCCGCCGCAGCTGCAGTGCGGGACCGGCTCATCGGACCGGAAGATATAGTCCGCGTCATAAGGCCTGCCGCATTGCATGCAGTAATTGCGCTGCGTGGTGCCGTGGATCTCGCAGACGTTCCTGCTGCCCGCCTTCTGATGCAGTCCGTCGATGTTCTGGGTCACGACCGCTTTCAGTTTGCCCCTCTCTTCCAGGGCGGCCAGATAGCGGTGGGCGGCATTGGGCTGAATGTTTCCGGTATTCATCTTCTGCCGGTAAAACTCAAAGAAGACTTTGGGATTGCTGACCAGGCAGCTGTGGCTGAGCAGGTACTCGGGCGGATAGCCGTCAAAGCGCACGTCATGCTGGTTGTAAAGCCCGTCCTTGCTTCTGAAGTCCGGCACGCCGCTTTCCGTGGAAACGCCGGCACCGCCGAAAAAAACGATACTCTCCGCTTTTTCAATGTATTCCGCCAGCAGGCGAAGCTTCTCCGCATCCATGCTTTCTTACCTCTCTTCCCGGAAATAATTGAGGCCCAGGCCTTCGGGAGGCTGGTCCTCCCTGCGCTGCCGCATGGACACGATGATGAGCACCAGTGCGGTGGCGATGTAGGGCACGATCTTGTAGATCTGCGTAGGAATGAACAGAATGGGCAGTCTGAGATACAGGATCAGCAGAGCGCCGAACAGGGCCGAGCCCCAGAGGGCGTTGAAGGGCCGCCACAGGCAGAAAATAACCAGAGCGACTGCCACCCAGCCTTCTCCGGACAGGGCGTTATGGTTCCAGACACAGCCGGAAATGGTCATGGTGTGGATCATGCCGCCCAGTGCGGAGATCCCGCCGCCGATGCAGGTGGCCAGGTAGCGGTAACGCGTGACGCTGATGCCGGCCGCATCCGCAGTGGCAGGCGACTCTCCGACTGCCCTGAGATACAGCCCTTTCCTGGTCTTCTTCATGAACCAGGCCATAAAGAGCACCATGACAAGTCCCAGATAGACAAAGATGTTGTAGTTGAACAGCAGCGGACCGGCTATGGGAAGCTCACGGAGCGCCGCAGGGAAGACCGAACTCACATAGATGCTTTTCAGGGTGTTGGAAATGGTCACGTTTCCTCCGGCCCTGATACGCATCAGCTCTCCAACGAACTGTCCGATGCCTGTGCCGAAGATGGTCAGCGCCAGGCCGGTCACGTTCTGATTGGCCCTTAAGGTAATGGTCAGGAAGCTGTAGATGAGCGCGCCCAGCACGCCGGCCAGGAAAGCGCAGAGCACGGAGATCAGCAGCGCCGCGATGGGGACTGCCGCGTCTCCCGCCGCCAGGCTGTAGCTGAATGCGCCCCAGAGTCCGAACGCGCCGCCCATGAACATGAGGCCCTCCACGCCCAGGTTCAGGTTACCGCTCTTCTCCGTCAGGATCTCTCCGGAGGTTCCGTATAACAGAGGCGTGCCGTTCAGAATGGCGGCCCGGATGAGTCCGATCAGATTAAACTCCATCATGCCGCCTCCTTTCCGCCCTCAGGCGTGCCCGCCGGTCCGTTTCCGTCAGGCATGCTGCCGGCAGTTTGCGTTCCGCCGCGGCGTTCCTCATGGCTCCCCCTGAAGATCATTCTGTAATTGATGAAAAACTCGCAGCCCAGCAGGCAGAGAAGCAGAAGCCCCGTCATGATGTCCGAGACCGAGGCCGGTACGCCCTGCGCCGTCTGCAGGCTGGACGCGCCCTTGGAAAGGATGCCCAGCATCAGCGCGATGACCACCATGGCAAAGGGATTCAGCTGGGCAAGCCAGGCCACGGTGATGGCCGTAAAGCCCACACCGCCCGCGATATCCGCGTACAGCATCTGGTTGGTGCCTGACGCGAGCATGAAGCCCACCAGGCCGCAGATCCCGCCGGACAGGCAGGCCGTGCGGATGATGACGCGGCGCACGTTCATGCCGGCATAGCGGGCCGTATTTTCAGATTCACCCAGAACGGCGATCTCATAGCCGTGCTTGGTGTAATTCATATAGACAAACATCAGAAAGACCAGCAGAAGCACGATGATCCATCCGCAGTGCACGCCGCCCACCTTTGGCAGAATGGCGGCGGACTGGAAATTGGGGATCACCTGAGAGCCCTTCTTGCCCTCCCAGGGGCCGCCCTGCAGCCAGCCTACGATGCCGATGGCGATGTAGTTGAGCATCAGGGTGAACAGGGTCTCATTGGTCTTCCAGCGGGCCTTGAAAACGGCCGGTATGCCGGACCAGAAAGCGCCCATCAGAACAGAGGCGATGCCCATCACCGGCAGCAGCGCGGCCGACGGCCAGCGCGCTCCGAAATGAATGGCAAAATAGGACGCCGCCATGGCGCCCATGGTGATCTGTCCTTCCGCGCCGATGTTCCAGAATTTCATGCGGAAGCAGGGCGCCAGCGCCAGGGCCGTGCCCAGAAGAGGCGTAGCCAGCTTGATCACCTGACGGACGCCGGTCTTCTTTCCGAGCGCTCCGCTCACGATGGTCTTATAGGCGCTTAGGGGTTCGGCGCCGGCAGCCATGAAGACCAGGCCGCCCAGCACCAGGGCTGTGAGAAAGGCAAGCAGACGGATGAGCCAGATCTTCCAGGTCTCCATGTCCTCCCGCTTGGCCAGACGTATCAACGGGGTATGTGTGTTCATCATTTCTCCTCCCAGTCCGGGTCAGCTTCTTCGTCCGCGGATACAGCCGGCGTTTCCGCCTCGGCGTCAAAATGCGTGAACATGGAATGCTCTCCCACTTTTGTCATCAGCAGGCCAAGTTCCTCCTTGGTGGTGGTCCTGGCATCCACGATGCCCGATACCTTTCCGCCGCAGAGCACCAGAATGCGGTCGCAGAGCTCCAGGAGCACGTCCAGGTCCTCTCCGACAAAGATGACCGCCACGCCCTTGGCTTTCTGCCCGGCCATGAGGTTGTAGATGATGTAAGAGGTGTTGATGTCCAGTCCCCTGACGGCATAGGCGCTCATCAGCACGGAAGGCTCCGAAGCGATCTCCCGCCCTACGAGGACCTTCTGCACATTGCCGCCCGAAAGCTTGCGCACGGGATAGTTGATATCCGGGGTGGCCACTTCCAGGAAATCGTAGACGCTCTTTGCCAGCCTGCGGGGCTCTTCCTTATGGACAAACACGCCCTTGCCCTTGCTCCAGGAGCGCAGCATCATGTTCTCGACCATGCCCATGCCGCCCACGAGGCCCATGCCCAGCCGGTCTTCCGGCACGAAAGCAAGGGAAACGCCGGCCTCCCTGATCTCCATGGGCGTCTTGCCCAGAAGCTCCTCGGGGGGCCTTCCGTTGGGCGAATAGATAACGGAGCCCTTTTCGGCGCGCCTGAGGCCCGCAATGGTCTCCAGCAGTTCCTTCTGACCGGAGCCCGCGATGCCGGCAATGCCCAGGATCTCCCCGCCGTAGGCAATGAAGCCTACCTTGTCCAGCCGGACGATGCCGTCGTTGTCGCGCACGGTAAGCCCCGCAATGGTCAGCCTGGCCACCGGGTCCACGGGCCTGGTCCTGGTGATGTCCAGGTCCACCTTTTTGCCCACCATCATCTCCGTCAGCTCCGCTTCGCTCGTCTCGGAGGTCCTGACGGTGGCAATGTGCTTTCCCCTGCGCATGACGGCGACCACGTCGGAGATCTCCATCACCTCGTTCAGCTTATGGGTGATGATGATGACCACCTTGCCGTCGTCCCGCATGGCGCGGATGATATCGAACAGCCGGGCCGTCTCCTGCGGGGTCAGCACGGCCGTCGGCTCGTCCAGGATGAGGATGTCAGCGCCCCGGTAAAGCACCTTGATGATCTCCACCGTCTGCTTCTCGGACACGGACATGTCGTATATCTTTTTCTCGGGGTCGATGTCAAAGCCGTACTTCCGTCCGATCAGGCGTACTTTTTCGGAGACCGCCTTCTTGTCAAGGCGGCCCTTCTCTTCCAGTCCGAGAATGATGTTGTCGGCGGCCGAAAAGACGTCCACCAGCATGAAATGCTGATGGATCATGCCGACCTTATGCTCGAAGGCATCCTTCGGGGAGCGGATGTCCGCCGCCTTCCCGTCCAGAAGGATCTCTCCTTCATCCGGATAATAGATGCCTGCCAGCATGTTCATCAGTGTGGTCTTGCCTGAGCCGTTCTCTCCCAGCAGGGACATGACCATGCCCCTGTCCACGTAGAGATCGACCTTGTCGTTGGCCAGCACGTCGCCGAAGCGCTTGCTGATCCCGCGGAACTCCACCGCATGCGCGTTTTCCATACTCTGCTTTTCCTTAAGGTGTCAGGGAATAAGGCAAAAGAGGACTCTCATGGGTCCTCTTTTGTCCTGGTTTTCAATATCGATTATAAAGCTTAAAAAGCCTCATTTACAAGGGTGATTCCGTCGATCTTCTCAGAGAAGGAAGGAGCGGACTTGAAATATGACTCGTGATAGTATCCGTCGAAGACGGCGTCGGTGCTGTCAGGCTGGAAGTCGGCATCCATATCGATGAGGGAGGAGCTCAGGGTCTGTCCGCCCACGGTGAATGTGGAGGTATCGAATACCTGCAGCTCGCCGGACTCGATCTTTGCTCTTGCCTCGTCGATGGCTTCCTGCGTGCCGGGTGCGGCAATAGCCGTGTTCAGATCGGAAATGGCCACGTCGCCGTCCTTCAGGCCGTGCTGGAAGTAATCCTGCTCGACTTCGCCGCCGTTCACCACGGTCTCGATGACATAGACAAAGTAGTTCGTCCAGTCGATCCTGGGAGAAATGATGGAGGCTTCGGGCGCCACATCGTCCATGGCGATGTTGTAGCCTACATGGAAGACGCCGTTCTCCTGGGCGGTGGTTGCGGGGGTGGTTGCATCGGAGTGCTGGGAGATCAGCACGCAGCCTCTGTCGATCAGATCCTGTGCGGTGGCTGCCTCAATGGCGGGATCGCCCCAGGAGCCGATGAACTCGACCATCATGGTAACGGAGGGGCATACTGAACGTGCGCCCAGGAAGAAAGCGGTATAACCGGACATGACCTCGGAGTAGGTGTAAGCGCCTACATAGCCGATCACGGCCTTGTCCTCCGTGATGCTTCCCTCTTCGATCATCTGGTTCAGCTTCATGCCTGCGGCAATGCCTGCAAGATATCTGCCTTCATAGACAGAGGGGAATGCGTTCACGGTATTAGGCAGATCGTCGGACTTGGAGGTCTCGTTGGTCAGCGCCGCGAAGACGGTGTCCGGATAATCGGCCGCCACGGTGAGCATGGCGGGCTCCATGCCGTAGGAGTTCAGGAAAATGGCCTTGCATCCGGCTTCTGCGAGCTCCTCGCAGTCTGCCGCCACGGGGTCTCCTTCGGGATGATCATAGGTGTAGATCCACTCAACGTCGATGCCCTTTCCGGCAAGGACTTCCTTTGCGGCATCTGCCGCCATATAAAAGTTTCTGTCATAAGCCATGTTCTCGTTGCCGATGCAGACCATACCGGCCTTGACTTTCTGAGCCTCTGCGGCGGGTGCCTGGGTGGCTGCTGCCTGGGTCTCGGGCGCCTTGGTCTCGGGGGCTGCGGCCTCGGTTGCCTTGGTCTCTGCTGCCGTCTGGGCGGGCGCTGCCTGAGTGGCTGCCGGCGCTGCGGTGGTCGCCGCTGCGGGCGCTGCGCATGCTGCCAAAGAAAGCATCAGTGCGGCTGCAAGGGACATGGACACGATTTTTCTCATTTCTTTTGTTCCTCCTGATAATTCTATAAAAGAAAAACTACCGTTTCATTATAACAGAGCCTTTTCAAAAATCTATCGTCACTTTTGTCAATTCCAGCCGGGCATCAGCAGAACTTTATGCCATTTTCCACACTCATGGATTCGATCTTTGCAAGCGCCTCGATGCGCAGTCCTTCGGCGCGCAGATCGTTGCCGCCGTTCTGGAAAGCCTTCTCGATGCAGACGCCGGCTCCTTCCACGATGGCGCCTGCCTGTCCGCACAGCGAGACCAGGCCCCGCATGGCTGCGCCCCTGGCCAGGAAGTCATCGATGATCAGGATATGCTCTCCTTCGTGCAGGTACTGCCTGGCCACCATGATGTCATACTCGCGGCCTGCGGTAAAGCTCTGCACCCTGGCCGTATAAACGTCGCCGGAAAGATTGGCGGTCCTGACTTTCTTCGCAAAAAGGGCCGGCACGCCGAACGCCAGTGCGGTAAAGCAGGCCACGCCGATGCCGGAAGCCTCGATGGTCAGGATCTTGTCCACCTGACAGTCACTGTAAAGGCGCTTCCACTCCCCGGCCATCTCCTTCAGCAGCACCGGGTCGATCTGGTGGTTGATGAAGCTGTCCACCTTTAAGATCTCACTTGATTTGACGATGCCGTCTCGCAGGATCCTTTCCTCAAGCAGTTTCATGTCCTTCCCTCCTGTCAGCGGAACACATAGCGGTCCAGACGGTCAAAGGCTTCCTTCACCCGGCTGAGCGGCAGCGCCAGATTCACGCGGATGGTATGCTCCTTCAGGAACGGCCTTCCGTCCTGCCAGTCCACGCCGACCTCATAGCCCTTCTTCAGAAGCTCTCCCGTATCCATGCCGCGTGCCTTCAGCCACTTTTCGGCATCCAGATACAGCAGATAGGTGCCCTGCGGCCTGGCCAGTTCCACGCCTTTGAAATGCGATGCAATGAAATCGCAGGCATAGTCCACATTGCCGGTCAGCACCTGGCAGAGCTCATCGCACCACTCATAGCCCTCGGGCTTATAGGCGCCGATCAGGCCGTACATGCTCATCAGATTCATGGTGTTGTAATGGCCCAGCGACGCTTCCTTGTCCATGCGTTCCTTGAGCCTTTTGTTGTAAATGATGTGATAAGAGCCGATGAGTCCGGCCATATTGAAGGTCTTGCTGGGCGCATAGAGAGCGATGGTGCGGTTTCTGGCGTCTTCCGATACATTCTGCGTGGGGATGTGCCTGTGCCCCTCCAGGATGATATCGGACCAGATCTCATCGGAAATGACCGTTACGTCATTCCTGCGGAAGACCTCCATGGCCTGCCGGATCTCCTCTTCCTCCCAGACCCTTCCGGTGGGATTGTGGGGCGAACAGAAAATGGCCGCATGGATATGATGCTCCCGGATCAGGCTGTCCATATTCTCATAATCCATGCGCCAGATGCCTTTTTCATCCTGATACAGGGGGCTGTGAACCGCATGATAGCCGTTATTTTCCAGCACATGCGTAAAGCCGATATAGGTAGGGGAATGCAGCAGCACGCTGTCTCCCATGGAGCAGCAGATCTTCAGCGCGGTGGCCACGCCGCCCAGCACGCCGTTCTCGTAGCCGATGTGCTTTGCCTCAAGGCCTTTCACCGCATTCCGCTTCTCATGCCAGGCGATGATGGAGGAGAAATACTCCTCCCTGGGATCGAAGTAGCCGTAAGCCGGATGCTCCAGTCTCCTGATCATCGTTTCCGGAATGGTCGGGCAGGCGGGGAAGTTCATATCCGCGATCCACATGGGGATGTGGTCAAAGCCCTCCCGGAGCGTAAAGCCGCTCCGGTAGGGGCTGTCAGGGCGCGGATCTACCGCAAGCGCGTCCATGCCCCGCCTGTCCAGTATGCTTGTAAAGTCGTATTTCATCTTCTGCTCCCGTCAGCCGTTTTCAGCCATCAGTAGACGCTGGTGCCCAGCTTCTCCTTAACGGCTTCATAAGTCGCAATGTGTTTTTCCGTATCGTTGCCGATGGTATGATAATCGTGCAGCTTCTTTTCTTCTCCGGCAAGCTTCTTCTGGGAGATCTCCAGGACCTTCTCCGCCTCTTCCTTGCGGATGACCACTACGCCGTCCGCGTCGCCGCAGATGATATCGCCCGGGAATACGACCTGGCCGCCGCAGGAAACGGGTACGTTGATCTCGCCGGGGCCGTTCTTATAGGGACCCTGAGGCGTCACGCCCAGCGCGTACACAGGAATGTCCAGTCTGTAAAGGGAATCCACGTCTCTGATCATGCCGTCCGCCACGATGCCTGCCAGCTTCTTGTTCTGTGCATAGGTGAACATGATCTCGCCCATGAGGGATCTGGAAGTGCAGCCGCCGCCGTCGATGATGAGCACGTCGCCCTCCCCGGCAATATCCAGCGCCATGTGTATGAACGCATTGTCGCCGTCCGGAACGTGGACCGTCACGGCAGTACCCAGCATCATGGCCTCATGTTTTCCCATTCTAGTGATGCCCTCGCGCATGCAGAACAGGCGGTTCATCATATCGTTGATGTTGCTGGAGGGAATGCCTCTGAAGCCTTCCACAAGTGCCTTGTCAGCACGTTCGATCTCGGTAAAGATCCTGTTTCCTAAGTCGTTTTTCATTCGATGTTCCTCTTCTTTCTATTAATTTGAGACCAAACCATTTTTCTGCATTGTATCACTATTTTCCCGGAATGGACAGTTCAATCTTGACTTTCCCGTCCCGTAAAGCTAAAAAGGATGCAGAATTGTTTACGGAGTATGAAATGAACCTGATCACCGTCTTTGAGATCATCGGCACCGCGGCTTTTGCAGCTTCCGGCGCCACCGTTGCCATCGGAAAACAGATGGACATTTTCGGTGTGGCCATTCTGGGCATGACCACCGCTGTCGGCGGCGGCATGCTGAGAGATGTCCTCATCAATGCCGCTCCCCCGTCCGCGCTGGTCGATCCCCTTTACGCGCTGATGGCGGTCCTCGTATCCCTGATCCTCTTCAGTTCCTCCGTGCGCAGAAAGATCGCCCGCGGATCGGAAAAAAAGGAAGTGATCATGCTCATAGCCGATTCCATCGGCCTCGGCGTCTTTACCGTGCTGGGCGCCGAAAAAGCATACACCGCCATACCGGACGTCAATGTGTTCACCATGGTCTTTCTTGGCTGCATCACCGGCGTCGGAGGCGGCGTCTTAAGAGATGTCTTTGCGGGAAACAGGCCCTATATCTTTGTCAAGCATTTCTATGCCACGGCATGCATCATCGGCGCGCTGGTCTTTTCGATCCTGCGCCCGCACTTCGGCCAGTCCTCCTCCATGCTCCTGGGCGGAGCCGTGACCCTGGTCCTGCGGCTGATGGCCGCTCATTACCGCTGGAGCCTTCCCAGAGCAAGCTGAATTCCGGCTCTGCTGCGCACACACGGCGTCAGGCCTTTTCCGTCCGGGTCCGAAAGACCCGGCTTCTTTTTTAGAAATTCTTGGTGATGGTCATGATGTTCATGCCGTCTTCGCGCTTGTAACGCACGTCATCCATGGTCTTTCTGACGATAAAAATGCCCAGGCCGCCGATCTCCCTTTCTTCCGCGGACAGACTTACGTCCGGATCCTCGTTGAGCAGGGGGTTGTAAGGCAGGCCCATGTCCGCGAAGCGCAGGGTGACTGACCTCGGGTCCTCGGAGCTTCTGAGGCTGACCGTCACCGGTCCGGGGCCGTTCGGATAAGCGTATTTGGCAATGTTGCTGTAGATCTCATCCACCGCCACATTGATCTGCGCCACGGTCTTCATGGGGCATCCGCACTTTTCCAGCTCCTGCTCCACAAAATCCGTCAGCTGAACGATATCGGCGATGGCTGCTTCCCTGAAACTTATCTCGGGGACCGGCTCGCTGCCGGCATAGCGGAAGGCCAGCATGGTCATATCGTCAAACTGGGGCGCCTCGCCAACGAAGGCATCCGTATCTGCTTTGACGGCCAGGCAGATGTCCTTCATATCGGTGAAGCTGCGCGAATTGAGCAGCTCGCAGAGCCGGTCTTCCCCGTACAGCTCGTTGCTGAGGTTCGTTGCCTCGGTCACGCCGTCCGTGTAGAGGAAGAGGATATCGCCCGGCTTCATCTGAAACTCCTGCATTTTGTACTTCATGCCGTCCATGCCCGCCAGCACAAAGCCGCATCGGGTCCTCAGATACTCGAAGGGGCCGTCTCCCGACTTGAGAAGCGGCGGGTTATGCCCCGCATTGACGTACTGGACAAGGCCGGTATCCAGATTGATGCTGCCCTGCCAGGCCGTCACGAACATTTCCGCATCGTTGCCTTCGCAAAGCGCCGCGTTGCCGCGTGTGAAGACTTCATTCAGTGGGATCGACGTTTCCGCCAGACCCTTGAGCTCGGTCTTTGACTTCATCATGAACAGAGCGCCGGGTATGCCCTTTCCGGAAACATCTGCCACGATGAAATTCAGCGTGTTCTGCTCGGTGAAATAGAAATCATAGAAATCGCCGCCCACTTCCTTGGCCGCATCCATGGTCGCGTAAATATCAAACTCCTTCCGTTTGGGGAAGGCGGGAAAGACGCCGGGAAGCGCGGATTTCTGGATGTTTCTGGCCAGTTCCAGCTCCGCCTCCATCCGGGCCTTTGTTTCTTCATTTGCTTTTTTCAGACTCTCCACGGTCTGGTTAATGCCGGCGGAAAGCCTGCGGAACTCCAGGCTTTTGCCGGGAGCGACTTCCTCGTCCAGATCGCCGTCCGTGATCTTCTTCAGGCTTCTGTTGATCCTGTGGATCTCTTTGACCACAAATTTGCCGATAATCTGATAGATCAGGGCAAACAGAATGGCAAAATTCATGATCTCCATGAAGCTGTTAGCATAGGCAGTGATGTTGCGTACGCGCAGGACTTCCGACTCGGGCATCATGGCCAGAACGCTGCGTCCCAGGAGCTGCCGCCATCTGCAGTAGTACCACTGATCCTGATAAACCGCACGGAAGGTGGTGTTCTCACGGCTGATGCGTCTGAAATCCATCACGCCCGTTCCTGCCGCGTCCGTCAGCAGCACGAGTCCGTTCTCTCCCACCGAATGCGTATCCGAAACGATGGGATCCGTGATCATGGGAAGGCCGCCGCCGTTTTCTGCGGCCTCTCTGCGCAGATCGCTGCAGGTCTCATCGAGCGCGGCATTCAGCAGCGCGTCCGCCTGGGATCTGGAGGTAGAGGAATGAAGCCGCCAGATGAAGAACGAAGAAAGCAGAAATGAGAAAATCACGGCGATCAGCATCGCCCTCTGCATCAGATGGGAAAGGCTCTGGTGCTCCTCTTCCCTCTCCCTGTACTTTCCGGAGATCAGGTCCACGACCAGGGCCGCAAGCCCGACGGAAACCGCATTTGCCACGATCATGGGAAGGCCGCAGGCGCTGACGGCCGCCATGGCCCTGACCGGCGCATTCATATTGGTGACAAAGATCATGGTGATGTGGAAGACCTCCATGACAAGGCCTACCGCAAACGCCATGGCCATTCCGGGACGCTTGCGCTCAAACATGAAGTTCCGGAGCGCCGCCGAATAAAAGCCCGCCAGAATGGTGGACACCGTGCAGGCCACTCTCGTAAAGGTCCCCACGCCCCAGGCCACTGCGATCCAGCGCTCGATGCCGCCGATCAGGCCGGCCAGAATGCCGGCAGGGGCCCCGAAAAACAGTCCCGCCGTCAGCACCGCAGCATCCCGGCAGTTCATCTGGGCGCCGTTGATGGGAATACCGAACTCGGTCCCGCCCACGGCGATCAGTCCAAAGATGATTCCGAAAATCAGCTGCTGTATTTTATCATCAAGCTTCCGGAACCCTTCCGTTTTCTGCAGGCCTGACAATATTGCCGCGGCAAGAACAGGACACGCACCCGCGATTGCAAGCTTT
>Ga0129307_1002100_pt1 | contig 17553 bp, 16 predicted proteins | sample P1105metagenome_FD_94437 | JGI IMG/M metagenome (GOLD analysis project Ga0129307, IMG submission 94437) | Capybara group fecal microbial communities from Wisconsin, USA - P1105 metagenome | ecosystem: Host-associated > Mammals > Digestive system > Large intestine > Fecal | place: USA: Wisconsin... | reverse complement strand
TTCTGTGCTGCCTTGATTTCCGCATATTGCTCTGAGCTGAATTTGTACTTCATTTTCATCACCGTGCCTATTATAACACAGCAATGACTGAAACACTACTTTTTATTGCATTTTAGTATAAGATACCCTGAAATTATGGCCGAATCGTGATTTTCATGTAAACGAATTGTGAACAATTAAGATTTTTTCCTCGAATTTCCAGAATTCATTGTTTTAGCGGCTTTTCCTCCCGATGGAAGGATCAGACGCGCCCTCACTTGTATTTCTGTCTCTCCGCCACGGCCATTTCATCACAGCGGTTGTTGAACTCATTTTCCGCATGGCCCTTGACCCAGTGGCAGTGAAGGGTGTGGATCTCCGTCAGATCCAGCAGGCGGCCCCACAAATCCGGATTCAACGCCGGCTTCTTGTCCGCCTTTTTCCAGCCATGAACCCTCCAGCCGCGGGCCCAGCCCTTCTCCAAGCCGTCGATGACATATCTGGAATCCGACCACAGTTCCACGATGCAGGGTTCCTTCAAAAGAGACAGCGCCTCAATGACGGCGGTCAGCTCCATACGGTTGTTGGTGGTTGCCGCCTGGCCGCCGGACAGTTCCCTTTTATGCTGTCCGTATAATAAGATGGCCCCCCAGCCGCCCGGGCCGGGATTGCCGGAGCAGGCGCCGTCAGTATAAATGGTAACAGTTTTCATAGCTCCTCCTGAGACAGAATGAGAGCGGCGATCACCGCTCTCATTCTTTTTGATCAAGGCTCTTTTGCAATCTCCCGCCGCTTTTTTCATGCTCTGCAGTGATCAGACCACGGTCATACAGATTCCACGGTTTCCGAAGTCTCTGGCGTGGTATCGGTTTCCTCTTTATCCGCCAAGGCCAAGGAGATGACGCAGTCGCCCTCCTCCTTGAAGCGCATGACGATGACGCCTTGAGTGGCGCGGCCGGCAATCCGGATGTTCTCCACGGGGGTCCGGATCAGGATGCCCGCTTGGGTGACCAGCAGGAGGTCCTCGTTGCCGTCCACCACCTTGATGCCCACCACGGGGCCGGTCTTCTCCGTGACGGCGTAGTTCTTGATGCCCAGGCCGCCACGGTTGGTGATGCGGTACTCCTCCACGGAGGTTCGCTTGCCGTAGCCCTTCTCCGTGATGGACAGGACGCACTTGCCCTCGGTGGCACGGGCGGCGCCCACCACATAGTCGCCCTCCCGCAGACGGATACCCCGGACGCCCACGGCGGTGCGCCCCATGGGCCGGACATCATTTTCGTCAAAGCAGACGGCCATACCGTCATGGGTGGCAATGATGATCTTCTTCGTGCCATCGGTCTCCCGGACGGAGACCAATTCATCTCCCTCGTCCAGCGTCAGAGCCCGGATGCCGTTGTTCCGCAGATTCTTCAGCGTGGACACTGGCAGGCGCTTCACAGTGCCCTGACGGGTCACCATGAACAGATACAGCTCGTCCTCCTTGGTCTCCCGGAAGTGCAGCATGGTCTGCACCCGCTCGCCCTGCTCCACCTGAAGAATATTGACGATGTTTGTGCCCTTTGCAGCCTTGCCGCTCTCGGGAATCTGGTAGCCCTTTTTTCGATAGACTTTGCCGGTGTCGGTGAAGAAGAGGATATAGTCGTGGGTGGAAGCGGTGAACACGTCGACGACGTAGTCTTCCTCCCTGGTAGTGATACCCTTTTTACCCATACCACCCTTTGACTGGGCGGTATATTCGCTGACGGGGGTACGCTTGATGTAGCCCGCCTGAGTCAGGGTAAAGACGCACTGCTCCTCCTCAATCAGGTCTTCATCGTCAATTTCATTCTCAATATCCTGAATCTCAGTCACGCGGTCATCACCATACTTATCGGAGATGGCCTGCAGCTCCTCTTTCAGAATCTGCCTCACCAGGCCGTCATCGGACAGAACCCGGTTATAGTAGGCAATCTTCTCCTCCAGCTCCTTGTACTCGGTCTCCAGCTTTTCACGGTCCAGTCCCTGAAGGGCCTTCAGACGCATATCCAGAATGGCCTGAGCCTGGATGTCATCCAGACCAAAGCGGTCCATCAACCGCTGCTTAGCGTCGTCATAGGCGCTGCGGATGATGCGGATAACCTCGTCAATGTTGTCCTGGGCGATCAGCAGGCCCTCCAGCAGATGGGCACGCTCCTGAGCCTTTTTCAGGTCATACTTCGTCCGCCGGACAATAATCTCCTCCTGGAAGGCCAGGTACTCATCGATGATGTGCCGCAGGGACAGAATCTTAGGCTGGGACTGGTTGTCCACCAGGGCCAGCATATTGATGGCAAAGGAGGTCTGCAGCTGAGTCTGGTTGAACAGGCGGTTCAGTACCACCTGGGGATTGGCGTCCCGCTTCAGCTCAATGACAATCCGCATGCCGTTGCGGTCAGACTCGTCCCGGATGTCGGAGATGCCCTCCAGACGCTTGTCTTCCACCTGATCCGCCATACTTTTGATGAGCATCCGCTTGTTGACCTGGTAGGGAATTTCCGTGATGACGATGCGGGTGCGGTCCTTGCCGAACTCCTCGAACTCATGGCGGGCCCGGATCACCACCCGGCCCCGTCCGGTGGCATAGGCCGCCCGGATGCCGGACCGGCCCATGATGATGCCCTTGGTGGGGAAGTCGGGTCCTTTGATGTGCTGCATCAGGTCGTTCAGATCCGCCTCCGGGTTATCCAGCACACAGATACAGGCGCCGATGACCTCCCGCAGATTGTGGGGCGGAATATTGGTGGCCATGCCTACGGCAATACCGCTGGAGCCGTTGACCAGCAGGTTGGGGAAGCGGGCAGGGAGGACCCGGGGCTCCTTCCGGCTCTCGTCGAAGTTGGGGTCCCAGTCCACGGTTTCTTTTTCAATGTCCCGCAGCATTTCCTCGGAAATTTTGCTCATGCGGGCCTCGGTATAACGGTAGGCCGCCGGGGGATCTCCATCCACGGAGCCGAAGTTGCCGTGGCCGTCCACCAGCATGTAGCGCATGGAGAAGTCCTGGGCAAGGCGGACCAGGGCGTCGTAGACGGAGGCGTCACCGTGGGGATGATACCGGCCCAGCACATCGCCCACGCAGGTGGCAGACTTTTTGAAGGGGCGGTCAGAGGTCAGATTGTCCTCGTACATGGCATACAGAATACGCCGGTGAACAGGCTTCAGGCCATCCCGCACGTCCGGCAGAGCGCGGCCCACAATGACGCTCATAGCGTACTCGATGTAGGATTTCTCCATCTCGGGGACCAGGGGAGATTCCACAATCTTCTGGTCGGGGTACCGAATCTCCTCGGGGTCGTATTGGGGTTTCTTAGACATGTCGGTATCCCTCCTTTAATAATCCAGATTCACGGCGTACTGGGCGTTCTTCTCGATGAACTCCTTCCGCGGCTCCACCTTTTCGCCCATCAAAATCGTAAAGGTCTCGTCGGCCTTCACCGCGTCGTCCAGGGTGATGCGGCGCAGGGTGCGCTTTTCCGGGTCCATGGTGGTCTCCCACAGCTCATGGGGATTCATCTCGCCCAGACCTTTAAAGCGGGAGATGTCGATCTTCACGTTGGGGTTGCCGCCACGCATCTCGGCGGACACGGCGTCCCGCTCCTCGTCGGAGAAGGCCACCCGGGTGGTCTTGCCCCGGGTAAGCTTGTACAGAGGCGGCACGGCGGAGTAGACATAGCCATGCTCGATGAGCGGCCGCATGAAGCGGAAAAAGAAGGTCAGCAGCAAGGTGCGGATATGGGAGCCGTCCACATCGGCATCGGCCATGATGATGACCTTGTGATATCGGAGCTTGGCAGCGTCGAACTCGTCGCCGATGCCGGCGCCCAGGGCGGTGATGACAGGCTGGAGCTTGTCGTTGCCATAGACCTTGTCCGCCCGGGCCTTCTCCACATTCAGCATCTTGCCCCACAGGGGGAGAATGGCCTGGAACCGGGAATCTCGGCCCTGCGTGGCGGAGCCGCCTGCGGAGTCGCCCTCGACGATGTAGATCTCGGTCAGTTCCGGATTGTTCTCATTACAGTCCCGCAGTTTGTCTGGCATAGCCGCGCCGCCGAGAGCGGTCTTGCGGCGGATGGACTCCCGGGCCTTCTTGGCGGCCTCACGGGCGCGGTTGGCGGTGAGGGCCTTATCCAGGATCATGCGGCCCACCTGGGGATTCTCCTCCAAGAAGGTGTCCAGCTTGTCCGCCACAATATTGTTGACAAGAGTTCGAATCTCGCTGTTACCCAACTTGGCCTTGGTCTGGCCCTCAAACTGAGCTTCCGTCAGCTTAACAGAGATAACGCAGGTCAGACCCTCCCGGCAGTCCTCGCCGGAGACCTTCTCGTCTTCCTTCAGCATCTTGATCTTCCGGCCATAATTATTCAGTACCGTGGTCAGGGCCCGCTTAAAGCCCTCCTCATGCATGCCGCCCTCCGGAGTGTGGACGTTATTGGCAAAGGAGAGGATGGTCTCGTTATAGCCGTCGTTATACTGCATGGCGATCTCCGCTACGGAGTCGTCCTTCTGACCTGCCATGTAGATGACATTATCGTGGAGCACGTCCTTGCTCTTATTCAGCCAGGTGACGAACTCCCGGATGCCACCCGCAAAGCACATATTGTCTTCCTGCTCCTTACCGGGCCGCTTGTCAATGGTGCGGATGCGCAGTCCAGCGTTGAGGAAGGCCTCCTCCCGCATGCGGGTGTGCAGGGTCTCATAATCGTATACTGTGTCCTCAAACATCTCAGGATCAGGCTTGAAGGTAACGGTGGTGCCTGTGTGATCCGTCTCACCAACAATGGTCATCTCCTGGGTCACATGGCCACGGGAGAACCGCATCTCATAGATATGGCCGTCCCGGTGGACCTGTACTATCAGCCACTCGGACAAAGCATTGACCACGGACGCGCCAACGCCATGGAGGCCGCCGGAGACCTTATATCCGCCGCCGCCGAACTTGCCGCCGGCGTGGAGGACGGTATAGACCACCTCAAGGGCAGGCTTCCCGGTCTGGGCCTGGATATCCACGGGAATGCCCCGGCCATTATCCACCACCGTGATGGTATCGCCCTCGTTAATTTGCACCAGAATATCAGTACAGTAGCCCGCCAGGGCCTCGTCGATGGCGTTGTCCACGATCTCATACACCAGGTGGTGTAAGCCAGAGGTAGAGGTGGAACCGATATACATACCGGGCCGCTTCCGAACAGCCTCCAAACCTTCCAAAACCTGGATTTCCGAGGCGTCGTACTCGTTTTGGCTATCCACCGCGGTGGAGTTCAAAATCTCGTTTTCTGCCATGTGGTTTCTCCTTTCAAAGGGGTTGTTTTCCTTACACAAGACAAGAAGAGCCAGGCTGGAACCGATTTCCGGCCCGTTTCTTCTTGCCTCGAATTTTTTCTTTTGATTATCAGGATTTTATTCAGAAAAGAGGTCAGCTGTTGATCTCTATAACCGGCTACAGCTCCAGCCTACGGCTCTCCACCCGCTTCTGCAGGGTGGATGGACTCAGTTGAGACAGATAAATAATCTGCGGATGATAGGGGTGATCACAGACCACAAAGGACTTCGGAAGATCGCCGGAGATATCCAGCACCACACCCTCTTTTTCAGCACTGGACAGGTATTCCCGGGTGCGCTTCCCGTAGCTGCATTTATCCAGATCAAACACGCCGATGATCCGGCGCTCCGGAATCAGCTCGTTTTGCCCAATATGGAGATACATCGCTCACCCCTCCCACATATCATCACAGAAAAACGAATTAGAGCTGAAGCTAACCAATCATGCCCTGTTTCACATGAAACACTTTTCCCCCTAAAAGCTGCGGCAGCCGGTCGTCCTCGCAGCAAGTGATAAAGACCTGCCCTCCAGCAATACGGTTCAAGACGAATTCCTGCCTCTTCGGGTCCAGCTCGGAGAGCACATCATCCAAGAGCAACACCGGGTATTCTCCGGTGGTGTTTTTCAGAATCTCCCGCTCCGCCAGTTTCATGGACAGGGCGGCGGTCCGAGTCTGTCCCTGGGAGGAATAGGACTTTGCCTCCTGTCCGTTGATCTGTATCAAAAGATCATCCTTGTGGGGGCCGGACAGGCACAGTCTGGACGCCCGTTCCGCCGTCTCATGGGCGGCCATATGAGATCGCAGCTGCTCCGCCAGCTTCGCCTGCTCCTCCATGGGATCTGTCACCGTGGATACCGTCTGATAGGTAATTTCCAGCCGCTCCCGGCCGCCGGAGCACTCTCCATGGTTTGCGGCGGCGTACTCCGCCAGCCGCTGGGCATACTGGGCCCGGTAATGGATCAGAATGGCACCACAGCGCACCATCTGCTCATTGAAATCGGGCAAAGCGGACAACAGATCCGGCCGCTCCTCACTGTCCCGCAGAATACGGGTTTTCTGCTCATAAGCCCGGTTATAGGAGCTTAAAGCCATGGCGTAGCGGGGTCGAAGCTGACATAGGGCCGTGTCCAGAAACCGCCGCCGGGCGGCGGCTCCCTCCCGGATCAGATACAGGTCATCCGGGCAGAAAAACACAGTCTGAAAAACATCGCTCAGCGCTCCGGCACTTTTCGCCGTGACACCGTTGACGGACATCTTCCTCCGCCTGCCGCGAAAGAGATCAATCTCTATTTTGAAATCCCGCTCCCGCGCAAAGACCCTGCTGGTCAAACGGGCGGCGTTGGACTCAAACCGGATCAGTTCCTGATCCCGGCGTGCCCGGGTAGACCTTCCGCAGGAGAGATAGACCACTGCCTCCAGCAGGTTTGTCTTACCTTCAGCGTTTTCACCGAAAATCACGTTGCAGCCGGGATCAAAGGAGACGGACTGTTCCCGGTAATTTCGGAAATTCTGCAGAATCAGCTCATTGACCTGCATAGGCAACGGCGTATTCTTCTCCGCCGAAAGATACCACATCCCCCGGCCGCAGCTTCTTTCCCCGCATGGTGCAGGACTCACCGTTGACGGCGGCCTCACCGGATTGGATGCGCTCCTTGGCTTCACCGCCGGAGGCGACGGCATTGGCCAGCTTCAGAAGATCCTGCAATTTAATAAACTCCGTATGAATGGTGATGGTTTTCATAAAAGACGGTCTCCCACTCGTTATTCACTGGCCTTCAGACGCACCGGCAGTACCATATAAAGAAAGTTTTCCTCGCCCTCCACGGGAACAATGATGGCGGGGGAGACACCGGTATTCAGCTCGATTTTTACTGTGTCGGCAGGGGCGTACCGCAGGGCGTCCATCAGATACCGGTTGTTGAAGCCGATCTCCAGGCCGTTGCCGTCGCCGGACAGGCGGCAGATATCCTTAGCCTCGCCATTGCCGGTTTTAGCGGAGAGCATCACCTTGTCGTGGTCAAAGATACAGCGAACGGGGCTTTTTAGCTTGTCGGAGATCACCACAGAGACTCGGTCGATGCTGCTGATCAGCTCCTTGGTATCGGCGATGAGGGTAATGGGATTCTTCCGGGGGATTGCATTCTTATAGTCCAGGAACTCACCCTCCAGCCGGCGGCAGATCAGCTGGGTATCACCCACCTCAAAGAGAATGTGACGTTTGCCAAGAGTGATCTGCGCCAGATCCTCTGTGTCCTCGCAGATCTTCTGTACCTCGTTCAGAGCACTGCCTGGAGTGACAAAGGAAAAGGCACCGCCGTCAATTTTTTCCAGAGGCTCCTTTCGGATTGCCAGACGAAATCCGTCCACTGCAACCATAGTCAGACCCTGGTCTGTGACCTCAAACAGGGCGCCGGTATGGACGGGGCGGCTCTCGTTTGTGGACACGGCGAATGAGGTCTGCTCAATCATGTCCCGCAGAGTGCGCTGCTGAATGGAGACGCTGTAGTCGTCTTCCACCTCCGGAAGCTCCGGATAGTCGGCGGCGGACAGGCCCAAAATGTCAAAATCCGCGTCACCGCAGCTAAGGTGGACCAGCTGTTTGTCATCGGCGGTAAAAGTAACCACATCATCTGGCATCTTGCGGATGATGTCGCCGAACAGACGGGCGTTGAGTACCAGCTCACCGGTCTCGGCCACATCGGCGGCTATTTTTGTGCGGATGCCGGTTTGCATATTGTATCCGCAGATGGTCAATCTGTCATCGGCGGTCAGCAGCAGTCCCTCCAGTGCCGGTATGGAGCTCTTTGGGGACACGGTGCGGGAGGCGATGCCGATAGCGTTCTGTAAAAGCGCCTTTTCGCAGGAGAATTTCATCATGGTTTGTTCTTCCTCTCTGTATCGAATGATGGAAGGGAATTTCAGTTCTAAAAAAGAAAAGAATTACATATTTTTTAGAAAAAGCAACAGTAGGAATTTTTTTTGTGGAAACCTCTTATTTTTTCTGATTTGACAAGGGTTTCTGGCTCCACAGGCTATGTGGAGAAACAGGGCTTGTTTTCCACGGTATTTTTTTAATCGCTATTTTCCACAGAAAAGTATTTCTTTTTCCACCTTAAAAGTGGATTAATTATCGTTTAGAGTTAATGTTGGTTTTGATTTCTTTCACAGTCTCGGCAAAGGACGAATCCTTCTTCATTTGCTTCTCCACCTTGTCAATGGAGTACAGCACGGTGGTGTGATCCCGATTGTCAAACTCTTTGCCGATGTCGTCCAGAGACAGGTTGGTCATAGAGCGGATCAGGTACATGGCGATCTGCCGGGCCTGCACCGCGTCCCGGACCCGCTGCTGGCCCCGAATAATGCTCTCATCAAGGTTGTAGAATTTGCAGATGTAATCAATGATGACACTGGGGGATGGAATGTACTCATTGCTGCGCTTCAGCATATCCTGAATGGCCCGTGTGACCGTTTCCTCATCGGTTTCATTTCCAAGAAGGTCTTTGTAAGCCTTGATCTTATTGATGGTTCCCTCCAGCTGACGGACATTGGCTGTGACGTTCTCCGCAATATAGGCGGAGATCTTGTCTGGCAGGCTCAGGCCCATCAGGGCCGCCTTGCTCTTGACAATGGCCAGACGGGTCTCAAAATCAGGGGGTTCTACGTCCACCAGAAGGCCCCACTCAAACCGGGTGCGGAGACGGTCCTCCAGCTGAGTCATCTCAGAGGGGGGACGGTCACTGGTCAGCACAATCTGGCGGCCGGATTCATACAAGGTATTGAAGGTATGGAAAAACTCCTCTTGGGTCTGTTTTTTGCCGGCGATGAACTGGACATCGTCCACCAGCAACAGATCCGCCTGGCGGTATTTCTCCCGCATTTCGGCAGTCTTAAAGGGACCGGCCTGAATGGCGGCTACCAGTTCATTGGTCAGATCGTCACCTTTGACGTAGGCGATTTTGGCGGTTTTCTCCCGCTTTCGGATCACATGGGCAATGGCGTAGATCAGGTGAGTCTTGCCAAGGCCGGAGTCCCCGTAGATAAACAGGGGATTGTAGTGCTGAGCCGGATGCTCCGCCACGGAAACGGAGGCTGCATAGGCCATTTTATTGGAGGGGCCCACTACGAAGGTCTCAAAGGTCAGTTCGTTGTTCAGATCCAGGCCGCCGGTCTTTCTGGCGGGTTCACCTCCGGAAAAGGAGGCCAGGCCCTCGTCGTCCAGAATCTCTACACGGATGTCCGTGGAAAAGAGGTCGTGGAGGGAGGCCTGGATGTTTTTCATAAATAGGTCCTTGATATAGCCTGTTTTGAAATCATTGGAACAGTGCAGATACATGGTACCGTCCCGGAAATCCACCGCCTCCAGCTCGTCGAACCAGGTTTTAATAGTGGTTTCGGAAAGATCCCGTTTCAGCTGCTGCAGGACGTTGTTCCAGATGTCTGCTACGGAATTCAAAGGGGAAACACCTCTTCTCCTAAAAAAACAATCGGTAAAATTGGGCATAGTACAACAAAATTATTATAGCAGAACGGCGAAAAAATAACAACACATATTCTAATAAATAAGTATGATTTTTCTTCTGAATTTTTAGCAGTTTGAGGCCTGTATTTAGGCAAAAAACAGAAAAATTCACAAGATTTTGTGTCTGTTGGAAAAAGCCGTATAAAAATTTCCGGTTTTGTGCGGAGAGACGGGATTTTTCAGGTTTTTCAAGTTTTTATTGACACTTTTTCAAATTGTATGTATACTAAACGATGCGTCCTGAAGGGCGCCTGAATTTTGTTTGCCGCGGGGCATTGCTCCGTCGGGCAGAGCCGCCGGAAAACGGCGGCCGGAATATTAACAGGAGGTGTTTCCAACATGGCAACCAAACGTACCTATCAGCCCAAGAAGCTGCACGGTCAGAAGGTCCACGGCTTCCGCAAGAGAATGGCTACCGCCAACGGCCGTAAGGTTCTGGCCCGCCGCCGCGCCAAGGGCCGTGCCCGCCTGTCCTACTAAGGATACGGAAGCACGCGGGAAACACTGGAATCATTCTGTCAGGGACGGCGGGAATTTGCAAAGATTCCTCCGTCCCTAAAAGAGTTTCTGTCAGAATGAGTCCAAGTCCATCGAGATGTGGGAGAGAAGCAGATGAAACGGGCGGTTACGCTGAAAGAAAATTATGAGTTCCGCCGCCTGTATCAGAAGGGCGTTTCCGCGGTGGACCGCTGTATGGTGGTCTATTGTCGAAAGAACAAGCTGGAACGGAACCGCTATGGCTTTACCGTGTCCGTAAAGCTGGGCCACGCCGTGGTTCGCAACCGGGCGAGACGGCGTATGCGGGAAGTCTGCCGGCTGAACGAGGACAAGCTGGTGACGGGATATGACATTGTCCTGGTGGCCAGAAGCCGGACTGTCACGGCATCTTTCGAGGAACTGACCCATGCCTATCTGCGCCTTGCCAAGAAGCTGTCTCTTCTGAAGGAGGAGCCATGAAACGAATTTTGATCGCACTTGTCAAGTTCTATCGTGTGGCCATCTCCCCCTATCGGCCTCCCTGCTGCCGCTATGTTCCCACCTGTTCCCAGTATGCGCTGGAAGCGTTGGAAAAATACGGTGCACTGAAGGGCGGCTGGCTGGCATTTCGGAGGATCCTGCGCTGCAACCCGTTCCACAAGGGTGGGTATGACCCGGTACCCTGAGAAGTCAAAGGGGAGAAGGCTTTCCTTCGTCCCCGCCGTCAGTCTGTGAACTGGCGTGTGCGTCCAGCGACGCACGGATTAAAGGCATTTTACCCTGCCGCGTCGAAAATGCCTGCATATTGTTTGTCCCCGGGACAGACAAATGGGAACCTAAGGTTCCTGCATCCCTCCATTTAGAGGGGTATCGTTGCAATTCCTAACGAAATACGTAAGGAGAACGTCTATGGCAACAATTGGTTACTGGATCTGTTACCCGTTTGCCGCTTTGGTTCGGCTGTTTTACAACGTAACCGGATCCTACGGTGTTTCCCTGATCCTGTTCACTCTGGTCATCAAGCTGATCCTGCTCCCGTTCCAGATGAAATCCAAAAAGAGCATGGTCCGCATGAACCGGATGTCCGGTAAAATGCAGGAGATCCAGAAGAAGTACGCCAATAATCAGATGAAGCAGCAGGAAGAGCTGCAGAAGCTCTATGCCGAGCAGGGGATCAATCCCATGAGCGGCTGCCTGTGGAGCTTCCTGCCCCTGCCAATTTTGATGGCCCTGTATTACATCATCCGGGAACCCATCGTCTATTTCATGAATTTCGGAACCCGTGCCAACGGTCAGGCCGTGCTGGAGGCTGCCAAAAAGGTGGTTACCGGCCTGGGTCTGAGCTGGACCACCCTAAGCAATGGCGGCGATGGCGCCTATGCCCAGATTGAGATCGTGCGCCATCTGGCCAACAACGCCAGCGATCCCTCCGTCCAGCAGTTTTTTGCCGATAATCCCAACTGGATTAATGTCAACTTCAACTTCCTGGGCATTGATCTGTCCACCATCCCCACGGAAGCGTTTGGCATGTTGAAGACCGGGATCACGTTCGCGGCTGTCGGTCTGCTGCTGATCCCCATCCTCTCCGCCGGCCTTCAGATAGTGGTGATGAAGATCACCATGAAGGGGCAGCCCACCCAGGGTGCGGCGGCCTCCTCCAATAAGATGATGATGTACATGATGCCCCTGTTTTCCCTGTGGATCGCCTTTACCCTGCCCGCCGCCCTGGGTGTGTACTGGGTTGCCCAGAGCGCCTTCTCCGCAGTCCAGGAGGCCATTCTCGGAAAGTTCTACAACGCTAAGCTGGAGGAACAGGAGAATGAGCGTCAGCGTCAGATTGAGGAAGACCGCAAAAAGCGGCAGGAAGAGGGCCGCAAGCGTCAGCAGGAGCAGCGTGAGCAGGAGCAGCAGAGACAGAAGCAGACGCTGAAGGAGAAGCGGAAAGCCGCGCAGGAGGCCAAAGAGGCCAAAGCCAAGAAAAAGCCCAGCACCAGCGAAGCGGGCCGGGTGGGAGACCGTCCCTATGCACGGGGCCGTTCCTATCAGGTAAACCGCTATGACACTGATGAAAAGTAAGGAGCTTGTTGCAAAATGAGTTATATTGATGTAACGGGCAAGACCGAGGACGAGGCCATCAGCAACGCCCTGCGCCAGCTGGGCCTTGAACGGGACGATGTGTCCGTTCAGATTCTGGAGAGAGCCAAATCCGGCTTTTTAGGCTTGGGCAGCCAGCCTGCCAAGGTCCGCGTGACCTATGGACAGGACGAGGAGTCCTCTCCCACCGAAGAGGTTAGGCAGCCGGAGAAGCCCGTTGAGAAGCAGCCGGAAGTGAGAGAACCGGCAGCACCCAAGGCTCAAAAAGAGCCCAGGGCGCCTAAGACCCCCAAGGCTCCCCGTCCCGCCGAGAAGAAACAGGAGCGTAAGACTGCCCCCGTGGAAAAGTCTGCTCCCGCCACCGAACTGGGGGAGGAAGTGGACAACGAAAAGGCCCAATCCATTCGAAAATTCCTCTCCGGACTGCTGGAGCAGATGGAGACTCCCGCTGAGGTTCATGTCTATCTGCCGGAAAAGGGCCGCTACAAGGTCATTCTGGAGGGTGAGAACCTGGGGGCCCTGATTGGCCGCCGGGGTGAGACTCTGGACGCCATCCAGCAGCTGACCAGCTATTCCGTCAACCGCGTGGGCGGTCGGGTCCGTATCCAGCTGGATGCGGAGAATTACCGGGAGCGCCGGGAGAAGAGCCTGGAGCATCTGGCGCAGAAGGTGGCCAGCAAGGTGGTTAAATACCGCCGCAGCGTGACGCTGGAGCCCATGAACGCCTATGAGCGCCATGTGATCCACACCGCCCTGCAGGACGTGCCCAATGTCACCACCTATTCCACCGGCGTGGACCCCAACCGCCGGGTCATCGTGGCCTACGACAGAGAGAAGAGGTAAAAGCTTATACAGTCCTTAAAACCGTCCGGGAAGACATCCCGGGCGGTTTTTTAAAGGTAAAGTTTGTGACAAATCATCCCGCCAAAACGTATCTTAAGTGAATGCATTCAAACGAACAGGGGATAGCTATGGAAAAAGAGACCTTTCTCGCCGCTGTGGAGCGGCATCAGGATATGGTGTACCGGATTGCCCTGCATCATTTCGCCAGTCCACAGGATGCGGAGGACACGGTGCAGGAGGTCTTTCTGCGGCTGTATACCTGGGAGAAGCCCTTTGACAGCCCGGAGCATCTGCGCCGCTGGTTGATCCGGGTGACGGTCAACGTCTGCCGGGACGCCCTGCGGAGCCCCTGGAGGAAACGCCGTATCTCACTGGAGGAGTTGCCGGCGGAGCCGGCCTTTGAACAGCCGGAGCAGGCGGAGCTTTACCGGGAGGTGATGAAGCTGCCGGAAAAATACCGGACGGTATTGGATCTGTTCTATTACGAGGAACTGTCCGTCCGGGAGATCGGGGAGCTGCTCCATGTCCGGCAGTCCACGGTGACAACACGCCTTCTCCGGGCGAGAAAATTGTTGAAGACTCAGCTGACGGAGGTGTGGCAGAATGTGTAATCAGGAATTAAAGAAATTGTATCAGTCCACATTTTCCCAGATTCACTCCTCCACGGAGATCCGATGGGAGAACATGGAACCGATGAAGAGAACGTACAGACCGGTCAGGTCGCTGGTGGTTTTGGCGGCGGTGGTTGCCCTGTTGGCGGCATTGTCCACTGTTGCGGTGGCGGCTAATCTGTTTGGCCTGCGGGAGCTGCTGCTGCCGGAGAAGCAGGTCACGATGCCCGTGAACCCGGAAACCGGGGAGAGGGAGATTCAGATCGTGGATGTGATCAGTCTGCAAGGCTACGCCGGTACGCCGGAAAATCTGGCGGTGGCGGAGTGGCAGTCGTTTTTGCAGGGTTATGATGTATTCGGCGCCGCCCAGGCCGCCGACAGAAATCCGGAACCGCTGGACGCCTGTTATGATTTCTACCAGGTCTATAACCGGGAGATGGCGGACAAACTGGACACTATTGTGGAAAAGTACGGTCTGTCGCTCCATACCTTCTGGTATGACTATCTGGATCAGGAGACCCTGTGTCAGATGGTGGGTGGCGACTTTTTGGGGGAGAACCGGGCTTACAGTTCCTATATGTACGAAGACGGCACTTTTAAATTCGACGGGGATGGGTATATTTCGGGCTATGGCAAGGTGGACTATCAGTTTATGCGCTGTGTTTGGGGCAGCTTTACGGATGTGGTACTGAACATCAGCGATGTTACGCAATACCGGGAGTGGACCTACGAGACCGCCTGCGGGCAGATGGTGACATTGGCCCTGGGGCCTGCCAAAGCCTTGCTCATCGCGGATTTGGGGGATTCTTTTGTGACGCTGAATGTGCTGGCGGGCACTGAGACAGCCCCCGATGATATCTTCTCCTCCGGGCCGATCTCCGCCGATGACCTGGAGATCCTGGCAGACAGCTTTGACTTCACGATGCTGACCCCGGTTCTGGAGCCGGAGACGATGGAATCAGAGTCTCCGGAGGCGGATATGACTTCTCCGGCGGAGGATATGTTCTATTCGTTCACCGGTATGCAGGAAGAGGCCGCTCAGGATTTCTACTGCGGGTTTGTCCGGGCGATTGAGGAAAATCAGCGGGAGGCTGTGGCGGCTATGATCGTCTGGCCCCGGACAGTGACGGTGCCCGAGGGGGAGTTTCTGATCGAATCAGCAGAGAATTTTCTTCCTTATTACGATGAGATTTTTACCGGGGAGCTGCTGAAAGCCATCCATGAGAACCAGTACGACGAAACACGGGCTGACCTCATCACTCACGACGGCATGGTGAGCGGTGCCAGCGGAGCTATCTGGTTTGCGCTTCTGGAGGATGACCGTGTGGCCGTGCTGACGGTGGAAAATCCCCAGGGCTGGAGCATCCGCTATGACGGCCCTGCCGGGGTACAGCCGGACTGAGGCTGTCATACTCCACATTTGTTGCGGAAACAGGCGGATTCTGGTATAATCCCTGTAGAAGACGGAAATCGGGCCGCCGGAAAACGAGGGATTATACATGGAAAAAGAGCCAAATAAGGGCTTGCTGCTTCTGAAAAAGGGACAAAAAGGGCTGATCCATGCCATTTTCAGCCGCATGGGACTGATACTCCTGCTGCTGCTGGTCCATATCTCCCTGATGTTCTGCGCGTTTCAGTGGTTTGCCAATTTCCTTCCCCATATTTACGGGGGAGCAGTGATCTTCACCGTGGCAATGGTGCTGTATCTGCTCAACAGCAGCATGGACCCATCGTCCAAGATCACCTGGCTGATCGTGGTCATGCTGATGCCGGTATTTGGGGCGCTGCTGTTCTGGTATACCCGAAGCGATATTGGACATCGGGCGCTGAAGCGGCGGCTGTACCAGCTCATCGGGCAGACCAGGGACAGCATCGATCAGACGCCGGAGGTCATGGAGCGCCTGGAGACGGAGGCACCCGGTACAGCGGCTCTGGCACGCTATGTCCAGCGTACCGGCTGCTACCCTATTTATGACAAAACCGCGGTCACCTATTTTCCCCTGGGAGAAGACAAGTGGGCCGAAATGCTGCGACAGCTGGAGAAGGCGGAGCACTTCATATTCCTGGAGTATTTTATCGTGGACGAGGGGCTGATGTGGGGAAAAATTCTGGAGATTCTGGCACGGAAGGCCAAAGAGGGCGTGGATGTCCGAATGATGTACGACGGGACTTGTGAATTTTCAACCTTGCCACATGACTATCCCAAGCGTCTGCAGTCCCTGGGCATCCGGTGCAAGGCATTCTCTCCCATTACGCCGTTCCTCTCCACCCATTACAACTACCGGGACCACCGGAAGATTCTGGTCATTGACGGGCACACGGCCTTCAACGGCGGCGTGAATCTGGCGGATGAGTACATCAACCGTGTGGAAAAGTACGGCCACTGGAAGGACACCGCCGTTATGCTGAAAGGCGAGGCGGTGAAGAGCTTTACTCTGATGTTTCTGCAGATGTGGAACATCGATGAGAAGGAGCCGGAGTTTGACCATTTCCTGTCCTGTTCCGCCCTGATACCGGAGGAGACAGTTGGATATGTCATGCCCTATGGGGACTGTCCGCTGGACCGGGACAAGGTGGGGGAGCAGGTCTACATGGACCTACTCAACCGGGCCCAGCGGTATGTCCACATTATGACACCCTACCTGATTCTGGACGGCGAAATGGAAAATGCCCTGAAGTTCGCCGCGGAGCGGGGCGTGGACGTGACGCTGATCCTGCCGGGTGTCCCGGACAAGGCCGCGCCCTATGGGCTGGCCCTGACACACTACCCCTCCTTGCTGGATTCCGGCGTTAAAATCTATGAGTACACGCCGGGCTTTGTCCACGCAAAGGTGTTTGTCAGTGATGATCGGGAGGCGGTGGTGGGGACCATCAATCTGGACTACCGCAGCCTGTATCACCACTTCGAGTGCGCCACTTATCTGTGTCAGGTACCCTGTGTTCCGCAGATTGAGGAGGATTTTCAGGAGACGCTGGGCAAATGCCGCAGGGTCACTTACCAGACCATCCGGGAGGAGAAGCTGAGCCGCAAGCTGCTGGGTCTCCTCTGCAAGGGTATCGCGCCGCTCATGTAACCGCCACGGATTTGGAACAGTTGGATTCTCCCATTGCCTGCGTCTTGACATTCTCATAAAAAAATGATACAGTGAAAACGATATACAACAGGCAGAGACAGGGAAGGAGTATCCTCTGTCTTCCCGGAGCAGAGAAAGGGCGGCTGGTGAAAGCCCTGATGGGGAGGAGGAGAAGGCGCCCTTGAGCCGCGGAGCGGAAATGCCCCGCCGGATCCCGCCGTTACCGGGCAGAGTGTCTCCCATGAGAGAAAATCAGGTGGAACCACGGACTTGATCAAGTTCGCCCTGAGCCTTTTGGCTCAGGGCGTTTTCATTTTGATTTGGGCAAGCGTTTATACTAATTTTCAATAAAACGCTGAAATCGTTTTATTAGGCCGCAAAATGCGGCCAGCGGAAAAGCCGCTGAAAATTGTTGTTATACGAGCTTTGCCGCCTTTGGCGGCACGGCTTAAAAGCATTTTTGAATGTTTATATGAAAGAATCGTATTATCATAAAAAATGGTTGATTGTAAAATCAAGTTGGACACTTGAGTAAAAAATCCATAGTGATTTTTCTCCCCGTGGTAGAATGAAGTTACCACACAACTTCTACAGAGGGAGGGCAATCACTATGGACT
>Ga0129307_1002099_pt1 | contig 17554 bp, 23 predicted proteins | sample P1105metagenome_FD_94437 | JGI IMG/M metagenome (GOLD analysis project Ga0129307, IMG submission 94437) | Capybara group fecal microbial communities from Wisconsin, USA - P1105 metagenome | ecosystem: Host-associated > Mammals > Digestive system > Large intestine > Fecal | place: USA: Wisconsin... | reverse complement strand
GTAGTTGCTGTCGTCACCGATGTCTGCGATGCGGCTGTCGTGGCTCTGGGCGTCCTTGTTGCCAAAGAGTTCTACGCCGCGTTCGGCGAGGCAATCCAAGAGCTTCTTGACGTTCGCATCATCAATATGGCGGTCGATGATCACGCATTCCATGGCGTTGCACACGCCCGTGCGCTGCGTCTTGGCGTTGATCAAGATGTTCACGGCCTTTTCCATGTCGGCAGACTTATCTACATATACATGGCAGATACCGTTGAAGTGCTTGATGACAGGAATCTTGCTCTGTTCGACCACGGCACGAATCAAGCGTTCGCCACCGCGAGGAATCACGAGGTCGAGGCAGTCGTTGCGCTGCAGGAGCATGCCTACGAGATCGTGGCTTGTTTCGGTCACGAGCTGCACGGCATCTTTGTCAACGCCGTTTTCGGCTAACGCCTGGTGGAAAATCCCGGCGAGGCACTTTGCGGAGTTGAGCGATTCCTTGCCGCCACGGAGAATCACGGCGTTGCCCGCCTTGAAGCAAAGGCATGCACCATCAATCGTCACGTTCGGGCGGCTTTCAAAAATGAAGAACACAGAACCGACTGGTACGGCGACTCGGCTAATCTTGATGCCGTTCTTGAGTTCGCGGCTTTCGAGAACGCGACCGAGCGGGTCGGTGAAGGCGGCGATTTCTTCGGCGCCCTTGGCCATCGATTCGATGCGGGCATCGTTCAAGGTCAAACGGTCCATCTTGGAATCGTCGAGTTTGCCGGCGGCAGCTTCAAGGTCGAGCTTGTTTGCTGCGAGAATTTCCGGTTTCTTTTCGCGGAGCAAAACGGCCACGCGGTTGAGCACGGCGGCGCGCTTTTCGGCGCTAAGGGTACGGATTTTTTTGCTCGCGTTCTTTGCGTTTGTCGCGAGTTCGTTCGAGTATTGTTCCAAATTAACGTTATTCTGTGTCATAGAATGAAATATAGCAACAGCAACTATACTTTGTCACCCTAGAATCAGTTTAAGAAGTTGCTATAGGACTTGTGGGCGGAATTCTAATTATCGCTGTACGCAAAAAGAAAAAGCTCCGGGAAACCCGGAGCTTTGCAATGGAGTATAGAAATTCTGCTTACGAGCAACGGAGAACTTGCCCCGGACGAATCTTTTCTGTTTTAAGATTATTCAAGCGCTTGAGCTGCTCGATGGATGTGCCGTACTTGTGGGCGATCTTTCCGAGGCAATCGCCACGACGGACCTTGTAGAACCTGCTCTTGCCGATTTCTTTCTGGTAGCCAGATTCGATTTCCTGAAGCTTGTCGGTGTCGAGCGTGATGGAAATGTCCTTGAACGTACCTTCAGCGAAATCGTAAACCATTTCGGGGTTGATGTAAACGCCGTTGTAGCGCATTTCGAAATGCAAGTGTGCGCCGAACGAACGGCCCGAATTGCCTCCAATGCCGAGCGTGTCGCCTGCTTGCAGTTCGTCACCGACTTTGACCTTCCAACGTTCGAGGTGGGCATAAAGCGTCGTGAGTCCGTTGCCATGATCGAGAATCACATAGCGACCGTAACCCTTGCGGCGGCCCTGATTGCGGACCTTGACGACCTTGCCTGCGAATGCGGCCACGATGGCGCGGTTCTCGCCATGGCAGAGTCCAAGATCTACGCCACGGTGCATGCGGTGCTTGCGCGGACCGTAATGGCCTGCAATGCGGCGGCTTTCCGTCGGGATGATGGAAGTCGTCATGTCAAGCACAAAAAGCTTTTCTGGGGCACCTGTCGAGGCGGAATCGGTCGTGGCCTTGATGTCGGCATCTGCTTCGGCGTATTCGCGTGCAGCTTCTTCAGAATCGACGCTGTCGATGTCTTCTTTGCCTTCCGTATCGGAGGATGCTTTCTGCTTGGCAGAAACCTTCTTTGACTTGCGTGATTTGCCCTTTTTGTTGGTGAAGTTACTTTCGTTGATAAAGAACTTTCCAACGGAGGGGGCTTCCGCTTCAGGGGCGAATTCGGAGTTTTGAATTCCGTCGAGAGGTTCGATTAAATCCGAGCTTCGGGATTCAATGAGTCGAGGAACAATTTTTCCCGCCAAAGCGTCATCTTTTGCGAAAAGCGCAATCGGCAAGATTCCTGCAATGAGTATAGTTTTAATCTTCATAAAAAACAAGTATTATATATATGGGTCTAATTATACTCATTTTCTTCAATCTTGTCACTAGTTATAAACATATTTAAATGTGACATTTTCACAAATTGTGAAATTTCGCCATTTTTGAGGATTTTTCAGTGTTTTCTGTGTGTAAAAAAATGTTCAGGAACCAGTTGTTTTGTGGCTAAATGGACAAAATACTTTGTATTTTCTTGAATGTATCAATAATGTAATATTCTGTCATTTTTTTGGATTTTTTCACGGATATTTGAGCCTTTTTTGTCAGTATTTTTGTAACTTGCGGAGTATCAACGACTTACAAAAAATGCATAGGAATCGAAGGACGCATCTCAAGGAAGTTGCATATCCTAAAGCCATTCGAGTTCATGTGATAATCATGTTTTAGAGAATTTTCTTCATTCGCGTGCATTTGAAAACGCCGCTGCGATATGCTTGATTGTCAATAAGTTCGTACCCAAGCTTCCCGTAAAATCCAGTAGCTTCCAAGCGACTGTCGATGATAATCTGTTTGTAACCGCACTCGGCAATCCACTTTTCTGCTTCGCGGACCGCCATGGCGCCGAGCTTTTGACCGCGATATTCCGGCATGACGACTACGCGACCAATCGTTGCCGTTTCAGCGTCAATTTCGTAGAATCTGCACGTCGCTACAGGGTATTCGTCATCGAGCAAAACGATAAACTTCGTGCCGTCGCAGTCGTGTTCATCGAATTCTTCTCGCAGAGAAATGTGATACGCCCGATTCATCGCCTGGATGCGCACGCTGTACGCTCCTGTGCGTTGCCATTCTTCTGTTGCTCGAAGTACTTTAATATCCATTGAATTTCCTTTTAGTCAATCTTGTCAAAGAAAATTTCGCCGTCTTGAATGGCGGTTGTGATGATGTGCGTTCCTTTGTTGCCCATGTCATTGTAATGGACGAGGTATTTGCCGTCGCCTAGAGGCTCTATTTTTTCAACTTCTTGAATATCCTCGCCATCTTGGGCGTTGCTGCGGAATTTCCAAACCGCATAGCCACCGCCATCGCTGAACTCATTGTCATACGCTTTTGAAAGCTCTTGCGCGAGACTCTTTGTGCAATACTTTGCAATGACGGAATCGTTCGCGAACTCGTTTCCGAAAATATGCTTGCTGTAGAAAGTTTGGATTTTCTCTATGGCTTTGGAGTCGAAGTTCTCGCTGTCGCTGCATGAATACGCCATGGCTACAGCCAGTATTATCAAAATTTTTTTCATGTTTACTCGAATCTGATTTAGTTTAGTTGTTATTTCGATGTATTGATTTCACATTCTCTATTCCCTATTTGGAATTTATTTTCAATGGAATAGAACCATTTATTAATTTTTCCACACGGCGTTTCTGCATTTTCCAATACTTTGGTATAATTAGGTTCATATTTAATGTGTTCTTCTTTGTCGATAGTGACAGAATAGCAATTGTCCATAACAAAATCCATCTTTGGAAAAATTACTTTGCCGTTACTACATGTACCTTCCATCTGTATCGAAATAGTTTTTGGATGAATTTTTTTATAATCGTCTATCGAAAGATCGTACCAAAATGCATATCTATCTAAATCCCCTCTATGTACTGTTGTATCAACATAAGTAGAGTCATCACCAACAATTTTAATATTCAATAGGTCGAGTTGATAAGGAAAACTTGCGATTCTTGTTTCAAATACAATTGTACTTGGATATGACAAATCCTCGCAAAGCGGGCAACAAGCGTACAACAGTAAAGAAATCAAAATTATCGGCAATGTTCTCATGTCAATGTTCTCCGTTGTTCCCGCGATATTTTTTTTCTATCACTTTCCAGCCAAGCATGGGACCGAACGGCAAATTGAATAGGAAATTGACGTATGTCTTTTTTGAATTGAATAAATGTCCGAATTCAACCTGGGCACAACCCATTAATCCTGTTCGGGCTGACGCCCCATAGTCAAAACCAGTTTGGGTTTTCCATCCTATTTCTGGCCCTAGAGACAAATCGAGTATGAGGACTTTCAATAAATAGTGTATGTTTGGCTGCACAAGAATACCCGATTGGTGTTCTTCGTAATCGTAAATGTACTGGCTCCTGACGGTCCACCAAAGTTCGTTCGTTGGCATCTTGTGTTCCTTATTGTCTTTGGGGGATTTGTAGATAAGAGGATTTGCTGTTGGAAACATCCAGTCGATTCCTGCGGAAAACATGTCTGAGCCGCCTCCAACCGAAATGCCAAAAGGAAACGTCCAAATGTTTATGGCAAATGTTTGTGCGGGAATCATCAAAAGGCCGAGAGCAAGGATTATGTTAGTGAATCTTGGCATTGTTGTTCTCTTTCCGCTTAATGAGTCAGTTTTTTATTCCATATTTTGCAAGTTCATTTTGGGCCATCGACTTTAATTCCTCGCAAGAATAATTTCCTTGGTCTCCGAAAGAGCGAGGTCCTTCATGGGCTTTGCAGGAACCATCCTTTTTGTAAATGACGTCAATATTTAATTCCTTAAATTGAATTCGTCCAATCGAACCATCATCTTCGTAGTAGCCTACATAGGGCATGTCATTTCCGCCTATGGAATTGTACATGGGTTTATTGTTGCGGTAGAAACCTCTATATACTTTTGTGGTGCCTACAAGAAAAATTGCGTGTGACAGATTTCCTTCGTTTTCTCCATAATCGATATTCGTCTCTCCGAACCATTTTCCCTGTTTATCGTAGTAGAAATATCTTTTGGTCGTGCGGTCGTAGCATGTACCAAGACTTCTGACCCATGGGCAACTCGTATCATGGTAGTTGTCTGTTTTGTAGCATGCTCGGTTCGTGCCGGAACATTCTTTAAAATCTTTGTAATCACCCCTTTGGTATTTACAAAATGTATCGTTCTCGGTACATTTAATCTTATTTTCGCATGCATTTAGCATAAATGCAGTCGCCAAGATAAATGGAATGGTAAAAATTTTTTTTAAATAAATGTTCATATTTTCTCCTATACTTTAATATTAGCTTTTTTTATTTCAATGTCAATGAAAGTTTTGGGATAGTTGTATGTTTAATCCATGAAATCGTTTGAAAATAAAGTGGTCGTATTTGTTGTGTCAATCCCTAATCCAGAACTAGCTCTAAATGGCATTGTAAAGTTGAGGAAAATTTTGTGACTGAATCCAATGATTCTTCGTTATTGGTAGGCTCGGAATCTCGAGCATTGAAAATTATGGACAACTTCAGTAGCTCGGTTTCTTCTAAAGAATTGAATACCATGTTGGAATCAAATGTCGTTAGTTTGGCCTGTCATTTATCTTGTTTAGACGGAATTGCGTATATGCACCAACAGCAAATTGTCTAACCGTATTTTTATTTAAAATGTAACATTCTTTTCTAAGAACAGTTTCTGAAGCCCTGAACCAATCAAGTGGAACACCGTTAATTTCTTTCTCCGGCTGGTATTCTAAAACCTCGTCAAATTCACGTCTAATTGCAAATTCCAACGTTTTTCGAGAAAGGTTTACCAATACCTTCACGTCTTTGCTTTGTTCTATTCTTTCCCTCAAATCAAGGTTGGATGCAAATCTCTTATATGTTTGTTTGACTATTTGGATAAAGTCATTTACATCACTTTCGATAAAACCATCAAACCATATATCCCTCGCTATCAAATTACCATCCTTTGAAAACTGAAGGAACTCATTTTCTGTAAGAATATACCCAGGTCTCTGATAGGAATCTTTCGGAATATCTCCCCATGTAGCACCAACGTATGTGGTTGGAGAAAGGTAATAAGAAGCTGTAAACATGGAATCATAAAATCTGTGTATGACAAGAGACAAGGCAAGGAACATATCCCCTTCAACTTTCATAAAAAAGGTCCCTTGATCATGAGGACTAGAATCTCGGAAATACGTGAAACCAAGAGATTCTATGTCTTGTTTTAATATGGATATTAATTTTTTTTTGGATAGTTTCATTGCTATTGCCTTTTTTGAATATACCTATTTATGCGGGCTTGCAATTTTCATGTTCTAATTCACTGCAATAATGATATTAATTATAAGCCAAATGCTAATCAGTAACGGAAGTCTTGTGAAGAATAGATCATGAAGTATTTTTCCCCATTTATCTCCAAATAGTCTTTTTGTCAGAGATAACGTCAGAAGGTAATTTTCTTTACCCGCCAGTTTCACGATGAGTGTGAACAAACCATAAACTAGAGCGGCTAAAGCAACGCCAGCAATGAGGATAATTAATGGTACTAGCATATTAATGATTAGCCTCTTAGGGTAGAATTGTTATCGGAATCCCGTCTTTGACTATGTCGTAAATTTCTTCGATTTCGTCGTTGGTGACGGCGATGCAGCCTGCTGTCCAGTCCTTCCACCTGTGCCAGAATTTAAAGAGGAATGCTGGGATCTTGTTCGGATAGCCGTGAATCATGATGTCTCCGCCTGGATCGTAGCCACCATCCTTTGCGGTCTTGACTTGATCTTCATTCGGGTACGATATCTTGAGCGATAAATGATAAGCGCTTTTGGGGTTGTGCTTGGCAATGTTGTACTTGCCTTCCGGCGTCTTGTTGTCACCGGATTTGACCTTAGCGCCCACAGGATCCTTGCCTAATGATATTTTGTATGTTCTGACAATTTCTTCTCCATGACGAAGATGCATTTTGCGGTTCGCTTTTTCTACTAAAATGTTGTCAATGTTTTGCGTAATCATTGTTTGTGGAGATTCCGTTGTGGCTACTTTTCTTGTTCCACTTTTTTGACATCTTTTTGAGATACCGAGGTCAATGCGTAAGTGTCGAAGGATGCTTCCCAAGGGAGTTGCATTTCTATTTTTGATATCTTGTCTAAAATAGCAGTTCCTTTTTTCATGACTACATTAAAAACATGGCCGCCTTTGCTTCGGTCTTCGGAAATAAAATGGAAATGCCAACCTGCCGCGTTTATCCCAGCCATGTAATCGGGGTAGTATAAGCAAACTAATGATCCCTGTACATTTGAAAAAGTAAAGGACTTTTGATTTAGATTTAAAATATCTTTCAGTTCCACATGCTGACTTTTCAAGCCGTTTTCGGAGCGGGCGTCCACCATGTCGAAGAAACCGTCGATTCGCACCATGTGCATGCTGTTGAGCCCGAATCCTTCTTCGATTTTAAGATTCAAAAGAGATTTGAGTGCATCAATGTTTTCAACGGGGTCTAGTTCAAACTTTCGGCTCCCTTTCAAAAAAGAAACGGATGCGAACGGAACGCCTTTTTCCGGAGGCATTTCTGTCACGGTTCCGTTGTTGGCCGCCCTATAGCAATGGCCGTCCACCATGATCATTTCTCCATCAACATTTTCAAAGGTCCCAAGACCCGTGTCGCCGTTTTCTAGCAATTCTTGTACCGATACAACCTTTCGTGTGTACCCGAGAAGAAGGGCGTTCAAAGTCGATACTTGATACATTTTTTCAAAGTATGGGTGCTGTTCAATCATTTATATTTTCTCCTATACCCATAATATTAGTTTTTTATCGACGCCCGAAAGATTTAGCCGCCAAGTAGTTTTTTCCAATAAGGATTTTCTTTGTCAAATAAGGCTTTTTTTCCTTGGTAAAATTTTTTGGATAATTTGGAAATTTTTAATATAAGTTATTTTGGAATTAATTGCAAACAAAAATGTCCTGCTTTAGTCCTCGGACTCTGGTTTCTCAATTTTATTCCTGAACCAGCGAATCGCAATGATTGCTACGAAAAGTTGAAGCGTCGTTGCTGCCAATGTTATGATTACGGAAGAATTGCCGTCATGAAAGGCTGCTGTACATGAGAAGTATTATTGAACAAATAATGCAGAACCCAAGGGGGATGGTGGCAATCCGCTTGGCTGCCTTGATGCCCAGATTCCTTTTGAAAAGAAATAGATTCAATAGGCTTAAGGGAATGGCTATAAGTTCTGCAAATGAAGCGAAGAAAAGGATTAGTGCGAGGAAGTCCTCGTGTCCATTCGTTTTGTACCCCCAAAGACTTATTATGGGAATGATGGACATGAACATGCAGAAAAGCATCCAGATAAGTATGTGTTTGGCTTTTAAATTGTTCATGACAAACCTCGGCTTGTAAATAGTCCCTATAAAATGTGAATTCCGGTTAAATCTATTTTTTTAATAAATGATTATATTTTGAGTTTTTTGCTTGATTAGTATGCTCTCTGTGAAGATTTGCCTTCTGAATATACCATTTTTTTGCAAGTTTATAGCTCTTCGGTCTGGAAAAACAGAAAATGTATTGTTGGCCAAGTTGTTGCAATGTAAGAAAAATTGTTCTACACTTACCTCGGAAGAACCGAAAATGTTATATTCTAAAACCCACAGATGTCAGTGACTATTGGTCGCGGTGCTCCAAGCTTCGACTAGATGACAACACTGGTAGATAACATATTTTTCATGTGAGGTAAAGATGAAAAAGGTACTATTCTTGACGGGGCTGGTCGTTTGGGCGGTTCTTGGCATGGCATGCGGTAAAAAGGCTGAAGACACATCGGCCAAAGATCCAGACCCCGATAGGGACGGAATATGCAGCCCTTGGGTGAGTCAAAATGGAGCGTTGGATGAATATGGCCATCTCTGCATGGGCGTTGACAAGTGCCCCGATCAGGCAGGTTCCGGAAATGCCGACGGTTGCCCTTAAGGCCGTGTTTGTCTAAAAAACATCCGATAAAATTGTCGGCCTTGACTTCTTTTCGGTGCAATTCTTTTCACGCTATGGAATAGAATATGGCGGTTTTTGAAACGCTTTTTGTGTTGGCCGGGCTTCTCGTGGGCCTAGTGTCGCGGGGAGGAATGTCCCTATTCTTGCTTCCGCTTGCCGTAGTGGCGTTCGTACTCGCCATTATGAACAGGCCAAGCCCAACGGGTTCCAGGGCGCGCAAAATCGTAAGCTCGATTTTATCGGCCGCATACCTTGTCACGGTGATTGTCTGCTCACTTACTTTTTTCAAAGGCGGTTCCAATGATTCTGTCAATGCGCCGCCAAGGAACGCGCCTGTAGCGGTTTTGCACAAATTGCACAACGGTACGGAACTCGGTCTCCATGAATGCACTGTAGCCATCTCAGGCGAAATCAGGATGAGTCCTGCAAAAGGCGGCTTTTATGTTTGCAAGGATACATCCTGGCAAGTAATCGACCTGGATACTTACGGGGTGCTGTGCAACGAACAAAGTAAAGGCGCGAAAACCAAAGGACAAATGGATTCCTCAAAAGAGTATTATTGCACCGGGGAAAGATGGGTTGACATGAAATACTGGAATTGGGACGTGCCGAAGGAGGAACGCTTTAATCCCAAAATCAATTACGGTACATTGACGGACGCGCGTGACGGACATAAATACAAAACGGTTCAAATTGGCAACCAGACATGGATGGCGGAAAACCTCAATTACATAGACACGCTGAAAATGGATTGCTCTAAAATAGACGGTTATAGGTTTTGCAGCGAGGTGACTTGCCTCGACAGACAAAACAAAACGTGTGACGTTGTGGGGGCTTTTTATACTTGGGCCGTCGCTGTAGATTCCGCAAGACTCGTCAGCGAATCCGTGAATCCGGAAAAATGTTGCTTCTGCGGTGCAAAATGTTCCGTGCCCGCCCAGGTGCAGGGGATTTGCCCTGATGGCTGGCATTTGCCCTCGGATGACGAATGGAAAACGTTGTTCGTTTCCGTAGGGGGTGCTGATTTCGCAGGGCAAACCCTTAAAGCGAGAAGCGGCTGGGGCGAGGAAAACGATCATGACGCATTCGGCTTCTCGGCGCTCCCGACAGGCCTCGTCCACATGGAACATGTCTTGTTAGATAGTACGGCTTTCTTCTGGAGTGTCTCGGATTCGAATTGCTACTATGCACACAGTGTTATGGTGTCACCAAAAGCCTCTCCAGTAACGATTCTCAAAGAAACTGAAAAACTTGATTATTTGCCAGTCCGCTGCGTCAAGGATGATTCAACTAAAGTTCCCGCGTCTGGAGTTGCTGCGAAACCAAAGTCGGGGAATGGGGTTCCATCCTCCAAGGTCACAAGGGGCTTTGTGAAGGATGCGCGTGATGGACAAACTTACAAAACTGTGAAAATCGGTGACCAAACTTGGATGGCGAAAAATCTCAATTACCAATACAACAAGGGAACGGCAAAGAGTTATTGCTACGGAAATAGCGCAGATTCCTGCGCCAAATACGGTCGTCTCTATACATGGGCTGCGGCTATAGATTCCGTGCAGATATACAAGGGTACAAAAGAACAGTGTGGTGACGGCAAACGGTGCAAATTGCCCGAGAAAGTGCGGGGAGTTTGCCCGTCGGGATGGCATTTGCCGACGCAAGCGGAATGGGATATGCTTATTACGACGGCAGGCTGCCCATGCAATGCGGGCAAGGCTCTTAAGGCCCGAAGCGGTTGGAACAAACTCAACGGAACGGATGACTACGGATTTTCTGCACTTCCCGGGGGAATGCGTTATGGAGATGACTATCCCGATGAAAAGACTGTTTTAGAAGGCAGTTTTATGGATGCTGGACACCAGGCGGTCTTTTGGAGTGCCACGGAAACCTTCGATGAAGAGTTTGCAGGCTGGATGGTTATAGAAGCCTATGCCGACAACGCCAGTACATTGGAGTCCTATAGAAAACGGAGCGCGTTCTCCGTCCGTTGCGTGAAGGACTAGATAGGGATATTTTGCCATAAATAAAAAAAATGCTCGTTTTTTTTATTCGGCCACTTTGAAAGCTATGGTATATTTTTTATGCCAATTTTTAATTAAATTGGTTTGTTTTTTATGCCAATTTTGTATATATTTGAAGTATGGAAGAAATTATTGCGCAAGTGCTCCGTGAATTTTATGAAACTGGCATTCCGTCGGATGTATGCCAAAGGCCGTTTGATTTTTTAGAAAAAAAACGGAATGCAACATCGATTATCGGAATGCGGCGGACTGGGAAGACTTACGCGGCTTACCAGCGAATGCTTGAACTCATGAATGGAGGTGTCCCTCTTGAGCGGATAGTCTATATAAATTTCGATGATGAGCGCTTAAGGCATGTTACGGTAGATGACCTTCACTTTATTGGTGAAGCGCATGCGGCGATGTATCCCAAGGCTGCTCAGGAAAAATGCTGGTATTTTCTTGACGAATTGCAAAATGTGGACGGTTGGGAAATGTATGCGCGTAGGCTTTTGGATTCGCCTCTCGTCCAACTTTGTATAACGGGTTCTTCGTCCAAGTTGCTTTCGTCCGAAGTGGCGACGCAACCTCGTGGAAGATCTTTGGATATGGAGGTGTTTCCCCTTTCGTTTAGTGAATTTCTAGAATTTAACGGTATTGTCAAACGTGTACCGCAATCGCCATATTCTTCTAGGACGGCGGGGGGGCTCCGTAATGCCATGGCCTGTTATTTGGAAGAGGGTGGTTTCCCCGATGTGCAGGGAGAAAACCTTCGCATTCGCAATAAGTTGCTGCAGGAGTATGTGGATGCCGTGGTGCTTAGGGACGTTATCGAGCGGCATGAAATTTCCAGCGTTCAGGCTCTCCGTTATACGTTGGATTATGTTATACATAATTATGCGCGGAAAATTTCCACCCGTGCGATATCGGGGGCGCTGAAGGCTATGGGCATGCCCGATAATCGTGAATACATTTCGGATTATCTTCGCTATTTTGCGGATGCTTACTTGATTTATCCTGTTTCTATCAGGACAGATTCGGTCGCTGTGCGTAGGACGAATCCTGACAAATATTACATGGTTGATACGGGCCTGGTTCGCGCTATGACTTCCAAGAACGATGCGGAGAAGGGGTGGCTTTTGGAAAACCTTGTATTTATGCAGTTGCGGCGTGGCAATAATAAAATCGAATACTACGTAAACAAGAAGGGCGGCGAAGTTGACTTCTTGGTGACGGACCTTGATACAAAAGCAAGGCGCTTGATTCAAGTCGCCTGGAGTATGGAAAAGGAAGAAACGAAAGATCGTGAACTGGCGGCGATTCGTTTGGCGAAGGACGAAATTAAGGTCAAAGATTGTACTGTCGTTACGTGGAATACCGATGGCGTTCTAGAAGACGGCGTCAAAATAGTGCCTGTCTGGAAGTTCTGCTTAGGAAATAACGCCTAAGAATCTGGCCTAAATGGCGCACAGGCTCGCAAACGCCCTCGGAACGAGTTGCAAGAATTTGTTTTGATGACATGTTGTTTGTAAAATTTTTTTGTTACCCTTGCCAGTTTCTCAAAACTTAGGTACAATTACTGCATCCCCGACGCATCTCGCCTAAAAAGGCGAGGTGCGTTTTTCGCTTATTGCGCAAACGCCTCTAAAAATCAACCGGTCGTAAAATGCGGCCACATCAACGGAGGCTATATGAAGTCTAAAGAAATCTTCTCAACTGTTTTTGCCAAGGCTAGAGATTTGACAAATGAAATGACTGAGCATAATACGCGTGTGAAAAAGATTTTTTGAAAAAGAAAATTGAGAACAAACATTCAGAAAACAATCGTGCAATTCGCAAGATGCTGCATGAGCGCGGAATAGAATGATCGAACAGGGTGTAAAGAAAAAATCTTGACATGAGTAAAGAAATAATATATATTATGAGAAAAGTCGTTTTAAAGAAGAAAATTGTGAAGGCCGTTGCTGCTTTGCCAAAGAGAGAAAGGATTCTTTTTGACAAACTTGTGGAGGACTTGAAAGAAAAAGGACCGGTTCTGCCAAATTGGCCGAACTACAAAAAATTAACCGATACGAATACGTATCATTGCCATCTGTCGTATCATTGGGCGGCATGTTGGATAGAAACTTTAAAAGGGATCGAAGTGGAGGTCACTTATGTTGGAAGCCGTGAAAATGCGCCTTACTAGTAAGGATGTATGTGGTACTATGTTTACGTTTGAGGGAACGAATATTCCTGAACACCTTCTGCTTTATATCAGGTCTGCATTTCCGAATGTAGAGGATGTCGTGAATGGAGATGATGAGTATGTTGAGTGGGGCGAAACGGATCTTGCTAAGCAAATTAAGGCAGAAACCACGCCTGCTGAGAGCTTGAAGCTGCTCCGCACGACCTTCGGGTACACCCAGCAGCAACTTGCCGACAAGGTCGGGATTACCAAACAGCAGATTTCTGCGATGGAGCGGGGTAGGGAACCTATTGGCCGCAAGATGGCCCACAGACTTGCAAACGCCCTCGGAACAAGTTACAAGAATTTGTTTTGGTGATTATTCAATCACTTCGATATAAAAGCTGAACGGTCTAAATCCGTCGTTGCAACTGATCATGGCGCTCATGGGATTCTTCATCCAGCCGTCATAGAAGTTGCCTTCGCCTTTGGCGAGGGCTTCGACAAATTCACGCATCGAAGACCATGCAGACTGACACATCCCTTCGGGGCATTTGCCATCAACAGAAATCCACTGCTGACCTTCTTTGATGTCGCAAGTGTGCTCGATGGGATTCTCATATTTTGCCATCAGGTCGGGGTAGACTGTTTGGCGAATCGCTGTGATTTGGACTTTGTGCATGATGGCGTGGTTATTTCATCCGTAAGAAAAAGAGACTCAATACTATTTTCCCTCTGAATATACCATTTTTTACGCAAGTTTATAAGTACTTCAGTTTGAAAAACAGAAAATGTATTGTTGGCCAAGTTGTTGTTTATGTAAAATTTTCGTAGGTCCCTTGCCAAGCTTTTAAAATATAGGTACAATTACTGCATCACCGACGCATCTCGCTTAAAAAGGCGAGGTGCGTTTTTCGCTTATAGCGCTAACGTATTTGCCTCGGCAATGGAAATAAGTGAACTTATTTCCGCTGCTCTCGGCTTAGTGCGTTTTGCTTTAATAGGCTTTATTGCTTGTTTAGAAAGACGCCTCTAGAAATACCGTATATTGACAAATGTATGTACATTGTTTATATTGAGGAGAGGGGTTCATGGCAAGATGGAATTCCGAAAAAAATGAATTGCTGAAGGTGACAAGGCATGTTTCTTTTGAGCAAGTTGAAGAAATGATGCGTAAGAATGAGGTTCTAGATGACTATGAACACCCAAATCAAGATAAGTATCCGGGGCAGAGGATTATGGTTGTCAGGATTAATGGCTATTGTTGTGTTGTTCCGTATAAGCCTGAACCTGATGGTGATATCTGGCTTAAGACTATTGTTCCGAGTAGAGTCGCACAGAAAAAATATGGAGGAATATAATGTTGTCTTTTAAAGAACACGCTAAAAAGTTTAATCTTGATGACGAAGAACAAGAAATTCTTGCTGATTTTGAAGCCAATCATGCTGGCAAACCGCAGATTACCGAAGAACGCAAAAGGGAACTCGCGTCATTGGCTAATGCATCATATAAGCTTAGGGCTTCTGCGAAGAAACCTTATACAATTCGTTTGCATTCTGGAGCAGTAGATGTTATTAAGGCTTTTACGGATCGCTTCGGAGGGCATTATCAGACGCTTGTTGATGATGCTGTGATTGAACTTGCCGCGAAACTTAAAGCAGAGATGGTGTAGTGAAATGTGCTAATATTTTAGCAGATTGACTGTTTTTTATTAAAAAATTGCTTATATTTTAGCATATATGAACGACAAATTCGATATCAGCACTTTCGTGGATACGCTTACGGTTCCGGCTGCGGCGACTAAGGTGGTGGAGCGCATGAAGGTTCGCAGGCGTGCCATGAAAGTTTCGCAGCAGGAACTCGCCAGGCGTTCCGGCGTGAGTTATGCATCTATCCGCAGGTTTGAAAATACAGGCGAAATTGCGTTCCTTTCGCTGTTGAAAATTGCGCTTGCACTTGATTGCCTTGAAGATTTCACGAGCCTTTTCCATAAGCCTGAGCCACAAAACTTGAAGGACTTATAGGTTGTCAAATGAAAGTCGTCGATGTGAAAAAGTTGACTGTCAAGTATAATGGCAGGGTGGTGGGCTACCTCGCGGAAGTGGATGGAAAAATCGCTTTCCAGTACGACCTTGAATGGCAAGAAAACGGGTTCTCCATTTCGCCGTTTTCGCTTCCTATTTCGAATAAGGTTTTTGTTTGTAATAAGCCGACTTTTGGCGGACTGTTCGGCGTCTTTTACGACTCGCTGCCGGATGGCTGGGGCGAACTCTTGTTTAGGCGGCTCCTTGCGCGGCAGGGCCTGAATGCGGATAGAATTTCGCCGCTGACCAGGCTTTCGCTTGTGGGTGAATCTGGTTTGGGCGCTCTACGCTATGAACCGGATTATGCCGAAATGATGGTGTCGGAACATTTTGATTTGGACGAACTTTCTAGGGAGGCGGAAGCAATCTGGAAAGACCGCGACGAAGGCGTGGATCTCGATGAAATCTACAAGCTGGGCGGCTCCAGCGGCGGTGCACGTCCGAAGGTGCATCTCGATATAAGGGGCGACCATTGGATTGTCAAGTTCCCTTGCTCGTTCGATGTCCCGAATATCGGCAAGCATGAGTTTAATGCGAATAAACTGGCCCGTAAGGCGGGAATCTGCACGAACGATTTCAAACTGTTCCCGTCAAGAAAGTACAAGGGATTCTTTGGTGCGAAACGTTTCGACTATTGCGATGGCGGGCGAGTCCACATGATTTCGCTCTCGTCAGTTCTTGAAACTTCGCACCGTATTCCGAACCTCGATTACACGCACCTGCTACAAGTCATCGAGAAAATTTGCATCGACAAGGAAGACCTCTACGAAGCCTTTAGGCGAATGTGCTTCAACGTGTTATTCGGAAACAAGGACGATCACGGCAAGAATTTTGCGTTCCTGTACGATGAATGTCTTGGCGGCTACAAGCTCTCGCCTGCATACGACATCACGAAAACACGCGATAAGGCTGAACACGAAATGTCTGTTAACGGGAACGGAAACCCGAGCGAAAAGGATATCCTCGCCGTAGCCGAAAACTGCAAGTTGAACATGGAACGCTGCCGCACGATAATGGGCGAGGTCAAGAATGTGGTTTCCTTGTCACCCTGAGCGTCGTGCGTAGCACGAAGTCGAATGGGTCTAGCCGCCTAGGGCTTGATTGTTATCGGTGTTCCGTCTTTGACGGCGGCGTAGATTTCTTCGATTTCGTCGTTCGTGACGGCGATGCAACCGGCGGTCCAGTCTTTCCACTTGTGCCAGAATTTAAAGAGGAATGCAGGAACCTTGTTCGGGTAGCCGTGAATCATAATGTCGCCACCGGGTTCGTAGTTGCCTTCTTTCGCGGCCTTGATTTGCTCCGCGTTCGGGTACGAAATCTTCAGCGATAAATGAAATTTGCTTTTGGGATTGTGTTTCTCGATGGTGTAGTTGCCCTCGGGCGTCTTGTTGTCGCCGGATTTGACCTTCGCTCCGACGGGATTCTTGCCAAGTGAAATCCTGTACGTCTTGACGATATTCTCGCCGTTGCGCAAGTGCATCTGGCGTTTCGCCTTTTCTACGAGAATGCTGTCGATAGGTGAGGTGAGCATGGGTTTGGGGGATTCCTTTTCCGAAGAGCAAGAGAATAAAAGAAATGTTAGTAAAAGTAGGAGAATGGTTTGTTTGATTGACATCTTGTTTCCGCGGAACTCCGATTAAAGCTAATCATTTCAATAAATGATTATATTTCGATTTTTTTGCTTGATTAGTATGCTCACAGTGCTTCCAATGGTTTACTGTCTTATATGATGGTTGGCATGTATAACCATTCAAATGCAAGGTGGCGATTAATTTTCCGGTTGAACATTGATAAACGTATTCGGGACGTTCCCCTAAATATAATTGGTAGCCATCAGCATCACATGCCCATTGGATTAACGGAGTTTGTTTGACCTTTTCCCAATAGGCTTCTTCTTGTTTCTTTCTTTGGACATCTTCATTTTTTGCTGCAATAGTAAGTATCAAAAAAGCAATTAAGCAAAGAGCCAATACAATGCCAAAGAACCAAGCCACGATTTTACCAAAAACTTTTAATGGGGTGAAATTATTGGTAATAACCCCGACAATAATTAAGCTGATTAAAATTATCCATAACATATGTATTTAGTCCCCATTTGTTTTCTGTAATATACCTTTATTTATGCGTGTTCGCAAGTGATTTTGTTTGTGGAAAATCAGAATTTCTTTGTGCTCATTATACTAAAAAACGCCCAGGCTTTTAACCTGGACGTTTTTGAATTCTTTATGGATCCCCTCCCGCGCTTCGCTTGGTCGAGGATGACTGCGGGTGAAGATTACTTCAGAAAGTTCATATACGGCAGCTTGCTTGCAAGTTCCTGCACCTTGTCGGCGTTGGCCATAAGGGCGGAACGTGCGTGCCAAGAACCGTCGAGGAACTGACCGCGGGGGCCGTCGGCAAGCGTGAGTTCGATGGTTTCGTCACCCATCTTGAGCGTGCGGCTTTCGGTGCTGGTGACGAGTTCTTCGCTCGGGTGTGCTTCGATC
>Ga0129307_1002098_pt1 | contig 17554 bp, 16 predicted proteins | sample P1105metagenome_FD_94437 | JGI IMG/M metagenome (GOLD analysis project Ga0129307, IMG submission 94437) | Capybara group fecal microbial communities from Wisconsin, USA - P1105 metagenome | ecosystem: Host-associated > Mammals > Digestive system > Large intestine > Fecal | place: USA: Wisconsin... | reverse complement strand
TTTAACGTTTAACGAACACGTCCTCTGACCTCTTACCTCAGACCTCTTACTTCTGACTTCTGGCTTCACTTCCTTCCGCATGGTCGTTAAACGTTAAACATTAAACGTTAAACCAAAAAACATAAAACGTTAAACGTTAAACATTAAACGTTAAACCTATTTTTAACTCTTAACTAAATAAATGAACACGTTATTCGATAAAATCTGGGATTCGCACGTTGTCCGCATGGTGGAAGACGGCCCTACGCAACTCTACATCGACCGCCTCTACTGCCACGAGGTCACCAGCCCGCAGGCTTTCGAAGGACTCCGCGAACGGGGCTTACAGTGTTTCCGTCCCCAGCAGATTTTCTGCATGCCCGACCACAATACGCCTACCCATGACCAGGACAAGCCCATCGCCGACCCCGTTTCAAAGGCTCAAGTCGATGCGCTGGCTAGCAACGCCGCTGAGTTTGGCCTCACCCACTTCGGCATGATGCACCCCCGCAACGGCATCATCCATGTCGTCGGACCCGAGCTGGGCCTCTCCTTACCCGGAATGACCATTGTCTGTGGCGACTCTCACACATCTACCCACGGTGCCATGGGGGCCGTCGCCTTCGGTATCGGTACCAGCGAAGTCGAGATGGTGCTGGCCTCGCAGTGCATCTTGCAGAGCAAACCCAAGTCCATGCGCATCCGCATCGAAGGAACACTCGGAAAGGGCGTCACCGCCAAGGACGTCGCCCTCTACCTGATGGCTCAGCTCACCACCTCAGGCGCCACAGGCTTTTTTGTCGAATATGCCGGCTCCGTTGTCCGCGATATGTCTATGGAAGGTCGTCTCACTCTCTGCAACCTCTCCATTGAGATGGGTGCGCGAGGCGGATTTGTCGCCCCTGACGAGACCACCTTCGCCTACCTGAAAGGACGTGACTATGCCCCGAAGGGCGAGGATTGGGACAAGGCCGTGGCCTATTGGCGTACGCTCCGCAGCGGCGACGACGCTGTTTTCGACCGCGAACTTGTTTTCAACGCCGCCGATATCGAACCCCGCATCACCTACGGCACCAACCCCGGCATGGGCATCGGCATCAGCGAAGCCATTCCTGCCGTCAGCACTATCCCTGCCGCCGGACAGGCATCCTTCCTCAAGTCGCTTGACTATATGCACTTCCAGCCCGAAGAGAAACTGCTCGGCAAGCCCATTGACTACGTCTTCCTCGGTGCTTGCACCAACGGCCGCATCGAAGATTTCCGCGCCTTCGCATCCCTCGTCCAAGGTCACCATAAAGCCGCAGGCGTCACCGCCTGGCTTGTGCCTGGCTCGTGGAAAGTCGATGGACAGATTCGTGCCGAAGGCCTCGACAAGATTCTCGCTGAAGCGGGTTTTGAAGTCCGCCAGCCTGGTTGTAGCGCTTGTCTCGCCATGAACGATGACAAGATTCCCGCCGGATGCCTCGCCGTCTCCACCTCCAACCGCAACTTCGAAGGCCGCCAGGGTCCGGGCTCCCGCACCATTCTCGCCAGCCCCTACACCGCCGCCGCCGCCGCCATCACAGGCGTCATCACCGACCCCCGACAGTTTCTTTTATAAAGTTGATAGTTGAAAGTTGATAGACAAAAAGAAAAAATAAGCATGAAACAGCCCTTCACCACCCTCACCTCCACCTGCATACCCCTCCCGCTGGAGAATGTCGATACCGACCAGATTATCCCCGCCCGCTTCATGAAGTCCACCACCCGCGACGAGAAGTTTTTCGGCGACCACCTTTTCTTCGACTGGCGTCACCGTGCCGACGGTACCGACAACCCCGACTTTGTGCTCAACGACCCAGCGTTCCAGGGCAGCACCATCCTTGTTGCCGGTAAGAATTTCGGTTCCGGCTCCAGCCGCGAACATGCCGCATGGGCCATTGCCGGCTACGGCATCCGCGTTGTCGTGAGCAGCTTCTTTGCCGACATCCACAAGAACAACGAGCTCAACAACTTTGTCCTCCCCGTCGTCGTCAGCGAGGCGTTCCTCAGCGAGCTTTTCACCTCCATCAAGGCCGACCCCGCTACGCTCGTCACCGTCGATCTCCCCACCCAGACCATCACCAATCAGGGCACGGGCCACAGCGAGACCTTCGAAATCAACGCCTACAAGAAGCATTGTCTCCTTAACGGCCTTGACGACATCGACTTCCTCACCGCCGACAAGTCTCTCATCGAAGCATACGAGAAGAAGGTTAGCGCCTTCGGCGCAATTGATAATTGAAAATTGATAATTATCGTTTAACGTTTAAGGTTTAACGTTTAACGAACACGTCCTCTGATTCACTTCCTTCCGCATGGTCGTTAAACGTTAAACCTTAAACGTTAAACCTTAAACCTTAAACGTTAAACCTTAAACATTAAACTATAATCATACTTCATTCAAATGAACATCAAGTTAGCAGTTCTCCCTGGCGACGGCATTGGTCCCGAAGTCACCAGCCAAGCCCTCAAGGTCACCGAAGCCGTCTGTCAGAAGTACGGCCATGAGCTCCATTACGATTACGGCATTTGTGGCGCTCATGCCATCGATGCCGTTGGCGACCCTTATCCCGCCCAAACCCATCAGCTCTGCATGGAGAGCGACGCCGTTCTCTTCGGCGCCGTCGGCGACCCTAAGTTCGACAACAATCCCTCCGCAAAGGTACGCCCCGAACAGGGTCTCCTCGCCATGCGCAAGCAGCTCGGGCTCTTTGCCAACATCCGTCCCGTCGAGACCTTCGACTGCCTCATCCACAAGTCGCCCCTCAAGGACGACCTCGTCCGCGGTGCCGATTTCATCTGCATCCGCGAACTGACGGGAGGCATGTACTTCGGTCCCAAGAAGGAGGGCGACGACGAAGCCTACGACACCAACCTCTATAGCCGTGCCGAGGTGGAGCGCATCCTCCATGTCGCCTACGGCTACGCCCGCCAGCGCCGCCGCCACCTCACCGTCGTGGATAAGGCCAATGTCCTCGCCTCGTCCCGCCTCTGGCGCAAGGTTGCGCAGGCGATTGCGCCTCAGTACCCCGACGTCACCACCGACTACATGTACGTCGACAATGCCGCTATGCGCATGATTCAGGAACCTCGTTTCTTCGATGTTATGGTCACCGAGAACACCTTCGGCGATATCCTCACCGACGAGGGCTCATGCATCACCGGCTCCATGGGCCTGCTGCCCAGCGCCTCCATCGGCACCCACACCAGCGTCTTCGAGCCCATCCACGGCTCGTGGCCCCAGGCTGCCGGCAAGGACATCGCCAATCCCTTGGCCACCATCCTCTCTGCCGCCATGATGTTCGAGTACGCCTTCAGCCTCAAAGCCGAAGCCGCCGACATCCGCCGTGCCGTCCAGCGCAGTCTCGACGAGAACATCCGTACCGCCGACATCCAGGTTGCCGGTCAGCGCCCATACTCCACGACCGAGGTCGGCCAATGGATCACCAGCCAGATAAGCCAGAAGTCAGAATAACGTTTAACGTTTAAGGTTTAACGTTTAACGACCATGCGGCAGGAAGTGAAGCCAGAAGTCAGAAGTAAGAGGTCTGAGGTAAGAGGTCAGAGGACGTGTTCGTTAAACCTTAAACGTTAAACGTTAAACCTTAAACCAAAATCATAGGACGTGTTCGTTAAACATTATGCGATTTACGATTTGGAGTTCAGGAGTTCAGAAGTTGAGGAGTTCAGACGATTGTTCTGCTTTCGGTTCGTTTGCTGTACTATCATCTGTCAGTCTGTTAGTCTGAAAGTCTGATACTCTTTTCAACGTCGTGTTCGTTAAACGTTAAACCTTAAACGTTAAACGATTATTATCAATTCCAATTATCAATTATCAATTGCGCCGTCATGCTCTCTTTTGCCATCAGCGTTATTGCCCTTTTCGTAGGCTATATGCTCTATAGCCGCGTAGCCGAGCGCGTCTTCGGTCCCGACGACCGTGAGACTCCCGCCATCCGCAAGGCCGACAAGGTCGATTACATCGTCCTGCCCTCCTGGCGCATCTTCATGATACAGTTCCTCAACATTGCCGGCACAGGCCCCATCTTCGGAGCCATCATGGGCATGTGGTTCGGCCCGTCGGCCTATCTGTGGATTGTCTTGGGATGCATTTTCGGCGGAGCCGTACACGACTACATCAGCGGCATGCTCTCTTTGCGCCACGATGGTTGTGGACTGGCTGAGCTGACAGGGCTCTATCTGGGCGGTACGGCTCGTAAGGCGCTCGTCGTCTTCACCATGATGATGATGGTGCTCGTGGGGGCTTTCTTTGTCTATTGTCCCGCCATCATCCTAAGTGGCATCTGGGGCGACAAGATGATGTGGGTCGTCATCATCTTCCTCTACTACGTCACCACGACGATGATGCCCATCGACAAGGTTATCGGCCGCATCTATCCCGCCTTTGCCCTCTCCATGCTGTTCATGGTTGTCGCTTTAGGCATCGTGCTCTTCATCAAGCATTCGGCTCTGCCCGAGGTGTGGGACGGACTTGGCAACTGGGGCGCCACCCGCCTCGGCCTCAAGCAGCCTCTCTTCCCTGCCCTCTTCGTCACCATCGCCTGCGGGGCCGTCAGCGGCTTCCACGCCACGCAGTCGCCCATGATGGCACGCTGCATGAAAAGCGAGCGTCAGGGACGCCCCATCTTCTATGGCGCTATGGTTACCGAAGGCCTCGTAGCTCTCGTCTGGGCTACCATCTCCAGCTATTTCTTCTATGCCGACGGCTGGCGTGCCGTCTGTTCGCCTGAGCTGGTGCAGCAGTTTGCCGAAGGTGCCGACGGCCTCATCCGGAGCGCCGACGGTCGTTCGCTCATCCAGTTCTTCGATGCCCCCACGGTGGTCACCACCATCTGCTCGTCGTGGTTGGGCATCGCCGGCAGCATCCTGGCGCTGCTGGGCGTCGTCGCCGCCCCCATCACCACAGGCGGCAGCAGCTTCCGCAGCGCCCGCCTCATCCTTGCCGAAACCTTCGGTCTGAAGCAGACCAGCGCCCGTTCGCGCCTGCTGCTCAGCCTGCCTGTCTTTGCCGTAGGTATCGCCCTGCTGGCCTGGCAGATTGGCAACCCCAGCGGCTTCAGCACCGTCTGGCAATACGTCGCCTGGGGCACCCAGCTCATGGCTGTCGTCACGCTATGGGTATGCACGGTCTATCTCACGCGCGAACACAGAGTCTATTGGCTCACCCTCATCCCCGCCCTTTTCATGACGATGGTCGTCACGGATTTCTTCTTCGTCTCGCCCACCATCTGCGGTCTGCCCACGCTCCTTTCGCTGATCCTCGCCGCTGCTGTCACCCTCACCTGCCTCATCAGCTACATCGTCTGGAAGAAGAAAACAGCCTGAGCAGAAAAAGTTCCCAACACCACACCCAGGGCGCCACTCTGGGAAAAAAACAGCCTTTTTCTTGCTAATCCTTTTTTATCGTATTATCTTTGTCGCGTAGTTTGTCATCTTATGGACAAAATCTTTCGTTTATGCTTGACAGAACGCAGACCATAGAAAAGCTGAAAGCCACTCGTCAATATCTTGACGAGCACTATGGTGTACAATCCATGACGCTCTTTGGCTCGCTGGCTCGCAATCAGCAGCGAGAAGACAGCGATGTGGACATTTGCGTAGAGATGGAACCCAACCTGTTTAACCGTGCTGGCGTAAAAATCTATTTGCAAGAACTGCTCGGATGCGACGTTGATGTTGTACGAATGCGAGAGAACATGAATCCCTTGTTTAAACAACAAATCCTAAAATATGGAATTCGAGTCTACTGAGAAACAGGCTTTGGCCTATGAGACCCTCAAGAAATCAGTTGTCCTGTCCCTGTGATTCTCGCGATGTCGAGCTAGAAGAATTGCAAGAAAGGATGGAACCAGCTCGTCGTCTGATAGAATCCATCAAAAAGCTGTTAGGACAGTAAGGTAATAGAATTGTCATTATATCATTCGTCAACCAAAACCAATTGCCAATGAAGTAGAAAAACAATAGGACATAAGATGAAGCGTCCACTTTGATTCTGGTTTCCCGAATTTCGCCAAAAAACAAGAAACCACCGAAGAGTAAAAGCAGGATGCTCACGCGTTAGCGTGGGCTTTTACTCGTTGAAGGTGGTTGGTGTTTGGCGATAACTTATTGAAAAACTTGTAACTGATTGATATATAAACAAAAAGCCCACTTTGTTATGATAGCGGGTAACAAATCAGTAACAAAATGGCTTTTTATGGCTCATTAGTGGGCTTTTCTTTTGCTTTTCTGGGTGCAAAGGTACAAATTATTTCCCGATTATCGAAATTTTGAGTTTATTTTTTGTGTTCTCTTTGTGACAAGTCGGGTTCCATCGTGCGCGTGCGCGTGAAGGTAGGCTTATTATTCAGCCTTTTTTCTGGGTCTGCCTGGTCGCCTTCCCAAAATATCCGAAAGGAAATAAACGCCTTTGTTTAATTCTGACTGCAAAATATACCCTGCTTTTACGCCTTGCACAAAAGCCCATTTAGAAAGCGGTTCTGCAATCGTATCGGGGTATTTGTCGAAGTGGGCGTGACGAAAATAATAGATTAAGTCCTGTTCTTGGTGTGGAACTGTTGTTGCCAACACTTGCCCTCCTGCTTCCTCAAACTTTAGAAAATACGTCTGCAACATTGCTTTAATGTCTGGCAGTCCATAACTAACTTGCACCGATACTTCTTGTGCATTAGTGCTTATACGTCTTTTTCTGGCTATCATATTTCTTTGATTTTAAGTTAGTGGAGGCTTTCGTCACTACATCGAGCAACAAAAGCCTCCTGTTACTTGGTCGCCTTAACAAAAGGTCGCTTCCATCTGCTGTTGATAATCAGCCTCCCTTTCGTTTTCGGCTTTGAGTTCCGCAATTCTGCGTTTAACAAAGTCGCTTGCCGCTTGGTGTGCCTGGTCTTGTCTGCCATGCGCCTTTTCAGACAAACTCATCAAAATCTCTCGCTCGGTCTGGCTGAGCCGTGAGAGCTGCTCATCATCGAGCATTGCTAAAAAACTTCCTGTCATAATTCCTTTGTGTTTATGTGGTTATAAAAATAATTTGGGTCGTGTGCCATATCTTGCTTTTGCCTCCTTCATCATGGGGTCTGTTGTAAGCATCACCCCATCAGTAAAACTTATTGCATACCTTGTAACATCTTCAGACAAGGAAAACAGTTCGTCGAGTCGGTGGGGGTTAAGGTCGTTGGCATCCTCAAACTCCCTTAACTCTGTAATGGCTTTCTTTACTGCCATAAGTCGGTTAAAGTGTTCCTGTGCCTCCTCTGGTATCTGTTTACGTACCTTTGCATCTACAATGGCATCAATGTTTGTAACGTAATAGTTTTCTATCTGCTCATCATAGACGATATTTGCATTTGGGTTTTCCCTTACAAATGCTTGTATATAGTTCACATGCAGACTTGCAGCCCTCTTTATCTTGCCCCATTCCTCTGCCATCTGTTCCCTTGTAACCGCTGTGAGGTGCTTTGTGCTTTCAATCTTCCGGCATTGCTCTACGATATAGGCAGAAAGCCACGCCTCGGTTATTTTTTGAAGTTCTGGCAGTTCTGGCAAATCTTCCATCTTCTTGAGTGAGGTGTAAGCAATTTGCAATCGTCTTACTTTTGCGCGAAAAGCCTGGTCTGCATCGTCTCTTTCACGCTTAATAACAATACTCTTTGGTAGTTCTTTTGTATGTGCCATAATTCGTTATAGTTAAAAATTTAATGCAAAGTTATGGCTATACAATCATTGAAAAAACAAAACTTTCGGAAATGTTGGCATAATCGGGAAAAATTACCAAACAAATATTTTTTGAAAATTTCTTTTGCTGTCTCGGATAATATACCTACCTTTGCAGTGCGATGGAGTGGAAGCCTTCGGGAAGTGCCGTCTGTCGCTCCAGCATATAGTAATAATGCAATGGTCTTTGTGGAGACCGCGTTTTTATCTATATGCTTTATATGCGGGGGGTGTACTACGAAAGTGGAGCCTCCCGTTCCCTTTTTGTCACTCGCTTTCGCTCGTTGTTTTTGTTCTTTGTTTTTATTTCGGCATTCGCTTCGCTCATATAGTCGGCATTGTGCTTGCGCCTTAATCTTAGTACAACTTTTGCTCTGATACAACGGCATTAAAAACATGCTTGTATGTTAGTACAACAAAACCCCTTATATATTATATATATAAAGGGGGTTGTTTTTGTACTTAAACATCAAGGTGCAAGTTTGTACAAAATTAAACTAACTTGTACTAAGTTGTACCATTGTGTTAAGTTGAGGTCAAACTATAACATGAAGTTTCAGGGTTGAGGCTTATTATCTTCATGGCTTTTGCCCTGTTCAATCGGTTGTTAAAAGTGCTGTGGCTTAATTCTGACTGCTTTTCAAGTTCTCCGTTTGTTAGAGACTTGCCTCCGCTTAGAAGTTTTGTAAAGAGTTGCCTTGCCAACATGTCGGCTTTTGGTTCTGTCTTTATACTTTCATCCTGTTTCGCTGTTGTGGCTCGTTTCTTGTTCAAGTGGTCGTTTTCTTTGGCGTTCCCGATTTCGTCAAAATAGAGAAATGCGCCATCTTTCTTAACCTCTGCACTTATTACATTGTCTGCACCGTAAATTATACGTCCAAATCTTGACTTTATTTGCTTAATATAACGAATATCCACACTCCACTCTGAAAAGCCTATTGAGAAAGCACTATCAAGGAAATTAAGCACCCTTTTGGAGCCTGCTAAATCATTCTGGCTAATTGGTTTTTGTGCATCCCGCTTCGGTGTGTGTGCCAATACTAAAATACTCCAGTTGTGCCGCTTCTTCATCCTTATAAGTTTCATCATTAACTTTCCGGCTAAGTCGCCATCTTCCATGTTTGAGCACAACCACGTTATGTTATCTATAACAAGCGTATCAACTCCCATGGCCAAGGCATCTTTTTCTATACCCTCTATAAGTCTGGTTTCATAGTCGTGTAGTTCTACCCTGTCTAAATCTATTTCAACACGGATCAGGTTATCGGGAAATTTGCAAAGTGTTCCATCTGTATCTTTATAGCGCATTTCAAATTGCTTTTCTGACAATTCAAAATCGAAATACAAAATCTTCTTGCTTTCTGCGATTTCCTTTGCTATCTGTACGGTTAAGATGCTTTTGCCTGTTCCTGTATCACCAAACAAACAACATATTTCCCCCTCATACCAAAATGTTTTCCACAATGGCAAAGGGTCGGCTAATTCGCGGCTTTCTGTTAGAGTTGTGTTAAAGCTCTTATATTGGAACAAACCGCAAAGGCTATTGCCATCATCTTGTTTGTGGGTTCTGGTGCTGTGTGTGCCATCTTCTTGCTTTGTGCTTGCCTGCATATTAACCGCGCTATAATAAGCCGTTGTGCGTCCGTAGTCTCTTTCTTCGCGCAAAGTCAGCAAAGCGGCATCACGGAGTTTTGCTATATGGTTATATACACGCCCAATCTGAAAGCCCAAATCTGAGGCACATTTCTTTGCATTGTTGCCCGGGTTGCTTACGAAATACTGATAAATCGTTTTGGTGGCATCACAACTTGCCAATAGCCTTTCCTGGTCTATCGGTGAGGCTTTCCTTCTGCTCTTTTTCATCATTGCCCTCCTTTCTTTCCTGTGACTGCGTAGGCAATCGCCTGTTGCTCTGCCTCCGTCTGGGTTGTTACGCGGTTCTGCTTCATCCACGCCTCAACCTCTGCACGGTCAAAGTACATCTGTTTGCCGTTCTGCTTGTAGTGGGGTATCTGACGGGTGCAAGTGAGTTTGTAAAGGTGGCTCTTACTAAGTCCCGTGAGTAATGCCACGTCTTCAAGGTTAAGCACCGTCTTTGCTGCCAAAAGGCTGTAACGCTTAATCGCGTCAAGTTCTGCCAAAATCTTTTCTTCCATGTCTCTGTAAAAGTTTGGTTTAAGTCGAGCAACCTGTGTCAGCAAGTACACCTGTTGCCCTGCTCATCCTCTGGTGGGTTGAGGCTTGCTGTCCTCGGTTCACCTTTGAATCACGGTGCAAAGGTCGGAAAGAAAAGATAATAAAAACATTATGCCATATTGGGCAATATATTGGCTAATATATTAGGCTACAAAAAAGGCGGTCTGTTAGACTGCCTTAAATAATTTGTCTATTTCCTCATACCCTTTTGGCAAACGTTCTAATTGGGTTCTTGACTGCCCCAGGTTCTTAACTCCAAACAAGGCATTCAAAGCTGACTCTGGGAAAAATGTACTACCGCGCTTTATTACATAATCTTTCGTTATCGTGTCTTGGTATCTTGTATCTCCACAATACAAAATGCCACAAAAAAAAGCCAATAGCGCATTACTCTTAGTCCATTTCAGCCTCCCTTCTTCATGTTTTATCAGTTTAGCCGTTATAGCCCTGCCAAAAAACCTTATTGCCTCATCTGTCTTTAACTGCTCTGGTAGCATACTTTCAAGGTCGCTATCGTTATTGCTGCTTTGTTCCGTGTTCTCGGTTGCTCCTGGTTTGGTGTCTGTCTGCCCAACCGTATCTCTTAACTCGTTTAGCCATTCTTCTTCGTAGGGGTTTGTTAAGCCGTATTTTGTGCCTACCTTCAGTAAATTATACATCAAGCTATCAAGCGAATTTGTGAGCCATTCTATAAGGTATTCTGCTTGCTCTGCCAACTCATTGCCAAACCTTTCTTTATAGCGTTCCAATCGCTCATCATACTTGTTTAAGATGCTGCACTTTGGTATTTGGGAAAGCATCAGGACAAAGTATTGCTGCATTTCCTCTGGCTTGGAGCATACCTCCAGCAAATCCTCCTCAAGCACATTTTGCGGGTTCCTTATATCGCCCCAATCCTGCAATATATCCATATAGCGAAATGCAATCCCCCTTGTTTCCTCATCCGTGAAGAAAGAAAGGTTATCAAGCGAGGCTAAAACCTCGTTTGTATATTCTGCAACAGTCTGTGTTATAGTTTTGTTCATGCAAAATGGTTGTTAATTGCCTTCAAAAACTTTTTGTTTCTTTCTCTCTCATCCTCAATGAGGGGGTAAACTGCACTATTACAATAGTCTGCATATATATTGCATATAGCTCGGCGGCGGTTTATGTCGCACGCCTTCCCATAAAGGTTATAACATTCATTGACGCAGCGAATAAAAGAAACTCGCTGGTATTCCTCGCCATCTATTAACCGCAAATCTTTTACGCCTTTTTCAATGGCTGTAGTAATGGTTCTGTATAGTTCCATCAGATCTATTTTGTTTCTTCCTGGTTCCATTGTATTTTGTTTGTTTGAAAAATTGAAAAATCTCGGCACAAGGCCACAACACATTTTGAAAAGGGTTAAAAGGGGGTGTGTACCCCCTTTGTACGATTATTCAAAAAGGCTGCTTAACTGATTTACTGCCTCGTCCTTTTTCTTGTCGATTATCTTTGCATAAATCTGGGTAGTCTTAACCTGTGTGTGTCCTAACAACTTTGAGACGGTGTAAAGCTCTGCCCCTGCTGTCAGTTCGAGCGTTGCAAATGTGTGTCTTGCCGTGTGAAATGTGACGTGCTTTGTTAGTCCGCTATTTGCTGCCCACGTCCTTAATACCACGTTCAAATAACATTGGCTTGGTAAGTCGAAAACCTTGTCTGTGTCCTTTGCATTGCCGCGCTCTGGCATCCATCTTAATGCCTCCTTGGATAGTGGCAAATAGAGCGTCTTTTGTGTCTTTACCATCACAATCTTAACCCTGTATTGCTCACCATCCAAAAGCACATCACCCCACGTTAAAGCCTTAATGTCGCTGTATCTTAAGCCACAAAAGCAACTGAAAAGATACGCCCGTTTGGTCGCCTCATTGATACAGTCGGATGCAATCAGGGTCTTAACCTCATCAACCGTTAAGTATTCCCTTGTGCTTTCAGGTATCTTAATTCTCTGGTCGCTGCTTATCTTAGTAATCGGGTTATATGGCAATATCTCTTCTTTTACTGCCATGTTCAAGGCACAATTAAGGCATCTGAAATAACCTGCCGTTGTCACGTTTGCCATCTGCAAGCCGTTGAGGTAGTCGATAAAGCCCAAACAATAAGCCTTATCAACATCTTTCATTGTCACCTTGTCGCCTTTGTACAAAACAAGGTGTCTTATTGCCTTGTCTATCTGCTTGCTGAAGGCATCACTCTGACCCGTCTTTTTCTTGTGGTCGCTGTAATACCTCATCCAATCAATAAGCAACATCTTAGAGCGTTGGGAGGCTTTTGTTATCCCTGCCTCATCGTTTGCCATATCAATAAGTCGCTGTGACTTTATGGCTGTTGCTGCCTGTAAGGTGTTCTGGTTCTGTTGCCTTGTAGCCTCGTCAATCTCTGGCACAATGTAGAGTTTCAAAAACTCATAAGTGCGCTTTCCGTCCTTGTAGGTATCAAGATAGATGCTTTGATTACCATTTGCCAACTGCTTAAACCTTATTCGGATAGGTTCTTTGGCTTTCTTGGGTTGCTTTTTCTTTGCCATAATACCATTGTTTGATTTGTTACCGCTGCAAAGATAAGCATTTTTTGTTACTCGGCAAAGGAAAGTAACAAATAAGTAACAAAAATTAGATAAAAATAAGCCAAATAAAAGAAAATAGCCTCAACTTGCAATCTTTCACAACCTCCTTAAAATGCTGATTATATTAGGTTGTTCTTTGGTTTTTGTTTTCTCTCGGAAAATTGACAATAGGTTATTGGCGACACCCGGGAAACGTAGACGAAGATTAGTCCACGTTTTCTTTTTGTTTTGCCATTAAACAACCGAAACAGTTAATCAAAAACCCATAAAACCATCATTATGAAAAGAACAGTTTCATTTTTAACAATCGTCCTTCTATGTGGCCTCACCCACCTGTTCGCCCACGATTTTGAAGTGGATGGCATTTACTACAAGAAAAGTGGCAGTAATGCCTATGTTACTTATAGAGGAAGTAGCTATGCTTTTTATTCTAACGAGTATTCTGGCAACATCGTGATACCATCTACAGTCACCCACAATGGAACGACCTATAACGTCGTCGGCATTGGCCAATATGCCTTTTATGACTGCAGCGGATTAACTTCCGTCATCATCCCCGAGTCAGTTACATCAATTGACAACTATGCCTTTTTCGGCTGCATAGGATTAACTTCCGTCATCATCCCCGAGCCGGTCAAATCGATTGGCGACTTTGCCTTTGATGCTTGCATAGGATTAACTTCCGTCATCATCCCCGAGTCAGTTACATCAATTGGCAACTATGCCTTTTGGGATTGTTCAAACCTCAAACAAGTAATCTCTATGGCTGTCACCCCTCCTACGATGGGAACTAATAGTTTTCAGAATATTGAGGTTTTAGTTCCAATAAACGGTTATTATTCCTATAAAAAAGACTTTATTTGGAACGCATACAATATTCTACCTTTGGATCCTTCAGATGACGAAGATGAAATGGTATCCATTCAGGTCCGCATCGCGGGATCTTTAGCCAGCGAGGTATTACGGGCAGGATATCAATCGGCTGATATCCGTAGACTCACTATCACCGGGGATTCCATCAATCGGGATGACTGGATTGTCATAAGAGATCAAATGCCTAATCTATATGACCTGAATCTTGAGAATTTAAGAATTACGGTCATACCTAATTATTTATCCAATAAACTTTTGTCTTGTTTAGTTCTACCCAATACCACAAAAACGATAAGCGACAACGCATTCAAATCATGCGGTCTATACAACTTTGACCTTATTATACCCCAAAGTACTCGAACAATTGGCAAATCAGCGTTTGCTTACAACCTATTATGTTCAACGGCAATATATGGAGCACAATCCATTGGAGAAAGTGCCTTTCAGAATTGCGAATTTTTGAAAACCGCCTCATTACCTGATGGCCTTCTGAAAATAGGAACATCTGCGTTTCAAGATTGCACGGCGTTGGAATCTGCCTTGCTTCCTGAGGGATTGATAACCATTGGGGCTTCTGCTTTTCAACATGCACGAAAGTTATCAGAACTTACTCTTCCTTCCTCACTTCAAAGCATTGGAGACTATGCCTTCCAGTCAACAGCTATCACCTCAGTCAACCTTCCAGAAGAACTTAGTGCAATGGGTGAAGCTGCATTCTCCTCTTGCACGAAGTTGGCTGGATCAATTACTATTCCTAACAAAATCACGTCAATCCCAACAACTGCATTCTCTGGATGCTCCTCGTTGAAAAAAGTGGTTTTTAACGACAGATTGATAAGTATCGGATGGCAAGCCTTTTCCAGTTGCACTTCTGTAGATACACTTGATATTCCACCTTCCGTTCAAACAATCAGCCAACAGGCATTCTCAAACTGTTCGGGTCTAAAGCAGCTTACCGTCCATTGGGAAACGCCGCTGTCGCTACAAGAACAACAGCAGTTTGAGGGCATCGACAAGTCCGCCTGCAAGCTGGTTATCCCCCAAATGTCGGCTACGAAGTATCTGACAGCCCCGGTGTGGAAAGAGTTCATCACCATTGCGGAGAATGACGAGGTTGAGCCTCACTACCTGAACGAGCTGGAGAGCCTGATGAGCGAAGCGGAGATGTGGACCAAGGAGTTCCCCAACGTGGAGGGCAGGCAGGCGGTAACCGATGCCGTGAACGAAGGAAAGAACGTGCAGAACATCCCAGGGTGGTACGTGGTGGACGTGATGGTGGCTCAGAACCACATCACCGAAGCCTTAAATACGTTCAAGGCCAACTGCGTCGCTCCGCTGAAGGAGCTGGTGGACAGCGTGACGGCGTTCAAGGCGGGCGACACCTCGGGCGTACCGTATGCCGACTTGGATGAAGCGTTGGCGGAAGCCCAGCGGGTGCTGAAGGCGATGGAATGTGGCGCCATCACGGATGCCTTCGAGAGCCTGACGTACGCCTTCGCCACGATGATCTACTTCCCCGAGAACACGGCGGAGTACACAGGGCTAGCGCCTGAGATACTATACGTGTCACCCCTGTCGCCCGTTGTTAAGGCCGAGCGGCTGGAGGCGAACGTCGGCACGTGGCAGACCGTCCTGAACGTGGAGTTCAACGCCTCGGGCACCCGCTATACGAAGCAGGTGGACTACACGTACACCATCACTCCGGCAACGCTTACCGTCACGGCCAATGACGCTACACGCTCGTATGGCGAGAAGAATCCCGCTTTCAGCGTAACTTATTCGGGCTTCAAGAACGGCGAGGACGAGAGCGTGCTGACCACGAAGCCCGACGTCACCACGACAGCCGACATGCTGAGCGGCGTGGGAAGCTACTCCATCAACGTGGGCGGAGCAGAAGCCGCGAACTACACCTTCCGCTACGTCAGCGGCACGCTCACCATCACGAAGGCCTATCAGCTTATCCTTTGGGACCAGGACCTCAGCGACCTGGAAGCCGGGCAGCAAATAGAGTTGACGGCCACATCGACCATGGGGCTGCCCATCACCTACAAGCTGGATGCCAACAACTACGTAGCCCTCTACAAGGCCAACGGCAAGACGTATCTGGACTGCCTGAGCGGCGGAAACATCCAGATCCGCGCCCAGCAGGAGGGCGACAGGAACGTGCTGGCGGCCGAGACGGTGACCAAGAACATACACGTGAAGAAAAGCGACTCAAGCAATCCCTATCTGACCATCAGGCAGTCTGACGGAGGCACAATGAAACTGCTGGTGGAGAAGAAGCAGTCGCAGATCTTGTATATCACTACCGATGAGGGCTGGCATTTGCATAGCGTCACCTTCAACGGAGAGGACATGACGTCGTCGGTTACGGACAAAGGCGTATTCCTTACACCAAGTATCGAGAACAATTCGCTCGTCATCATCGCCTATGAATCGGACGACAACGGCGTACAGAGCCATCGCATATCGGACGTCCGCATCACGGGCAGCCAGGGAATGGTGCACGTGGAAGGGACGGCGCCGGGCGACGCGATAACGGTCTATGACATGGAGGGACGCGTGGTGAAGGACGTTCAGGCATCGGGCCGCGCCACCGACATACGGCTTGAAGAGGACGCAACGTACATCATCCGCGTAGCGGAGAAAGTGGTGAAGATATTCCTCTAAGGCACTTTTCGCGATTCCAAAGAACAGCCCCCCGGCGAGCAGCAACTCGACCGGGGGCTGTTTTCGCAGATCTGGAATCGATGGGGACAGGACATTTTATGCTTACAAGAGAAAGAAGATGGCTGATGTATGAGGGCATATATGGTTAAGGGTTAATGATGTCTGATGGCTGATGTATGATGTATGAGGGCTGATGTATGATGTATGAGGGCTGATGTATGATGTATGAGGGCTGAGGGCATATATGGTTTATGATTAAGATTAATGATTTGTGGTTATAACCAACTCCTTTCCTCCTTGTATCCGATATGACAAAGGACTGGCATCTATAGCCATCAAGACTTCGCCGGACTGCGATTGACCCTTGATGTAGTGCGTCTGCATCGGGACGCACTACGTCCATCTGCGGACGCACTACGTCGTGGCCGTGACGTAGTGCGCTGGGCGCACAAAGCAAGGGGCTGACATCACAGCGTTTGATTCTGGCGGGATAGCGTTTGATTCTGGCGGGACAGCGTTTGATTCTGACAGCTTGGCGTTTAAGCGAGAAATCACATCTCCCTGCTTACAATCTGTAACTACGACCTGGAAAGACGACGTTTGCAGGCCGGGAGAAGGTTAGGACAGACGGCAACGAAGGACCTTCGGTTCCTCCATTCCACGGAGAAACTCCGTTCTCCTGCGCAGTTTCCTTTTTGACCCGTCACTCGGAAATGCCCTCCCTTCTGCTCCTGCTTACAGATTGTAACTTATTTCCCCACTCTACTCAGATGCCCTTCTCGGCCCGGAAACGCCTTTGGTTGAGTGACGGGTTGAAAAGGAAACCGCTCAGCAGAGACCACTTCTATAGTGGAATCGCTTCCTTCGGAACCCGTCACGCAACGAGATGTAAGAGGGAAGATGTAAGATGTAAGATGGATGACGTACGATAAGGAATCGAGGGGACAAGGAATCAGGGGGACAGGAATCACAGGAATCAGGGGAAGAAATCGAGGGGGCTGGTTATTTGATTCAGTTTGTCATTTTTCTATCACTCTATGATTCTGCGTAGCGATCAGGAAAAAAACGTAGGAGTATAGCGTAATTCCAAGCGCTTGAAATGTAAAATCCAAGCGCTTGGATTATAACTTCCGAGCGCTTGGAATTGACGGGAGCTTAAACAAAAACGACCATCCCGTTCTCTGTTCTCATAAAATGGCCTTTCGCACAATTAGAAGGGCTTTCGTGCAGTTAAGAAAGGCCTTTCGCCAGGTTAGAAAGACCTTTGTGTGGGGCGGTATGGTTTTCGTGTTGGATTTCTTGGTTCACTTGCAGAAACCTGTGTTTCCATGAACCAAAACCATCAAAACCCTTTTGCTCTGTTCAGAGACGTTGTCTCAGATATTATGGCTGTAGGCTTTTCCTTGTAAGCCAGCTTACAGATAAAAGCCTACAGCCATAACACCATCCATACTGGATGATACCAGAGCAAAAGAAAAACCCCGCTATCGCTAG
>Ga0129307_1002094_pt1 | contig 17602 bp, 19 predicted proteins | sample P1105metagenome_FD_94437 | JGI IMG/M metagenome (GOLD analysis project Ga0129307, IMG submission 94437) | Capybara group fecal microbial communities from Wisconsin, USA - P1105 metagenome | ecosystem: Host-associated > Mammals > Digestive system > Large intestine > Fecal | place: USA: Wisconsin... | reverse complement strand
GGTACGTCAGATGCAATTTCATTGCCTCTATCATCGAATAAATCGATTTTATCATCAAACTTTGCCATTTTTTCCCTCCTAAATAAATAGAGTTTAACTAATATACCACGTCAATGGTAAATTCTCTTACCAAATTGAGTAAAGCTACAAAGCAAGTTTTTGCAATAGCCAGCCATATGGTATACAAATTTTATTTTATAAAAGATATAATATAAAGATTACCTATGGAAAGTTTTAGAAAAGTTTATAAAGTATAATAAAAGACTTTTCACTTAAGAAAAAAACCCCTAAAAGTATTACTTTTGATTTTTCTTAAAATTCATTTGTTTTGATAAAAAACTAATTATTATAAATAAAAATTAAAATAATTCTAAAAAATCAATTCATACAATTAAATAAAAAAATATAATAAGTTATATTAAATTTAAGCAAAAATAAAAAATTATTACTTTTGAGCCCCATAGTAATAAATAATACTAAAAGTAATACGAAATTTTTGCAAAAAAATCATACTCTATTTTAAATAAAATGAAATAAAAAATTATAAATTATGCAACTTGTAGCGGATGTTGGAGGAATACCTGGAAAAGATTGTAACGGTTTTTGTAAATACTGTTATTTCAGAAAGGTAAAAGAAGTTAAAAGTTTTGGCTGTGCACACTGTTTACCCAACAGGATAGGCTGTGAAAGATGCAGCAAGGGGATAAGTGAAACTCAAAGTGAATTTAAATCACCCTTTGAAGTAATGAACGAAGTACAAAGCGCCTTGATGATGAATATGGGTCGAGGCGAAATAAGCGCGTACATCAGCGGTGGAGGAGATATAAGCTGTTATCCTCATCTTGAGACACTAACCGCAAATCTTAATCAATTTTCAATACCGTCCATCCTAGGATACACTTGCGGAAAAGGAATAAACGATTCACAAATGGCTTCAAGACTGATAAATAATGGGGTTAAAGAAGTTTCATTTACCATTTTTTCATCAGACCCTAAACTTAGAAAAGAATGGGTCAAGGATCCGAACCCCCAAGAGGCTCTTGACGCCTGCAAAATCTTCTGTGAAAATATCGATCTAACCGGCGCTGCAGTAATAATACCCGGCGTTAACGATGGGGACGTGTTAAGGCAAACCTGCAACTCCCTTGAAGAATGGGGAGCGAAAGGAATGCTTTTGATGAGATTTGCAAATACATTCAATGAAGGATTAATCCTAGGCAACGAGCCAATCATCAAAGGGATCGAATCCCAGCCGGTTGAAGAATTTGCAGAACTCGTAAAACAGATTAATAAAGAGTACAAATTCAGAGTGAGCGGCACACCATTATGCGACCCCGAAACAGGAGGGCCATTCGCAATAGCAGATGATGAAAATGAGGTATTCCTGCAATTTATAAAACCCATCACTGGTGAAGCGACAATAATAACTTCCAAAATTGCAGAACCGTACATTTCCAAAATATTCGACAAACTGGAAGCAGATAGCGTCAATGTTGTTGCAGTTGAAAAAGAGATAGCTTGTCTGATTACCAAAGAAGATTTAGAAAAATTGGACTTGAGTGAAATCAAACAGGCAGTGATAATTCCCGGAAGGTCATTTGTTCATCAGCTAGATGCCGAAAGAATATTGAGCGCTGACGGCATTGAAAGGCTCGTCGGTCGTGGTCCCGATACTTTAAGTGTTGACGGAGAATTAAGCATAGACATGACTGATGAAAATGTCATAGAAAGAGAACTGGAACAATTCAACGATTTGGTGGATGCTATAAACTTCTTCGGGATGAGGATAATAAAATAAAAAAAAGAAATTAGTTTGAATCCTCTACAAGAGAACTCTCACTATCGATTTTAACCAGAATATAGTCATACATGAATGATTTTTTAATGTCTGCAATTTCGGACAATTTCCTGCCGTCAATGACCACATTCGCTATTGTATCAGCATGTTTATCATAATTTAATTTTACACGAACTCCGTCCAGTTGAGAGGTTACCGGTGCTGGAGAAATTACATCCTTAATTTCCCTTACCTGATTTTCAATTGCATTTTTAACAACGATAGACGGTACTAATGGTGGATCAAGAACCATTTCACGTTTTCTATCATTTAAAATCTTTTCAGTTGTTTCGACTAGCTTATCGAGTGCGCGGATATCCGGACCCCTTCTAAGCCTTCTTGGAATCCTGCCCAAGTCTCCAACATATGCATCAGCACCAGGGAGTTCCTCAACATCAATGTCGGGAGCTCCTGTCACAATAACCGGAATGGTTATATCATCATATAAAAATGACTTTTCCTTTATGCAGTTTTCAAAGCTGCCTAATGCAAAAATAGCTATATCATGCTCTTCAATCAATGATTTTTCCTCTTCAGTAATTCCAGAAGTGCCTTTTCCATCCCCTCTTGCAAGACCAATCATGTTATCCTTTGCACCATACTCACGCAAATACTCGGAAATGTCACATGCGGCATGAGGCAAATGGTGTCTTGCAAGGGTTGGAGAAACAATAGCTATTTCAGAACCAGCCATAGGAGCAACGGATAATTTTCCCAATAACTCTTTAGATTTCACTTCAATTTTATCAACATCTTCTAAAGGAACTGCAATATTCAATACCAATTCCATTTGTTGAATGCTTTCTTGAAGAATAAATCCTCCCAAATCTTCAATAAGTTCCTTTATCTCTTCACTTTTGTGAACTCCACCAGTAAATGTTAATGTTTCATACATATTAACAACTCTCAAAAAATGCAATTAATAGTAATATAATATATTAATGGAATATCTATATTAAACTTTCTAAAATAGCATATCTCACTTCGATTCTTTCAAATGGATTTTTAGAAATCCCCCCATGGGATGGGATTTCAACCAAGTTTTCATCTTCCAGAACTTTGCTTTTCAAATAATCCGGATAAACAACATAATCAAAGTTTTCAGAGTCTAAATTAAATCCCATATCCAAAACTATATCCTTTAAAAATTCAGAGTATACCTTAATATTCATATCCCTTGTAAAACTGGAATTCAAATATTTCTTGGATAGTTCATACTCATCAAAAAAAGATAAAATTTCCTCATCAGACAATTCTTTCGGACCTATCTCAGACACTTTTCGAATGCTTTCAAATATTTGTGAAGGAGTATTGAGCTTAATGGGTAGAGACTCCATTTGCACCTTACTTTCAGATAATAAAATAGCTAAATCCCCATCCTCTTCATCAGGATGTCTGTTTACACTATAATCATCAATGCCCGCTAACTTAACAATTTCCTCACACATTGGTGTTGTGACAATTTTCATAATATTATTATATCATTATTTAATATAAATTACTTCATGAAAGTCACATTGAGTTTTGAGACAACAATCAGTGAAGATGTATCCATAATGGTTGATGCCCTTCGGGCAAGCACTACAATAACCTCTGCATTCAATAATTTTGAAAGGGTGATCCCCTGCTCTACACCAGAGGAAGCTTTTAAACTCAAAGAGGAGTTTGATGGAGTTATTGCTGGAGAACGTAACGGAGAAAAAATCGAAGGGTTTGATGTTGGAAATTCCCCGGAATCTGTTGAAAAATATGAAACAGAAAAGAAAACCTTGATTTTGACCACCACCAATGGAACAAGGATTCTTGAAAACATGAACTCTAAAGTCCTTGTTGGATGCCTTGTGAATGCAAAGGCGGCAGGAGAGAAATCAACGGAAATTGCCAACAACCACATTGATGTTGTCATGGCAGGAGTTAAGGGAAAATTTGCGCTTGAGGATTTCCTGTCCTGCGGTGAAATCCTATACTGGATTTGCCAAAACCTAGAAGAGTATGAAATAAATGATCTGGCTAAAGCGGCAATCATTGCAAGCAGAGACTATAACTCCTTAAAGGCAGGATTCTATAACTCACGAACAGGAATGCGTCTGGCCAAACTTGGATATAAAAAAGACATTGCATACTGTTGTCAAAAAAACATATGCGATAATGTGGCAATCTATGAAAATAATGAACTGAAATTAATCAAAGATTAACTTTATATATTTAAAATCCAATAATAATTAGATAATAAAATTTAATGAAGAAGTGTTATTTTAATGAAAAGAGAATGCTTAACAATAATAGGTACTGCTCATGTCTCTGCAGACAGTGTGGATGAAGTAAAAGATGCTATTTACGAACAACATCCCGAAGTAGTGGCTATTGAACTGGATAGAGGCAGATATACTCGTTTAAAAAAGGAAATGGCGGGGATTGAAGAAGATGATACAATATCTGTCACCCAAATCATTAAAGACAACAAAGTAGGATTATTTTTAACCACAACACTTCTTGGATATTTCCAGTCTAAGATTGGAGCGGACGTTGACGTCAAACCGGGTTCTGAAATGATTGGGGCTATTGAAGCTGCTGAAGACTTGGAAATCCCAATTGCCCTTATTGATAGGGACATAAGCACAACATTGCAAAGAGCCTTGAATAAAATGGGATTTTTTGAGAAAGCCAAGTTCATGTTTGGACTTTTAGCTTCCGTTCTAGGATTTGGAGACGATGAAGAGGTCGACATTGAAGAGCTGAAAAATCCAGACAATCTTGATGATTTGATGGAAATGTTTAAGGATGAAGCTCCAAGCGTTTATGAAGTCCTTGTTCATGAAAGGGACGCGTATCTTGCGGGAAGAATACTTCAAATACCTCAAGACCATGTGATTGCAGTAGTCGGAGCTGGCCACAAGCCAGGTATTGAAAAATACCTGGACAATCCCGAAACACTGCCTCCATTTAGAGATTTGGAAAAAATCGATGAAAAAAAAGGAATTCCATGGCTTAAAATATTTTTGGCCCTGATTCCAATCTTATTTGTTGTGATATTTTTTCTGGCATATTTTAATGGGATAAACATAACCTGGAACATCTATGATTTTATTGTTATAAGCATGATAATGGGCTTTGTCGGATCTATCCTTTCCGGATCAAAAATACAATCCGCAATAGTCGGAGGATTGGTGGCGCCATTGACAATCATACACCCCCTACTTGCTGCAGGATGGTTTTCAGGTTTAACTGAAGCAAAATACAGAAAGGTCAGGCAAAGGGATATTCGAAATCTAGCAAAAGTCAAAAGTTTCAAGGATTTGTGGAACAACAATATCTTTAGAATATTATTGGTTGTAATCGGAACTAACCTGGGAGTTAGCATTGCAACATTAGTTATTCTACCATCCAAAGTTTTCATACCATTATTCATGAAAATATTTGGCATGTAATGATAATTTTATATAATATATTGATTAAATAATAATTACTATAAATTTTATTGGAAAAACTATCATGTATCTCATATTTCGTTGCGACTGCGGTCGTGTATTATATGCAAAAAAAGGAGTGGCAACCCGAAAATGCGTTTGCGGGAAAACACTAAAGGTCAAACAAAGGAGAATATTTAAAAAGGTAGCCACAAGAGAAGAAGCGTCCCTTGCGGTCCAGCAAATGCAGGATGAGATATATGGAAATACTGACTTTCAACTAGCCAGTGATTTATAATTTTTAATGGTTTGTTAGAAATGATTGGAACGACACTCGAGATAATTATAATATTAATTTTAATAATCCTTACTGGATACCTATCAATGGCTGAACTGGCTGTTGTATCCATCAGAAAAGCGAAAATGCAAAAATACTTAGAAGAAGGGAATAAAAACGCCCAAATTGTTTTTGACTTATTGGAAGACCCTAACGAATTTTTATCAACCGTGCAAATCGGAATTTCACTAATCGGCGTTTTGACTGGGGCCTTTGGTGGAGTAACATTGGCAGAACCCCTTTCAAAATACATTTCATTTATTCCTTACAGCGAACCTATCAGTGTAGCTATTGTTGTAATCGTCACTACCTACCTTACATTGGTCATTGGGGAAATTGTTCCAAAAGTTATCGCTTTAAATGACCCTGAAAGAGTTGCCTTGAAAGTTGCAAAAAGCATGGTGATTCTATCAAAAATTTCAAAACCTGTCAGTTTCGTTTTAGCTAAATCCAGCAGTTTTCTGTTATGGTTAATGAGAATAGAAAATAAGAACAATGATTTGGTTACAGAAGAGGAAATAGAACTAATGATTCAGGAAGGTAGGGAAGACGGAACCATCGAAAAAGAAGAGGAAGACATCATCAAAAGGGTTTTCAAGCTTGACGACCAAAAAGTCGAAAGTATCATGACCCCAAGAAACGAGATTATCTGGATTGATTTGGAAGACGACAGGGAAATCAATAAGGTAAAAATCATTGAAAGCCGCAGATCAATCTTTCCTATCGCATCCGGAGAACTTGATGACTTCATTGGAGTAGTTCAAGCAAAGGATATTCTCTCAATGATGTTCACAGGAGAGAAATTTGATGTTCAAAAAATTGTAAAAGAGCCATTGGTAGTCTCCGAACATCTCGAAACGTTAGAATTGCTTAAGGAATTTAAAGAAAATCAGGAATATGTTCACATGTCCCTCGTAGTCGATGAATTCGGAAGTGTGGAAGGTCTAATCACTTTAAATGATTTGCTTGAGGGCATCGTGGGAGACATTCCGGGAATTGACGAGGATGACGAACCTAAAGCGGTTCAAAGAGATGACGGAACATGGTTAATAGATGGAAGATACCCTATTGACAGATTTAAGGAACTATTCGACTTTAAGGATTCATTACCTGATGAGGAAGAAGACAATTATACTACCTTGGCAGGACTTATCCTCAGCATAAGCGGAACTATCCCCGATGAAGAGGACAAATATGAATGCGGTAGATTTATTTTTGAAATTATAGACATGGACGGGCACCAAATAGATAAAGTAATCGTTACTGATTTGGGCCCTGAAGAGGATGAAGAGGTAGAATAATGGATGCATCGATAATTATTCAAGTTGTTTTATTGCTTGTAGGATTCTTATTTTTAATTAAAGGTTCAGATTTCTTTGTAGATGGAGCAAGTAGCATTGCTTCACTTTTGAAAATACCTACAATCATTGTTGGTTTGACTATTGTTGCTTTAGGGACAAGTGCTCCTGAAGCGGCCGTTTCAATTACATCCTCATTGACAGGCAGCAATGCCATGGCGGTAAGTAACGTAATTGGAAGTAATCTGTTTAACATACTAATGGTAATCGGTCTTTCAGCATTGCTTGGCGAATTACTGATGGAAAAAGAGGTTTTAAATAAAGATTTGCCATTCCTCGTTGGTATCACAATTCTATTTGCAGCATTTATCATTATCGGTTGGGACATTTCCTCAATCGAAGGGATAATCTTGCTCATAATAATGATTGCATATATCGCCTATTTAGTAATCAATTCACGCAAATCAAAAAAATCCAGCGAAGTGGAAAAACCGAAATATAGTCTTCCAAAAAGCATCATATTCATAATAGTTGGGATTGTTGGAATCGTGCTTGGAGGAGATTTGGTTGTTGATAGCGCTTCAAATATAGCAATCGCCTTCGGAATGAGTGAAACATTGGTAGGTTTAACCATTGTGGCAGTTGGTACCTCTTTGCCTGAACTTGTAACATCACTTACCGCTTTAAAGAAAGGGGAAAATCAGCTAGTTATAGGAAATGTAATTGGATCAAATATCTTCAACATATTATTCGTATTGGGTGCGAGCAGCGCCATAAGTGCAATACCTTTAGACTCAAGCATGCTAATAGATGTCATATTCATGGTATTTGTTACAATATTATGTTTCATATTTGGTAAAACACAATCAAAATTCGATAAAAGAGAAGGAGCAATACTTGTTGCATTTTTCATATTATATATGGCCTTCGCAATTTTGAGAAATTAAATCCTTTAACTCACAAGCCTTGCAAACATCAGATGAAGTCGGCTCACCGCAAACTTCACATTCATTGAGGCTTGTTGAGATATCATTTTCAAATGTCAATATCTTTTGAAAAGATTCCATCACATTACTTTTAATTCCAGGATACTTATCTTCATTAACATTCAAAAACTCTTTAATTTTAGCCCTCAAAGACAAATGAGAATAAGGACACTCATCAAGATGAATATCAATATCATTCAATACTGCCCACATGCCAACTTCCTTTTCAGGAGTGTTCCATAAAGGTTTAATCCTTGGAACCAATTTTGGGTGAATCACATCAAGTTCAGGGCCGAACTTAGAGAATTTAACCGTGTCTCCCCGTGCAAAACTCATTAAAAAGGATTGAATCTCATCATCCAGATTATGGCCAGTAGCTATCTTGACTGCACCCAACTCATAAGCTGTTTTATTTAGGATATTCCTTCTAAAGACCCCACAGGGGATGCATGCACTTTTAAAGTCCTGATAAATGTCATCCAAAGCAAAGCCCTCTTCACCTTTAAATGACTTTTGGACAAGCTCAACACCCAACTCTTTAGCATTGTTAACGGCCGAATCAATTCCATGTTGTCTATACCCTTCAATGCCTTCATCAACGCTGATTGCCACCAAATCAAAATCCAGGAAGTTTTGGTAATTTTTCAATGCATGTAAAGTCAATACACTATCCTTTCCTCCAGAAAGTGCAACAGCAATCAATTCATCTTCCTTGATTAATTCATAATCGGAAATCAAGTTGTTAATCCTTGTGAAAATGTGCTCATTGAATTCTTCTTTGTTTAATTTAACCATTACTAAATTGATTTATACAAAGTTAAATAAATAATTTTACTGGTGATAAAAATGATTACGTGTGATTTTGCAATATTGCCTGTCGGAACCGAAACTACAGAATGTAAAGATTATGTAACGGCTGCAGTCCAATCAATTAAGGATTCAGGGCTTAACTATCAATTGACCGGAATGGGAACTCAAATTGAAGCTGAAAATCTAGAGGAACTATACTCTGCAATAGCTAACGCTCAAGAAGCCATTTTTGAGTTGGGAATCGGAAGAGTATATACAGTTATAAAAGTAGATGACAGAAGAGATTTAAAAAATAGGACCCTGGACGCTAAAGTTGACACTGTCAACGAAATGCTGAAATAAAAAAAGATAGTTAGAATTTAATCTAACTCATTGGAAGCTTTTTTAACAGCTTCGATTACTAAATCTAAATCTTCTTTTGTCAAAGAAGGATGAACAGGAAGGGAAATCACATTGTCTGCAGCAAGTTCGGCTTTTGGACAATCTCCTTCAATTCCTAATTTTCTATAAACAGGCTGATTGTACAATGGAATCGGATAATGGATACCTGTTCCAACACCGCATTCATTGATTATGTCTACCCAACCATCCCTATCTCCTTTTTCAACCCTGATTGTATACTGGTGATACACATGTTTTGAACCTTCAGCACAATAAGGAGTAATTACGCCATCGACATCCTTTAATCCTTCATTTAGGTATGCGGCATTTGCAATACGCTTGTCATTGAATTCATCAATCTTGTCCAATTGTGCAAGACCTATTGCCGCTGAAATGTCAGTCATCCTGAAATTGTATCCTATTTCACTGTGGTGATATCTTATGCTAGCTCCATGTGCCCTAAACATTTTAGCATTATCGGCCAAATCCTCATCATTGGTTGTTATGATTCCTCCTTCAGAGGTGGTCATGTTTTTAGTGGGATAGAAACTAAAGCAAGCCATATCCCCCATGCTTCCAACAGGTTTGCGTTTGCATGTTGCACCATGTGCCTGAGCAGCATCTTCAATGACTGCCAATCCATATTTTTCGGCAATTTCATTGATTTTGTCCATATCTGCTGACTGGCCATATAATTGCACCGGCAAGATTGCCTTGGTATTTTCAGTAATCAGATCTTCTATTGAATTTGGGTCAATTGTATAAGTTTTTAAATCTATGTCGGCGAATACTGGTCTGGCGCCAGTGTACAAAATTGAATTCCCGCTTGCAATAAATGTGAATGGAGAGGTTATTACTTCATCGCCTTGGCCAATATCGCAGGATAGTAAAGCCACATGCAATGCAGCAGTTCCAGAATTAACGGCTATACCATACTCAGCCCCAACCCACTCGGCAAAATTTTCTTCAAATTCCTCGACTTTAGGACCTTGAGCAATCATGCCTGATTTTAGGACTTCAACAACATTTTCTATTTCTTCTTCCCCGATTATTGGTTTTGCAATAGGAACTTTAATATTTGACACATTCATCACCAATTAGATTTAAATTAACTATACTAATATTTAAATCTAATAATATTTAAAACATTACATAATTAATCAAAACAATCAAGAGTGAAACGAATGGATGAATATAAAATTAAAAGTATTGAAGAGGGATTGACAAAAATAGAATTTCCAGAATTTGATAAAATTTCGTCTGATGCACCGGTATTCTATAACCCAAATATGGAATTGAACAGAGATTTGTCAATACTTGCAATCCAGGTATTTCAAAAACAAGAGCAGAGAGAAATAAACATATGCGACTTGTTTGGGGGAAGTGGAATACGTGGCGTGCGCTATAAAAATGAAATTGATGGCGTTGGAAACGTATGCATCAACGACATAAGTGAAATCGCCAACCATTACGAAAGACACAACATTGAATTGAATAACCTAGACGACATCGAGGTTTTCCAACATGACGCAAGCATGTTTTTAAGGATGAAACGAGGGGAATTCGATGTTATAGATATTGATCCGTTCGGAACACCTTCACCGTTTCTTGATTCAGCAGGATATTGCTCTCGAAGAAATTCGCTATTATGCGTGACCGCCACAGACACTTCCGCATTATGTGGAACCTACAAGGAACCTTGCATTCGCAAATACAATGCAAAACCGTATAAAAGCGAATATTGTCATGAAACCGGCATAAGAATATTGGCGGGTTTCGTTGCGCTGACACTTTCAAAGTATGCCAAATGCATTGAAGTGAAAATGTCCCACAGCACTGAACATTATATGAGATTATATCTTTACGTTAAAAAAGGTTCAAAAAGAACAGATGAATCCTTGAAAAATATCGGCTACATCAGCCATTGCAAAAATTGTCTTCACAGACAGACAAGCATGGGCCTGGCCGGGCCAATTGAAGATGTCTGTCCGGTTTGTGGTGAAAAGCTAATCCATGCAGGGCCATTATGGTTAGGAGACATCCAAAACGAAGAGTTTATTCAAAAGATGATTGACGAGACTGAAAATAAAAAAATAAACCGTGAAAAACAGGCTTTAAAACTCCTAAACAGTTGCTTAAAGGAAGCAAAAGCCCCTGCAACATTTTATGATGTCCATAAGATATGCAAATCATTGAAGGCCAGCGCGCCAAAATTAGACTTGATTTTTGAAGAACTGAGAAAAGAGGGATTTATAGCTATTAAAACCCATTATAATCCACTTGGAATAAAAACTGATGCAACAATCAAGGATATTGAAAATATAATCCTAAAATTATGTGAAACCGAAAATATATAAATTCTTATTTTATTCAAACCACCACCTTACTAAAAGAAATCTCCAAATATTGCAAATAAACTGAATAAAATGATAATTTATAGAAAAACTTGTAAAGAAAAAATTACTATATAGATATTTTACAATAAAAACCTAAAAAAATATAGTAATTTATAAAAACTTTTAAATATTATAAACAGTACATTAGTATTATAAGTTAGTTACATAAGTTAACTATATTGATTTAGGGAGATAAAATATGGTAAAAACTAAAGACAATGTTATAAAACTTGATGATACAGACATTAACATTCTAAAAATAATCAATGAAGATGTAAGAACATCTTACAGGCAAATATCACGTAGTTTAGATGTGTCTGTTGGAACTGTCCATAACCGTATTGACAAGATGGTCAAGTCAGGAGTAATTAAAAAGTTTTCACCAGTAATCGATCATGAAAAATTAGGATTTGTTTTAACAACAATCATCGGAGTTAGAGTAAAAGGTGGAAAACTCAAAAATTGGGAAGAAAAAACATTTTTCAACAAGAATGTTGTAGGAATCTATGATGTTACTGGAGAATATGATGCATTCTTGATAGCTAAATTCAGAAACACAAATGAATTAAATTCATTTATTAAAGAATTATTAAAAGACCCAATTATAGAAAGAACTTACACCCAAACAGTGTTAGATGTTATTAAAGAAGACATGGGTTCTTCAAACATCTTATAAATCTAAACTAAAGCAGTACCTTTTACTGCTTTTAATACTATTTTTTTAATTTTAACAATAATAAAAAATAACAGACTATTTTTATTGAAATCTGTGTAAAAAACAATTTCCACATGACACAAATGCATTTCTAATTAATTTTAATAATAATATAAATCTATAAATAAAAAGACATTACAAAAATATTAATGTTCAAATAAAATTTTCGAGGTAATTAAATTGGCAATATGCTTACCCGACACACAAGACGATGCTCCAAGTATACCTATTAAGTTAACAAGAGTAGGTGTGACCGGAGTTAAGAAACTATTACAATTAGAAAGACAAAATAAAAGACCTATAATATTATTGCCTACTTTTGATGCATTTGTAGATTTACCAAATGATCAAAAAGGTGTGCACATGTCCAGAAACCCTGAAGCGATCAGCGAAGTTCTTGAAACTGTAGCTGAGGATTCCGGTGTTGATGTCGAATCACTATGTGCAAAAATTGTAGACAAAATGATGACAAAACACGAATATGCTAAACGTGTTGAAATATCAATGACAACTGATTTCATGTTTATGAGAGAGTCACCAGTGACTAAAAACAAAACTCAGGAAATGGCTAAATTAAAAGCAAAAGCTATTGGTCTGAGAGATGAAAACGGCGAAGTTTCCATTAGAAAAAGCATTGGAGCCGAAGTCATTGGAATGACCGTTTGCCCTTGTGCACAGGAATCTGTGCGAGAATCAGATAAGAACAAATTATTGGAATTCTTGGATGAAGAAACAACTCAAAAAGTATTGGATACTGTTACATTTGCTTCACACAATCAAAGAGGAGTTGGAACATTATTAATAGAAGTTCCTGAAGACAAAGTTGTAAAAGCGGAAGATATAATTGAAATTATTGAAACATCCATGAGTTCTCCAGTATGCGAATTGTTGAAGAGACCTGATGAAAATGCAACTGTCATGAATGCACACAGAAAACCTGTGTTTGTTGAAGACTGTGTTAGAAACATGATGGAAATGATTGCAAACAAATATGCTGATTTCCCTGACGATACAATAATCACATCACGTCAAGAAAATCATGAAAGTATTCATAGGCACAATGCATTTGCAGAAAAAGTTACCACCATGGGTGAACTTAAAGCAGAATTAAACATTGAATAGGACCTGATTTAATGAAAAAAACATATGAAATTGCAGGACAGGTAATGGGATTCTTTGATGCATTTAAAGGATCAAGGCCTGCAATAGATAATGATAAAATATTGATTGTTAGAGGAAGATCCAGAAAAGCCATACCTCTTGCTGATTTTGATGCCAAACTTACAGAAATTGGTGAAATTCTTGGCGGAACTGAACTAGAATCAGATTCCGAAAAAGTAGATGAAATCTTAAAAGCAGGAGATAAGAATATACAAGAAAGCGACATAACCACAAATGCTGTAGATACTAAAGGATTCATGAGAGTTCAGGAAGATTTGGAATCCATGGGGCTTGTAGTTGAATACAAGATATTTGAACTTCCAAGTTTTGATGTCATTATAGCAATTTGGGAAGATAAAAACGAAATTCCTCCACTTTATGTAGAAGTAACCGTATCAGAACATAAAGGTTAAACATGACAAAAATTACTAAAGAAGATATTCTCCAGATTTTGACTGCAACTGATAGCGAAATAATTAGTTTCATGTCAGAAACATCAAAGTATAGGGAGAATAATCTCATTACTTTTTCTAAAAACATGTTTATACCATTGACTGAAATCTGTAGAAACGATTGTGGGTACTGTAATTTCAAAAAGAATCCTGCAGACCCAAAAGCGATAATTCTTAAAACTAAAGATGAAATTTTAGCTGATTTGAAGGAAGCTGAAAAGTATGGTTGTACCGAGGCACTATTCGCTTTTGGTGAAGATGCAGATGAAGAGGAAATCGTTCAAATTAAACTCAAAGAATATGGCTATAGCAAGATGATTGACTATATTGTCGACATTTGCCAAATGACATTGGATGAGACTAAATTGCTGCCCCATACCAATGGAGGCAATTTCAGTTTTGAAGACCTGAAAAGATTGAAAGAGGTTAATGCTTCCATGGGTCTGATGCTTGAAAATTCTTCAAAAAGGCTGATGGAATTGCCCGCCCATAATAAAAGTCCTGGAAAAAATCCAGATTTGAGAATTGAAACCATTGAAAATGCCGGAAAGCTTAAGATTCCATACACAACAGGAATATTGATTGGAATTGGAGAAACAAAAGAAGAAATAGCTGAATCGCTGTTGACCATTAGAGACCTCTATGACAGATATGGTCACATCCAAGAAGTAATCATTCAAAATTTCACACCAATTCCCGGAATTGAAATGGAAAATTGGCCGAGCCCTAGTTTCTTGGACATGATTAGAACCGTTATAGCAGGGACTTTAGTTTTCAAAGATACCGATGTCAGCATACAAGTTCCACCTAACCTCAATAACGAAACTGCCCAAATATTTTTATTATGTGGCGCTGATGATTGGGGCGGTGTTTCACCGGTAAGCCCTGATTATGTAAATATTACATCACCGTGGCCAGGCATTGCCGAACTTGAAAAATTAACCGACGATGCTGGATTTGAATTAACAGAAAGGTTATGCGTTTATGAAAAATACATCAATGAGGAATGGCTGAGTAAGTGCATTCTAGACAAAATAGCTAACTTATCCTAGCATCAACAACCACATGCTCTACACCGGGAGCATATTTTTTTATCTTATTTATCTTCAACAGCTCAACATCCCTATCTCCAGCCTGTGCAACAATTCTCTCAATAGGCCTTTTATCCATTAATTTTTCAGGAACGGTTTCGTGATAATGAATTATTCCTCCCTCATTTAAACTGTCAATGGCCACCTTCAGGTAATGATGAGTGGTTTTCACATAACCCATTACAATGCGGTCGGCCTTTAACTTGGGAGTGTGTTCCTTGCAGTCGCCTAAAATCGGTGCGACATTATTCAGCTTATTCAGTTTTATATTTTCACACAGGTAATGGTAAGAATTGGGATTGATTTCGATTGCATGAACTTTTTGGGCATTCGAATGAACTCCAATAGGGATTGAAAAATAGCCAATTCCCGCAAACATGTCAATGACTGTTTCACCGTCCTCAACCAATTTGGCAATCCTTAATCTTTCATTGTTGTTTCCTTTAGACCACATTACTTTAGATAAATCCAGCTTAAATAGGCAACCGTTTTCTTTGTTAATCGTTTCGGTTTCATGTCCAAAAAGAATTTTATAAACCGGTTCCCTTCTTATTCCCTGAATATGGTCTATCCTCATGATCGTTTTCACATTATGCTTTCTAGCCAGATACTCACAATCTTCTTCCAAGTATTCATTATTTATGATAAGGATGTCACCGATTTTTTTATATTTCATTTACTCACCGTTTGAAAGAAAAGTTTATATATGCAAATGGATAATATTAATATTGTTAGTTTATACTAATAATTGATTCTGATTTTAAATAAAATTAATAAAAATATAAAAGATTTTAATATATTACCTATGAAGTAGTTGAAATTAGATATTTTAAATACTATATGAGGTGTGTTTAAATGGATGACAAAATATTAGAAGGTACAACAACCGTCGGAATTACTTGTAAAGATGGCGTTGTATTTGCAAGCGAAAGAAGAGCTAGTATGGGAAACTTAGTAGCTCACAAAGTCGCAGAAAAAATATTTAAAATTGACGATCATATTGTAACAACCATAGCTGGTTCTGTTGGAGATGCTCAAAGTCTCATGAAAGTCATTGAAGCTGAAGTATCATTATACCAAATGAGAAACAACGATGAAATTAGTGTTAAAGCAGCAGCATCCCTAACAGCAAACATATTGCGTTCCGGTCCAATGTATGTTCAAACATTACTTGGCGGAATGGATGGAGACAAACCATCTCTTTACTCATTAGATCCTGCAGGAGGTATGATTGAAGACACATACATTTCTACCGGATCCGGCTCCATTGTTGCTTACGGAGTTCTTGAAGATAGATTTAGAGATGATTTGACAACTGACGAAGGAATTGAAATAGCCATAAGAGCTATCAGAGCTGCCGCTGAACGTGACACATACTCCGGTAACGGATACCTAGTTGCTAAAGTGGATAAAGACGGCTTTGAAATGTTAGATAATGAAAAAATTAATGAGATTTTGGATAAGATATAAAGCAAAAGAGACTAATTTTTCATAACTAACTATTTTTTTATATAAATTGTGTAGATAGTTTATGAAATTCAACTGATTATAGCTAAATGCTTTTCATAAACTATAATAATACACATAACTTTTTTTGAAGGGATTATATGACTTCAGATATTTTAGAAGAAATTAAAAAAGAAATTTTGCAAAAACTACCAAATGAAATTCAGGTTTCAAAAGTAGAGTTTGAAGGACCTGAAGTAGTAGTTTATACCAAAAATCCAGAAATTATAACAGAAAATGGAGATCTAATAAGGTCACTCGCTAAAGAATTGAGAAAAAGAATCATTATTAGATCAGATAAAAGCGCATTACTTGAACCTGAAAAAACTATTAATAAAATTCATGAAATAGTTCCAGATGGTGCTGAAATTACCGATATTTACTTTGATACCGTAACTGGAGAAGTAGTGATTACTGCTAAAAAACCAGGACTTGTTATCGGAAAATATGGAGTAACCTCAAGAAATATCGTTAAAAATACTGGTTGGGCGCCTAAAATATTGAGAACCCCACCAATTAGTTCAGACATTATTGGAAAAATAAGAACTATTCAGAAAAATTATAGTAAAGACAGGAAAAAAATGCTACAGCGTCTTGGGCGTCAAATCCACCAAGGAAGCAAATATCCTAACGATTGGGCCAGAGTTACTTCTATGGGAGGATTTAAAGAAGTTGGACGTTCATCAATGCTTTTACAAACACCAAACAGTCGTGTTTTATTAGATTGTGGTGTTAATGTTGCAGCATCAGACAATAAAAATGCATTCCCTTATTTGAATGCACCAGAATTCTCAATTGAAGAGTTGGATGCTGTCATAATATCTCACGCTCACTTGGATCATTGTGGATTTGTACCTTACCTTTATCATTATGGATATGAAGGGCCAGTATACTGTACAACCCCTACTAGAGACTTGACTACACTTCTACAATTCGATCATTTAGATATAGCTCACAGAGAAGGTAATCCTTTACCATTCACATCCAAACATGTGAAACAAGCTATTAAAAATACTATTACTTTAGATTACGGAGAAGTTACTGACATCTCCCCAGACATCAGATTAACTTTACACAATGCAGGACACATTCTTGGTTCAGCAATATCCCACATGCACATCGGAGATGGAGCACACAACTTAGTTTATACTGGGGATTTCAAATATGAACCATCAAGATTACTTGAACCTGCAACTATCAGATTCCCACGTGCTGAAACCGTAAT
>Ga0129307_1002093_pt1 | contig 17617 bp, 12 predicted proteins | sample P1105metagenome_FD_94437 | JGI IMG/M metagenome (GOLD analysis project Ga0129307, IMG submission 94437) | Capybara group fecal microbial communities from Wisconsin, USA - P1105 metagenome | ecosystem: Host-associated > Mammals > Digestive system > Large intestine > Fecal | place: USA: Wisconsin... | reverse complement strand
GGAAACGGTTGGAGTCAAAATTGAAATCGAAGCCCTCGACCTTTCTTTCACTTGTTTTGATCAGGTTGAACCAGCTGGGTCTGGACAGGAAATTGAACTGTACGCCGTCCGACAGCCTTGCTATGACAACGGAATTCCAGCAGAAGCTGTACGCATCCTTGTTGACCCAGACATCGTGCGGGTCCGCCGCGGTAAATGCCTGATATCCTCCAAGGTCCTTATGACTTACGATGATCACGTGGCTGAAATCATCGCCGCCTCCTTTTTCGGCCAGACCGTAATATGCGATCCCGCTGTAGATCGGGATAGGGTTCAGGATGCTCCTGCTGATGGAATAGTAAAAGCTGTTCGGCTTCAGGCCTACACCCGTAAATATGTGAAGCTCGACGTTTTCGTTAAAGAAAGCGGTCTGTACGACAGGCTCGTAGACGGGACCGCCGCCACCGCCCTCACCGTCATCGCCGCCTTCGCCGCCGCTGCCGCCTTCGCCGCCCTCACCGTCGCCTTCCTCGTCCGATTCCTCTTCGACCTTCACATAGACCGTCCTCGTCACGGCACGCACATTGGCAGTGGTGCATACATGGCCTGAAATGGTCGAGACGGAGAAGTTCTGGTTCTGCGAGCCGAGAAGCACCTTGTAGGTATTTAAGCCGCAGTAGGATATGGAAGGAGCGATCGCTATTCCTTCGGGCGGGTCAGTGGGAGGCACATCCTGCGGAAAAAGCCCTTGTCCCACGAAATCCGTGGACTTCGTATAGCTCCCGTCTTTGAAGATATTCAGCTCGTCGCGGAAATTGTTCAGGTAAAACAGATTAAAGTGGTCCGGGTATTTGTCCTGGAGCTCCTCCTGGCCGGGGATCTCGGCAAGGTCATCTACATGATCCCCGTCGTAGGACATGAATTCCTCGATCTGGGTCAACAGCGAATCATTGTCGGAAAGGAAATATTTTCCGTTCGGATTCTGGGCGTGATACCTTGCGGGATCCGTCATGAACAGGTAGAAATCAGCTGTGCTTTCAACAAGGGACATGAGGCTCAGCGAGATGAGCCACTGCTGCCGGTCGCTTTTCCTGTCCTCGAGCTCCTCCTCCTCGACATCCTGCTCTGCCGTGATGTCGTCCGTGAATTCCGTGAGCACGGAGAGCTTTACCATATAGTTCTCATCGACGACACAGTCGATCAGGGACATATGCGGGTAATAGACCTTCTGGCCCGCTTCCTGGATGACCTGCGGTCCGTCAAAATGGGCGACTCCGTTTTCGTCCACATACGCGGCGCCGCCGACTACCTGCTCTTCGATCTCCACTGTCCTCTTTAAGGACTCCGAGATCTCGTCCAGAGGCCCGTTCAGGTCCAGCGGCTCGAACAGCTGGGTGCCGTGGGTATCAAAAAGCCTTACGACGCCCCTGTAGTAGAAGGAGATCGCCGCATATCCGTTCGCGCTGGTGAAGTTCCGGGCAATATAATCGGGGATCTCTCTTGCGTAGACCGCGCTGTTGTCTCCTGAGATGGCATTCGAATCAAAAACAAGGCTTTTCGTGAGGGGATCGTACTCTTCCCTTACGGAATAAAGGACCTTGTACTCGCCCGAAGAGGTATCGAACCACATGAATACCGTGCTCATGTACCTCGACGCAAGCTGGTATGTATAGGTGCCGTCGGAACCGTACGCGCTGACCGCGTCCGGCCCTTCCTCTTTAAAAACGGTTTCCTGTCCCGTGCATTTTATGAATTCCTCGTACGGGATGGCGACCGCAGTGTTTTCTTCTTTGTTGATCCGGAATCCGCAGGTCCCGTAGGGCAGGGATACCGTTTTTCCGTCGATCGTGGCGCTGGTGCGTTCTTCGACTCGGTCTTCATAGTTTTTCGTATCATACTTGGCCGAGCCGTTCTGGTAGCCTGCCGCATAGCCCTCAGGCTCCTGCAGCCCGAGACCGGCATCGTCAGACGCGTAGCAGAGCGCCTGGTAAGCGTAGAATGAGACCGGGTAATCAGTCTTCTGGTCCTCGCAGCCGTCATAGCTGAAGCTCAGGACGGTATTCATGGAGGGCGTGTTTGAGTTCAGAAGGTAGAACGCGGACCTTCCTTTGTAACTGTCCTCAAACATGTATTTCGCCTTGCCGCGGGAGATGTTCCTCTCCGTTTCCGTCTCATTCAGGCGCTTGAACTTCGCGGCGGGCGTTTCGACCCGGACATAGGCTTCTTCCAGGTCTGCCTGTTCAACAAGAGGCGAACAGGCAGTAAGAAGTCCCATCACGAACGCCACGAATACGGCGGTCATTCTCATATGCTTCATACTGCTGTTCGCCTCCTTGATAAACCGATTTAAAAACGTTCAGAAGATCATTTGGAATACTGCTGTGCCCAGTTGGAAAGCGGAGTAGCGGTGACCCTGAGGACGACGAGAAGGACGAAGATCAGGACGAAGCCGATGATGGCGTTCTTAAGTGCCTGCTTTGCTTTCTCTCTCTCCTGCGGCTCCTCTGCCTTCGCGAGCTTGGCGCCGAGAAGGATCGCGTAGATCGCGGCGATCGCGGTAACGATCATGATCAGCGGGGTGACTGCTGCATTGACAAGCTCGACGATCGGCGCCTGTGCACTCTGGAACACCTCGGATGCCTGCTGGCTTGCTTTTCCGGTAACATCGCCGGCTGCCTTGCTAAGTAATACTAAATTTGTAAACATGTGTTTCCTCCTTAAAGATATTTATTTTTTTCTAGAAACGATGCAGTTCATCTGCATTATATCACAATACCCGCGGCGAGCGTCTCATCCGGTAGACCATGATGCCTCCTGCGATGAGAAGACCCGCGAATAGAATGACCAGAAAACCAAGCTGATTCCGTATGGAATAGCGAAGATAGAACGAGACGGCAGTCTCGTTGCCGGCAGGATCCCTGGCGATGATCGTATAGCTCCCGCCGGAGGTCAGCGTATTGCCGGTATATACCATGTCGGCCCCGTCTCTTTTTACAGTGACGGAGACGCCCTGTTCAAGGACCGTAAAGCTGACAGGGGCGGATGCTTCCCTCTTCCCCGTCACATCCTTGGAGAAACGGATCTCCGGTTTTGTGCGGTCGCTCCTGAAACGGAGCTCATATTCGATCCTGCTGTCACGAAGGCCTGTGAATAAAAGATGGTAATCCCCGTCCCTGTCGACTGTAAGCCTTCCGGCAGCCAGCAGGCGGTTTCCGTCGACCTCCGCGGACTCAAGGCGGAACCCCTCCGGGACGTCGACCGTTTCCATGGAACCGGTCAGGCTGCTGACGATCCTGAAGCGGACTCTTTTCCGCACAGCCCGGAGCGCTCCCTGGCTGTCCGCCGCGTTTCCGCTCAGGACCGCTTCGTCCGTGTTGGTCCCGAGCCAGAGGATCTCGTAGCGTCCTGGTTCGGTGAAGGTGTTTTCCAGAGGAAAGAACTGGGCTCCGTCCTTAAAATACTGGATCACGTTCCCGCTGCGCGGATCGAACCGTACGGCCTCCGCGGAGACTGCGCCTTCCGGAACGCTCATCGCGTACCGGATCCCTTCGCCTGCCGTGTAGACGTACATGCGGGATACCCGGTCATAGGAAAGCTCCGTTTGAGGGTCGTCCTCGATCTTAAGGTCCGTGGACGGGAGCTCGGGAAGGGTCTCCGTGATCTCCTGATCCTCTCCGCTGTTCAGAAGCTCCTCCAGCTCTTTGTCAAGCGCCGCCTCATCCAGGCTTCCCGGCAGGGGAAACGCTTCCGATTCCGTGGGGGCCGCAGCCTCCGGAACAGAGGTCCCTCCGGTCTCTTCCGGAGCTGCGAGCGCCGGGAAAGAGGCCAGAAACACGAAGGACAGGAGGAGTGCCGCTGCGGCGGGAAGGAAACGCGGAAAAGATCTCCGGCCTCCGGTCATCTTGCCCTTCCCCGCTTCCTGTCTCCAAGCGACGGATCCTTGATGAGCTCCGGCTCTTCCTTTTCCCTGAGCCTCCGCGCGGTACGTTCCTTCCTCGCGGCAAGATCCCTCTCGCGCCTGGTACGCTGCCGTTCGAGGTCCATCTCCTCCTCGCGCTCCAGCGAGGCGAACGCGACCGGCGTGCGGCCCGCGACAGCGTTCTCCGCATTCCGGGATGCCCTTGCCGTAAAGGGGTCGACCCCGGTCTTTTCGTAGCTGTCCTTCATCTGCTTAAGCTCGGCCAGTTCGTCGAGCCACAGGACCCGGTTTTTTGCACTGTCGAAATAAGCCATGTTACTCTCCCTGCGCTAAAAGCGCGATGATCCGGTTGATCCCGGTAAGAAGCTCTGAGCTGCCGGCGGCAGTATAGACGGTATATTCGACCGGCAGCATGCCGTTCACCAGCTGTGCCTGCAGCCCGGAGTCAGCGTCGAGTGTCTTAAGGACCTCGCTCTCGTCTGCAAACCATCCGTCGAGCGTTTTTTCCTTAAGCATCCGCACAGCGCTGTCGGAGCCCATGATCCTGACGCCTTCGCTGCCCTCAGGTCCCGCAGGCATGACGCCGGAGGCGCCGATGGCTCCGGAGCACGCGTGGTTTCTTGTGTCAAAGGCCCCAAGGGAGTCGGAATAATCGCCCCGCCGCGTCACGACGTAGATCTTTGATGCGGCGTAGCTGTCCGAGCCGCGGAGGCCGGACGGAACTCTTAAGGAAGAAGAAAGACCGCCGATGGCGATGTCAGCGTGCTTTTCACGGACTGCCTGCACCGCTGCCTGCGCGTCCGCGCAGCCCAGAAGGACCGCCGGGACGCCGAGCGCCTCGGAAAGGGAGTTCACGACCCCGAGCTCCTCTTTCGTGAGCGACAGGCCGTCCGGGTTCACCGTGTCTGCCGGCGAGCCGTCTTCCACGAGAAACGGTACCGCGCAGATCAGCGTGCCCCGTTTCCTGATGTCATTGACGCTCACCCCTGAGCCGGAGGAGGCGCTTCCAAGACGGAACAGGATAATGATCACGAGGAGAATGATCACGGCGACCGCCGCGATGACGGGTATCAGCCGTTTCACGCCCGGGCCCTCGGAGGATCCTGTGCTTTTCAGATTCAGCTTTGGAAATTTCATGCTTTAGACCTCCAGGTTTTCAACAGAAAACAGTTTTCTGAGCGCCGGGTCGGCGATGATGTCGACACTGGTCCTCGCCTGCGGCTCCGTGATCAGGAACGCGCGGCCTCGTCCGTTGTTCACGATATCGTTCTGCTCCGTCTCGTTGATGGACCCGGCGTTCTCATAGAGACGCACAAGGTCGGACATATCGTTCGGCGAAAGCGGGAAGATAAAGCTGTACTGGCTCGCGTTGATGATCGCGGTCGATTTTCTCGCGATCTCCTCCGTACCGACAAAGTCCTTGATGTTCTGCGTGATGACGATCTGCATACCGTTGTACTTTCGGATACGCTTCGCGAGCTGGAACATGAAATCAAGGGCGATCGGGTACTTCGAATCGATGAAGACGTGCGCCTCGTCGATGACGACGATGACGCGCCGGTTCGCGTTATGCTTCAGGTTGTAGTCGCGGTTCTTGATGATCTCGTTGTCCAGCCACTTCATGACAAGGAGCATCTGCGCGTTCGCGACCAGGTTGTTCTTGTTCGCCAGGAGCGACTGGAAGTTGAATACGATGAAGTTCTCGCTCGTGTCGAGCGTCGCGGGACCGTTCCAGAGGTTCGCGTCGCGGCCGCCCTCGGCGAATTTGGAGATATAGTTGATCAGGATCCTCAGGTTCGTCTTGGCGTAATCGCCCTGCGCGCGCTGGAAGTCGTTGATCAGCTTTTCGTAAAGATCGTCGAAGGTCGGGAAATCCTCAGGCGTAAGCTCCGAGAACTTCGTGTCGTTGTAGATGCCCTTCTCCTCGTAGACCTGCATCGTAAGGTTGTTCAGGTATTCCAGCGCGTCCTGGTCGATGCCGGGAAGGATCTGCCGGTAGAACTCCTCGAGGAACTGGAGGTGCGTGTTCAGCGTCATGCTCTCGTTCTCGCCGCCGCTGATGCTGTCCTCGTCCGTCGCCTCATCGTCCGCAAGATTCGTGATGACGTGGAACGGATTCAGGCGTCCCTGCGCCGCGGTGCCGACGTCGATGATCTTTCCGTGGAAGTTCTTGGCCATGAGCGTGTACTCGTTCTCAGGGTCGAGGATGAAGATCTTCGCGTTCTCCGCCGCGAGATGCGTAAGGATCGTCTTGGTCGCGAAGGATTTACCGGAACCGGATTTACCGATCACGACGCAGTTCGAATTGACGCGCTCCCTGTTCCTCATGAAGAAGTTCAGGAAGGCGGGGACACCGGCTGTATCGCCGATGTAGATACCGTTCTCATCGTTCAGGTACTTCAGGACGTACGGGAACGCGGCTGCGACGGACCCTGCGTGGATACTGTGGGAATCGCCGGCCAGCGCGTCGTTCGCGGAGACCTGGGAGGAGGTGTACGCCTCGAACTGCTGGAGCGTCATGTCGCTGGTTCCGAAGCCAAGCTCGGAGCACATACGCCTGAGCTCGCGCTTCATCTTCGGCATAGGCTTCACGAGCTTTACGCCGTCAACGCTCTTCCCGCCGTATTCCTTCAGATCCCTGCGGTAGCGTGCCAGCGCGTCCGAGTAATCATAATCGTACGCGGTCAGGTAGACGTCTGTTGAGAACAGGACCTCGTTGTCGCCCTGCAGGAGGCGGAGGACCTCGGTGATCGACTGGATATGCGTATCCAGCTCCATGGCCGTACTTGCCTTCTCCGTGTGGGAGGCCTGTTCCTGCAGCTCCTGCAGCGCGTGGTCGATCTGGCGCACGCTTCTGTAATGGTCAAGCGGCTTGATCTTGACAGCGACCCGGACGCCGGGAATGTTGAAAAGGTCCGCGCCCCAGGCGTTCGGTACAGTCGTCGGGAACTTCGTCACGCGAAGCGTGTGGAGGTAGGTGTCGTCGAACCGGATCATGCGGGGGAATATCTCGATCTCATGCGGCATGATCCAGTCGCGGTACTCCTCAGGCTTCAGCTTGTAGACCTCCCGCTCGTCGAAGAACTGCGTGACGTTGTATTTCAGGAAGACCGCAAGCTCCGGGCCCTTCAGCTGCCTTGCCGGGATATCCCCGTTTGTCAGCGTCGAGATGGCGCTTTCCGTCTGGTCCTTCAGGTGCTCCTTCGTCCTGTGGAAGAACACGAGGTAGTGTGTCGGGACGAAGATCTGGTCCTTCGTGTTGAAGCGCTCGATCTGCGCCATGCGGTCGTGGATGATGCCGATACGCTCGGTCAGCTCTTCCTCGCTGTACATTCCGTACACGTAAGCCTTTTTCAGATCCTCGAGCTTGCTTTCCTCGTTCTTCAGGACCTTGTCGTAGATCATGGGACGGTCTACCTTGATGAGCGCTGCCGTCTCGCCTTCCGTGACAGTGCGGAGCACCGCGGCGAGGACACGGTCGATCATTGCGTTCTGCTTGTTCAGGGAGAACAGGCGGAACTCGACCGGCGAGATCTGGATGACCGTTGCGCTGTAGCTTTTGCCGTATTCAATGTACGCTCCGTTGATCGCCGTGAAGGCGGTGATGTCCTCCACGGTCACCTTCGGGCGGTTGTCGGCCTTTTCCTTCTTTTCAGCCTTTTTCCCGTCAGGCGCGCCGTCTCCGGCCTGCTGGCCGGCTGCTTCTTCCTGCCGGACGGCTGCTTCCGCTTCCTGCCCGGCTTCCTCCGCTGCCGTTTCCTCATGCAGAGGTGCCGCAGGGGCTGCCGGGGCGCGCCGGTACAGCTTGTGCCTCGCAAGGTGCTTGATCGCGTAATACGCCATCATGTACGGCTTGTCGTCATCGATCGGGATCACGATGCCGATCGTCAGTACCAGAAGGATCAGAAAGATAGGCAGACGGAACGGAAGTCCCGAAAGAAGGATCGTAAACGCCAGAAGGCCGCCGACCAGAAGCACCGCCATGTCGATGACGCCGATGTTCCGGAAAAACTGCATTTTAACATTTGTCTTCTTGGGTATGATTCTCATTCTGGTTTCCCTCTGTAGTCAGTCTTTTTTCGGGCCCTGCCGGCCCTTCGGGCCGTCCCCGCCGTGCGGGCGGGTCAGACCTCATGGTTATTCGTCATCCTCGTCCTCAGGCTCACCGTTATTTCCGCCCGGGAGGTTGATGTTATGGGTGTATTCCGGCTCACCAGGATCCTCATCTTTGTTTGTTGATTCGTCCTTCTTGGAAAGGTCGAAGTCAGCATCCTTGTAGTCGGTGTAGTCGTCAAGGACATGATACTTTCCGTCATCACCCAGATACTGGGCCACATGGAGGCCTCCGAGGGAGGTGATGCGGTAGGAGCCGTTCTCATCCGCGTCGCGGTGGATGCCCAGGACATCCGTAGTGTGGATGCCGCCGTCCTCGCCGATCTCACGCTTCAGACCGAGCAGGCTGGCACCGCGGAAGTACATGCCGCCGGCGCCGTCATCCTTCCAGCGGAAGCCGAGCACGTTGAGCGCCTTCGTATTGCCGGCCTCGTCGCTGGTCCGCGTAAAGACGCCGTATGACTTCTTGACGGTCTTTCCGTCCGCGGACTCCGTCTTGCCGAAGCCCATGAACCGGATATGCCGGTTACCTTTTTCATCTCTGCCGAAATGGATCAGGTTCTTGCTGAACAGGGACCATTCACGGTAGGACTTGCCGCTCTTGTCGAAGTGCGTATCCACGCCCACCTGTTTAAGAGCCCGGTTCCACATACGCTGGCCGAAGGTCGTCGCGATCTTTCCTTCTGTGCGCTTCTTGAAATCTTCAATATTCTGTTTGTGCCTTGCTTCCTTAGCTTCCTTCGCACGGCCGGGATCATAGTAGCGCTGGCCTTTGGCAACGGCACCGGTCTTCGGGGTCTTCGTGAACTGCTGCTGCCCTTCGGCCGGCTTCGCTCCGGTCCCGCCTGCGCCGCCCAATGCCGCGGCACCGCCCTGGCCGACCTTCTTAACAGAATTCATGAACTGGCCGCTTCCGGCACCGCCGCCTCCGCCGCCCGAAAGATCCTGCATCTCGATCATCGGACCCGAACCGGAGCCGCCGGCACCACCGCCGGAGGAACTGCCTGCCGAGCTTTTCCTCCACTTGCTTATGCCCGTGTAGGCTGCCCCGCCAAGCGCCAGGGCACTGAACCCGGCGAACTTCGCGCCCTTCCATGCCACGTTTGCACCGGATTTCGTCAGGGCCCAGCCTGCCTTCATGCCGACGCTGCCGGCGAATTTGGCGCCGGCTCCGGCAACCTGAAGTCCCGCGCTGGCGATACCCTGTCCGACCATGGACGACATGGATTCCTGCTGTCCCGCCTGGGCGCTGATCAGGTTCGTGACCAGGCCGTTGGACTTCGATACCGCGTAGGCTCCGCCCAGGATGATCATCATTCGTATGAGATAATCCACCTCGACGGATTTTCCTTCGTCATAAAACAGCAGCGCCGATTTGTCCATGATGGCGGGCGCCAGCATGAGATAAAGCTTGATCGCGACAAGAGTTCCGAACCCGGTGAAGACCTTGCCGATAAAGAGCTCTCTCCAGCGTCCGAACTTTTCTCCGTCGTCCAGCGGGATCATGGAGACAAAGTACGGGGAGACGAGGTACAGGACCAGCATGTCGAAAATACGCTGCACGAGGACGACCAGGCAGCCGCCAAGGATGATGATCAGCGCGGCCGACATGACGTAGCCGATGAAATAGTCGAACTTCGACAGCTTGAAAACGGACTTTACGTCGTCGACGTTCATATAGTTGCCGGCGCTCTGCCCTCCGGAGCCGGTAGAATAGTACCAGCGCTCGCGGATCCCGTTCATGACGGAAACGTCGCCGTGCCCGATATTGTTGTTCTCATCCTTCGCCGCTGTCAGGGACGACATGCAGAAGATCATGCGGGCGATCGTAGTGGAGCGTCCGCCGACCGCGCCCATGGCGCCCATGATCGCGTTGTTCGCGCTTTTCAGGATCGCTTCGCCGAGGAGGAGAAGCCCCTGCACGAAAAGGTTCAGCGTAAGGAGGTTCAGCAGCGCCCGGAAGGTCGCGCTGAGCACGCGGGATACGGGCCGCCTGTTCTCAAAGTCAAAGTCGAGCACGGACTTTGAGGTCGCGTACGCTGACGTGAGGAACGTCAGCATGACGGCGGTAAGCGTGATCGCCATGAAGGCGTTTCGTAAGCCGGGGATCCGGAAAAGCGCCGAAGCGAGTGATCCCGTTACCGAGCTGCCTGCGGTGTAATGGAACGTCACGTCGCGCAGTCCCGCGAGAAGATCAAAGATCTCTTCCATTACCTCGATGACCTGGAGCAGCGCTGACAGGATGCCGTAGAAGATCTCGGCAAAGATCTCCATCAGGAGGTCCAGCACCCACCGGCCGACCGAAGTGAACACCGCGCGGAGGATCGGCGCCAGGATCTCGTTGAAGATCCAGGTGAAGATCTTTCCCAGGATATCCGCGAGGAAGTTCGTAACAGGCGTGATGATCTTTTCAAGGACCCAGTTGAATACCTTTGAAAACAATCCGCAGTATACAAGTTCCATAGCTATTTATCTCCTGATCCGGAGCCTCCTCCGGAACCTCCTCCGGAGCCCTTTCCGGAGCCTCCTCCGGACTCTCCTCCGGAGATCAGATTCTTCATTGTGCTGCCGGTCTTCTGCCCGAGGCTCTTGCCTGCCTTGCCCATGGCCATGATGCCCTTAAGCCCGAAGGTCGCGCCGCTGGTAGCGGCACCCATCGCGAGGGAAAGGATCAGCTGGTTGTTCTCAAACTGTGCCTCCGCAGGGTTCAGGACGTTCATCACGAGACCGGATCCCGTGAAGACGGCGAAGGCGCCGCCGAGCACCAGGATCATCTTCGTGAGGTTGTTCCGTAACGGATCCGGCGAAAAGACGATCATATTCGAGTTCACAAGGTTCGGCATGACGATCAGGAAGATCTCGATCGCGAACACGGCTCCGAAGCAGTTGAAGAATTTCGCAATAAACAGTTCTCTCCAGCCCTTGAACTTCTCTCCGCCATCGAGCGCGATGGTGGAGGCAAAATAAGGCGAGACGATGTACAGCACCATCAGGTCGAAGATCCGGCGCGCGCAGGTAAAGGTGGCTGCCGCGAGGATCAGCATGATAAGAAGCGTTCCCACGATCCCCATGAAGTAGTCGATCTTTTCGATATCGAACGCTGCCTTGACCTTCTCAAAGTCGGCGAAGTCCGTCCCGGTGCTGAACCGGCCGATCGCGGCACTGTCACCCGCTTCCGAGCAGCACATGACGAAAAGGACATTGGACGTGCCTATGATCGCGTCATCGGTCCCGGGATTCAGGGACTGGACGCTTGGAGAGTTGAAGACCTCGACCGCGGAGCTTAAAATCGCGCCTGAAAGATTCAGTATGGTGACGCTGAGCACCGGGATCAGGCCGAACATGAGCGCGCTCTTCAGAGCGTTTTTCAGGACGGTCGAGACCGGTTTCGCGCGATCCTCTCCGAGCGTCATGTCGCTGATCGACTTGGCGGTCTCAAAGGCCGCGAAGATGAACGCGAGCATGACCGCGACCAGCGTAACAGCAAGGAACGCCCTTCCGATGGTGTTCAGCGTGAAGAAATAGTCAAGGAGCCGCATGTAATGCACGTTGCCGTCCCTGTGGACGGTGACGGGCGCCATCCCCGACATGAATTTGAAGATCTGTTCCTCGATGAACACGAGCTTCAGAAGCATGATCCACAACCGGCAGACCAGCTCGACGAGAGCCTTCTGCACGATGTAGATGATCATGTTGATCGCCCACTGGAGGATACCGCTGATGATAGGGGCAAAGATATCGTTGAACAGAGTTCCGAGCAGCGACTGTATAAGAGCCATATCTCCGCCTCCTTTCCGCGTTTTTCTTACGTATTTGTCTTACGTAGTTATCTTACGTTCGTATTTTTCCTCGTCCGCAGGTAGAAGATGACGCCTGCGGCTGCCAGGGCGATGATCATAAGGATCGCGATCGGCGTGGCCGGATTCAGCTCTCCCCTGACGGTAAACGTCTTTGAGGAGGTGTTCCCGGCATTGTCCTGCACCGAGATCCGGTACCGTCCGGGCTCGCTCACCGAATACACGGGACCCTGATTCGTGGTTGTGTTCCCCTTGCTGTTCGTGATGGTCACGCGGGCAACGTCCTGGGAGACGTATTCGATGTTCGCCTGATGGTTCTGGACATTCACATTGAAGACCGGCGGCTCCGTGTCGATGGTGAACTGAAGCTCATAGAGCCGGTTTCCGATATCCGTGAGGGTGATGCGGTACTCCCCGTCCCTCGTGAGGTCCAGACGGTCCGCGCCGGCCATGCCGGGCATCTCCCGCCCGTCCTTCGAGAACTGGGTGACCTTCATGGTATCCGGGACCGTGTAGTATCCGAGCGGCCCGGAGGAAGGCCCGAGCACCCGGAACGAGAACGGGGCAATGCCGTCTCCCGTGTCCGTAAGAAGCTCGTAGCTTCCGGTATAGTCAAAGGTCATGAGCTGGCTTAACGACGCCTGCTCCTCGCCGTTGTCAAGGAGGCGCACGCCCTGCAGGCTTGAGCCGAGGCCGCTCAGGTCAAGCGTCACCGCGTAGGGCGACATGGCGCCGTTCGGAACTGAAGACAGGAAGTATCTGCCGTCCTTCAGGTCGATGCGGTAAACATCCTCGTTCGGAAGGTAGGTCTCGGTATAGCCCGTATCCGCGGAGGACTTGAACTCCGGCTCCGCGGGCGCCGTCTCCGCTTCTGTCTCCGCCGGGGAGGTCTCGGGAGGAGCCTCCATGGTCACCGGGATGGTCTCCGGCACCGCGGCGGTCGGCGCGACGGTGGTCTGCGCTGTCTGTGCAGGCGTGAAGGAGGAGCCGCTCCCCTGCCGCGGCTGAGCGGCGGCTGCCTGCGCGGCTGCCCTCGACTCCTCGGCAGCCTTTGCCTCAGGCGTCTTGTCCATGATGCGGAAATTGAAGGACGCCTGCATGATCTCCTGGCTGATGACCGGCATGTTCGGATTCGTGACGATCATGAACTTGAAGACGTAGGTCCCGTGCTCGGAGATGACCTCCTTCGAGCTGTAGCTCATCGGGATGCCATCCTTTGTCGCGGAGAATGCGACGCCGGCCGGGATCTCGATCGTGACGGGCTTGTCCGTGATCCCGTTGTTCGAAACGGTCGAATAAATATAGTACTGGTTGTTGAGGTTCTCGCAGTATACGCCGTAATCCTGGTAGAACTGCTCGCCCATCCGCATGTCCGTGACCTTGGGGCCGTTCGAGGCGGTCGTCGACTGGGACGAATTCTCAAGGTAGACTCGGTCTGTCTGGACACCGCTGTTGTTGGTCGTGACGGCTCCGGGACCTCCCGGCGAGACCGTGCCCGAGGCGTAGGTCCTGGAACCGGTGTCCCTGGAGGACGACGACGTGCCGCCCGTAGGGACCCCGCGCGTGGAGCTGCCGGAGGACGAACTGCCGGAAGAACCGGTGGGGTACCCGCCGGAGGAACCGGAGGACGACCCGCCGGAATAGCCGGAGGATGACCCGCCTGAGGAACCGGAGGATGACCCGCCGCTGCCCGTATAGATGCTGCCGTCCGGGTTCCGGATGGTCACGCCGATCCCGGCGGGAAGCCCGGACTGCCCTCCGCCGTTGACGATATACACGCCGCCGCTCGACATGCTGCTGTTCTGCGCCTGCTGGATGGCACGCGTGATGCTGTCCGTAAGTTCATTGCCCTGCGAGACGGCATAAGCCGGAAACGCAGCCGCCGCGGACAAAAGCAGCACAGACGCGGACACGGCCGCCGTGCGCCTGAAAACCCGGTTCAGGATCCCTGCTGACTCGATCATTGTGAAGCCCCCATTAATACGTCATCTCCGTCAGCGAAGCCGCCGTCTTCCTCATAGTCGTCGTCATCGCCGTATCGTTCGTCATCGTACGAGCTGCTGTCATCGTAGCCCTCGTAGCTTTCGCCGGCATCAGCGGCCGCGCCGCTGTTGTCCAGTTCCTCCGAGGCCTCGCTGTTCGCCGCCTCCAGGACCGCGTAATTGCGCTCCTCGAGGTCATAGTAGACCTCCTCGCTGTAGAACGCGTGGTTCCGGACCTCCGTGAGATCCATCTGCCCGAACTTGTAGAGCGGGTTCTTATAGCTCGGCGTATAGCGCGTCTTCAGCGGAAAGTTTCCGAACGTGACGCAGATCGCGTGGCCGGTGTCCTGCTTGTTGTTAAGGCGCTGGAGCTCTGCCGGGTAGATCAGCGGACGCTGCTGGAGCTGTGAGGAAACGTTCATCTCTCCCTTCGAGACGCCGCTCGTGGAGGTGGAGACGCTGGCTGTGGAGACTGTGTAGTTTCCGCAGAGCTTTGAGAACTCCTCGCAGGTGCCGATATCGTTGGAACCGATGAACATCTTCAGGCCGCAGTTGCCTTTGACGATGTCGGCGACGGTCTTTCCGTAAACATTCTCAAGCTGCGCGAAGGACTGGACGATCATGTGGAACCAGATCTTCCTGCTTCGGCCGACCGTGATCATCTTGTCGAACTTCTCGATCTTCGGCATGTTTCCGAACTCGTCGAGGAGGAAGTACACGTTTCTCGGAAGGGAAAGGTCCTCTCTTGAGGAGGCGAACTTGATCAGCGCCTTGTAGATGCAGAGGATGAACAGTGCCGCCAGGCCGTGGCGCGTGTCCTTCTCGTCCGGGATCTTCAGGAACAGCGCGACCGGCTGCGTGGCGATCTCGGTGGGGTTGATGTCCGTCTCGCTGGTCAGCGAGCAGAGGCCCTCGTCGTTGAAGAGAGACATCTTGTCGAGCGCGATGGACATGTAGGAGTTCAGGGTGTCGTCCGGCGCGGACATGACCTGCCGCGAGTTGGACGCCGCGCGCGAAAGCTTCGGGCGGCCCTGGAAGTACTCCTTCAGCACCTTGTAGCCGTCCTGGGAATTCTGGATGGCCTTGTTCACGTTGTAGAGGTTGAACTTCTCCCTGGTCATGCCGAGCTCCGGATTCTCCGAATCTTCAAGCATACCGAGAGCGCACGCCATGATGATGGAGCGCGCGCCTTTCTCCCAGACGGGATCATCCTTCGATTCGATCGGGCAGAGGCAGCTGACCAGGTCGTTCAGATCCTCGTAAAGCTCGTCGTAGATCTTCTGCTTCCTGACACGGATCTCTCCGATCAGTTCCTTGCGGACTGCCCAGGCCTTTCCGTCGAACTCGTACCACTCTTCCCCGTATTCCTCGGGGCTGTTCATAAGCTTCAGGCCTGACTCCTGCGGGTCGTTCGTGCAGCGGAAGATGCCGTCGCCCGCGTGGAGATGCAGCTGGTAGCGGTCGTAGATATCCCCCAGCGGGTTCCAGCGGTAGGAGCTGTACGGATCGCGGAGGTCCAGGACCATGACCTTGTACCCGCGCTCCACGAGGTAGCGGCTGTGCATCTGGAACAGCTCGCCCTTCGGGTCCGTCATGATCATGGAGGAGCCTGCCGCGCAGGAGCCGATGATCTGGATGGCGGGGTTCATGAACGTGGTCGTCTTACCGGAACCGGTGGCACCGATGATGATCGAATGCACGCCCGAGATCAGGTTCAGGTCCATGTCCTTTTTCTTGTTGTTGTAGACCGCGTAGACCGGGACGCCGTCCTTCTTGACCTTGCCGAGCTCCTTGTACGTCTTCCCGGGGAAGAATTTTTGCTTTTCCGCGTCCGTCATGAAGCGGGAGTTTTCAAGAGAGCCCTCGACGATATCGTGGGAATCACCCTTCATGTACTTCCGCGTGGACTTGTAGTTCGAGCCTTTCATCAGGAACCAGAACAGTACGGCAAGCAGCGTAAAGCCTGTCCCGAGGATCCAGGTCCACGGCGAAAACAGCAGTGAAGGTACGAACATGGTGAGCGGCTCTCCCATCTGGATCTGCTGCGGAAGATAATTCATGAGCAGGTTCAGCATATAGCCGACGCAGACTACAGACAGAAGCAGTCCGATCCCCAGTAGAATTGAAAACATTAAGCCTCCTCCTTCCCGATCTCGGCGAGCAGGAGCTTTCCGGAAAGAAAGCCCGCGGCAGCAAGCATGAGGAGAAGGAAAAGCCCTCCACCACTGCTGTCAAGCCTGAAAGTGGATTTCGCGGCAAGCATGAGCACTGCCGGAAGGTTGAAGCCTGCATGCAGAAACACTGCGTACAGGACGTTGTCTTTTTTCAGTGTGACGCTCCCCAGGAGCCAGCCGAAGGCGAAGGTGTACAGGATCCAGAGCGGATCCGTGTGTCCCAGCGCGAAGACGGCCGATGAAATGGCGAGCGAGTGTTTTTCGTTGAAATATTCCAGGAGCCGCGAAAGCATGTAGCCGCGGAAGATGACCTCCTCCGTGAGCGGCGCGAGGAATGCAAGCATAAGCAGTACCAGGAACCTGTCCCCCTCCCCGGCCGGCCTTGTCGACACCGAATGGTACGGCGCCGCAGCGGCTTCCGGCAGAAGCGTGATCAGGGATGACACCGCGAGGGCCGTCACAGCCCCGAACGCCGCGCAGAGAAGGATGAGCCTCAGGTTCGGCTTGTGCCAGTCAAGCGTGATCTCTTCCCAGACGGAGACGCCCGTTTTTCTCTGCTTCCGGAAGATCCTCCACCAGAAGAACAGGATGCCGAGGAACAGGTAGAAATTGGAGCTTTCCAGCAGGAACTGCTCCCGGTTCCCCTGCATATGCCGGAGGACCATGCCGATCCCGAGGAAAAGGCTCGTGCAAAGGATATAGGAAACGAACGGTACCAGCGACCGGATGAGCGCCTTTCCGCCGTTCCACACCTGCTCCTGGGTGATCATCACATTTCCTCGAAATCAAGGAACCCGGAATAACCGGTGATGTCGAACACCTCCATGACCATCTGGGACACGTTCCTGACCTTCAGGGCCCGGCCGGTGTTCCTCAGGCGCTTCTTCGCGGAAAGCAGGACCCTGAGCCCCATCGAGCTGATGTAGGCGGTATCCGTCATATCCACGATGATATCCCCGGTGCCGTTTTCAAGCGCCTCTTTCATCGCCTTTTCAAACACAGGCGCCGTTTTTGTGTCGATCCGCTTCTCAGTGCGGATAATGCTTTCTTCATTCATAATCGATATCTCCATCATCTTCGGGCCTGTCCCAGTGGATGCCCTGGTCTTCCCGTTCTATTCCGTCGTATTCAGGGCCCGGTCCGTAGAGCTCGTCGTTGAACAGCTCGTAGAACCGTTCCTCCGCCTCCTCGTACTCCTCCTGACTCTCAAAATTCTCAAAAACAGCCATGCCGTCCTCTCCCTCATGGCAAGGGATGAGGATGATGTTCTCCTCGTCGGGATCGTCAACGTCCCGGACGGCCACATATTCCTTCGTGAACTCCTTGTTGGTGAACTGGCCGAGGAGGTTGAAACGGAAAAGCGTGCCGTCCGGCCGTTCCATCTCATAGATGTACGGGACGTATCCCACCCGTACCAGCTGCGGCTCCTTTACTTCGCCGCCGTTTTCCTCCGCAGTGGGGAACCCGAGGATACGGGCTGCTTCCTCGCGAAGGCGTTCCCGGTATGTCTTTGCCATGCTCCGTCAACCTTACCTTTCCGTTCTTCAGATTCAAGCGCGCTGAGCTCCATGCGCATGCGCCCCTTCTTCAGGGCCGGTTCCTTATTAAGCCCGGCGTACCGGTAATTCAGCTCGTCCGCGCACTGCCCGAAGG
>Ga0129307_1002091_pt1 | contig 17634 bp, 25 predicted proteins | sample P1105metagenome_FD_94437 | JGI IMG/M metagenome (GOLD analysis project Ga0129307, IMG submission 94437) | Capybara group fecal microbial communities from Wisconsin, USA - P1105 metagenome | ecosystem: Host-associated > Mammals > Digestive system > Large intestine > Fecal | place: USA: Wisconsin... | reverse complement strand
CGCCGCCTGCGCCGCGGCGGCCTGCTCAGCCATGCGCCTCGCCTCGGCCTCGCGCTCCCTGCGCTCCTTCTCGAGGCGTGCCACGCGCTCCCGCTGCTCCTTGGCCTCCTGCATGCGCCTGAGCGCCCCGCTCAGGTCGAGCGTCTGGAAGTAGTCGGCCTTGAGCGCGGCCTTGTCCTGCTCGTCGTAGGGGCTGCTCTCGATGGTCCTCTCGTCGGCGGCTATGCGCTCGACGGCTTGGCACATGGCGGCCTCGGCCTGCTTGTCGCTGAGGGACCGCGCGTCCCACTGCTTGCCCTTCTCGGTGCCGAAGCGTGCCATGAGGCGGTCGAACGGCACGAGGGGAACGAGGTCGGGCGCGAAGTCGCAGTAGGCCTGCGAGAGACGTGCCGCGCGTTTGGACCTCCAGCTGACCTCGTACTCGTCTACCTTCTCCTTGTATCCGTCGTCGATTTTGGTTAGCGGGTCGAGAGCAGACTTCACTCGTGCGTCAGCTTCGCTCAAAGCCTCCTTTATGGTCCTCATGCTCTCGTCATAGCGACCCTTTAGCGAGGCAATATCCTTACGAGCCTTCGCGCGATCGCGCTTTGACTGCTGGTAGTCCTCCTCGCTGACAATGTCGTGCGGTTTGTGATCTTTGGCCAGCCGTGCGGCCTCGGTCGTGATGTTCGCCACGAGCTGGTCAAGCGCCGACGTGGTGGCAAGCTCGGTGTCGATGGTGGTGGCCTCCGCCTCGATGGGCGTCTCTGCGCTACTCATCGCTGTCCCTTGCAAGCAGGTCGATGGTGGCCGAGATGACGTGGCCGGCGTCCTCAATGGGCGTGTCGGGCTCGTACTCTCCGTCGCAGATGCCGGCGCCGAGCGCGATGCCTACCGAGATGCCCATGAGGGCTGCCCTCATCTGCTTGCCGTCGATCTCGGCACGCTTTCCCTTGCCGTTCACCGTGGCCAGCACGTTGGCGTTGGCCACGAGGGTGCCCACCTTGTCGAGATGGGCGGCGATTTCCTTCTTCTTCACTTCTGTTCCTCCAACGGTATTACCGTGATCTCTATTCCTGGATTCGCCGGGTCGATGACGATGCTCGGCGAGATGTAGCGGAGCCACTTGGAGTTGTCATCCCAGATGGCTCCCGCCCCGTACTTGTGGCGGCCTGTGAGGGCGTCCAGCGCGTACTTGAACACGCCGCCGTAGACGTTGGACACGTCCCTGCGCCTGTTGACCTCGTGCACGCAGATGTGCAGGTCGCACACCTGCCTGTCATCGATGGTCATCTGCCTGTACTTGGCCTTGTTCATGGCGGCTCTGATGTGCCACGCGCACCACGTCACGTTCTCCTTCTCGATGCGGCTGCCGACGAACAGGCTCGTCCTGTTGTCGGCGATGATCTCGTTGAGCCCGTCCATGGGCGCCGGCTTGCCGTTCGCCGCAGTGCGGTTTGACGGGATGAAGATGGTCAGGTTGCTACGCTTCCTCACCGCCCACCTCCCTCGCCTTGAAATGGCCGCACGCCGGCTCTTCCGGCAGCACGTGGCAGCGCCACTTCTCGCCGCCTGCGTTCTCGCAGTGCCACCTGCAGCCCCACGCGACCTGCGTGGGGCTGGTGTGCTGAATGTGCCCGCATTGAATGCAGTTTCGAATCGTCGTCATCAGCCCACCAGCCTGACCTTCTCTGAGTCGTGCGTTGCAGCCCATCGCCAGCTGTAGTAGGTGCTCCTTGCTTCCTCGGCGCTGCGGAACAAGTAGCGCTTTGCGATCTGCTCCCAAGACGTTCCGCGCTTTCGCTCGTTGGCGATTCCGGCTGCGGTGTGGGGGTCGAACGGTCGCATCACACTCATCACAGCCACCCCATCAGGCGGCCGATGAGCCAGCACACGGGGCGCCAGCCCCAGACTGCGAAGCCGAGGATTGCGAATCCCCAGCAAAGGTCTTTCGCTGTGGTAGTCATTTGTGTTCTCTTCTCTGTTTGGGTTGGGTTGGGAATCTCATGCATGGCCAGCAGGGCGCGGTATATGATTCGCGCACGTGTGGGCGCTACGGTTTTCCCGCATCCCTTGTCGCGGCCCGCCTTGGCCGACGGGCGGCTAGGCCGAAAGGAGAGTAGCCGACTGGCCATGCATGGGATTAGCGAATGGAATAGGGCTGCCACTCGGAGCGGATGTACTCGTCCACGTCCGAGATGCACACCCAGAGCGAGTGGTTCTCGCGGGTCGCGCCCGGCTTGCGGCCGTGCGTGAGCGGCTTCTCGTAGGCCCTGAGCTTGCCCTGCTTGATGGCAGCGAGCAGCACGTCCTCGTTCACGTGGAGGTACTGCCGCGCCACCGTGCGGTAGGGCGCCCAGCCGCGCTGCATCTCGTCAGCCATTGCTTGCCGCCTTGCAGAAGCGGTTGACGAAGTAGATTTGGCCCTTGCCGGTGACCTTCGGCGTCTTGTTGACGGTCACGTGGCCGTCAGAATGGGTGACGGCCGTCTCCTTGACCTCGAACAGGCCCATCTCCATGGAGCGCTGGGTCGGCATGTTCCACATCGCGCCTTTCTGCTTGCAGAGGAAACCCTGCTCGCGGAGGAGCTGGAACAGGCGGTTACCGCCAATGTCGCAGCCGTTCTGCTTGAGAATCTTGGCGAGGTCGCCGACGAGGATGGTGCTCGAGCTGACGCTCACGGCATCGGCGAACACCGCCTTGGGCCGCATCTCCTCGAGCTGCTTGCTCTGGCGCTCGATGGTGGCCTGTGCGATGAGGACGGCACGCGCCATCGTCTCCTCTGGCGTCTCGTCCGTGCGTGCCACCATGTAGCCGCCGTCTTTTCGGATCGCCGGCAGAACCTCGTGGGTCACCCAACGCTTGAACGCTTTGGCTTCGGGCTTCTTGGACGCCATGACGAGGCTGTACAGTCCAGCCTCGGTGATGATGTTTGTCTCGCCCTGGCGCCCTAAGTTGAACTTAGCCCGTTCGTCATCATCGAGGCGCTGCAACGCTACGGTGACGTTGCTCAGCCCCAGAGCGTCGCAGACGTCCTTGGCTACGAACAACGGTTCACCCTGTTCGTCCTTCACGACTCGCAGGGAACCGAACTGGGTGTTGTCGAAAACTTGTACAATGTCCTTTGACATGGGTTCTCACTTTCATGTCATTGCCCTCACTTGTTGCAGCAGGTGGGGGCGCTTTTCTAGATGTCGTACAGGCGGAACACCTTCTTTGCGCCGACGAGCGGCGCCCACGGGTTCGCCTTGAGGTTGTTGGTGCGGATGTTGCGGCGCTTGACGTTGGCCTTGTGCCGCAGGAGCGCCTTGCGCTGCTTTCGTGTCATGGCCATGTTGGCCTCCGTTCTGCTCGTCTCCCCAAGTGCTCCCCCAGCCACGCCGCCGCCGTCAGGCGGGGTCTCTCTTGGTGGTGGGTGGTGCACGAAGCATCTGATTAATAGAAAGGAGTGTGATTGCGTTTCACGCAACCGTTATGGCAAAAAAAGTGCTGCCACGGCATCGCGAAGCAGCTTGCGGCCAGATTCGTTCATGGACTCATAGATGTCGACCAGGTTGCCCAGCGTCATGTCGCGCGGGTTCTCCTCGCGCAAGGCGAACGTCTGTCGGGCCTTGATGCCGCACTTGGCGGCCGCATCGTCCTGCGTCATGAACGACGCCCTGCGTGCCGCCACGAACGGCTCAGATTCGATCGTAATCATATATCCTCCTAACTCGGTATCCACGCGCACGGTCGTGCGCTCGGTGGTTAGGTACCCAAAGTTGACGCATGCCCACGAAGCTGCGCAGGGAAGTCACCTGCGTTTGCGTGGTCCTCTGTCCTCGTGCCCGCACAGCCTGTCGGCCACGGCGTATCTCTCGCCGTTCCACGGAGTCCGTGAGCCTGTTAGTCCTAGACACCTGCCGTAACGGTGCAGCAACAGAGCAAGATGTGGTGTCCCGACGCGATGGTCTTCGCGCCGTCGTGCCTTTGGCGATTGCTCGCCGTGATGGAGGTCGCGCCGAGTCTTTCGCGGCCCCCCATCACGACGGACGCGGTTTGGCCCCCGCGTCATGGGCTGGATGGCTACTTGCCGCAGACGAACTCGTAAGCCTTGGCCTTGGCGTTCTCGCGGTTCTTGTAGGAGCGCATACGGCCCTCGGGTACGACTGGAATCATGTATGCGTTCTCGCGGCCCCACGGCATGTTCCCGTGCATGAACTGGACGATGGCCTTGCGCTCGCCCTTCGTGTAGGTCATGGCGCACAGGAACCTGTAGCCCTCTGCGACCTCATAGTCGTATTCGACATCCACGCCGCCGTAGAGCTTGCCAGACTTGGTGACGTGCTTGGTCTCGTTGGTGGTGGTCATGGTCTGTCTCCTCCTGGTTGGTTGCTGTCGTGGACTCCATCATAAACTAACGTTGCGTTAAACGCAACTAGTAATTGCGTTATTTGTCGCTAACTTCGTGTAAACTATGTGTTAAACGCAACTCCGAGCGGTTGGAGGCGACCATGGGACTGCCCGAGAATATCGACGCGCTGCTGGTAAAGTTCGAGATAAACGCCGACCAGCTCGCTCGTGTCGCTGGTGTCGACAAGTCCAGCGTCACCCGCTGGCGGCAGGGTTCCCAGATGCGCAGGGCAACGCTCCAAAAGGTCTGCGACTACTTCAACCTGACCGAGGACGACCTGCTCTCCACGGAGAACGGTTTGGCCGCGAAGGAACACGGATACGTCTCCGATTCCTCGCTGACCGACGACGAGATGGAGCTGCTGAGCATCTACCGCAGGCTGGACGAGGACAAGCGCGCGGCGTTCCTGACGGTCGCGCGCGCGATGTAGCCGACTAGTGATGGGGTGGCAACATGGGACTGTTTGACTTTCTGCGCAATCCAGAGAAGCTTGAGCGCCGCAAGAGGCCATCGATGCCGCTTGACGTGCTTGAGCACCTGAACTTCGAGTGCGAGGGCGTGAGCGCGACCATCTACCATCAGGATGTGCTGGACGGAATCCACGAGCCTACGGTGGGTGTTGTCGTCGCGTCGGAGCAAGGCCAGTACGGCTACGACGTCATGCTCGCAGACGGCACGATCGTCGGGAACCTGCGACCGGAGCGTCTGGCGCGAATCGCGCTGAACGGCGACCGTTCCGCGACTGCCGAGGTCGTGCGCCCCGTCTACAGGACGACCGACCACGTGGAGCTGTATTTGCCGCTGAATGAAGAGACGCTCAAAGCCGACGCCGAGGCTCGCGAGCACAAGAGCAGGATGGCCGACCTGACCGTCTGGGTGAACCTTGACGGCTCGAAGTGGAACGGCCCGACGTTCGAGTCCGGGCAAATCGAGTATCACGATGCCGACTTCGTGCTCACGGAGCGCAAGAATGCAAAGCCATTGTTGTCGGTTGTGTGCAACGGCGCCACCCTCATGACGTTCAACGCGCGCATGAAGGCGTACCGAGAACTGATGGATCGGAGCGACCTTCACATCCGCTTGCTAATCGTGAAGCGCAAAGAGGGCGAGTATGGCACGTTCTACAAGGTAGGGTTCTACTTCTAAGGAGCGCATCATGCCCCGCCGCAGGAAGCGCCGCCACCGACCTCCCGCCTATCCCGAAAAGGGAAGATCCCCTTGGGCTCGTGTCGGACGGTTGGAACCTTTTCGAGCCAAACGATGCCACACCATAGGACGCTCGGCAACTGCGATTGGAGGACTCTAGCACAAATAAGGAAATGCCCCTGTGCGCCGGCCAAAGCAACACAGGGGCGTGGCTCCCAACCCAAACAGAGAAAGTCAAGAGTAAAGGAGACCAAATGGCATCTTCGCACAAGTCGCGCTCGAAGCTGGGGACAAAGCGCGAAATCAAGCCCAACGTATGGGAAATCGGCGTGTCCTGCGGCACGAGGGAGGACGGTAAGCGCCGCTACGCTTGGCGCACGGTGCACGGCAGCGAGATGGAGGCCGACGCCGCGATTGTGCAGCTCGCGGGAGAGATGGGGCGCTGCCTGTCGACGGGCGACCCCATGACGCTCGACACCTACTTCTGGGGCTACTTCTCGCCAATGAAGCACGCCACCACCACAAACGCCAACGCGAACACCTACGACTCGCACTACAGGTCGCACATTGCCGAGCACTTCGGCAGCTGGGACTTGGAGCGCATCGGCAACCTCGAGATACAGAGGTGGATCAACGGCCTGCCGCCACAGTCGGCGCCGAACTACGTCCGCACGCTGCGCGCCATCCTCAACCAGGCCCACTTCGACCACGTGAAGTCGGACGCGCCAATGGGAGGGGAGTACCGCTACAAGATGCCCAGGGGACGCAGAAACACCCCGCTGCCCGTCTGGGGCGCAACTGAGGTCGGCATGGCCATGAAGCGCCTGAGAGGGGAGCAGCTATACCCACTTTTTCTGGTCATGAGTGGCTGCGGGCTGTCGCGCTCGGAGGCGCTCGCGCTGGATTGGGAGGACATCTCCTGGAGCAAGGTCCTCGGCATGGACGGCCACGAGCACTGGTCGGCGATGGTCACCGTCAAGGCCGCATGCACCGCTGAGGACGGCATGAAGGAGCCGAAGAACGACAGGCGCTACCGCGCGGTGCCGATGCACCCGCCGTTCTCGGACGAGCTCCACGACTGCGTGGGCTCGGGGCCGATATGCCAGAGCAGAAGGTACGTCAAGGGCGGCTGGAAGCTCACAGGAAGCCGCCTGACGCCTGCGTACGTGCCAAAGCGGTGGAAGTCCCTGTTTGGCCCTGGGAAGCCCCTAGAGGGGATGCCGTACGTCGAGATCGGGCGAATGAGGGCCACCTACTCGACTCTTATGCAGAGGGCCGGCGTGGACAGGACGATCATCAACGCGATGCAGGGGAGGACGGACAACTCGCCCGTGCTGTACACCAACTACCTGAACCCGGGCAACGACACCTATTCGGAGAGTGCCGCCGCCATGTCGGCGCTCGTGGCGATGTAAGTTAATCACCAGCAAGCACCAGCAACTAATGGATAAAAGTGGGTGAAAATGGGGGATTGAATGAATAGAGCAGAAGCAAAACCGCTGGTAGATGGCTTGTAGGGCACCCGCGTTTGTGTCTGGGGGTCAAGGGGTCGCTGGTTCGAATCCAGTCCACCCGACCAGAACTTTCCAAGGTCACGCGATGCGTGGCCTTTCTTTTTAGTTAGAAGATTTTCAGGCGAAACCAGCAAGCACCAGCAAGCGCTTTCTTTTAATACAGATATTGATGTTTGCCAGCCATCTTGCGACGGCGAGGCACGAGTCCGGCCCCGTCTCCGTCCGCTAGTCGTAATTAGTCGTAACTGACCGCTTCAATAGTCCGAAAACCCATGGGCAATTAGTCGTTTGGCAAGCTAGAGGGGCCTAGAACGGGCTTACAACAAGCCGTTTACCTGCGGTTTTGCACAAGAAAAGGCCCCCACCCCGCAGGGTGAGGGCCTTATATAACTCTTATGCGTGCCTGCGCTCGATGCTGAGGTAAATCGTCTCTCGGTGCAGGCAGTTGGGGCATAGCACGTCCACCGTTCGTTGTTTGCCGTCAGTCCACTCCGTGTCCCAGAGGACTTCCATGCGGTGCCGGCAGTTTGGACATTGGATGTCGATGATCACGGCCGCTCACCCCCTCGCCACGGCATCGTCCAGCGTGGCGGTGGATGCCTGTGACCACGAGCCGTCCGACTTCTGCCAGAGGTCGCCCGTCAGCGTCCAGCCGTCCTCGGTCACGGTGAGCGTGGCCGACGCCTGCGGCTCCGCGCTGTACTCCACGGTGAGCGTGCATCCAGCGACCAGACCGCCGTAGTAGCCGTACTCGGTGTGCAGCACGAGCGAATCCAGCTCGGCCCTCGTCCACGTGCCCGTGGTGAGCGTGTAGTTGGTGTTTGACGTGCCGCTGACGGTGGTCTCGCTGCCTTTGGCCGTGCTCCCCGCGTACAGCTGCAGCGTGAACTTTGAGCGGCTGGCGTTCTCCTCGTGCGCCCTGACCACGCAGCTCACGCTGTCGATGGTGGCCTGCAACGGGATGCCGCTCAGGTCGAAGCTGTACTCGATGATGCCCGTGGAGCCGCTGCTGGACGAGTAGACGTTGGACGTGGATCTGCCGTCAGCCGCGCTCTTGCCGATTGCGGCAGACGCGTTGGACGAGTTGGATAGCCCGCTGGCGGTGTAGTCGGCGGGGTACGCCTCGACCGAGCCGCCACCGCCCAGCACTAGATACAGGTCACCGTCGCTGCCGATGCTGGACGTGGGGCTGGTGGTGCCGCAGAGCACCTGCTGCGCCGACATGCTGCCCGTGACCAGCTCGCCGTCCGCGCCTATCGCGGTGAAGCCCTGGGACAGGTGCGCGGCGTCCACCGTCGTGGCGGTGAGGTCAACCAGAGTCTCGGTCGCGCCGCCCCTGACCACCTGCACCTTGCTCACGCCCATGGCTATCCGATCGTGACGGTCTTGCCGCCCTGCGCGTTGTCCGTCTCGCTGTACGGGATTGCGTTCACGGTGACCTGCGAGAGGGCGTCGTACCCGCTGTCAGCCGTGATGGTCTGCGCCGAGAAGCTTGGCGTGGCGGTCTTGGCCTGCAGCTCCGCGGCATCGCCAGAGTACGAGCCAGTCACGCCGAGGATGGACACTCCCGACTTGATGTTGCCCGCGATAATCTTGGCCTGCTCAGCGCTTGCAATCTGCACGGTGCCGGAGCCGTCGTGGAAGCCCGTGGGCACGGTGTAGGTGCCAGCCTTGGTGCTGATGGAGCCAGCCACCGCGCCGTTGTTGGTCATGGTGCCCGTGACCTTGGAGCCGTCCACGTATGCGGTTGCCCCGCTGAGAATCTGGGACGACGTGGCGTTGGCGTCGCGGGTGTCGGCGTCGTTGGTGTTCGTGCCCGTCAAGGTCTCGCCGCTGCGGGCGTGCGCCTTGACCCCAGAGGCGAGCTGGTCGGCGGTCAAGAGCGTGTCGCCAGTTAGGTCGATTATCACGTCACCCGTCTCGCCGTTCACGACCTTGTTGACGTACTGGTTAGCCAATCTATCCTCCAATCACCACGGTGGTGCCGCTGTCGTTGGGTGCCTCCGTGTAGTTGATGGCGCGAACCTTGAAGTCGCGCGCCATGGTCTTGCGCATGGTCGGGAAGGTCTGGTCGCTGAACCGCGCGCTGGCCTCGTAGCTCCCCTCGTAGGGCTCGCCGCCCACGCTCACGCTGGACGTGACGCCGACCGACCAGCCCTCCGCAGCGGCGTCCACCGCCTGCGCCTGCTGGCCTGCCTGCGCCCGCTGCCTGCGCTCTCGGACGTTGGCGTGCCACCGTTCGCTGTGGGCGCGGACGGTGCCGCCCTGCGGGCCTATCACGACCGCCATCACTCGTCACCAGCGTAGGTGTCGATGACCACGCACGCGCCGTAGCAGAGCCTGAGCACGTCGCCCGTCGAGGTCGTAACCAGCATGTCCCAGAGCAGCTTGCCCACGGGCAGCGCCAGGCTGGTGGACGCTGGGATGGACACTCGAGCGCCAGTGGTCGTGCCCTCGCAGCAGCCGTCGAGCTGCCAGTGGTCGGAGCCGTCCTTGGTCACGATGCGCATCTTGAACGTCGAGCTGCTGTGGTCTACGGGGTTGCCGTCCTCGTCGGTGTGCTCCACGTCGAACGTCAGGCTGGTGCCCTGCGGGATGGTCAGGTTGACCTCCGCGAGGCCCTTGGCCCCAATCTCGATTGCCATGTCCCCTCCTAGATGTGCAGAGCGCCGCTGGCGTCCACCTTGAAGCTGCCGCCCTTGGTCAGCATGCGGCCTTCCTCGTCAAAGGCGTAGCACTTGCCAGTCTTGGCGTCGGCGAAGATGCCGTCCTTGACCATGTGGCCGTACAGCCCGTCGTGCCAGCCGCTCAGGTAGTACCAGTGACCCTTGTAGTCGAGCCAGCCCACGTACATCCAGCCCGCGGCGTCGAAGTAGTACCACTCGCCGTCGATTAGCTCCCAGCCAGACGTGGTGTAGGTGTCATCGGCGTGCCTGTACCACCAGCGCCCGTCATCGGCCTGAATCCACTCTGGCTTGGCCGTGGCGAAGGTGGGCCTGATGCCGCAGATGATGCAGTCCCACTCGCGGTACTGGCGGTCTACCTTGCCGCCGTTGGTGTTGCCCTCGATGGTGACGCAGCCCCAGTCCTGCACGCTCTCCACGATGCCGAAGTGGTCGCCCTTGCCGTCGCGGTAGCCCTCCGAGTCCATCCAGTCGAATGAGAGCGCGTCGGCGGGCCGCAGGTCGTGCTTGTCCACGCGGTACCTCTGCGGCACGTCGCGCTCGTCGAAGGCGACGTCGTAGGGCCAGTGGCAGTCGACGTCCGCCTTCCAGTAGACCCAGCGGCCGAAGCGGGCGCAGTAGGCCTGCCCCCACCACGCGTCGCCCATCTCCTCGAAGTACTTCCGGCCGGACGTCACGCCGATCTGCGAGCGGGCGATGCGCAGCACGTCCTCGGCGGTGCCGCTCATTGCTGCCGCCCCGCGATGGCGGTCAGCGAGTCACCACCCGCAACCTCGGGGATGCCCGCCACGCTGGTCAGCAGCGAGAGGACGGCGGCAACGCCAGAGACGGACGCGATGTGGATCCAGTCAAGGTCGGTGAAGCCGACAGCGCCCGTGCCGATGAGTGCCGCCGCCGTCTGCGCTGCGGTCTTGACGGCACGGATGCCAGCGGCGATTGCCCAAGTGATGATGTCGTCCTGATAGCTCATTGTTCCTCCTTGCTGGACTGAGTCCCGTTGATGAAAAAAGCCCCTCGGGGCCTTTTCGCTAAGACTGTCGTGGCCTGTCTGGCAAGGCCATGACCTGCCTGACGAGGTTGTCGACGAAGTTGTTGGTGATGCCGTACTTGTCACAGATGGCCTGATACTCTTCCCACTCGGCGTAGAAGCTCTTCTTCTCTTCGATGGACGCGCACCCAAGGTCGTCGATGTACCTATGGGCGCGATGGATTGCGTCTGACCTCATCTGCGTGCATTGCGCTGACAGGATTGCCTTGATAACGTCGTCTTGGTCTTCGAGCTTCTTGTCCACGCTCGCACGCCAAGCCTTGTGCTCCGCCTCCTCACGCTCCCTGTCCTTCTTGCTCTCGCTCATCCACCTGTTGATGAGCGCCGTGAGCCAGGTGACGATGAGCGTCGAGGCAATCGGAGCCGCCCACCCGAGCACGGGTGCCAGTGCGTCCATGTCGCCCTCCGATCTGGCCGCGCTGCGTATAGGAGGACGCCCATCCCGCGCGACCGCGAAGAAGGGGCGTCCCTTGGTGCCTTGTGTGCTGTGGCTACTCGACCTTCTGCCAGCCCTGCGGGTAGTCGGTCGGCGACCATACGTTGCCGTCCACCGTGGACTCGTAGACCGAGCCCTCGTAGCGCACCTTGTCGCCCTTGTTGTAGGCGTCCTGTGCGCCGGTTGGCTGCACCCAGTCTGGGATGGTTCCCTCGGCGGCGGTGCGCGTCCACAGCGCGGGCGTGGCGGGCGGCTCCCAGCCATCCTGCGAGGTGTGGGCCTGCACGCAGAGGTAGAGCTTGCCGTCGTAGCGGACTCGCTTGCCGACCGCGTACTCCGTCTCGGTCATCCACTCTGGGTAGATTCCCGGCATGGTCTCGGCCTGCTCGTCGGTGAGGATGTCGGAGATGTCGGCGATGATTGCCGCCTGCTCCTCTATCGTCTCGTCACTCTGGTCAACGTACTCGGGCCACTGGGAGTCAACTATCGCGTATGCCGCCTGCTCGGTCACCCCATCGAGCAGCCCCACGTCGATGGAGCCTACGCGCGGGGGGTCGGTGTCCCTCGCCGCCTCGTCAACCCAGCTCATGACGTTCACGCGCGTGAAGCCGCTGTCCCAGTTGGTGACGGCCTCCTGCACGACGTGCCAGCCGTAGGGCTTGCCGTCCAGCAGGACGGTCTTCTTCAGTGCCATGGTTCCTCCTTTAGATTGGGTACGTGTCTGAGGCGTAGATGTTTACCGAGGTCGCGAGCGACGCGCCGCTCATGTTGAAGAGGCTCATGGTGCCGCTTGTGTCTATCTGCATCATCACGCGCCCGCTGGACGTGGCGTTGTTCGTGTAGCACACGGCGTAGTGGTAGTCGGTCGGCCTGTACCCCTCTGGGAGGGTGCCTATCGTGCAGCTTGACCCGCTCGACAGCGCGGAGCTGAGTTTGAGCGCTCTCAGGGTGTAGCCAGCCATGATGCCGTTCGACCAGCACGTCTTGCCCGTTGCGGTACCTCCGCTGATGGTGACGGTGCTAGTGGTCTTGTGCGGTGTCTTGCTGTAGACCGCCTCGCCCGCAGAGTTGACGTGGACTATCCATGAGTTGGTGTCTAAGTCTAGTAGTCCCCTGTTGACGCCACCAGAGCCTACTGCCACCGCCACTCCGTGCTCAGTGTCCGTTCTCTTGGCGTAGAAGCCCACGTTCTTGTCAGTCTCTTGGCTTACGTCCGCGCTTTCAGCGGTAAACAGCTTTTCGGCCTTGACGTCCATGCCGAAGTCTGCGAGGTATGGCACGGACGCTGTCTTGCCGAAGGCTATTCCGTGACCGCCTCTGAGGATGTCGATTGCGTACCAAGCGGTCTGGATTACGGATGTCTTCGTAGTTGAGCCGTTGGTGTCGCTTGTCGTGACCGACACGGCATACGATTGGTCTGCCGATAGGTTTGGGTTTAGCTGGAACGTCCTCATCGTCCCTGATGTCGCTGACGGAGACGATACGGTCGTGCTCCCAACCGTGCAGCTGAACGAGAGGTTTGCGCCAGTCCTGCTCTCCGCGTTGACGGTGACAACGGCCTTCTTTCCATCGTCTGACTGGTTCCATGAGTCATCGGCTCTGTACACGCTCACGATGTCGAGGGTCGGTGCCGCCACCTTCCAGACGGCGTAGAGGCTGAGGGCCGCATTGCCACTGTACGTGACACCAGCGGCCATATTCGCGGCTGTGAGGGCCTTGTTTCCGTAGTTGGCCGATGCAGCAGCAGGTTCCGTTGCCGTCGATGACGTGGCCCAACCAAGGAACGTGTACCCTGTTCTGGACGGAGCTGTCTTCGACAGAGCTATGTTCGTCCCCGAGTTCTTTGTCTGGGCGGCTGGTGCGCCAGAGCCACCGTTCGCGTTGTACGTGATTTGGAACGTGACTATCTGCCACTGGGCGTAGAGAGTCAGGGCTGCGTTGGTCGAGTACGTCGAGCCAGCGGCAACGGTGCTGCCAGAGCCATTGGCAGCGGTGTTCCAAGTCTTGAACGAGTAGTGCGTCCTTGAGAACGTGTTAGCGGCCTTGATGGTCGCGTTCACCCCGTAGGTCTTGCTCTGGGTCTGGTCTGCCGCTCCGCCAGTGTAGTTCGACTTGTAGGTTATCGTGTAGGTTATCGGTGTCCACTTGGCGTAGAGCGTCAGCGCGGCATTGCCAGTGTAACTTCCACCAGCTGCATAGTTAGTCCCGCTCCCATCAGACTTGGTGTTCCAGCCATTGAACGTGTGTCCCGTTCTGGTCGGTGTCGTTGAGCTGAGCGTAAGCGTCTCTCCGTACCACTTCGTCTGGGCTGACGGCGCTCCTGAGCCTCCGTTGGCGTTGAACGAGACGGTGTAGTGCGTTATTGGCGAGATGTTGACGGATACCCAAGCCTTTGACACGTGCGGATTGACGTTCGTGTAGTATCCAGAGTACGCCTCGACCCACGCGCCGCCCCAGAGCGTCTGGTCGGACTTCGTCCTGTTTATAGTCCAAGACGTGCCAGTGTCGTAGTACCAGCCGTCATTGGGGTCGAAGTCACCGACGTTGTGCTCGGAACCCCATGTCTGCTTGCCGTTGAGTTCGTAGCCAACCCAGCCCTTGATGTTCGATGCGTTGTCGGAGTCACCGCTAGGGCCGACGTCCATCCAGCCACGAACCTTGAATGTCACCTGAGTCGCTGTGCTCGACGTAACGGTGAGTCCTACCCAAGAGCGCCAGTCATCGCCGCCGACCCAAGGGCCGTATTTGCTTAGCTCTGCCATTACTCCTCCTCACCGACCCACTTGAGAGCCATGTTACCATTGCCCTCCCTCTCGAACCACTTCCAGCTACCGAACTGAAGCTCCTTGACCACAACTGCGCGGGTGATGTGGAGCATGCCCTCTTGGGTGTCCCCGTTCACGTCGATATACGCTACCTTCTCGTCACCGTGTCGGAACTCAAGCGCCTTGTTGCTCAGGGCGAGCATGATTGGCGAGTTTGCCGAACCCATGAGCAGGACTGGGTATGTCTGGTTGTCAACGGTCTCCTCCGCTATTCGGACGTAGGAGCGAATCTGCTCAAGGTTGCCCTCGGTGACCCCAAGCTGCTCGAACGCCTTTGCGAGCGTCATGCCCTCGGTGCTCTGTCCGTCAGCGGGCGTGCCGAGCAGGTTCTTGAACTGGATTCCCCAGCCCTGAGCCGTCTGCTCTATCTGGGACGATATGGCCTTGACCTCGTCTGACGTGGCGTACCTCTCGGATACAGTAGAGACGATTGACTCTGCCCTGACCTCTATCGCGGAGGAAAGGCTCGCGTATGCGTCCGCGACGGCCTGACCAGCCGATGCCCACCATGTGGCGTCTATTGACGGTGTGACGGCAGCAATGACCTCTATTGTGTCCCCGTCCTGAACCTGCGGCATGTCGATGGTGCCGAGGTCGATGGTCTGCGGGGTGGCGAGGGGGTAGATGACGGTTGTCTGGTTGCTACCAAGCCAAGCTCTAAGACCAGCCAAGTCAGAGGTTGATAGCGATGACTTTGGAATAGAGAGTTTCAGTGCGTTGGACACACCTTCTGGATTGCCTATCTGCATGATGCTCTGCGTAGCATTACTAGCGTCAAGCCGCGAGTCTGATACGGGAAACCTGTTGCTCCAACCTCCGTAGGTGTTGTTACGACGAATCTGCGCGTCAAACGCAGTGGTGTAGCAGTACGCATAGCTAGCAGGTGAAGCGTTGACCGTCCATGCGGTCGCAGGAGTCAACGCCATTTCCCCAACCCTCTGTACCATAGCTACATGGCCGTCAACGTCAACCGTAAGCTCGTCCTGCGTGCCGTCAGGCAGGCTGCGAAGCTCATGGCCGTTCATAGGAATCGGGGTGACGGACTCGGAATAGGGCTTAAAATCCGTAACCTCAGACCCAATCTCAAGCTGCGGATAGAATCTCATTCCATTCGTATTTGTTCCGCTCACGACGTTGAAGTCCAGGGACGTGAGCACTATGTTGTCAGCACTTACGTTAAAGCTGTCTGAGTCTCCAAATGAGTTGAAATACTTAACGCTCGCACCAGTTGCCATGTTGCTGGCTCTCAGCGTCAACCTCACCGAGTTGCTTGGCGTGCTCGTGGCCGCTTTGAACGTGTAGGTAAGTCCATTTTGGAGAGACATGAACCCGCCACGCGCGTAGTCAACGCGCATAATGCTTATGTCAACTGTTTGGGTGGCTGTCCCAGACAGCGAATACGAGCCATCGTCGTTCTTTGTAATCGTTACCCCATATTGCGTGTTGGTCTGCAATCCATCTGATAGGTCCAGCAGGTTCTTGCTGCGCACGCAAAGACCTAATGCCCCGTATGGGATGTACGTACGGTAGTTGCCAGTACGATACAGAGCTACGTCACAGACTGTCATACCGCCTGTGACGCTTGGGTTCGTTCCTCCAAACGTTATCGCGAAGTAGTACGTTTCGCCAGCCGAACCGGTGATGGCTTGGTCCGCGAAGACTACGTCGTGAGCACTGCCGTTATGCTTGACCCTGACCCTATCGAATGCCTTGGTCACAGTGAACATACGGCTGTATTTGCCGCTGCTGGTGACGTTAGTGCTGCTTACGTAGAAAGACTCCTGCCACGTCCCGTTCAGGGCCGTCTGCACAACAGGACTCGAATAGGTCTTTGTGTCGGTTCCGATGTTCGAAAGCCAATCACCAGACAAGGTCGTATTCGAATGGTCATACCATGTTTGGTAGTCTATGAGGTTCATGGCACCGACGCTGACGATTGGCACAGGCGAGCTGGGTGATGGCGTTCCGTCCTGCACAGACTCGCCAATGACGTGCAGGCCCTTGAGCGCTGCGTTCGCCGCACCCTCTACCGTCACCGACGTGCCAGAGCCAGCTCGGTCGAGCTGCGAGTCCTCCTTGGTGGAGTAGGTCTTCTGGACTTCCTCCTTGGTGGCCGATAGCTTGATTGCCTCGGTATTCTGTTCGATGGCAGTCTCTACAGACTCGAAGTGTGCATCCAAATCCTCTGGTGCTGGTGACCACTCAGTGGCCTTATTTCCCCTTTCAAGCTTCGGTAGCCTAAACTGAATCGTCGCTGATGTGGAGCCGTTGTAGAAGGACGCAGAACCAGTATTGACAGTTGAATCGGACGTGAACGCCCAAGAGTACCTTTTCCAGCTTGTGGACACGTCGACAGTCTCTATCTTGCTGCTGCCAGCGCCGACCATGTTGAACCTTAACTTGCCACCAGAGGCTGATGCCTTCGCCTCGATGGACACGGCATACTCGGTGTTTGCCTCCCATGTCCAGTAGCCGTTCGCTGGCAACTGGTATATTCTTGCACCCGTAGATGCTGGTAGGTTTGCCACTCCGTCACTAATCACCACGCCACCAGCAGAGCCGTTGTCGGGAACCCATGTCGACGCAAGTGTTTTCGAGTTTGAGAATAGGTTCCTCCCACCAATCTCAAGGTTGTTGAACTCGGTCTTGGTCGTGTACTGCCCCGACGCGTACGACTTGAGCCCCTTGGTCGACTTGAAGTCGATGGAGCCTGTCTGTGTAGGCATGTCACACCGCCCATTCAGTCTTGCGCATCACGTGCCCGCACCTGATGCGCGGGTCGAGGAACACGGGCACGCCCGCGTCCTTGCACCTCTCGCAGAAGCTGAGGTCTTCCGATAGGCACATACCGTTCTCGTACTCCGTCCACTTGAACCAGGGCCAGTCGAGCCGCTGGAACAGCTCCGTCCTGACCATGGTCGCGCCGAACCCGCAGCCGTGGATGGGCTCGCGGGTGACGCCCCTCGCCACCAGCGCGTCGAGGTCTGAGACGGTGTAGAAGTCCGTGTAGTCGTACTCGCCCAGCTTGGTCGCGTTCACGCGTCCGTCGAAGACGTTGGACGCTGGCCTGTGGGGGCAGCACGCGGCCAGAACGTCCACGGGGGTCTCGAGCATCAGGCGCAGCGTGTCGCCGGGGAGCACCGTGTCGGAGTCCACCATGAGGACGAAGTCGGCCTCCTCCGCGATGGCCTGCCTCGCGATGCGGTTGCGGGCCGTGGCGCAGTCGTAGCCGCTCTGGTAGTCGAAGACCACCCACTGGCCGCAGCGGTCCAGCCCGTAGATGGACTTGTAGCACTCGGGATGGATGCCGCCGAACGGGGTGGTCGGCACCGCTATGAATATCTTCATTGGGCTCCTTACCATGTGACGGTGCAGTGGTACGTCGCGTTGAGGTCGGTGACGGCGAGCGTCGCGGCGGTGCCGAGGGACGTCGTCGACGTGCCCTTGGTCCACTTGTACGAGGTCGGCGTCTTGATGGCGCCGTCCACGCGCAGCGTGACCGCGAGCGTCGCCGTGTTGTCGGCCCAGCTGATGGCCGTGGGGTAGATGGTGACCACGGCCTCGGGGCCTGTGTCGCCTGTCTTTCCCGTCGCGCCCGTAGCGCCAGTG
>Ga0129307_1002090_pt1 | contig 17635 bp, 13 predicted proteins | sample P1105metagenome_FD_94437 | JGI IMG/M metagenome (GOLD analysis project Ga0129307, IMG submission 94437) | Capybara group fecal microbial communities from Wisconsin, USA - P1105 metagenome | ecosystem: Host-associated > Mammals > Digestive system > Large intestine > Fecal | place: USA: Wisconsin... | reverse complement strand
TTTCTCGCGAAGCGACTAAAAAAGTTCCCTCGCCAAAGGCGACTTCCTTTGGTATTTGCTCCTTATTAAAACTAAAGGGATTTTCATCCGTACAGGTCGTAAATTTTTCATAAATATTCGTTTGGAGACATAAAGATGGGGGTTGCGTCCCTCTATCAACTTCCTTTTTCGAAGCATCTTGATGACAGAGGTGCAAAGCCCGATATGGGCATCGTGCCATCCGCAAACTTTTTCTTTTTCGTAGTTCATATCGTTATTCCTGAATGATTTCCCAAAAACCATTTTTATCTGCACCCACTCTCCGGAGGTATCTGCCACGCATGGCTTCGATACTACGCCACACTGAAGAGGGATGTACGCCCAAAATATTACCTATTTCTACTTTTGATATGTATGGGTTATCTGCTATCAATTGAAGTATGGATACCTGTCTTTCTGTCAGCTTTTTCCCTCTTACAGTTCGGTTTTCAGTTCGAATATTTGTTTCAGTTCGGTTTTCTGTTCGATTTACAGTTCGGTTTTCTGTTCGATTGTCGGTTTCAGTTTGAGTTTCTGGTGACGTTTTCTGTGACGTTTCTGTCAACCCTTGCTGATTTTCTATCACCTTTGGTTCGTTTTCTATCAACTTTTTGCCATTTTCATTCACCTTTTCTGTCACCTTTGGAACTGTAATCTTCAGGATGAACTCGTCAGTTCTGAAGGATGGTGCTTTCGTACCATTAGCCTCTTGTTCCCGACAGATTCGATCCAAACCCTCACCAAATTCTTTCACATAATGGTAGGCTTTTAGGAAAGCCGCAATCTTTGGGTTCCGAGAGAAATGGGTGTATCGGATGTTGGCAGGTTTCACCATCCCAGGCAATTTGCCTGGCGATTCAAACACCAGTCGGTCATCGAACATCTTTATTTGTATCTCCGTGCCCTTGATGCTGTACGCCCTATGACAAACGCTATTCACCGTCATTTCTTGTATGACGAACTTAGGATAGTCGCGAAGCGTGACAAACTGCCCATGCTGTCCGAGGAAAGTGTGCTCACGCACCTGAGTCTCAATAAATTCGATGGTCTTCTCCACCTGCTTGAGGATGGTACCCTCAAAGGTCACATCCTTGATGACGTTCATCTCTGCGCCCACTTTCTCATCTACACCCTCATAGCGGATGAAACGGGTGCGGGCACGAGGGAAGAACTTTTGGGGGTTCTTGCCGAACAACAGGATACACGCCGTGCTGACATCCTCCTCACCCTTTTTGTTGGTCGTCACAAAACTGTTGTTCTCGCGCAGGTATTCCATTGGTGATTTTCCATATCCTACCATCTTTGCGTATTCGGCAACGGCACCCATGTCGATGTCATCAACGGTGGCACCATATACAGCAGTGTCTTCATAGAATCGCTCGCCCTTGTCGTACATCAGTTGCACCCGTTCTTCAAAAGTCAGTTTACGGCTCTTGTCGCCCACACGAACAAACGCTTCGTCTGCTTGGTTGGTGTGCAGATACATACTGGCCGGAATCTCCATCAACAAGATGTGATTTTCCTTCCCGTCCTTGTCCGTGCAAGGCATATAGGAACAAGTAACCTGGACAGACGGGTTGCAGAAGTCAAACGGCACACGTAGCAACTCGTTCAACTTCTCTGTATATTGGTCAACACCCTCTATTTTCCGGGTCTTGTCTGATATTCCGATAGCCAATGTACCACCATCGGCATTCGCCATAGCCACGATGGGCACCGCAAGAGCCTTCGGGTCTATCTGGGCACTCTTGCAATCGAAAGTCTGCCCCTCCTTTTGAGTCCTGATATCTTCTATTGTCTTCATTGGGGTACAAAGTTACGTAAAGTCGAGAGGAATACAAAAGGAATTGGCTCATTTTTGTTGCCGAGAAAGAGTAATTTTGGCAAAGCCAAATTACATATATGTACCGCCCTCTTTCAGTGGACAGATCCGTTTTGCAGTGGTATTTCTCCAATGAGGCGTTGGGTTTTCGAATGTTTGACACTCGGCTTCTTGGCGTTAGAACGTGTGATTCTTGGTGGATTCATAGTTGTTCATAAATCACCATCACCGTCCAGTGTTTCACATCAAGGTTGAAAACCTGATACTGATTGAGGTATAGGCTTTGGATACTTTTTAAACACTTAAAAAATCACTAAAGACTTGAATACAAGTTCTTTAGCGATTTTTCATTGAGAGGGTTTCCCATTTTCACCAAAAAAGCAGGTTATGGACCCACTATTCCCTTTTGCTCCTTCGATAAGAGGGAGGCTGAACTAAAGCAATGGTTCAATGCCATCCATGCATCCACGAAGCCGCCAACTTCGGGCGATACATACTGATGCACGAAACCGAGTGGCGGGAGTATTGGCACAAGCAATGACCCTGCGCCCCCCAAATGTTGGAGGATATGTATGATGCTCACTTGATGAAAGGACGAGAAAGCAAGTTCAAGAAGTGACTTTGCTACTTGATGTCAAAAAGCCCATCTGACTATGCACATCAGTTGGGCTTTTTAGGTTATATCCGTCTAAATTTGGGATAATCTCTGGTTATGTGTCTTGTTGTAAATTAAACATTTCTTTTGTTAATCCATATCATACAGAAATCCCATATTTACCTGCGTTTGCGAAGATGATTTTGTGAATATTGTTTGATTGTTTCGTTAATCCTATGATGTCAAAACCCAGAATTTTCTATTAACAAATTTAATGATGCCTTTTTTCTTAATAGAAGAAAGAAGGTTGGTTATCTTGTCAAACTTCTGCTGCTTAGATAGAGGCTCTGGAAGCTTATTTTCAAGCAATACCGTTATCTCCTGACGAGTGGCTTTTCCAAATTTGGTGATATAGTCAATGATGAGTTTTTTGAAATAGTTGTCATCAAAGCTTTTGTTTTTAATATATGAAGTCTTTAGCCCTAAATGCTTTGACCGCTTTACTACAGAGAAAGACAAATATACATTTGGCTTCCTACCCTCCACAAACTTCTTCCTTCTGAGATATGCAAGGGAATCATCCGATATATGCTCATGCTTTTGTATTTTATCCAATAAAATAATGTCTTTCAATGTCAAATTTGGATTATTAACCAATATTTTGGCAAAATTTTCGTCCAACACTTTACCCTCTATCTCACAAACTACCGTCTTGCCACCTAAATCATACTTTGGCATTGGGAAGAAACGTTTCTTCTGTTGCATATAAAGTTTACGGATGCCACCTCCTTCTGTTTCCACCATCTTCACATTTCGCATAGCCTCTACCAAAAACTTGTTACGGTATATAGACTCTGGAAAGTCATTCTTAACCACAGATTCAACAGACAATGGCAAGAAGGTTCCAAAATTTTTAAAAAGCAGACGTTCGTCTTCGTATTCAACGACTTCTATTCTTGCCGACAGGCTATAATCCTGATGGGCGACGGCGTTACATAACGGCTCTCTGATTGTAAACACATCATAACGCAGCAAGGTGTCGGGGAATAAATTCCCTTCTATCGTATATGTGTATGTGGCATTCTTAATTTTGCTGGCAACTTCATCCACGGCAAGGATCATCGGAATGGAGAAAATGCGAAAATCATCATTCTCATCTGCCCCAGTTTTCTTGCGCATCCACCTGATTTTGCAAACCGAAGGAGAAAGGAAATGCTCACTTTCCTCCCGACCCAACAATATAATCGTAGAATTCGTTATCCGCCCTTTTATCGTTAGCTTCGCTTTGTTCAAGAAAGTGACATCGTCCCATACTTTGATTTCAGCTTCTCGTTCAGAATGCAACTCCATAAACTTCTCACGAGCTTTCGTAATAGCACGAGGATCAAGGTCATCTATAGTGGCATCTTGGATAATCTGCGCAGACCAATCATATTCAACTTCTTCCAGTTCTTCCAAAATGGCGTTTCGACGAGAAACGGTCAATTCTATTAGTGAGTCATCCAATCTCTGCCATGCTTTGTTATGCGCATAAACAGGTTGCCTTTTCATATGTTTTGGTACTTGAATTACCCACACCTTTTTGTTGGTATCATCTGTGATAAACTCTTCTACATGCAAGCCTTCAGATGGGAGGTTAGTACATTGATCAATCAAACGCAATCGAGCCTTTTGTACATCATAGTTGTATGTATCCGTACCGACAATTTTAAGCGTTTTGTCCTCAACACCAACTACCAGATGACCACCCTCCATGTTGGCCAATGCCGACACGTAGGAGATGACATCATCCTTTTCATGACCACTAAAGTCATTCTTTAGGCTCTTGAACTCTTTCCATTCGCAACCCTCATCTTCCTTTGGGTATTGCGCTATGAGATAATGATGTAATTCTTGTTCTGTCATATCTTGTACGCTTGTTAATCCATTTTTACACAAAACGCTTATTTACTGCCTAATATGATTTTTTCGTTTGTTAATTAACAAAATCATTTGTTAATCCATTATAGTTTGCAAAGGTAACAAAAATATGGATAAACCCAAAATCCGCAATAGTTTTTTTGATGCATAAGTTCTGACCATTTTTTGACTAAAGATTCAAAAAGAATCCTATACTTGACGATAGGTAACTCAAGTTTCCATCCTTTGTGTTCTTCTGCGAATATCATTCAAACGTAAAATTCTTTGACAAGCTAAGCAACAAAGGTCGAGCGCGTGTTGAAAATAATAATCGCTGAACTGTTACATAGTGGGAATGATAACATGAATCGTGTCAATCTTACACACAGGATTATACAAGTGCGGATAAAACCATAAAAAATCACTAAAGACTTGAATACAAGTTCTTTAGCGATTTTTTCTTGTAAGAGTTATCCCCATCGGAGACAGGAGGAGGGATGCAATACCTATTTCAGCGTCATTCCGAAATACGCTATCGGATGTCGAAGAGTTTGATGAATCCCGTCATCGTGAAGATTTTGAGGACCTCCCCGTCAACGTGGGTCAGCACCAGATTTCCACCTTTGGCAGCACTCTCTTTCTTCAGTTGAAGCAGACCACGAAGTCCAAGGCTACAGATATATTCCAATTTTTCACAGTCCAGTACGATGGACTTGTCGGCACGATTCATCAGGGTCTTCAGGTCCTCGAGGAATTGTGTTGCTACGGCTGTGTCAACCCAACCTGTGAGGATTCCATAATAGGAACCATTCCGTTCTTTAATCTCGATATTCATTGTTCTATTTTCATTAAATTTCAAATCTGCTTATACAAACTCCACTTGCAAATACTGCTTTTTTCATTGCAATGGGGTGAGAGGATAGATGATGTTTATAATCAGGATATTGGCGGCGAGAATGATGAGGTTCATCAACAAGCCGATGCGCATGAAGTCACTGAAGCGGTAGCCTCCAGGGCCATAGACCAGCATGTGGGTGGGCGAGCCGATAGGTGTGGCAAAACTTGAACTGACACTGACCATCAATGCGATGAGGAATGGATAAGGGTCATAGCCCATCTTCTCGGCCGCCTCGTACATAATAGGGAAGAACATGGCTCCAGCGGCTGTGTTGGAGATGAACTCCGTGATGAAAGTTCCCACAAAGCAGATGGCAGCCATCACGACGATGGGGTTGGTGCCGCAGACATCGAGGATGCCGAATGCCAGGCGCTCGGCAATGCCTGTTTTCTGGATGGCCACTCCCAAGACAACAGAGCCGGCAAACACCATCAGGATTTCCCAGTTGATGGATTTCATTGCCTGGTCCACATTACAGCAACGGAAAATCAACATGGCCATGGCAGCGAGGAAGGCGCACTGCAGCAGTGGAATGACATTGAGGGCGGAGAGCAACACCATGGCAATCATGATTGTCGTGGACACCAGTGTTTTTTTACCGATGTTGGGCACCTGGGCACTGTCGAAGAACTGCAACTGCGAGGCGAGCCGGTCCGTATGGATTTTGACGTGGGGCGGGCACTCGAACAGCAAGGTGTCACCAGCCTGAAGCACCACCTTGCGCGGCGACTCGTTGATGCGTTTGCCGCGACGGGCCACAGCGACGAGAATCATATTGTTGTCCTTCTCAAAGGTGGTGTCGCCTATCGAGGTATTGATGAGGCTGCTTCCAAAGGTGACATAGGCAGTGCGTAATTGACGGTTCTTCTCCACCTCGTCGAGTGTGAAAATGTGATGGTCGGCATTCACAAAACCGTGACTCTTTTTCAAGTCGAGAATCTCGTCTATCTGACCAGCAAAAACCAGGCAGTCGCCACCCATCAGAAACTCGTCAGCAGGCACTGGCGACACGATTTCACGATTGTCGTAGTGCTTGATTTCTATCAGCGTGCCGCCATGGACATCCATCAGACCCGCCTCCTCGATGGTCTCGCCAATGTGGTTGTTGTCAGAGGGCACAAGTAGTTCGACCGTGTAGTCGGAGGTGGCCTCGAAGGCGCTTTCCGGTGCCTTGCGGTCGGGCAGGAGTTTGCGCAAGGCGATGATGGAGAGAACGCCGATAAACAGGCAGAACAACCCCGGGATAGTGGTTGCCAACACGTTCATCGCCGTACCCGTGCTGTCAGCGTAGAGGCCGGAGATAATCAGGTTTGGAGGGGTTCCGATAAGCGTACACACACCTCCCATTCCGGAAGCGTAACTCAACGGTATCAACAGTTTTGAGGGCGAGATGTTCAACTTTTTCGACCACATCTTGACAATTCCCACAAACAGGGCCACCACCGTGGTGTTGCTGAGGAAAGAGCTAAGGGCGGCCACCGGTAGCATCAGGCGTATCACGGCCTTGGAATAACTCTTCGGCTGACCTAACAGGTGCTTGACAATCCATTGCAGCACACCGGTATGTGTCAGTCCGGCAACAACGACAAAGAGCACTCCAATGATTACCACGGAGGTGCTGCTAAATCCAGAGAAGGCCTCCTTGGCATCAAGAACGCCCGTGACAAAAAGGATGGCAATGGCTCCAAGGAACACAAGGTCGGCACGCAGCTTAGTGAACAACAGCACCGTGAACATCGTCAGCACGGTGACTATCGTAATCCAAGCATAGAGGTTGAAGCCCAAAAAGATGATTGTTTCCATAAGTATTTGTTTTTTGGTTTTATTTGATTTTTTTGGTAAGTGTCAGTACGTTGTAGCCATTGGGTGTGCGCTGGTATGCCATCGTGTCCATGATGGTTTTCACAAGATGAATGCCAAGACCACCGATGGGACGGTCGTCAAGCGCAGCTTCCACGTTGACGGCTTCATACGTGGTAGGGTCGAACGGGATGCCATGGTCCTTGACGACCAATGTCAGCGTGCTGTCGGAAAACTCCGCTGTCAGTTCCACATGGCCACGAGTGCCTTTGGGATATGCATAGTTGATGACATTTGCGACCCATTCTTCAGCAGCAAGATTCAACGACTTGGCTGTATCCTCATCTATCCCATGTTCACGACACACAGAGAAGAAGAACCCGCGCATCCTACCCACTTCCGACATCTCATTCTTCATGATAATCCTGCGCGGTGCATGTGAAGCATGCTTCTGCGATGTGCCGTGGCGAAGGAACATCAGAGTAAGGTCGTCGCCTTGCTCTGTGCCGTCGGCAAATACGGTGACATGCTGTTTGAGATAATCCACAACTTCTATGGCAGAGGCGGTCTTGTTCTTTTCCAAGTCATGCAAAATCCGGTTTTCCCCAAACATCTTCCTGCTTCCATCGTCGGCCATGTACATGGCTTCTGTTAGCCCGTCGGTATAGAGCAGCAGCGATGTGTTCTCCGGGAACGGAACTTGCTGGTCTTCGTAATTGTAGCCATCCTGGATGCCGATGGGCAGGTTGGTATCTACTTCCAACAAATGGCAGTCGCCATGGGCGGTGAGGACGGCTGGTGCGTTGTGGGCGGCATTGCAATAGGCCAGGTGATGGGTCTTCAGGTCGAGCACGCCGATGAAGGCTGTGACAAAAATGAAGGACTCGTTGGTGGAAGCGATGGCATGGTTCATCTCTCGCATGATGTTGGCGGCACTTTGGTAATTGCCGGCCAAATTGCGGAAGAGCGTGCGGGTGACAGCCATGTAGAGCGAGGCGGGCACACCCTTGCCTGCTACGTCACCGATGATGAAGAAGAGTTCGTCGCCCTCAACGATGAAGTCGTAGAGGTCGCCACCCACCTCTTTGGCAGGCGTCATGGAGGCAAAGAGGTCGAGGTCGTCGCGTTCGGGAAAGATGGTGGGAATCATGCCCATCTGTATGTCGTGGGCGATGACAAGTTCACTTTGCAGCCGCTCCTTGCTGGCGGTTGTGGTCTTCAGGTCTTCTATGTGCTGCTTCAGTGATTTCTGCATGTACTCAAAGGAGTTGCGCAGTTGCAGCAACTCGTCTTGTGAGTGTATCTCGGGCAGTGGTGTGTCGAGGTCGCCTTTGGCGATATTTACCGCAGACTCAGCAAACTGCTTCAGCGGCTTGACTATGCGATAGATGGCAATGGTGCAGAATACAAACAATAAAGCAAGCCCCACGAAGAACACCGTCGTGCCGTATTTCACGATTTCATGGGTCATCGGCAGCGACATGCTGTCTTCCGTGAAATGGAAGAACAATAGTACGGCCACAAGAAAGACCATTGCCGCAATTGTCATGATTTTGAAACTGAGTCTTGCAGCAAACGACTTCTGGTACGCCAATTCGTACTCATATTCAAAATTCGGTTCTTCCACCATAACGAAACAATAGATTTGGTTCTGTGCGCAAATATACAAAAGAAAACGACATCTTCAGCCGTTGGCAAGTCTATTTTTCTGAGAAATCACACATTTTTCCGAATTGTTTACAAACCACCTTTGTGTTCTCCTTGGATGAGGAAATACGGTGGGATGGTTTTGTCATCAACATTCCCCGAGAAAACATGCAGGCGGCGAAGAGGCACGAGACCTCCATCTATTACAGAAACAGACTGTTTCAGTTTTCTGCGAGAGGTGGTTGCAGTATTTCTCCGTCAAGATGCGGAATCATTGCTTCGTGGCAAAAAAGAATGTGGAGTGCTTGTATGGATGATAACAATTTCATACCTTTGCAGCTCCAAGAAGATGATTGAAGTATGATACGCCAAGCGGTAGGCAGGTTCATCTCGTTGAATTCGTCACATCTGCCTACTGAGGAAAAGGATTGGGAACACAAATGTAAAAAAATATGAAAAGATTTATTCTGAGCATGATGCTCGTTGCCGTCGCAATATGCGGATGGGCAGCAAACAACGGTGACAATACATTGAAGGTGAAACTCGACCTTGTTGACTTTGGCGACTCGGTCGTTGTCTATCGTAATCAACAAGAACAGACCTTCATCGGCAAGGACGGAAAATTTGAATTCGAACTGCAGGTGGATACGGTTTGCACGGCTTTGCTGGTGCAACCAAGACTGCTGCGGGGCGACATGGAGGACCCGCATTTCTACGCCATAACTCTCGTGGGTGGCGAAACTGTTCATGTGGTGGATGTTGACAATACCCGCTTCGACGTGGATGGCACGGGATTCTATGCTGAGTATCATCAGGTGGACCTCTTTGACGAGAATGCGAGCAAAGACCTGAACGACATTTCCATCAAATACAGAAAAATGAAAGCCGACGACAACGTCAGCGAGGAGGAACGTGCCAAGTATTACGATGAGGTATATAAGCCCTGTTCCGAACGCTACCAGCAGGTTATCATCGATTATATGAAGGCGCATCCCACACAAGAAGCCGCCTTTTGTCTGCTCAAGAACATCAAAGACTTGGACAAGATGAAGGAGGTGTTCTCTTTCTTCGACGCGTCTGTTCGAGAGGGTCGTATGAAACCCCTCTACGAAACTTGGGTAAAGAATGCTGAAGAACGTCTCCAAGAGGAGGCGGAAGAGCGGGAAACACAGAAGAAACAGGCTGCTGGTATCGAGGCGCCTGCGTTCACACTCAACGATTTGAATGGGCAACCCTTGGCGCTGACCTCGCTGCGCGGCAAATACGTCATCCTCGACTTCTGGGGGTCATGGTGTATTTGGTGTATCAAGGGATTCCCTCAAATGAAGGAGTATTACGCCAAGTATCCCGGCAAGTTCGAGATTCTCGGCATCGACTGCAACGATACGGAGGACAAATGGAAGGCTGCTGTCAAGAAGCATGACTTGCCCTGGCTGCATGTCTACTGCCCCAAAGAGTCCACGCTCCTTGAAGACTTGGGAGTCAACAACTTTCCCACCAAAATCATCATCGACCCAGAGGGAAAGATTGTAAAATCCATCGTTGGAGAAGACCCGACGTTCTATACTTTTCTTGATAAATTGTTCAGTAAATGAAAAAGATGTTTTTTTGGATGCTGGCCGCCATCCTCACAAACGGCTTCATTTTGACATCATGTTCCGACGATGACGATGCCAAGGGTGAATCATACACTGACTTGGTGGAGGAACAGTTGAAGAAAATGACCGTTCGTGAAAAAGTGGGACAGTTGTTCTACGTGCGCCCCGAAGTGCTGGACACCACCATCCATTATGGCCATACGGGAGGGATTGACTCCACTACGGCAGACCTTTCAAAAATCAGGTTGCAGGCTGTGAACGCCACGATGCTGGCCGTGAATGAGAAATATCCGGTGGGCGGCGTCATCCTCTATGCTCACAATATAGAAAACGAGGCGCAGCTGGCTGCCTTCATACCCCAAATCCGTGCCCTTCATGGCTCGCCCCTGCTTTGTATCGACGAGGAGGGTGGACGTGTGGCACGCATCGGCAACAATCCTAATTTCAATGTGGAGAAGTTTGAGTCGATGGATTCTATCGGCAAGACGGGCAATCCTAGCAATGCCTACTACTGTGGCTACACCATCGGCACCTACTTGAAGAGGTATGGCTTCGACATCGATTTTGCTCCTGTTGCCGATGTGAACACCAACCCCGAGAACATCGTCATCGGCAAACGGGCCTTCAGCGACGACCCCGCCGTGGCTGCACCGATGGTCACCAACTACCTGCAGGGGTTGAAGGATGCCGGCATCACGGGATGCATCAAGCACTTCCCGGGCCATGGGGACACCAAGGCCGACACGCACTACGGCTACGCGCAAAGCTTGAAGACTTGGGATGAGATGATGAATTGTGAGATGATCACCTTCAAGGCCGGCATCAAGTGGGGGTGCCAGTTGATCATGACGGCCCATATCGGTACGCCCAACGTGACGGGAACAGAACTGCCCGCCACCATGTCTTCGCTCATCTTGCAGGACAAACTGCGTGGTGTGCTGGGATATGAGAACATCATCATAACCGACGCCATGGAGATGGGGGCAATTACGCAGCAATATACTTGTGCTGAGGCTACAGTGGGATGTTTCCTGGCTGGTGCCGACATCGTGCTTGGTCCGCAGAACTTCATCGAAGCTTTCGAAGCCATGGTCAAGGCTGTGGAGAATGGCACCATCACCAAGGAGCGCTTAGACCAAAGTGTACGCCGCGTATTGAAACTCAAAATCGAAAAAGGGCTGCGATACGCTTGAGTTTTACGAGGGCGTTTCTGAAGCATGGAAAAGCATCTACGGTCGCATCGGCCAGCATGGGGTAGGATGCCATGATGGAAATGCCTGATACGCTTCCCCTGTTCCTTGTCGGACAGTAGTGAGGACATGCGGAGGTCGGACAGTAGTAAGGACGTGCGGATGGTCGGACAGTAGTAAGGATATGCGGAGGTTGCTCTCGTGAATGATGAAACTCCGGGTTTCGCGATTGGCGTGCATTTGTTGTCTTTTCATGGCTTCTAAAACGGGGGTTGCTTTTTCGCTGCAAAATTATGGCATGAATGCCGCAAAAGTATGTCATTTTGCCATAAACCCGCTTTTTGGTGCCGGGTAGTTTTCCGTTTTCCCATACCGCCAAGAATGCCGCTGGGCTTGCGACCTCCCAGGAAATCGTTGTTACCAACATAACAGTTTTTGTTGAGGGAGAGTGGCAAAGAAATTTTTTTCTTTGCTTCTCCCCCTAATGATAATATAGGGGAGAAGTTTCTTTTTTATCAGAATCAGAATCAAACTCAGAATCAGAATCAGAATCAGAATCTGCCATTTTTGCCATCCATTTTATGTCATTGCTATCATTTGCTATCCATTTCATAGCATTGCCATCATTTGCTAATCATTCTATAGCATTGCCATCTATTTACAATCAGGCAATGAAAAAACTTTACCAAGTTGGCAAAGTATTCCGTCATCAATTACTGAAACAGGTCGTTCCAGAATTCCTGCAACGAGTCGTTGCATTTATATTTGATTCTTATTTACAGAGGATGGTAATTTCGCATAGGCATTAAAAAAAGTTGGATACATAATTTCTCGTCACAATCAAAAAAAGTTGGGATAATGCTTGCAAGAATGGGTGGTATTTCATATCTTTGCAACGTTGATGCATGGTACCAAATATTTTATTATTCAAATAAATATAAGTGATGAAAACATTTTTTCAATTGCTGCTTCTTGGCTTACTGACATTGGCGTTTGCAAGTTGCTCAGACCATGAGAATGAAGATGAAAAATCCTCTTCATCAAGGTTGTTGGGCATATCCTGCACAGGGGAAGACTACTCCTATTGGGAGAGCTACACCTACGACTCAGAAGGACGTATCGACCGTGTGCATAATCCTGATGGTTGGAAGACATTTGTTTACCAAAAAGACACCATCTTCTGCAATTTTGACAATTATCAGATAGCATATTCCGTAAAAGACAACAAGGTTGACAACTGGGCGTATTACCCTGACCCTTCCCCCTACGACAAGAACACCCCGGCTGAAAAATTTGACTATAAGAGCAACCGCCTGATGTCATGGACCGAAGCCACTCTCCCTCCCACCGAGATAAAATGGGAGGATGACGATATTGTCAGCATAGATAACGATATTTATACCTATACAGGGCTTCCCGCCTCGTATGCAGGTTATCAATTTTCTCCAGCCTCTTTCCTCGACAATGGGCTGTATGCGATGGGGCTGTTCGGCGAAAGGTCAAAGCGGTTGCCACTCACACATACTTGTTATTCCATCGACTTGCAACAAAAAGGCGGAGTGTTGAAACGCACGCTTCAGCTATTCTACAAAGAGACCTTCGACTACACGGTAAAAGACCATCACGTGGTGTCGTGCGAAAAGACCACTGAGTTTTACGACGGCACTGTCAATGTCTATCATTACACGCTGACTTGGGAGTGAAAAATCGGCAGAACTCTACAAAGAGGGGATGAAAAGCGTGTCAATTCAAGAAAAATCACTATATTTGCAAGCGAATCGCGCAGAGAAAGAGCCGTCGGCATCCACGTGATACGGGAAACGGAGATTTCATCGACTACGAAGACACCATGTCAACTTGTTGGCGCGATGGGCCAAAGAAAACTTTCATCAACCTCTAATACTTTTCACCATGACAAAGAAACTGTTCATACTCGTTACATTCATCATGCTCGCACTCACCAGTGCCCATGCCCAGCGTGAAGTGTATTACCGCTGCACCGGCAACAACGTGAACGTGCGCAAAGGCCCCGGCGCCAAATACGGGAAGGTGATGTCCGTTGGGGGCGCCAAATGCCCCATGGGAGCAATGCAACTCTTCAAAGGCAACATCGTGGTGGGCAACGGTGTGAAGCGCAACGGCTTCATACACATCAACCATGCCCTCCCCTACCCCTGCATCGAAGACGGCGGATGGGTCTCGGCACAATACCTCGTACCGGCCAAGAGATGCGCCAGTTGCAAGGGCAAGGGCGTCACCGGCAGGACATGCCCGGAATGCAACGGCGAAGGCTACGGCTACTGCTGCAACAACACCGGCAAGGAACTATGCCCCAGATGCGCCGGCGTGGGCTATCATTGACATAAATCCCCTGAAGGTGCACCTCCTCACAAAGACAACCAATTTAGTTTTATGAGCAACCTCAAACTGTCGGCCATCATCCTCATGGTGGTTGTGGCCTTGACGGCAAAAGCCCAAGTGACACCGCCCGCCCCCTGCGGGCCCGTTCCCAGTCCCAACCAACTCCGTTGGCAGGACATGGAGATGTACGCATTCATCCACTATTCGATGAACACCTATACCGACCAGGAATGGGGTTTCGGCAACGAAGACCTGAGCCTGTTCAACCCGCAATCCCTCGACTGCCGTCAATGGGCGCGTGTGTGCAAGCAGTCGGGCATGCGAGGGGTCATCTTCACCGCCAAGCACCACTGCGGCTTCTGCATGTGGCCCTCGGCCTATACCGACTATTCCGTCAAGAACACCCCTTGGAACAACGGCCAAGGCGACGTGGTGCACCAGCTGGCAGACCCAGGGCCACGGCACCCCCATCTACATCAATATCAACTATCCGTTTGTGAAGGACCGGCCAAGTGTCACCACGGAGCCGCCCAAGGACTGGACGGCCTACGACAACCGCAACCCGGTGGGGTCGTATGTGACGTATGTCGATGTCACGGAGGAGATGCTCGGCAAGCACCTCGTACTCCATTTCGGGGGTGTCCACTCCGCGATGTACCTATGGGTGAACGGCCAGAAGGTGGGCTATAGCCAGAACTCCATGTCGCCCGCCGAGTTTGATGTGACCAAATACATGCGGAAGGGTCGCAACAAACTTGCCGTGGAAGTCTATCGTTGGTGCGACGGCAGCTATCTCGAAGACCAGGACATATGGCGCCTCTCGGGCATCTTCCGCCCCGTGCAGCTATGGGTGAGGCCGCTGACCCACATCTCCGACTACCAGGTCACGGCGCAACCAAGCGATGACTATGGAAAGGCGACGGTCAGAGCGAAGGTCTCCCTCGCCAATGTGGGAAAGAAGTGTGCCAAGCACCTGAAGGTGGTGCTGCATATCGACGGCCATGCAGTCACCTCCGACGTCCCGGTGCTCGACACGAATGGCGGCGTAGCCACGCTCCAATACGTCATCGACAAGCCCCGCCTGTGGTCGGCGGAGAAGCCAGACCTGTATCCTTTCTCCCTCGAACTACAGGACAAGAAAGGCCGTGTCATCGAGCATTTCGACTACCACGTGGGTGTGAAAAAGGTGGAGGTCGCTGGCGAGGTGTTCAAAATCAACGGGAAGAACGTGAAGCTTCGCGGCGTGAACCGGCACGACCATCACCCCCGCACCGGGCGGTTTGTTGACGACGCCACCTACGAGCAGGACATCCGGTTGATGAAGCAGGCCAACATCAATTTCCTGCGCACCTCGCACTATCCCGACCGCGAATACCTCTATGAGCTTTGCGACCGCTGGGGCATCTACGTCATGGACGAGGCCAACCACGAGACGCACGGCTACGGCTATGCCAACCATGAGATGGGCGAGGACCGGGCATGGGAGAAAGCACACGTTGACAGGGTGGAGTCGCTGGTGAGACGCGACTTCAACCATCCCTGCGTCATCCTCTGGAGCCTGGGCAACGAGGGAGGCGTGGGACCCAACATCGAGGCCATGTACAAACGGGTGCTCGAACTGGACACCACCCGGCCGCCATTCTACGACAGCGACCGGCGATACAGCTGCATTTGGGACGACAGCTATCTCTATCCCGACCAACTGCGCAAGAATGCGCAGGAAGTCACCGACAAACCTTTCATGATGCGCGAATATGCGCACGCCATGGGCAACTCCGTGGGCAACCTGCAGGAATACTGGGACGTCATCTATGCCGACTCGTCCATCTGCGGCGCCGCCATCTGGGACTGGGTGGACCAAGGGTTGGAAAAGGACGGCGGCTGGGCATACGGCGGCGACTTCGGCGACAAGCCCAACGACATCAATTTCTGCATCAACGGCCTCGTGGCGCCCGACCGCACTCCCCATCCGCACTATTACGAGGTGCAGCACGTCTATCAACCGCTGTCGTTTGTCAGGGAGGGCGACTCCATCCGCGTGGTCAACCGCAACTGGTTCACCACCCTTGATGAATACGACTACTCCTTCGAAGTGCTGCATGACGGCGACCTCGTCATGCAGCAAAGTGCAAGGCTGAAAGACGGCAAGCTGGCCATTCCCACTGCCTCTGGCGACGGTGAACAGCTGCTCAATGTCCATGCACGCTTGCGCAAAGCCACTCCATGGGCTGAGGCGGGGTTTGCCGTGGCTGGTGAGCAGTTTGTGTTGAAACCCGCCACCTTCCAGAAGGACATGGGCGGCATTCCCGCCACGGCCCGCGAGGCGGCGGAGGGCATTGTCGTCAGCACGGAGAATGGCTCGGTCACCATTGACCGCACGGGGGCGCTCTTCAGTTGGATGGTGGAGGGTGAGGAACTCATCGTCACACCGCTGGAGCCTTATTTCTGGAAACCCGAAAACGACAACCAGCATGCCGCTCATTTCGCCGAACGCCTCGCCGCATGGAAGGATGCCAGTGCGAATCGGGAAGTAAAGGCCATCAAACTGACAAAGGGAGAGCACGCGCTGAATGTGACTGTTGACATGTCGCTGCCCATAGGCGCCGAGATGACACTGACCTACTCCATCAACAACAGCGGATGGATTGCCGTGGAAGCGGACTACCGCCCCACAGCCACCGACATTCCCCTGATGCCCAAGTTTGGCATGAGGATGCGACTGCCAGCAGACTACAAGCAGGTGGACTATTATGGACGCGGACCTTGGGAGAACTATCCCGACCGCAAGCTTTCCGCCTTTATTGGCAAGTACGGGATGCCTCTTTCTGAATATGAGACAGAATACATCCACCCCCAAGACAACGGGAACCGATGCGACATAAGATGGTTTGAAATCTCCTCCGCCTCGCGATGCCTGCGCATAGAGGGTCTTCAGCCACTCTGCATACGTGCCTGGGACTACGGAGAGGAAGACCTCGGCGTGGGGCATCCGTTCCAATTGCCAAGAGGGCGCTTTGTCAACCTCAACATCGACCTCGACATCCACGGCGTAGGAGGAGCAGACACATGGGGGCGGCGAACACTGCCGCAATACACCATCGACGGCACACAGCCCCGACGATATGGCTTCGTGCTAAAAGCGACAGCATCACTCGCAGACGGCCAGCGTGGTAACAACTAAGAAACCAGCACCACATAAAGTTTACTGAAATTGTTCAGCGAATAGCATAAAACATATTACTGAAATTTCGCACCCTCACAAATAACGTAAAAGTTTTATTTATCTCAAAACCTCAAAACCTCAAACCTCAAACCTCAAACCTCAAATAATTACCATTTATTCCTGATTTCGGGAATCGTATGGAAAAACTGACATTTGAAAAATTAGATACTGATTCTCGGATGGCTACAAGGCTTTGTCGGGTGATTTAGGTGACGCAAGGTTTTCTTTGCCACCTTTACCCTATGTTTGTTCGTAAAAAAGAAGAACAGGTCTGGTACCATCAATGAGTTGGTAGTGGATAAGAAACATGGTCCACATACTTGTCTCGAGGATGTGTGTGTGTTAAGGGAATGATGTTGCCAGGCTCAAACCCAGGGTTCCTTGTCAAATATTCAAGTCACACATCAGGCAGTTCAGCGTGGAAAAACGCCGTTTCACCACGTTTCTTCTTTTATACAATAAGGCAAGGTCGTACCTTTACACTCAAAAAGTGAAGAGACGGCATGAAAAAGGTCATATTATTATTGATTGTTGTATTGTTGTTGGCTGGTTGCCGACAACAAGAGGCGGAAGACACAGCTCCT
>Ga0129307_1002089_pt1 | contig 17648 bp, 14 predicted proteins | sample P1105metagenome_FD_94437 | JGI IMG/M metagenome (GOLD analysis project Ga0129307, IMG submission 94437) | Capybara group fecal microbial communities from Wisconsin, USA - P1105 metagenome | ecosystem: Host-associated > Mammals > Digestive system > Large intestine > Fecal | place: USA: Wisconsin... | reverse complement strand
CAGGCATTTGCCGTAATAAAGGCAGATGCACCTTATGTGGATGGATTCGTTTCTACCCATCAAACAAAATAACCTATGGTGGAATTTTTGCTCTCATTTTATTTGCTTATTAATATAGTTCGTTAATAATTGTGATATTAGTTTATAGTTATGTTACTTTTATATGTTTGCAGTTGTACAAAAGGTGTCCCTCTTTTTACGACTGCAAACATTCTCTGTATCAATTTATACTTTATCGCATTCATCACAACGCCAAATTCTTTCCCTTGTGCCGTTTTTCTTTCAAAGTATTCCTTCATTTGCGGGTCGTGTATCCTGGCACTTCCGGCCGCCATTGAAAGGTCAGATTTTAATATTCTGGCCCCTATGGAACAAACATGCGGCTTGCCTTTGATCGAAGTCCCCGATGTGCTTCCAAATGGCGCAACACCCACATAGCAAGCATATTTTCTGGCGTTTTCAAAGGATTCGAAGTTATTGGTATGATAATCATTGCAATGGCATTTACCGTTCCGACACCTTTGACGGAGAGTAATAAATCATAGTTTCTCTTCAAGTCAGGCTCGTTTTTTATAATATTCTCCATTTCTTTTTCTATTTCCTCCACAAGCACTTGTTCATATTCCAAAACCTTGGCGGTACGTTTTAGGGTGTTGTCTCCCACCCTTGCTTTTCGGTCTGTCAGATAAGCTTTGTACTCAGCCATATGTTTGACATGCCTTCTCCTTTCGGATGAGAGTTCCTGTAACCGTATGATTGTGCCGGCCGACATTTTGCAATACGCCAATTCTTCCCGGTGAAGGTAGCAATAATAAGCGATACGCCAGGCATCCACCTTGTCATTCTTGCCACGTGTCAGACCAAAAGAGCGTTTCAAATGAAGAGGGTTGAAACAGCAATAGTCAATACCTGCAGATTCCAGGCTGAGACACAGGTCAAGACTGTAAATCCCTGTATTCTCAAGTCCTATGACCAATTCCGCACTCTTCATTCCGCACTCTTTAAACCACATACGCATCAATTTGAAACCGGATTGATTATTGGAGAACTGACGGTGTATCTCTTCACATATTTTCCGCCTTTTCCTGTCATGATAAACCACATCTATTGTCTTTTTAGACACATCAATGCCAACAAACCATTTCTTTTCCATATATTTGTTCATTTTCTAATAGTTAACCAAGGAGTTGAACAAGCTATATCCTTTAATAAGTCGTGAGCTTAAAATTCTAATTGGATCTGTTCAACTGAAATGAGAGTATGGACTGATTCTGGTTATGAGTACATGAAACTCAGAGTTCGGGATAGGTCACCATACTCTCAGGTTAACTTTCATTCACTGTAAAGGTAGTTATTTTACCTCAATAGTAAGAGGATGCAAATCTAAAGGAATTCGGGACAAGAAGCAGGGCGATAACCTCACACGAAGACTTGTGTTTTAAAGCCAAACTAGATTGGTTATCAAGAGTTTACCTTGCCTTATCAGACACTTGTGTATGACGGCTCAAACACTTGTGTCTGTCACGTCAGGGACTTGTGTCTGTCGGCTTGGACACTTGCCTCTGTCAAGACAAAGGATTGTAGCTGTCAAAACAGAGGGAGGAGGGAGAGCGGCGTAAAAGGCCCTCTTCTTTTCTGCCTAAGCGCTGTAAACCGGTGCATTCAAGAAATATCTATCCGATAGGATGCAGCCCCTCATCTTTGGCAAAAGGAGCCGCCTATACTGAATTCAGGTAAGTATACGACTTAGGTATCCTAAATATAGAACAGAATGCAGCTTGTATTATTCCTCCGGCTTATCAAGAAAGTTTTTTGGTCAGATTTTTCAAAAGAAGAAGGATAACCACGGATATCGCAGTTTAGCGAGATTGCAGGCAGTGAAAGTATTTATCCCAAACCTTGATAAAAATAAAACAATCTTTCAGAAGATTCCGATAGGGGATATGTTTTGCAACTTCAGCAAATCACGCAAGATTTTTATACAAGCGCATATACAATAACGCCATTTTGTCAGGTATCGCCTGCCAAATAAACACTCACACTTTTTTGGCACAGTTTTCGTAAATCTTCCGATGCTTACCTGAAGCAAAAATAATTCATATAATAATGTATAACATAAAACAAAAAGCTATGAACATTAAACCATTGGCAGACAGAGTGCTGATACTCCCTGCACCTGCAGAAGAGAAAACAATTGGCGGTATCATTATTCCTGATACGGCAAAAGAGAAACCTTTGAAAGGTGAAGTCGTTGCAGCAGGCAACGGAACAAAAGACGAAGAAATGGTATTGAAGGTTGGCGACACAGTGCTGTATGGCAAATATGCCGGAACCGAATTGGAAGTTGAAGGAACCAAATACCTTATTATGCGTCAAAGCGATGTGCTTGCAGTTTTGGGATAAATTATAAAAAGAGGCTAACAATTAAAATATAAATAGAATTATGGCAAAAGAAATATTATTCAATATCGATGCCCGCGACCAACTGAAGAAAGGTATCGACACACTGGCAAATGCAGTTAAGGTGACTCTCGGCCCGAAGGGACGTAACGTAATCATAGAAAAGAAGTTCGGTGCTCCTCACATTACGAAAGATGGTGTGACAGTGGCCAAGGAAGTAGAATTGGCAGATGCTTATCAGAATACCGGTGCACAGCTTGTGAAGGAAGTTGCTTCCAAGACCGGTGACGATGCAGGTGACGGTACTACAACCGCCACTGTATTGGCACAAGCTATTGTGGCCGAAGGCCTGAAGAACGTTACTGCCGGCGCAAGCCCCATGGATATCAAACGCGGTATCGACAAGGCAGTTGCCAAAGTGGTAGAATCCATCAAGAACCAATCGGAAAAGGTAGGCGACAACTATGAAAAGATTGAACAAGTAGGTACTGTATCTGCCAACAACGACCCTGTTATCGGTAAGCTGATTGCCGATGCCATGCGCAAAGTTTCTAAAGACGGTGTCATCACCATCGAAGAAGCAAAGGGTACAGATACAACCATCGGTGTGGTAGAAGGTATGCAGTTTGACCGTGGTTACCTTTCTCCCTACTTCGTGACGAACACGGAAAAGATGGAATGCGAAATGGAAAAACCCTACATTCTGATTTACGACAAGAAGATTTCCAATTTGAAGGATTTCCTGCCTATCCTTGAACCGGCAGTACAGACCGGTCGTCCATTGCTGGTTATTGCAGAAGATGTGGACAGTGAAGCGTTGACAACTTTGGTTGTGAACCGTCTGCGTTCGCAATTGAAGATTTGTGCAGTGAAAGCACCGGGCTTCGGCGATCGTCGTAAAGAAATGCTTGAAGATATTGCCGTACTGACCGGCGGTGTTGTTATCAGCGAAGAAAAAGGACTGAAGCTGGAACAGGCCACTATCGAGATGTTGGGTACCGCTGATAAAGTGACCGTGTCTAAAGACAACACAACCATTGTAAACGGTGCCGGCAATAAAGAAAACATCAAGGAACGCTGCGAACAAATCAAGGCTCAGATTACCGCAACGAAGTCAGACTATGACAGAGAGAAACTGCAAGAACGTCTGGCCAAATTGTCAGGTGGTGTAGCCGTTCTCTATGTAGGTGCGGCTTCCGAGGTCGAGATGAAAGAAAAGAAAGATCGCGTGGATGATGCACTTCGTGCTACGCGTGCAGCCATCGAAGAAGGTATCGTTGCCGGTGGAGGTGTAGCCTATATCCGTGCTCTCGAAGCTTTGGAAGGGTTCAAGGGCGACAATGCAGACGAAACGACAGGTATCGATATCATCAAGCGTGCCATCGAAGAGCCGTTACGCCAGATTGTAGCCAATGCCGGAAAAGAAGGAGCCGTTGTCGTACAGAAAGTACGCGAAGGCAAAGGTGATTTCGGCTACAACGCCCGTACCGATGTTTACGAAAACTTGCATACCGCAGGTGTGGTAGACCCTGCCAAGGTTACCCGTGTAGCCCTTGAGAATGCAGCTTCCATCGCCGGTATGTTCCTGACTACCGAATGTGTGATCGTAGAAAAGAAAGAGGATAAGCCCGAAATGCCGATGGGCGCTCCCGGAATGGGAGGCATGGGTGGAATGATGTAACAATCGTTTTCTCTTGATTTCTTGACTAAATATGAAGAGACCGCAATGTTCTTAGTGACATTGCGGTTTTCATTTATCATAAAAGTCGTAAAAAACATTCTTTTTTGCTCTTCACACACCCCATTTTCAAGAAAAAGTGTTATCTTTAAGAACAGAAACCTAATCAATAACTAATTAAATCGGATGTTGTTATGAACAAAACGGAAATTGGACTTAATGCAGGAAGAATTTGGTATTTGCTTAGCGATAATGCCAAATGGAGGTATGAGACCTTGAAAGAGAGGTCTGAATTGGGTGATAGGGAATTGGGAGCCGCTTTAGGCTGGCTGGCACGCGAGGATAAGATTGAAATTCACCTTGAAGGGGATGAACTTTATGTTTCATTGGGTGTAAATGTTTATATCGGATAAAAATAAAGCCGATTGAATGGACCTATAAAGAAGCACAGGTTTTGTGACAGGAGAAAAACACGTATAGTTACAAAATCAGTGCTTTTTTGTTTTCCAATCTTACAGAATATTCTTTCCTTTACATCCGTTTTCAAAAAAAGGAAAAGATAGTTATGAGAAGTTTTGCTTCAGACAACAACTCCGGAGTGCACCCTTTAGTCATGGAAGCACTGAACTGGGCAAACAGCGACCATGCCATAGGCTATGGCGATGACCCATGGACAGAAGAAGCTGTCCGCAAAATCAGAAATGCTTTCGAAACGGAATGTGAACCATTGTTTGTATTCAATGGCACCGGAAGCAATGCAGTGGCCTTGCAGCTTTGCACACGCCCTTACAATTCTATAATCTGTGCGGAGACTGCACATATATACGTCGACGAATGCGGTTCGCCGGCTCGTATGACCGGTTGCCAAATACGCCCCGTCACTACCCCTGACGGCAAACTGACGTCGGATTTAATCCGCTCGTACCTATGTCATTTCGGCGAACAGCATCATTCTCAGCCGGGCGTCATCTATATATCGCAATGCACAGAACTGGGTACAGTTTATAAACCGGAAGAAATTCTTGCTTTAGCGGAATTGGCTCACCGATATGGCATGTATGTCCATATGGATGGAGCTCGATTGGCCAATGCTTGCGCCGCCCTGAACCTCAGTCTCAAGGAGCTGACTGTGGATTGCGGCATTGACATCCTAAGTTTTGGCGGAACGAAAAACGGATTGATGCTGGGAGAAAGCGTGATAGTTTTTAATCCGGCTCTAAAGAAAGAAGCCCGTTTTGTACGCAAACAATCGGCACAGCTCGCTTCCAAAATGCGTTACTTATCCTGTCAGTTTACCGCTTACCTGACAGATGACCTTTGGCTGAAAAATGCCAGGCATGCCAACCGCATGGCCACGTTGCTCCATGAGAAACTGAGAGTACTGCCCGGCGTGCACATCACACAAAAGATGGAAAGCAATCAACTCTTCTTAACAATGCCTCGTCCGGTCATTGACGAACTCCTGAAAACATATTTCTTCTATTTCTGGAATGAAGCCATCAATGAAATCCGCTTTGTAACTTCGTTCGATACAACGGAAAAAGACATCGAGGAATTATTGCAATCAATAAAGAAGCTCCTTTAAGAGATAAAAGCTCCCGACCTTCACAGGCGGGGAGCTTACTTTGAGACTTTCTCCTCTTGGAGGTAAGGAAAAAGTCTACTGAAAACAAACCTATTGAATCTTTACCTTAAAAATACCTGAAAACAAATTAGTTCCTGTTTTATCAATTTTCTTAATCAAGCTTTTCTGACAAGCTTTCGCTGAAAACATAACTCACAAGCCTACTGCTTCGCGTATCGGCATAAAAGAATACCCTTTCCGTTTCAACATCCTGATTGTTTTATCCAGATACCCATTATAGAATTTATCGATACGACGATCATCCGTTCCTAAATGTATCAGTATCAAATGCCCGTTCAGCCCCTCTTTCTTTTCCAATTCCATAATTTTGTCATAGATGAACCGACTGCTACGGTATCTCTTTCCCATATCCGGAGTGGTGTAGTCTGCATTGCTCATGGTGCCGGGGGTATAATTGACTATCTGAATACCCATACCTTTGGCCCAAGCCGCTATTTCTTTGTTGTAGTATTCGTAGGGCGGAACATAAAGCGGAGCATCCTTGTAGTCAATGCCGGCCTTTCGCATGGCCTCGTAACTTTTCAGCATATCATCTTCAAACTCTTCGCGAGTCAGTAACAATGAGTCGCGCTTTTCCCATGGCATATACAGCAGGTGCCCGTAACTGTGGCTACCCACATAATGCCCGTCGCCGAGCAAGCGTTTCACTACACCGGGGTAGCGTTCATAAAATTCTCCCGTAAAAAAGAAAGCGCCTTTGACACCGTGCTTCTTCAAAGTATTGATGATGGCATCGGCACCATCCGCTTTATCAGCAGCAGTAAATATGAGTGTGATTTGCTTTTTCGACGGATCGGTGCGCACAATGCCTCCTGCTACGTATATGTTTTTATCGTTCAAGATACCGGCTTGCTTCATTCCGTCTTTCTGCATGGCAGAGAGATAGTAAGTGAGGCAAGCAGTTCCGTCCATGGTAGGTTCGTTGGTGGAGTAGTCGTGAATGGCATCGTGATATACCATCAGACCGGGTTGGAAACGCTCGTAGTCCTGACCGGGAATTCCCGGAATACCCGTCATATTGACACCGCGCAAGCTTTCGAATATGGTGCGATAGACTGGACCGTCCACCAAGCCGCCTGTGGTGTTGCCCACGCCTGCATTCAGCAGTGAAGAATGAGGTTGCGAAGGATAGTCTCCATAGAGAGGAAGCTCCACCACCATGCTGCTTCCCCACGGATTACAGCCAAACAACCAATCGCGGAGAGACGCTTCCATTTCGGCATATGTTTCGTCGCCGGTCAGTTCACGATAAAGTCGGCATTGGGTCAGCATGGCCGTGGTGAGATTGTTGGAGCACCAAATGTAAGGGATGCCATGCAAGAAAGGACTTTCCACAGCCTTCTCATAGGTGCGTTCGATGCCTGTGCGCATGTTGCGTATAAATTCTTTGCTGATGCGCCTGTCGTTCACCCGGGCAAGATGGTAATGCCCCATGTTCATGAACGGATACCACTGATAATGGCGTGCACTGTCGGCCCCCATCCAAGGAGTGACGGGTTCACGACGTCCGTATTCGAGGGCCTGAAACAGATACTTGTCGTCGCCGGTTTTCTTGTACAGCTCCATAGCTCCCAACTCCATGTCGTCCACCCAGTTGTCTTCTTCATAAATATAAGGAGAAAGCACCGAGGCGGTCTGACATGCCCCCGGCTTCTTTATGCCCTCCTGATAGGCGGCATCGGCTTTCGATTCGATCTCCACAGCAAACTCGGGATAATATTTCTTCAGGATTCGAGCTCCCAAAGCAAAGCAGGAAGCAAACTTGCCGGCGGTACTTGCCACTCCGGTCGTTGCGTTCTTGAATTTTCCGCGTACCTGAGATTCGCCGCTGCAAAAGTAAACGGGACGCCCCTTGCCCGGCCCGTAGCCGTAATCCACCTCATCCTTATTAGGCAGGCGCATACCTGCATGGTCGCGGTCGTCGGCAATCTGATTATAGAGTTCGCCCAGAGCCGGATTCATCCGGTTAAGCCAATCCAAGCCCCATTTTATTTCATCGACAATGTCAGGAATGCCGTTTGCACCTGGATGTCCGTCCGCATCATATGCATCGCCGAACGATTCCGGATTCTCCTGATAGGCAAACATCATCTGGTAGATGGCGTTGGCGGAAGTGGTGGTATATTGCAGGTAGTCCGTAGCGTCGTGCCAACCCCCGCGAACATCTATGTGTTCGCCGGTTTTGGCGGGATGATATACGATATAACCGTCGTGAGTATGGCAACTGTCTTTCAAGAACGGGTTGTAGCCGCAACGTTGCTGCCGCATGTAGTTCAGCAGATAATCGGCAGTGCCATTGTAGACGTGCACATTGATGGGGAAACGGGGAGAGATGGCTTTACCCGCTTTCAGGTAATAAACGCCCGGCTCCGTGAAATCGCTGAAGTTCAGCCGACAGGTGGTCTTCATGCCTCCCATCCTACCTGTGGACTTGGTTGTATTGAGAGTATACACCACCTTTTCGGTAAAGGCGTCAATCAAGGAAAAATTTTCGATGTTTGTTTCTTCTTCACTCATGAATACCGCCACTTTTACGGATTGCGGCAGATAACCAAGTTGGTTGATTCTGATCCATTCGCCTGCCTTGCTCGTGACACATGCAAGGAGTAAGATAACCATCGGCATCCCATATCTACTTCTCATCATAACATATCAATTTAAGGTTGCTACTTTTATCAATCTGACTTATAGCTACAAAAAAAACATTTTTTGCCTATGCCGAACCTATCCAACTACAATAATTAAGAGACATTAAACATCGTTTGCGTTGTTTCTGTTTTCTCTATACATGCGGCAAACCGACCACAAGAGTTCCCTCCCAAACGTGAAATTCGGAAACATACAAGCAGACCAATCCGAAAACACAACAAGCAGACTCCTCTCTTCTTTATGTTTCTCTAAAACGACTCTTAACTTCTTGAGTGTTCTGTCATTTATCCGTTTTTTCTTTGAATTTCTTTTGTGCCGCTTCGGTTTCTTCTTTCAAAAAAGTTACGTTCAGCTTCTCGTCAATCAGGTAACAACCCTTTGGTGGAAATTCTTTATCCAAGTTGTGCGAATCATAATCAAGACACACTTCCTCCAACCACACCGTTACTTTGCCAGGCTTCAATGATTGCCACCGATAATAGGAAGCCATGCTACCCTCAATATACGTTCTACTACGCTATGCTACTATATTTCAAAATTACGAAAATATTCTTTGTTATTGATGAGTTCTCCCAAGTATTTGATGCTACCATGGGTTCAACCTACATTTGGTTGCAATGATAAAGGAGAATCGCTCAACTTTCTCAACACGCCAGAAAATGTATTTGAGGACCTGAGTTCGGCATAGACGGTTGCTTTTGCTAAAGATGGGGGCAGTCATATCGGACTGATATTTCTTGAATGTGCCGGTTTACAGCGGTCGGCTGGAAGAAGAAGCGCCTTTTACGCCGACCTCCCTCCTCCCCTATTTTGACAGCTGCAATCCTTTGTCGTGACAGACACAAGTGTTTGAACCGTCAGATACAAGCCTCTGACAGGATAGGATAAGCACCTGATAACCAACAATTTTTAACTTTAAGATACAAGTCGCCGGGCGAGGTTATTGACCTGCTTCTTATCCCGAACTCAGATATTTGAGGATGCCTAAGTCATACTTTAAGGGAGGTAAGTCCACGTGTAAGGAAAATAAAGCGGGAAGGGACAGAAACCGGCAACAGACTTTTCGGATTGCCAATACCCGGAAATAAAACAATCCGTTTTGCCGTCTCCTAAAAAGGCATTACCTTTGCTACAAATCTTAAGCACATGTCCTACGAAAGGAAAATCATCAACGACCCGGTCTTCGGGTTCATCAACATACCCAAGGGACTGCTCTATGACATCGTACGGCATCCTCTTTTGCAGCGTTTAAACCGCATCCGACAAGTGGGCTTGTCGTCTGTGGTATATCCCGGTGCGCAACACACACGGTTTCAGCACTCGCTGGGAGCGTATTACCTGATGAGCGAGGCCATCCAACAACTCACCGCCAAAGGCAATTTTATTTTCGACAGCGAGGCTGAAGCCGTAGAAGCGGCCATCCTGATGCACGACATCGGCCACGGTCCTTTCTCGCATGTATTGGAAGATACCATCGTGCGCGGCGTGTCGCACGAAGACATATCGTTGATGCTGATGGAACGCATCAACAAAGAGATGAGCGGACAGTTGACGCTTGCCATCCAAATCTTCAAAGACGAATATCCCAAACGCTTCCTGCATCAACTGGTGAGCGGGCAGCTCGACATGGACCGCCTCGACTATCTCCGCCGCGACAGTTTCTACACCGGAGTAACGGAAGGGAACATCGGATCCGCACGCATCATCAAGATGCTCGATGTGAAAGACGACCATCTCGTAATCGAATCCAAGGGCATATACTCCATTGAGAATTTCCTCACCGCACGCCGTCTGATGTACTGGCAGGTTTATCTGCACAAAACATCTGTGGCTTACGAAAGAATGCTAATCAGCACTTTGCTGCGCGCCAAAGAACTTGCCGGCCGGGGAGTGGAATTATTCGCCTCTCCCGCGTTGAGTTTTTTCCTCTACAACGATATCAACAGAGAAATATTCTACAACAACCCTGAATGTCTGGAGAATTTCATCCGACTGGACGACAACGATATCTGGACAGCCCTCAAAGTATGGAGCGACCATCCTGACAAGGTTTTATCTACCCTTAGCACCGGCATGATCAATCGAAATGTCTTCAAAGTTGAGATTTCTACCGAACCTTTCAGTGAGGAAAGGAAAAAAGAACTGACTTTGCAAATCAGTAAACAATTAGACATTCCCCTTTCCGAAGCGAGTTATTTCATCTCTACTCCCAGCATCGAGAAGAATATGTACGATGAGGCAGATGACAGTATCGACATCCTCTACAATGACGGCAGTATCAAAAACATTGCCGAAGCATCGGACATGCTCAATATTTCCCTCCTGTCCAAGAAAGTAAAAAAATACTACCTGTGCTACCAACGTTTGCATAGGCAAGTATAAAATATTCATCTAAGGGCAAGGATATATTAAAAAAAAATCCGTTATTTGCGCTTTGAAACCATCTAACAAGAATAGTAAAATGGAGTTTTCGGCCAAACAAATTGCAACATTTATCCAAGGAGAAATTGTTGGAGACGAGAATGCTACCGTTCATACCTTTGCGAAAATCGAAGAGGGAATGCCGGGAGCCATTTCATTCTTATCCAACCCCAAATATACCTCCTATATATATGACACCCAATCAAGCATTGTTCTGGTAAACAAAGATTTCATTCCGGAACAAGAAGTAAAAACAACTCTGATTAAAGTAGACAATGCCTACGAAAGTCTTGCCAAGCTGCTCAATCTTTATGAACAAAGCAAACCGAAATTGACGGGAATCAGTCCTTTGGCTTTTGTTGCCGAGAGTGCAAAGATTGGCAAGGATGTTTACATAGCTCCTTTTGCCTGTATCGGCGAACATGCAGAAGTCGGAGACAATACGGTCATTCATCCGCACGTCACCATCGGCAGCGGCGCAAAGATAGGCAGCAATTGCATCATTTATGCCAATGCAACCGTATATCACGACTGCCGTATAGGCAATCATTGTATCCTGCATGCAGGTTGTGTCATCGGTGCAGACGGGTTCGGTTTTGCTCCAACTCCCGAAGGATATGAGAAGATTCCCCAAATAGGTATCACCATTCTGGAAGACAATGTGGAAGTAGGTGCAAATACGTGTATAGACCGTGCCACCATGGGAGCCACGATTGTACATAGCGGCGTGAAACTGGATAATTTAATTCAGATTGCCCACAACGACGAGATCGGTTCGCACACTGTAATGGCTGCACAAGTAGGCATTGCCGGTTCCACGAAAGTGGGAGAATGGTGCATGATGGGCGGACAAGTTGGTGTTGCCGGCCATATCCACATAGGCGACAAAGTCAATCTTGGCGCACAGTCAGGCGTTCCCGGCAGCATCAAGGACGGAAGCCAATTGATTGGCACACCTCCTATGGAGTCGAAGCCTTATTTCAAATCCGCAGCCATTTACCGCAAACTGCCGGATATGTATACGGAACTGAATGTGCTCCGCAAAGAATTGAATGAACTTAAACAACAATTAAATAAGTAACCAATGTTAAAACAAAAGACTCTAAAAGACAGCTTTTCGCTCAGTGGAAAAGGTCTTCATACGGGACTTGACCTGACCGTTACTTTCAATCCTGCTCCGGATAACCACGGATACAAGATTCAGCGCATCGACATCGAGGGGCAGCCCATCATAGATGCCGTTGCCGACAATGTGACCGAAACCACCCGTGGCACCGTACTTTCCAAAAACGGAATCAAAGTCAGTACGATAGAGCATGGCATGGCAGCCCTTTACGCATTGGGTATAGATAACTGCTTGATACAAGTAAACGGACCGGAATTTCCTATTCTGGACGGAAGTGCCCAATATTATGTCAACGAAATAGAACGGGTAGGCATCATAGAACAAAATGCCGTAAAAGATTTCTATATCATCAAGTCAAAGATCGAGTTCCGCGACGAAGCAACCGGTTCGTCCATCATTGTATTGCCGGACGAGAACTTCAGTCTGAACGTACTGGTATCATACGATTCGACCATTATCCCCAATCAGTTTGCCACCTTGGAGGACATGTCTAAGTTCAAAGACGAAATAGCGGCCAGCCGTACTTTCGTATTTGTACGTGAAATCGAGCCATTGTTGCAAGCCGGCCTTATCAAAGGCGGTGATTTGGACAATGCGATTGTTATTTATGAGCGTGAGATGTCTCAAGAGAACTACGACAAGCTGGCCGACATAATGGGGGTTCCTCACATGGATGCCAAACAATTGGGCTACATCAACCACAAACCGTTGGTATGGTCTAATGAATGTGCCCGTCACAAGTTGCTTGATGTAATCGGAGATTTAGCCTTGATAGGTAAACCCATCAAAGGGCGTATCATCGCCACCCGTCCGGGACACACCATCAACAATAAGTTTGCCCGCCAGATGCGTAAGGAAATCCGCCTGCACGACATTCAGGCTCCCACCTACGATTGCAACCGCGAACCCATTATGGACGTAAACCGCATCCGCGAACTTCTGCCGCACCGTTATCCGATGCAATTGGTGGACAAAGTAATCGAAATAGGAGCAAATTACATTGTGGGGATAAAAAATGTGACCTCCAACGAACCGTTCTTCCAAGGGCACTTCCCGCAAGAACCCGTAATGCCCGGTGTATTGCAAATAGAAGCCATGGCGCAAACGGGTGGCCTGCTTGTACTGAACTCCGTAGACGAACCGGAACGTTATTCCACATATTTCATGAAAATAGACGGTGTGAAATTCCGTCAGAAAGTAGTACCGGGCGACACATTGATTTTCCGCGTAGAATTAATGGCGCCCATACGTCGCGGCGTCTCTACCATGAAAGGCTATGTATTCGTAGGCGAAAAAGTAGTCTGCGAAGCAGAATTTATGGCACAAATAGTCAAGAACAAGTAAAGAAACCTGCAATAATATGATAAGTCCCTTAGCGTATATTCATCCCGAAGCAAAAATCGGTGAAAACGTAGAGATTGCTCCTTTTGTTTTCATAGACAAGAATGTGGTAATCGGCGATAATAATAAAATTATGGCGAATGCCAGCATTCTGTATGGTGCACGCATCGGTAACGGAAACACCATTTTTCCGGGAGCCGTCATCAGTGCTATCCCCCAAGACCTGAAATTCAGAGGAGAAGAAAGCACTGCCGAAATCGGCGACAACAACCTTATACGTGAGAATGTAACCATCAATCGCGGTACGGCCGCCAAAGGCAAAACGGTTGTAGGCAACAACAACCTGCTGATGGAAAGCGTACACGTGGCCCACGATGCCATCATAGGCAATAATTGCATCATCGGCAATGCCACAAAAATGGCCGGTGAAATCGTAATCGACGATAACTCCATCATCAGCGCAAGTGTCCTGATGCACCAGTTTTGCCGTGTCGGTGGGTATGGGATGGTGCAAGGAGGCTGTCGCTTCAGTAAAGACATTCCGCCCTATATCATTGCCGGACGAGAACCTATCTGTTATGCCGGAATCAATGTCGTAGGGTTGCGCCGTCGCGGTTTCTCCAACGAAACGATTGAAAACATCCATAATGCCTACCGCATTATCTATCAAAGCGGGCTTAATAATACCGACGCTCTGAAGAAAATTGAGAACGAAATGGAAATGACCCCTGAGATAAGCTATATTGTAAATTTTATACGAGAATCGGCTCGCGGAATTATTCCTGCAAGCAAATAAAAAAGATTCAGAGCTTGTTTTAATATTATAAATCATACATCAAAATGATCTACAGATTTACAATCATCTCGGACGAGGTGGACGATTTTGTCAGAGAAATACAGATAGACCCGGAAGCTACGTTTTATGACTTTCACAAGGCTATTTTACAGTCGGCGGGGTATGCCGATGACCAGATGACTTCTTTCTTCATCTGCGACGATGACTGGGAGAAAGAAAAAGAAATCACCTTGGAAGAAATGGATGACAATCCGGAAACAGACAGCTGGGTGATGAAAGATACCCGCCTCAACGAACTGATTGAAGAAGAAAAGCAGAAACTGCTGTATGTATTCGACTACATGACGGAGCGTTGCTTCTTCATCGAACTTTCCGAAATCATCACCGGAAAAGACATGAAAGGAGCCAAGTGTACCAAAAAAACAGGCGAAGCCCCCAAACAGAGCATTGACTTCGAAGAAATGACAGCAAGCGGAGGTTCGCTTGATTTGGGCGAGAACTTCTACGGAGATCAGGATTTCGACATGGAAGACTTCGACAGGGACGGATTCAGCGGTTTTGACGACAGTGCTTCTTCGGACGGTTCATACGAGGAAGACAGATATTAAGAGCCTGTTTTTGAATTTATCGAAATACAATATCGGGCACGGCCTCCACGGAATGGAACGGTTTTTATGAATTAAATCCGTAAAGTCCGCATAGTCCGTGCCCGAATTATCCTTTACCGCCAACATGCAGACCCTCATTGTACTTATCGGTCCCACCGGAGTGGGAAAAACGGAGCTAAGCCTCCGGTTGGCAGAGCAATTCGACACTTGTATTGTCTCGGCTGACTCAAGACAGCTTTATGCCGACTTGAAGATAGGTACAGCAGCCCCTACTACGGAACAACTTCAACGAGTGGAACATCACTTTGTGGGTATGCTGAAACTGACGGACTATTATAGTGCCGCCCAATATGAGGCAGAGACACTGAATCTCCTCGAAACGTTATTTACCAAGCATGACATCGTAGTGCTGACCGGCGGTTCGATGATGTATGTCGATGCCATCTGCAAAGGCATCGACGATATTCCTACCGTAGATGCCGAAACCCGCCGGCTGATGCTGCACAGATACGAAACAGAAGGCTTGGAAAGGTTGTGCGCAGAATTAAAACTCCTTGATCCGGAATATTACAAGATAGTAGACCTGAAGAATCCCAAACGCGTAGTCCATGCTTTGGAAATCTGCTACATGACGGGAAAACCCTATACGTCCTTCCGCACACAACAAATCAAGAAACGTCCTTTCCGCATCATCAAGATAGGCTTGACGCGCAACCGCGAAGAGCTATACGACCGCATTAACCGCCGTGTAGACCAAATGATAGCGGACGGATTGGTAGAAGAAGCCCGGCAAGTCTACCCTTACCGAGCGCTCAACGCACTGAATACAGTAGGTTATAAGGAAATCTTCAAGTATATTGACGGCGAATGGACATTACCGTTCGCCGTTGAAAAGATAAAGCAAAATTCCCGCATTTATTCTCGTAAGCAAATGACTTGGTTTAAGCGGGATGAAGAAATCCGCTGGTTTCACCCGGACCAAGAGACGGAAATTTTCGAGTATCTCGCCTCCGCCACAAATAACCACTGATAATCAACATTTTACACTTATACAAGTGTAAGGTCTCACTTGTACAACCGCAAGGCTTCACTTGTACAAGTGTAAGCCTACGCTCCTACAAGTATCAAATGGGGGTTCATTCAAGCAGTAACTTATAAATAGTTTGAACCGGTTTCTCAAGCTCCCGGTATAATGTTTTCATCTCATCCACATTTATTTCTCCTTGCCTACGCCAACTGTCCAACACCGGCACAGTAAGCCTGAATACTTCTTCCTCTATGGGTGCAAGCTGTGTCATATACCCGTCGCCCCTTGCCGGGCTATACAACCTTTCCCAATTCAAATAGCGATTTGTCCCCATTCCCTGCTTGTAGCAGTAAACGTTGTCGGCAAGACGAAGAGACCAATCGCTGAGCGGAGCAGCCGCAAGTTTCTTGTCCAAACACACCATCGGAGGAAGCAGTTTGCCGGCTCCTTTCACCCAAAGAGGTATGGCAACTCCCGTAGGAGGATAGCCCAAAAGTGTCCACATGGTAGTAAGCTCCGCCTTTTCGTCCGGCCTTACACCTTGCACCACTACCGAACAAGAAGTGCCGCTACGCGGAATGAAATCATGATCGACAAACCAGCCCGCCCCTTTCGGATAGTTAAAATCACCGCTCCTCAAATCAATGCCAAGCATGCAGTTACGAAATGAGCGCGAAAGGTCATTGAAGATACCTTGCGGAGTGACGCCTCCCGTAGCCGAAGCCTTCATCAATACTTGGTCGGCCTCCATATAACGCACATAGCCTGCACCTTCGTTCACTTTACCCGTGAAAGAGAAGTTGGTACGGGCAATGTAACCGTAAGGAGCATCTTTCGGATCATTGGCGTCATACATCGTATATTTATAATAGTCCACCTCAAACAAGGCCGCACCGCCTTTGGCATCTATCACACCAAAGTTTGCCTCTATCATGCTGGGCTTTGCAATGGTGTCAAGAAAATGTCGGAAGTCTTCTACTGTGGCACAAACCTCCAAAGCGCGATAAATGATACGCCCATTGGCTACACCACGCTCTTCCCCATCCTTTATTTCAACGAGATTGTAAGACTGGGTGTTCATCAAGGCAAAGCCTGCGGTGTTTGTACCAATCCACGCTTCCTTCAGCTCCGGAAAATTACTACTATTCACATCGGCAATGAAATCATACTTCTCACCTTTTACATAAGCCACATGATTCCGTAGGAAGTCTGTATCGCGGTGTTTCCACAACAACGGACGGCCATCGGGAGTAACCTTGCCGGAGACAACGGCAGAAGTGCAAGCAAAAAGCGGTTCGGCAAAAACAAACGCCGAGAACAAGCTCAACATGAAAGGAATACATTTCATCATAACCTTATATGTTTTCTAAAAAATGAGACTCACAAAGTTATGATAATCCGAGCAATAACAAAAGAAAACATATCGTAAATTCGCCTATATCTTATCAGATAAACTTTTTGCAGATTGATTTACTACTCCACCGGAAAATTGAATTCATGACAAAAGGATTTGTAAAATACCGGATTTCAAGAAAATTACAGTATCTTTACACTGAGTCTGCCAATGACTGATAAAATAAAAGTATAACGAACTATATTAATAAGCAAATAAAATGAGAGCAAAAATTCCACCATAGGTTATTTTGTTTGATGGGTAGAAACGAATCCATCCACATAAGGTGCATCTGATTTAATTACGGCAAATGCTTGTCTGACGAGCTTGTTCGCGACAGCAATAAGAGCTACCTTGGAAGGCTTCCCGTTGGCTTTCAATCGCGCATAACACTCTTTGCAAGTAGTGTTTCCACGTAATGCCGACCACGAAGCGACATAAAGTAGTGAACGCAGACTCGCATCCCCGTTGCGGTTAATCCCACCTTTGATGTGTACGGATGTTCCTGACTGCTGGTAAGTCGGGCATATCCCGATAAAACGGGAAACCTGCTTTGCATTGTTG
>Ga0129307_1002088_pt1 | contig 17650 bp, 12 predicted proteins | sample P1105metagenome_FD_94437 | JGI IMG/M metagenome (GOLD analysis project Ga0129307, IMG submission 94437) | Capybara group fecal microbial communities from Wisconsin, USA - P1105 metagenome | ecosystem: Host-associated > Mammals > Digestive system > Large intestine > Fecal | place: USA: Wisconsin... | reverse complement strand
TTCCGGAGTCTCAGGCCACTTTCCTTCCCTGTACAGCTCAACGCATTTCCGCTTGTACTCATAACTGTAACGCATAAAATATACCCTCCTTACTGGTTGTCCAGTAAAGAGGGTACATATCAGCGCGGCCGTGCTTTTTCGTTTCTTATAAAGAGAAATATTCTATACCTGTTACAATGTTTTATTTCCGGATCACCGGTCGATCCGTCTGATGTCGTAGCCTTCGCTCTTCATATAATCGATCAGATCGCCAAGCATGGCCCGGTTTGTGGAGCTTAGCGCATGCAGCAGATAGACGCAGCCGTCATGCAGTCCCACTTTTGCCTTGGTCAGGGCCTCTCCGACTTCCATCTGATTGCTGGGGTTCCAGTCCAGGTAGGCATAGCTCCACAGCGTCACATGATAGCCCATCTTCTGTGCCAGATACAGGTCCCGTTCAGAGACAGCACCTTCCGGCGGACGGTAATAGGAAATCGGATAGGCAAAGCCGAGCGCGCTTTCGATACGCTGATGCTGGGTATTTAACTGCCAGATAAAGTCTTCATCGGAAAGCTTAGGCATCTGCGGATGCGTATACGTGTGGTTGCCGATCACGTGTCCTTCCTGAAGGATCCGGCGCATTGCTGCCGCACACTCCTGGTCGATCGTCTCACCGTCCCGGTTCAGATTCTTCAGGAAAAAGTCTCCGGGTATGAAGAAGACTGCCTTGACATCCTTCTTTTTCAGAATATCCAGGATCTCGTTCACATTTGCGGCCGACGAAGTCCCTCCGCAGTCAAAGGTCAGATAACAGACTTTCTGATCTTCGTTTTTGTGGTAGATCGCCCCATACTTTGTCAGCATGTTTTTGATCTCGGCCGAACGGTCCCATTCGCACACGACCTGCCCGGTGGCCAGATCTCTGGTGAACTTCCCGCCGTACCATCCGCCTTTGGAGATCTCATCACCGTCGCGTACGATGCCTTCCGGCACGGGTAAAAGCTCTTCCGCCGTTTTCAGCGGAGTAAACTGCCCGTTTGCCTCCTGTGCAGTGCTGCTTTCCTGCGTCTCGCTCTCCTTTGTCTCCGGAGGGAGCTCCGTACTGCCTTCCGGCAGGGTCTGGCTTTCCACAGGCATCGTATTATTGCTGTTTTCCGTGGAGATGACCGGCAGCGTCGTATCCGGGACAGCCTGCGTTTCCTTACGGGACGCCTGCAGATCCAGAAGATAGCGGACAGTCAGCCCCAGTGCTATGCCAAGCACCAGGATCAGAGGAATCAGGAGCAGCAGCCAAAGCCCGCCGGTCCTTTTTCTCTTGACTTTCTTCCTGCTCTGATTGGAGGTACGGAACTGTTTATTTTCTTCTGCCATAACAGCCTCTCTTAAAAGATAGTAAATTTAATTATAACATATGCATTCGGGGAACACAATCCTTATCCTGTCGTCCAAAGCATTTTGTTTAATTGCCAACGATATTCGTGAGCCAGATCCCTTTCCGGACAAAGTAGGTCCCCATTGCGACTTTAATGATCTGCAGTGACTGGACGATCACATAAAAGGGAATCACCGGAATATCCGTATAGCGGCTGATGAAAAAGGCCGCCGTAAGCTGGAAAAGCCAGACATAGCCGCTGTCCGTGAGCATGGTGATCAGCGTCTTTCCGCCGGCGCGGACAATAAAGTAGGTGGCATTGCAATAGGCCAGCATCGGCATGATCGCCGCGAAGATCAGCATGATCGCCGCAGCAAGGTTCCTCACTTCATCCGTTGTATTGTACAGCTGCGGAATAAAGGAAGAAAGTGCTGCAAAGACAAGACCAACCACTGTTCCGATCCCGATAGACAGCGTACAAAGCTTTTTCGCGTCTCCTTTTGCCTTCGCGAGCTCTCCTGCTCCCAGTTCCTGTCCTATGATGATTCCGATCGCAGAGCCGCAGGAGGTAAACGCGACACAAAACAGATCGTAAAACGTATAGGCAATGTTCTGCGCGGAGACCACGTTCAGTCCCCGTAAGGAGTAGCACTGATCCACAAGAACCAGCCCTGCGGACCACAGCGTCTCATTCAGCATCAGAGGCAGGCCTTTGACCAGGATCTTTCCAGCCAGCTCCCGGGGAATACGGAAGTGCCGGAAGACGCCCTGAAAGAATGCTGCCTTTCCGGGATTGGCCGCGCACCAGATCAGGTTGATCAGCAGCTCCACAAAACGGCTCACTACCGTGGCGATCGCCGCACCGGCTACGCCCAGCTGTGGCGCGCCGAGCTTTCCGAAGATCAGGATATAGTTCAGGCAGAGATTGACCAGGACCGCGGCGATCCCTGCGATCATGGGCGGCATGGCGTGATCAGTCTCACGCAGCGTCGAAGCAAAGCTCTGGCAGATCGCCATCGGGATCATCTCAAGCATGATCAGGTTCAGATATTGCTTGGCAAAGGAAAACGTTGCCTCAGCCGCGCCCTCGGCAGCCTCCCCCTTCAGGTACATTCCGATCAGCGCATCCTGCTTCCAGAACAGCAGCGCCGCAAAGATGATCGCAAGAAAGGTGGTGAACACGAGTTTGAAGCGAAATGTGTTCTGTACGCCTTCTCTGTCGCCGCTTCCGTGATACTGTGCCGTGAAGATCCCAGCACCGCTGACGGCGCCGAACATGCAGAGCATGTAGACAAAAACAAACTGGTTGGCAATGGAGACCCCCGTCATTTCCGCAGTGCCCAGGCGGCCTACCATAAGATTGTCCAGCATATTGACAAAATTGGTAAACGCGCCCTGAACCATGATGGGGATCATGATCGAAAACACATGCCGATAAAAAGCTTTATCACCGAAAAAAGAATTCTTTCTCATACCATCACGCCGGTCCTTGATTCAGATAGTTGTCCTGCCGGCTGCAAAAAACCGCGGCCCGGACAATGCGGGCCGCGGGCCAATCAACGAGGCAAGGGATCAGTTGATCTGCAGATATTGCTTCAAATAAGAGATCTCTCTGCTCTGAATGCTCTGCAGGACATCCTGACCGTTGATCCTGACTGCCCGGTATGTTCCGTCTACCGGAAGCCGGTATGAAGACAACGAATACGAACCGATAGACGGCAGGATCTGTGCTGCATAGGAAGTGATCGTGCTGTTGCTCATATCCGTAGCAACATAGCGAAGCACGGTATTCAGTGCCGTCTGCATCGCGCCCGGATTTTTAAATTTGTTGAACAGGATCGACATGACCTTCCGCTGGCGTTCGGTACGGGCAAAATCGTTATCGATCTTACGGATGCGGCAGTAGGCAAGTGCAGCACGGCCATCAAGATGATTCATTCCGGCATGATAAGTAGGATGTGAAGAAGCTACATAGATGCCGCTGCTCAGAGCCCCGTTCTGTGAGGAAACATAACGTTCAGGGACCCAGGCCTTGACCGAATCAGACTGATCAGCAGCAGTTTCCTCGGGAGCTTCTGTTGCTGCTGTCGTTGGTGCTTCCGTAGGCGCCTGCGTGGGTGCCTCTGTGGGTGCTTCGGTCGGAGCCACTGTCGGTGCTTCTGTAGGAGTGTCTGTCGGCGCTTCGGTGGACGCTTCAGTAGAGGGTTCCGTAGGGGCAACAGTAGGTGCCTCTGTAGGCATTTCGGTAGACTCTTCAGGCGAGGTTTCCGTAGGATACTCCACAGATGTATACTCTGTAGATTCTTCTCCCGATGATACTATAGTCTCTTCGGAGGATTCGGATTCCACTGCTTCCGATGTCACGCCAGCTTCGGTTGTAGCCTCTTCCGTCTGTTTAGTCGCCGGTTCTGTTTTAGTCGGCGAAGTAGTCGGAGCCGTTGTAGGTTTAGTCGTAGAGGATGAATTATCAGGGACACCAGAATAATAATATCTGTTAATATAATCTGCTTCCGCTTGCGTCAAATTGATATCAATGCCGCCAAGGGCATCGATCGTATTGACAAATCCCATAAAGTCGATTTTCACCCCGCCATCGATATGCAGGCCGAAATTGTTCTTAAGGCATTGATACAAAGTCGGGAAGCCCCCTGCCTGATACGCCATGTTGATCCGTGCAGAGTAGCCGTTATAAACAGGAAGATACATATCCCGCATAAAGGAAACCAGTGCAATTCTGCGCGAGTTTGGATTGATGCTTACCAGCATAATAACGTCGGAACGTTCTCTCGAAGATCCTCGCGTATCGTCACCTACTAAAACAATATTGATCAGATTTTGATCGTTCAGTTCCGGAGCAGTTGCGTAGTTAAAGGTCGTTGACCCATTATAGGCATAAGTCTGCCGAGGGGTATTGCCTCCGTAAGAAGCCGTTGTTCCCTCAGGGTTGTCCTCTGCCCAGCTGATATCCGGGTCATTCGCATAAGGACCTATATAGCCATCTTCCAGGGTGAAGTTCCAGAGCGCATATTCTCCGGAGAGGTCCTCATCGGTCAGGTCTTCGATCACTTCGATAGACGCACTCTCGTCATAGCCGATCAGAGAGAGGAATTCTTCCAGTGCCATAGTCGTCTGCGTTTCATTATCGATCTTCTCGATCTTGTTCAGATAATGGTTGATCAGTGCAGCAGCGCCAACGACGACAACCAGAAGCAGGGCCAGAAGGCCGATCAGCAGCTTCTTGCCGATCTTCTTTTTGCGCTTACGGCTTTCTCCGGCGGGCGCACTTTCTGCTGTCTCCGGTTCCGCTTCAGCTTCCTCTGTCGCTTCTTCCGGCTCCTTCGTCCAGTCCGTCTCTTCCGTCATCATCTTATTCTCTTCTTCAGACATGATGTACTTCCTTTGTTTTGCTTTTGCTATTCAAATCTATTGATCAAAAGGGCAGCCAGGAGCTGATATATTCGATATTCGCTTCCTGGTCTGACTGAATGACCGCTCTGCCGTCGATCGTTGCATTCCTCCAGGTCCCGTTCGCCGGTACGGTGTAGCTGTTGATCTGGATGGAGCTGAAGTACGGCAGGACCTGAGCCGCAACGCTCATGATCTGTGCATTCGTCATATCCGTAATGACCGTAGGAAGAAGCTCGTCAAGCAGTTTCTTCAGTGTGGCCATATCCGATGTTTTGACCTTGGTGAACAATGAATTCAGGACCTGTCTCTGTCTTGTTGTCCGCATGAAGTCGCTGTCCAGCTTCCTTATACGGCAGTAAGCTAAGGTCTGCATTCCGTTCAGATGAACTTTCCCCTCTTTGATTCCCTGGAGATACTCCGGAACATTTTCTTCGGTCGTTGTTTTGCTCGACGTCAGGATCGGGTTGTAGACCATACGGATCGCTTTACGCTTAGTCGCTGCAGCCGCATCCGTGCTGCTTTCAGGATCCGATCCCTCGGGCTCTGTTTCCGCCAGTGAAGGAGTAATACTCTCCGAAGATTCCTCCGTGGCTATGGTCGCTTCCGTTTCACTGCTTGTCGGCACCTCTGTCGAGGGTTCGGTCTGCGGTTCTGTTACAGGTTCTGTCGAGGGTTCAGTCTGCGGTTCCGTCGAGGGTTCCGTTACGGGCTCGCTTGAAGGTTCGGTCTGTGGCTCGGTCGAAGGCTCGGTTACAGGTTCGGTCTGCGGCTCTTCTGTGGATTCCTCCTCTTCTTCATAGGTCAGATACAGCACCGTATTCAATGCAAATCGTTTGCCTGCCGAGACGGTTTTTGTTCCCGCCGCATCAGAGCTGACCTTTTTCAGCACTGCAGAAGCCTCATCACGAGGAGCTGCGCCGCTGTTTGGCTCAGCATACGCCACCGTAAAACCGGCCTGCTCCAGCTGAGCCTTTGCGTCCTTCACCGAAATACCGCTTTCAAGGACCGGCATGACTGCCATATTTTCTTTGTAAGAGAGATAGACCGTTGCGTTGATATCCAGCTTATCGCCTGCTTTAAGGCTCTTCGTTCCCTCCTGGTCACGGTAGATTCCCGTCAGCACAGCTTTTGCTTTGTCATACGGCTCGATCCCGCCGTTTTGATTGGTCCAGCTCAGCTTAAGCCCTGCTGCCTTCAGTAGCGGCTCGGCGTCTTTCACGCTGATTCCATCAGCCATAATCGGAATATTCGCCAGATTCTCCGTATAAGTGATATACAGGACTGTGTCCATCTTGAACTTGGTACCGATTTCGGGAACAGTCTTTCCCTCTGCGTCCGTCGTTACCATATCGACCAGGGTCGCCTTGGGATCCTGCGGCGCTGCGCCTCCGTTCTTATTGGCATAAGCAACGGTAAAACCGCTTTGCTTCAGCTGCGTTTCCGCGCTTGCCACACTGAGGTCTTCCGCAAGCTTCGGGAAAACTGCTTTTGATTCCTCGTAGGTAATGTAGATCGTCTGTCCCGTAGAATAATACTTGCCGGCTTTTGCCGCAGTCTCGCAGGTCTCGTCAATCCAGAGAGACTTGACCTTCGCCTTCGAAATGTCATCCGGCTCTGCGCCGCCGTTCATATCGGAGTAGGCATAAGTAAGTTCAGCCTCCTTCAGCGCCTCAATCGCCTTCTCTACGGTTGTGCCTTCTTTGATCGTAGGCATCTTCGATTCCACGATCATGCCCCAGTAGCGCATTTCCGGCACGGACTGCTCCAGCGTTGTGATCAGTGCCTTCGCTTCTGTTTCGTTCAGCGTCACATCTACACCGCCAAGGATATCCACCGCAGTCATGAACTGTCCGAAATTCACGCAGATGCCGCCGTCGATATGGATGCCGTACAGTTTCTCAAAGAGTTCGTACATAAACGGGAAACCGCCGATCTTGTATCCGACGTTCAGACGGTTCCAGCCGTAATCCCCTCCAATGGGCACGTACAGATCCCGAAGGAAAGAGATCATCGAGACTCTGTGTGTCTTGGGGTTGATGCTGACCAGAATCATGGAGTCGGAGCGTTCGCGGGTTTCGGCTATGCGGGTATCCTGTCCTACCAGCATGATATTGATCAGATCCTCATCCTTCAGCGGGGTTGCCGTAGCCCAGGCATAGGAAACCGGATGGTCAAAAATGATCTGTTCATCATCCGCGGAAAGCGTGGCTCTGTAGGCATCTGCCTGGAAAGCCATGCGGAAAAGGCGCTCTTCCACCGGTTCTGTGGTCTCTTCCGGCTCATCGAGCGGCACGGTAGGTTCCGCGCTGCTGTCCGGTTCATCCGTTTCCTGTCCGTTCATGGATGCCCAGTACCGGGAATCTTCTGCCGCGATCTCGGAAGGCGAAAGCACGCTCATGGTCGACGGATCCGGACGATGGATCTGATCAAGGATCTTATTGATCGCAAGGATACCGCCGGCGATGATCACGGCAAACACCGCCAGAATGATGGCGATGACCGTCCATGCCTTCTTTTTCTTCTTTTTTCTGCCGAACTTTCCACTGCCCGGCACCGTGCCATCTTCTGTTTCAGCGCTTTCTTCCATGTCATCAGCAGACCCGGGATCTTCCGCGTCTGTGTCTTCTGGCTCTGGGTTTTCTTCAGCCGCTTCTTCAGCGGCTGTATCCTGGAACACTTCCTCGATATCCTCGAGAGACAGCTCCGTATCCTCCGGATCTATGTTCCAATCGCTGATTTTCTCTGTGTCCATTCAGATTATCTCCTCTTTGGATGTTGCCGTTCCGAAAAGAATACCGCCCGGAAAGGCAAAATGTTGCAGGAAATCGCATTTTACAATATTTTTATCTCTGTGGCCATCCGACCACAGATAGTGGATTATAGCATACGGATCAAAAAAGAGCAAGTCTTTACGATGTTTTAATAATTAATGAAGAGAAAGACAAAGGAAACATCGGCAAAGACTGAGCTTTTTCTCCGTCAGGGTTTTGACGGAGCTGCGCGAATATGTTATACTGCCTTTAAATGAGTTATTCACTTACTGAATTGGCAACAGGATCCAATCAGTTCTTCTAAGGAGATGCAGATATCTATGAAACTCGGTATCGTCGGACTGCCCAACGTAGGCAAGAGCACATTGTTCAATTCCCTGACCAAGGCCGGTGCGGAGGCCGCCAACTACCCCTTCTGCACGATCGACCCGAACGTCGGCGTGGTAGAAGTGCCGGACTTTCGCTTAAAGCTTCTGGGAGATTTTTACCAGAGCAAAAAGATCACGCCTGCCGTCATCGAATTTGTCGATATCGCCGGTCTGGTGAAGGGCGCCAGCAAGGGTGAAGGGCTGGGGAACCAGTTTCTTGCCGCCATCCGCGAGGTAGACGCGATCGTCCATGTGGTGCGCTGCTTTGAGGATGACAATGTGATCCATGTTGACGGCAGCATCGATCCGCTGCGGGATATCGAGGTGATCGAACTGGAGCTGATCCTGGCCGATCTGGACGTACTCACGCGCCGCATCGCCAAGACCACCCGCAGCGCCATGAATGATAAGGACGCCAAGAAAGAACTTGCCGTGCTGAAAAAGCTGGAAGCCGTGCTGAACGAAGGCAAACAGGCAAAGACCTATGAGCCGGAAAGCGATGATGAGGCCGCCTTTATCGATTCGCTGCAGCTTCTTACGGAAAAACCGGTCATCTACGCGGCAAACGTGTCCGAGGATGATCTGGCGGACGACGGGGCCTCGAATCCCAATGTGGAAAAAGTCCGCGCATTTGCGAAGGGGGAAGGCAGTGAGGTCTTTGTGATCTGCGCGTCCCTGGAAGAAGAACTGGCAGAGCTGGATGAAGAAGAAAAGAAAGAATTTCTTGCGGATCTTGGCCTTTCCTCTTCCGGCCTGGATAAACTGATCGCGGCCAGCTACCGCCTGCTCGGGCTGATGAGCTTTCTGACCGCCGGAGAGAAAGAAACACGGGCCTGGACCATCAAAAGCGGCACGAAGGCGCCCGGCGCTGCCGGAAAGATCCATTCGGATTTCGAGCGCGGCTTTATCCGCGCCGAGGTCGTGAATTATCAGGATCTGCTGAATGCGGGCTCCTATGCCGCGGCAAAAGACAAAGGGCTGGTCCGTATCGAAGGGAAGGAATATGTTATGCAGGACGGCGATGTCGTCCTCTTCCGCTTTAATGTATAGCGCGGAAATGCCCCCTCAGAACCTGAGCTTTCAAAAAATACTTGCATCCTGCGGAAAAGTATGTATAAATAGAATTGCGGGCAGATCAACAAAGGCCCGTACAGGAGGAGAACCATGGACGAAAACAAAGTGTACGACGAAGCATTAGATGAAGACGATCTTGTACTGACTCTGGAGATGGAAGATGGCACGACCGAAGACTGCATCGTTCTGGCAATCTTCCCGATGGATGACAAGCAGTACATCGCCCTGACGCCGGTCGAACAGGCCGATTCCGAGGAAGGCGATATCTACCTTTACGGGTATACCGAAGATGAAGAAGGCAACCCTATCTTAAGCGACATCGAAGACGACGATGAATTCGAAGCCGTCTGCGACCGCTTTGATGAAGTCTGTGACGAAGAAGACTTCGAAGAGCTGTAAGTCCTTTCTGACCATCAAGGCTTCATGCGGCAAACAGTCCGGGACCGCTCTGCGGCTCCGGGCTGTTTGTTTTCTTTTATCTCAGTTCTCTCAGAAACCTGGAGGGTTCAGCTTTCCCCGACCGGGTCTTCCTTACCCAGCCAAGCCAGAGGTAGTTTCTTGCGCGTGTCATTGCCACATACAGCAGGCGCCGTTCCTCTTCGATTGCCTCTTTTTTCGCAGCACTTTTATGCGGGATCACGCCCTCATTCACTTCCGGGAGGAAGACCGCGTCAAACTCCAGGCCCTTTGCGCCGTGCATCGTGCTCAGAAGGACCGCATCCGGCGCCTCCTCTTCTGCGCTTACTGACCTGTTGCCGTTTCCTCCCCTGCATTCTTCTGCTTTTTCCCGCTTCTGCGCCTTCGTGATCGCCTTTTTCCAGCTTGTCCAGTCGGAAAACGCAGCGCTTTCTTCCTGCAATGCGTCCAGCGTCTCCAGGATCTGCTCCGCCTCTTCTCTGCTGCCCGCATTTTCCTCTGCCCACGCATCATAGCCGATCTTTTTCCTTACATAATCAACGGCGGCGTAGGGCTTCATCCCGGCGAGCCGCTCCAGCTGATACAGCAGCTGATCGGCCGCTTCCTGCTGGCGGGGCTTATCCGCAAGGGAAGCCAGGAGCTTTGCAGGATTGACCGGGTCCTCCATAAATGCCGCACGGGGCAGATAACGCAGCGGCCGGTTGGCGGCGCGCAAAAACAGGGCGCGGCTGAAGCTTCCGGAAGAGAGCTCCAGATACGCAAACAGATCCTTTGCCTCCGGACGGCTGCATGGATCCGGCAGAGGAGCTGCTGAGACAAACGGGATCCCCGCGCGGGCAAGTGCGGAAGGAAGGCCGGAAAAAGCGAAATTTGTCCGGCACAGCACGGCCATTTTTCCGTAATGAACGCCTCTCCTGCGCTGTTCCTGCAGGGCTTTGATCAGTTCCTCCCGTTCGCTCTTCCTGTCCGGAAAATCCCGGATCAGCGGCGGCTTGCCCCTGCCTGAGAGGCTGAAGAGCTCCTTCCGAAAACGAATCTTGTTGTGGTCGATAAGCCGCCTGCAGGGCGCAAGGATCGCTTCACTGCAGCGGTAGCAGCCGAACAGCTCATAACGCGCAGCATCGGGATAGTCTTTCACAAATTGCCCCATGATCTCCGGCGCGGCTCCGCGGAAGCGGTAGATCGACTGATCGTCATCTCCCACGACAAAAAGATTGCGCTTTGGCCCTGCCATGAGGCGCAGCGTGTCATACTGCAGGCGGTTGATATCCTGGAACTCATCCACCAGAATATACGGGTACCTTTTCTGCCAGAGCTTCAGCACGTCCGGCTTCGTTTCCAAAAGCCGCTTTGTCCGGATCAGCATATCGTCAAAATCGACTTTGCCGCTGCTTGAAAGGCGGTCTTCATAGCTCGCAAAAATACGCCTGAACAGGGCCGTATCGCAGCATTTTGCCTGATACGAATCCAGTGCGCCGCCTCCTGCTTTAAACGCGGATAGTTCCGAGACCAGGTCTCCCACAAACTCTGCTTCACGTCCTTCTTCGGCTTGTTCCGCCTGCAGCAGCTCCCTGACCCAGATCTCCTTCTGGGTCTCTCCCAGGACACTGCCGCTCTGCAGGCCTTCTTCCCGCCGCAGGATGCGGTAAAAGGCAGCATGAAAGGTCGCAAAAAAGACCGGCGCGTCCGCTTCGCCTGCAAGAGCCAGAAAACGGTTCTTCATCTCTTCCGCGGCTGCCCTGGTAAAGGTGATGACCATGATCTTTTCAGGCGGGATCTGCCGGGACCGGATCAGGTAAGCGATACGGCGCGTTAAGACCGCTGTTTTACCGGAACCAGGGCCCGCCACTACGATGGCCGGCCCTTCCCCGTGCAGGATCGCCTCCTGCTGTTTTGGATCTATTTGCATTTATTGCTGTGTTAACTTATCGATTCCCTTACGGATGCGGGCAAGCGATTCGTCCTTGCCGAGGATCTCCATGATCTCATAGGCGCCGCCCGGCGTCATGGCCAGTCCCGATACCGCGATACGCAGCGGCCAGAGGATCTTCCCGGCCTTTTCTCCTGACTTTTCGATCTCGCCGCTGATCATTGCCTTCAGGCCCTCTAACGACCAGTCCTCCTGCGCCTCCAGAAGCGGCAGGAACTTCTCCAGCACCGCCAGTGAAATGGCGCTGTCGGTCTTCATCTTCTTATGCGTATAAATGGCGGGATCATAGTCCGGCAGTTCTTCGAAGAAGCGGATCGGCTCCGGAATATCCGGGAAGACTTCGATACGGCTCTTCATCAGGTCAGCGATCTTCTTCAGGTCCAGCGGCTTGCTGATCGCCTTTTTGACTTCGGGGATGGCCCGTTCATAGTATTTCTCCGGATCCATCGCCTTAATATATTCGCTGTTCATCCAGCGGAGCTTGGCCATGTCAAAGACCGCCGGGGATTTGTTGATCTTGTGGTAATCGAACTTTTTCACGAGCTCTTCCAGGGTGAAGATCTCCTGGTTATCCTCGGGGCTCCAGCCAAGCAGCGCGACGTAATTGACCACAGCTTCATCGACAAAGCCCTGTTCGATCAGGTCTTCGTAGGACGAATGGCCGCTGCGCTTGGACAACTTATGATGCTCCTCATCCGTGATCAGGGGGCAGTGGACATACTCCGGTTCCTCCCAGCCAAAGGCCTGGTACAGACGCGTGTACTTCGGAGCCGAAGAAAGATATTCGTTGCCGCGCACCACATGGGTGATGCCCATCAGATGGTCATCCACCACATTGGCGAAATTGTAAGTCGGGAACCCGTCGGATTTGATAAGGATCATATCGTCCAGCTCCGCGTTGTTGACCGTAATATCGCCGTAGAGCGCGTCGGTAAAGGTGGTCGTGCCTTCATTGGGGGTATTCTGACGGATCACGAAGGGCTTTCCTGCCGCGAGGTTCTCTTCGATCTCGCGTTTCGGCAGATGCAGGCAGTGCTTATCGTAGGCCACGATCTCCTTGCCGTCGACCACCCGCTTTAACGATTCCAGCCGTTCCTTGCTGCAGAAGCAGTAATAGGCCTCGCCCTTTTCCACCAGCTTTTTGGCATATTCCATGTAGATGCCGGCTTTCACACGCTCACTCTGCACGTAGGGGCCCACTCCGCCGTCCTTATCCGGGCCTTCGTCATGGATCAGGCCGGTCTTTTCCAGCGTGCGGTTGATGATATCCACGGCGCCTTCTACCTGGCGTTCCTGGTCGGTATCTTCAATACGCAGCAGAAAATCACCGCCGGCGTGTTTGGCGATCAGATAAGCATACAAAGCAGTCCTTAAGTTTCCTACATGCATCCGTCCCGTGGGGCTGGGGGCGTATCTTGTGCGAATGCGTTTCATACAGCATCTCCAAAGAAAAATTTATTTTATTATTTTAGTCTCTTTAGCGGCAGACTTCAAGTATTTTTTGCGGCTTGCCGTCTATTCCTCGTCGTAGTATTCGAAGGCATGGCCATAGAGGCGGACAGTGTCGCCTTCCTGCAGACCTTTTGCCTTCAGGGCGTCCATGATGCCGCGGTCTTTCATAAATTTCTGGAAATAGATAAACCCTCGTTCGGACTGAAGGTTGGTATAGCCCAGCATTTTTTCAATGAGCGGGCCTTCGACCTTGTATTCCTTCGTCTTTTCGTCGTAGTCCACGGAATAAGGAAGGTCCTCCGGAACCGCGTCCAGCCAGTCAAAGGTCTTTTCAAAGACCTTCGGGGTCTGCGGCAGCTCCTTCAGCCTTGCCCAGACGGCATAGATCAGTTCATTCACCCCTTCGTGGGTCGCCGCCGAGATCGGAAAGACCTGGATATCGCGCGCCCTGGCCCAGGCCTTCACCCGCTCCAGATTATCACTTTCAGGATCCATGATATCGATCTTATTTGCCGCGATAATCTGGGGAAGGGCCGCGAGGTCCTCATTGTATTTTTTCAGCTCGGCGTTGATGGCTTCGATATCTTCCACCGGATCACGGCCTTCGTAGCCGGAGATGTCCACCAGATGGACCAGCAGCCTTGTCCGCTCCACATGCTTCAGGAAGTCATGCCCGAGCCCGATGCCTTCCGCCGCGCCTTCAATGAGGCCGGGGATATCCGCCATTACGAATCCGCCGCCCTCCGGCAGATCGACCACGCCGAGATTCGGCGTCAGGGTGGTAAAATGATAATCCGCGATCTTCGGACGCGCATTGGTCACCGCGGAAAGCAGGGTGGATTTGCCCACGGACGGGTACCCCAGCAGGCCAACGTCCGCGATACATTTCAGTTCCAGCGTCACGAAGCGCTCCACGCTCGGTCCGCCGGGTTTGGCATACAGCGGCGCCTGCATGGTAGGCGTGGCAAAATTCATATTGCCGGCGCCGCCGCGGCCGCCCTTTAAAACGACCTCCCGCATATTGCCGCCGCTCATATCGGTGATGACCTTGCCGGTCTCAAAATCCTTGACGATGGTGCCTTCCGGCACACGGATGATCAGGTCTTTGCCGTCCTTGCCGGAGCGGCGTCTGGCACCGCCCTCCTGCCCGTCCTCCGCGCAGAATTTGCGCACATGACGGAAATCGGACAGCGTATTCAGCCCCGTGTCCACCTCAAAAATGATATCGCCGCCGCGGCCGCCGTTGCCGCCGTCAGGACCGCCGGCCGGAACATATTTCTCCCGGCGGAAGCTCACGTGGCCGTCGCCTCCCTTGCCGGATTTGATAAAGATCTTTGCCTGATCCGCAAACATACATACTCCTTCTGTCCGAGTGCCCTCTGCTGCCGCCTCAAGGCGCGGCAAAGGGCTGTTTTCGATAAAAGAAAACCGGCGCTTGACGCGCCGGCCTTCCAGAGATCAGATCATTCCGCGGACTCCGCAGCCGCCTCTTCAACTCTCGGATAAACCGAGACCTGCTTGCGGTCCTTGCCGAGTCTTTCGAAACGCACCACACCGTCCGTCAGAGCGAACAGGGTGTCGTCTCCGCCGCGGCCCACATTGTTGCCGGGGTGGATCTTGGTGCCGCGCTGACGGTAAAGGATATTGCCGGCCAGCACGAACTGTCCGTCCGCACGCTTCGCGCCCAGACGCTTCGCTTCTGAATCTCTTCCGTTCTTGGTAGAGCCTACGCCTTTTTTATGAGCCATGATGTTTCCTCCTGTCCTTTCTCGCGGTCAGCGGACGATTGCGTCCACTTTGAATTCGGTAAAGAGCTGACGATGTCCCTGTTTCTTGTGATAGCCGGATTTGGCTTTGTACTTGTAAACAATGACCTTTCTGCCCTTGCCCTGCTTCGTGCAGGTCGCCTTTACACTGGCTCCCTCCACAGTGGGGTTACCTACGACCATTTCGCCGTCGCTCAGCGCGAGGACCTGATCGAACACATAGGAATCGCCTTCCGCCACGTCGATCTTCTCGACGCGGACCAGGTCGCCTTCCTGTACCTTGTACTGCTTTCCACCATTGGCAATAATCGCGTACATAAGTTCCTCCTTGAATCTAATCTCGCCGGTTTCGGTGGCCAAACGGCACTTCATACCCCGCCGTGCGGTATGCGGCACTGCCGCAGTCTGTGATACAATACACTATCATAGGCCCATTGTCAAGCTTTTTTTGCTTCACAGAGCCAGAATTTATTCGATGATTTCTTTTTCGCGAAGAACACGCAGCATTTCCTCAAGGATCGCATCTTCGTGCGGATAATCGCATTTATTCAGCCAGATGACGTCTTTTTCCCGGCGGAACCAGGTAAGCTGGCGTTTGGCATAATGCCGGGTGTTCAGCTTGATCCGCGCCCGCGCTTCCTCCATACTGCAGAGCCCATCCAGTGCGTCAAGGACCTCCTTATAGCCGATCGCCTGCCTGGCGGTCGTGCCAAACGGGATACCGCTTTCTTTCAGCGCTTTGACCTCCTGAACGAGCCCTTCGGCAAACATTTCATCTACCCGCAGATCGATGCGCTGATACAGTTCCTCCCGGGGCAGCGTCAGCACAAAGTACGCGAAAGTATAAGGGGACAAAGCTACCGCCTGTTCCTCATTTGCCTCGGTAATGGAGCGGCCTGTCTGCCGATGGTATTCCAGCGCGCGGATGACCCGCTTGATATTGTTCGGATGAAGCCCTTTTGCCGCAACGGGATCCTCTGCCTGCAGCAGGCTCCACACGGCTTCTCTGCCTTCTTTTTCGGCAAGCGACGTCAGTTCCTCCCGCAGTGCATGATCCGGATCGCCTTCCGAAAAATCGATTCCTTTCAGGAAGGCCTGCAGATAAAAACCGGTCCCGCCCGCCAGGATCGGAATGCCGCCGCGTGCGAAGATCTCTTCTGCGGCGTCCTGAGCCAGGCGGACAAATTCCGTCACATCAAAGGGTTCCGAGATCTCCTTGACATCCAGCAGGTGATGCGGGATCCCCCGGCGCTCATCTTCCGGCAGCTTTGCGCTGCCGATATCCATTCCCCGGTAGACCTGCATGGAATCCGCACTGATGATCTCTCCCCCTATGCGCTGCGCAAGGGAAAGAGACAGCGCGGATTTTCCGGCCGCGGTAGGGCCGGTCAGGATGACCAGGGGTTTTTTCATCAAACGATCCTCTTGAATTTCTTTTCCAGTTCGGTCTCGCTGAAGCGGATCATGGTCGGCCGGCCGTGCGGACAGGCGTAGGGATTGTCCAGCGTGAGCAGTTCCTTAAACAGCGCTTCCGCCTCCGCAAAGGACAGCTTGTCGCCGCCTTTGACCGCCGCCTTGCAGCTCATCATGGCCACTCGGGCTTCCAGCGTCTGGTTCGGCATGCGCGTCCTGTCCTCTGCCAGTTCATCCAGCATCTCCAGAAAGACCTCCTGAGAGTCCAGACTGAACATGTTGTCGGGGATCCCGGAGATCGCGATCTCCCGTCCGCCTAAAGAACTGATCTCAAAGCCGAGCTTTTCGAAGCTTTCTTCGTAGGTTTCCAGCGTATGCTGCTGCGCGGCATTTAACGTCAGCAGCAGCGGCGGGTCAAGCTGCTGCACGGTCACGCTTTTGTCCGCAAGCGACTTCATGGTCCGCTCAAACAGGATCTTTTCGTGCACGGCGTGCTGGTCCGCGATAAGCAGCCATCCGTTCACTTCCATCAGCCAGTAGGTATCAAAGACCTGGCCGATCAGGCGGAAGTTTTCGATCTTCTGCGCAGGGCTTACGATGCGCGGATAGCTGACTTCCTCGCGAAGCATATGTTCCAGAAGTCTCCGGTCTTCCTCGGCCCGGTACTCTCCTCTGTCTTCACGGATGAGCTCCGGTCTTCCGGAGGACGCAGGAGCCACGCTTTCGGATACAGCCGGCACAGGCTCCGCATCGGTGGCCTCTCCGGACGGCTTATTCCACGGTCCGTCAAAAAGGCTGGCCTGCTCCGCCTGTCTGATCACGCTTTCCCTTGCGCGGGCGATCCCGCTCTTTCCGCTATCTCCCGCTGCCTGCGCAGCCTCGCCCGCAGGCGCAGCCGTCGGTGTTTCAGCCGGTGCCGCCTGCGCTGCCTTATCTTCGGCAGGCTTCTTCTCCTGCGCAGCCTTCTCTTCTTCCGCTTTCACTTCCGGGATCAGATCTCGGGCAAACAGGGTCTCGCGGATCGCGTGATAGACCACATCGAAGATGAGTTTTTCTTCCCGGAAACGGACCTCCATCTTGGTCGGATGCACGTTGACGTCAAGCATGGACGCATCCATGGTCAGCTGCAGCACCGCGACCGGAAACTTATGCTGCATGGTCAGTCCGTGATAGGCCTGCTCGATCGCCCGCATGAGCAGCGGGCTTTTGATAAAGCGGCCGTTCACGAAGGTCAGCTCCATGCTCCTGTTGCCGCGGCAGAGCGTGGGCAGTCCGATATATCCGAAGACGCGGATACCCTTTTCCTCATAATTGAGCGGACGCATGAGCCCGGCGGTTTCCCGGCCGTAGAGCGTATACAGCACATCCCTCATCTGATAGGCTGCGCCGGTCTGCAGCTTCAGCCTCCCGTCGGCCGTGAGCGACATGGCAACGCCCGCGCGGGATAGGCAAAGCTGCTCCATGAGCGTCGCCACGTAGGAGGTTTCTGTCTGCGCGGATTTCAGAAATTTACGCCGCACCGGCGTATTATAGAACAGGTCCTTCACGATAAACGTGGTCCCATCGGCTGCCGGCGCAGGTTCCTGAAGCAGCACGCTGCCGCCCTCGATGACATAGCGAAAGCCGCTCTCTTCCTCCCGTGTTTTCGTCAGAAGTTCGACCCTGGCCACGGAAGCGATGCTGGAGAGCGCTTCACCGCG
>Ga0129307_1002087_pt1 | contig 17650 bp, 16 predicted proteins | sample P1105metagenome_FD_94437 | JGI IMG/M metagenome (GOLD analysis project Ga0129307, IMG submission 94437) | Capybara group fecal microbial communities from Wisconsin, USA - P1105 metagenome | ecosystem: Host-associated > Mammals > Digestive system > Large intestine > Fecal | place: USA: Wisconsin... | reverse complement strand
GTTTTTCCATTAAATGTCAAACTTAAGGTTTTGCCTGACAATACATTTCCATAAGAATCCTTTAAGGTAATGTAATAAGCTTTTCCATTTACGACAGAACTGCCTGAATTAACTAATGTTGTTGGAGTCTTTACGATTTTTATGCTTTGGGAATTAGAATAGTTCCCATAATTGGAATCACCATCATATGAGTAATAAATCACATAAGTACCTGGACTTGCATTTAACAATATGCTAGCGACTCCCTTTGAATTTGTAGTTTTTGTATACTTGTTTCCATTTAATTTAAATGTTATTGTTTTTCCAGCCAATGGATTGCCGGAATTTCCATCTTTTAAAGTGACATTGTAATAATCTCCTCTTGCAACGGAAGTGCTTGAAGATTCTATAAATGAAGAATTTTTTTCACTTGCTGAAGAAGCTAAAGCACTAACTGAATCCTTTTCACCATCTTCAGAAGAGCATAAGACATCACTTGAGACATTTGCTTCTGCATTTCCTTCTGTAGATGAACACAATTCATTTGTTGAAGAGATTTCATCTTTTGAACTGATCTCGCAAGAATTACTATCTGAACCGGTTGAACCGATTGAATCAATTGAATTCCCATCATAATCAGAAACATCAACACCTGTTGAACTGCTGAGACTATCAGAACTAGATGAAATACTAGAACCAACAGAGCCAGTACCATTTTCAACAAAATCATCGGAAGTGGAAATCCCACTGCCAGAATCTACATCATTTAGAATATTTGAATCTTGATTATCACTAATATCACTGACGTCAGTTGCAGAAACACTTGCTATAGAAATTATGAACAAGCTTATAAGCACTGCAAATAACGTCTTGCTTTTTACCGAAATTGTTTCACCTCAATACATTAAAAAAGTAAGAATCAACATATGAAAAAATATGTCAATAATGGTTTTTAAAAAATAATTAAATTCTTAATTATTATCTTACAAACAAATTTCTTTTTAATATAATTTAATCATTAAAAATTAAAATTTGGGCTTTATTTGACTAAAGCATCAGTATTTCTTTTTTAATGTTGATTAAAATTAACTGGTTAATCTTATATAAATCTTTTCATTTTAAATCCAAATTTTAAAGGACATATATTCATTTAAATCAAATAAAAAAGTAGGATATTTGTTAAAAATAAAATCATCCATTGAAAAATATTTCATTAATGTAAATAATACAAAAATTCAAGTTAAACAAAAAATAAATGATTTTTAACAATTAAAGATAAAAAAGATAGAATATTGGTTTATTAGATAAAATAAGGCCAAAATATAATTATTTTAATCAAAAATAAATAAATTACAAGTTTTAAATAAAAATATGCATAAATCATACCCATTTAATGAAAAAAAGCAAGATTTATAGTTTTTTATATATTCATTAAAAAACTCATAATTCAGCAGGGCAAGTTTCAAAAACTAATGGGAAACTAGAATTATTTAAAATTAATATTAGCACTCTAGAAATAAAATAAAGAAGAATTAATGAGTTTTATTAGAAAATAAGCATATTGAGGAAGCAAAAAATACTATGTAAATTTTGTAAAAATCAAGAAATATGCAAGAATGAATTAAATAAAAAAATAATGAACAGATAAGAAAAAAGAAAAAAGAAAAAATCCATATGAAAATCTCATAAATGATGCAAAAATTAAAGCAAACTGTCAAAGTTTTCTTGAACGTTCTTATAGAACTTAGCCAATTCCAATCCATTTACAAAGATATGGCTAACTGTTATTGATACAGTCATCTCATAATTCTCATTGACCTTTCCCCAAGTGATTAAAGGTTGAATTGCATTTCCTGCAGCTGTTGCATTTGTTATTGAATCGAAATCAACCCAAGGGATGCATGAAAAATTAGCAATGTTTATCTTATCCCTTTCCAAAGTGTCCACCTCAAAGGCCTTATCAACACCTTCCAAAACATTAAGCTGATAATCCACAACATAATCATGCCATTTTAGAATGTTATAGAATCTTTGAGGACCTTCTATCCTTATTTCCTTAAAGACTGTCTCCTCTTTATCCATTATTGGGCAAACTGCATCCAATGATTCAAATTCAATGACCTTGCCATCAATGATTCTTCTTCTCATTTGAGGAATATCATTCAATGCATTCATCAATGCTCCAAGTGACATGACAAAAAAGGACAAGTCTTGCTCCTTTGATTTAATCCACAAGTTTTCAACATTTACCCTTGCAGACATGGTGTATCTTGAGGACAGGAAGTTTATGAATGGGTTGTTTTCCAAGTCAAATTCTATTTCCTTCATTTAAAACGCCTATTCAATGCAATCAATGAACAACTAAGACAGAACATTTTGCAGACTTGACGACCTTTTCCGCTACACTGCCCATCAAGAACTTGTCAATTCCGCTCTTTCCTGAACTTCCCATAACAACAAGGTCAATGCCTTCCTCATCAATGGTTTCGAGAATTACCCTTGCAGGAGAACCTTCCTTAACCAATGTTCTAATCTTCACATCCACTCCACATTCATCCCTAAGCCTTTCCACCTTCTTAAGGTTCTTTTCATTCTCTTCCTTAAGCAATCTGTTCACTTCAGAGATAGTATCGGTATCTGGAAGACCTATTGAAAAAGAGTTTTCAATTACGCTTAAAGCAATTATTTCAGCATTGTTTGTAGCTGCAATTGATAATGCATGCTTTTCAGATATGTCTGAGTATTTTGAGCCATCTGTTGGCAATAAGATCTTTTTATATAATTGTTCACTCATTTTATCACAAGCTTAGCTTTTATAAAAATTAAATTAAAATTTTTAGCTTTAGATTAATCATCTAAATCTATCTAATTTTACTAGAATATCTTTACAATATCATTTACTTCAGTTCTATTAATCAAACTAAGATATGGATTATTTGACTTTTGATTTATGATCATGAATTCAGCATTTTGACCTTCACCAATATATGATTTATTGATTTTTGAAGATAATGAACTGTCTACACATACATTTGTTGTTGCCATTTTCAATACTTCAACAGGTGCTATGTAATTCTTAGAGAAACCCTTCATTATCTTTAATGTAAATTCCATTTCTCTAAATAGATTAGGCCTATTTATCATTATATTGTCACTTCCAATCAATGGCTTAACTCCAGTTTTCAACACTTCAAAAAGTGGAATTATTCCAACACTTAATGCACCATTTGATCTTGGACAAATGGTGAGAGAGCTATTTGATTTGGAAAGAAGATTGATGTCATCATTTTTTGGATTGGTCATATGAACAACCTGATTGAAACCTGCTTCAAATGCCCTTTGGGGTTCGGTTTTGCCTGTCTTTTCAATTGATGTGAATTGATTGCTTTCACTTTCAGCTACATGAATGGAAGATATCTTTCCTGCTTCTTCACATTTTTCACAGATTATTTCAGCAACTGTTGTATCAATTTCACCAAAACCGCTTAATCCAATACCATCAGCATGCTTCAGAAGCTTTCTGATAGCCACCTTGACCTGATGATAATTAGGGTCTTCGCCATAGAAAGAACTGTCTCTTCCAAGAATGATTGGAGTTATTGGAATGTCCTTAGATGCTTCCTTGATAAGCTTGACTCCTTCAAGGCCACCTTCACGATAATCAATGAAATGGCTGATTCCAAGATTGTACATATCCCACATTGATTCTCTCATGGCTTCAGTGAGTTCATCATCACTTGCAGATTCCAATGCAAGATGCTTTATTCCATGAGGCGGCTTTACAACCTCATCAAGGCTTAAGCCATCTCCTTCATCCTTTATGATGGAATCTCCAATATGTGTATGGGCATTGATGAATCTTGGGCATACAATCTTACCTGATGCATCTATGACTTCTCCATCTTCCGCATCCTTGGAGATTTCAATGATGTTGTTTTCATCATCTATGACGATGTTCTCCTTTACAGGACTTAAATCAATGCCTTTTAGGATTAATCCATTTGCTATAGTTTTCATTATTAATAATTATAAAATAAGTTTTATTTATTTTTATTTAAAAAAATTTAGAAAGAATATTAAATAATTAAAACATATGATTAATTAACTTTAAGAAAATCGGGATGTGAAATCATGGAAACAATTAGCGAATTTAAAGGATTGAATGGGAACATTGTAGCATTTAAGGAAGCAGTCGGAGATGTGGAAAAGGTCACTTTCCTAGGAACTCCTGGAGTTTGCACTCCTTTTGCAGCTTTATTTTCATATGCCATAAGAAATAAGGAATCACATTTTATAAGTGGAACTGACATTGAAAAGTGTCATCAGTTTGAATTCAAACCATATGGAATGCAGCTTAATGAAGAAGTATCCGATCCTCATGACTCTGATGCAGTTGTCTTATTGGGAGGACTTACTATGCCTAAAGCCAATACTGATGTTGATAAATTGAATGAAACCATTGCAGAAATCCTAAAGGATGATGGAAAAATCATTGGTGTTGGATACATGGACATGTTTACCAAAGCAGGATGGCTGGATAAGGTTGACTTTGACTGCATTGTAGATGGAACATTGACTGGAGTAACCAAAAAATAAGAAAGAATTAAAATACGTTAAAAAAGTAAAAAATAAAAATAGTTAAAAAAATTTAATGTAAAATAATTTAACAGTTGAGAGCATGCACTCTCAACTATAAATAATATTTTGGTCAAGGTTTTTTAGTCGAAGACTAAAAAAGCTTGTTGGATAATTCCAATTTTTTATTTATATCTCTTGCTTGAAGAGAGTAATAGACATAAAATCCTGCCCAGAATATAGCAGCAAAGATACAAGCTATTACCATCCAAGTAATTATTGGACCGATTCCTAAGCTGATCGGCATCCATTGCAAGTAAACTGCTACAGCAAACAATACACCCATACCAATTACCATTTGGAAAATGACTTGAAGTGGAAATGGAACTTCTTCCCTTTCATAAATGAGTCCACTTAAACTAAATGCCCATCCAACTACAATGGATCCAAGGAAGGCATTTATTATTTCAACACCACTGAATGATACATTTTCGGGACCTGCAATGCTTGATCCCAATACCATTACAAGCATTACAACAAAGCACCCTACAAATGCTCCCAATGCTAATCTTCCAATAAAATCAGATTTCATATAACCACCTTTACAATAATCATAATAATATTAATCATAAGTCTAAAGCATCCTTAAAATCGGACAAGTATTTTCTTGAAATATTATCCTTCAATCCGTTCTTAAGCTCAATAAACATCATTCCCCTTAAGGAAGGAGCCACTCTTTTTATCTTTCTCAAATTGACAATAGTTGTCTTTGAAACCCTTACGAAATTAGAGTCAAGATTCTCTTCAATCTGATAGAGAGGCTTTTTAACCAAGTAATCATTATCCTCTGTATAGACTTTGGTCTGCTTTTCCTCAACTCTAATCATGAAGATGTCTTCAAAGTCCAAAAGAACAATATCCTGTCCCTTCTTTACAGCCAATATTGAATTGTCACTCATTCCTTCTTCATCTTCAGTTTCATTTTCCAAAAGAACCATTGCCTTTTGAATATTGTCAGTCAATGCATCTGTATAAATCTCTGCATAAGGCTCTTCCAGGTCTTTTGAAACAAACAAATTCACTTTCATAAAATTACCAAACAATTTTTTTCTAAATAAATAATAATCAATTTAAAATATTGTTTTTTAATAAAATAAACATTTTTAAAATCAATGATTATTTTCTCATCTTTTCCATTTCCTTTTCAATCATTTGATCTCTGTATTTTTCATCAAATTTCTCAAAGAAAACAAAGGTTTTAAGAAAATGGGACACTAAACCGATTCCCCAGAAAAGGGTTACCCAATAAAACCACCATTCACCACGTGAAAACAAGACATTAATAATGATAAGAATTATGTTTACTGCAATGAAACTGTATAAATGATGATAAAAGCTCATCTTTTCATCCACTCTTTTTTCTGCTCTACTATATAATTCACTTTCAGACATATAATCACACTTAATTACAATTTAATTTTTTTGTTTTTCTAAAATGATTAATGAAATTCCATTTGTTTTTAGATAATATTAGTTAGATTATTCCTATATAAATGAATACTTATCCAAATTAACAAGATGCAGAAATATTGTGCTGAAATGCAAAAACAAGATACTGAAAATATTTTAAAAAAAATATTTTAAAAAATTGATTTAAAAATTGATTTAAAAATTGATTTAAAAAATTTAATATATTATTAAAACATACTAATATTACTATAAAATTTAATTATTTTTTCTTATTTTTTTTAAAAAATTTTATAAACCACTAATTTGGCAATTGCATCTAATCGACTTGAATGGAGGTGTTAGGATAGAGACTAATAATATAAGATATTTTTACAGAAATATTGTAAAGTCAGGTAAGAAATATCGTATCAAATATAACAATAAGGATTATGGCGAATTCAGTAAACTATCCGACGCTCTCTATGAGAGAGATTGCCTGTTTTATTGCAAGTTTGACTATGATCTTCTTGTGGAATGCGACTTGCCAAACAAGTATGAAAATATGGATCTTCCACCATTTCCAGAAAATCGTCCAAGGGGACGTATTGAAGGAAACCTGAAATTCAAAAAAGATTTGGAAGGGGAAATCGTATTCAACCATAAGGAACGTAAGTTCTGTGTAATAAGAGGGGAAGAGAATTTCGGCCAATATGACAGTATGGTTGAAGCTTATTTTGTTAAAAAGACACTGATGGAACATGATTGGGATAGAGCTTGCCTTATTCAAAATAGAAAAATCAGAGAAGATATTTTCCTTAATCAGAAAGTCAAGTCAACCAAACCAGAGCTTCCTAAATATTGCCCTCAATGCGGTAATAGGGTTAAGGAAGAAGATACAATATGCAAAATCTGTGGTATAAAACTGCATGGAAAATAAATAGTTTCAAAAAATTAATTAAAGAAAGAAAAAAAGAAGAATTAAAGATTATAATGAATCTTTAATTGCATTATAACCATTTTCAATAGCTTTTAAATTCATTTCATGGAACTTAGGAGCTAAATTGTTTTTCATTGCAGTTTCAACGGTTTCCTTTGAAAGTGGGAAATCATCATTTGCAACACATGCACCTAAAAGCACCATATTCAAAGATAATATGCTTCCCGCATCCTTAGCAAGAACACTTGCATCCAAAGGATAAACAGAGTCAAAATTTTCCTTCAAATTATTAATTATGTCATCAATTTCAGGATAGCTTTCTCCAGTTTGGGTTAAGGTTGAAGGGACAATAGGGAATGTATTAAAGATTAAGGTTGTGTCCTTGTTTGCCTTATTCAATCCTCTTAAGACTTCAATAGGTTCAAAAGCAAGAATCAGGTCTGCCTTGGATTCCTCTACGATTGAGGATTTGAAATTACCTATCTTAAGTTCAGTTGACACAGATCCTCCCCTTTGGCTCATGCCATGAATCTCACTCATTACAACATCATAACCTTCAAGCATTGCAGCTTCACCAATGATTACAGATGTTTTGATAATTCCTTGACCACCTACACCTGAAATGTAAATACTGTAATTCTTATTATCATTACTCACCATCTTAATCACCTTTCTTTGCTCCAATAGCTTTGTTCGGACAGACTTGTATACAAACGGTACATGATTTACATAATGCTTCATCAACAACTACCTCATCATTTAGATAAGAGATTGCAGGACATGCTAGAGTCTTTACACAAGTCAAGCATTTTACACAATTGTCCTTAATGACCATAGGGGCCTTTTTCTTTTGGCCTTTAATTAATGTGCATGGGTATCTTGCAATTACAACAGCAACACCATCGTATTCAAGTGCTTCCTTGTAAATGTCAACAGTCTTTTTGATGTTGTGAGGATTTACAATCTTCATAAACTTGACACCGATTGCCTCTACAATGTCTTCAATGGAAACAGCCGGAGCCTCATCTCCCATACCATCAACAGGAATACCGGGGTTTGGCTGACCACCAGTCATTGCAGTGATTCTGTTATCCAAAATTGTAAGCACGAACTTGTTCTTGTTGTGAACTGCATTTACAAGTGGAGATAATCCGCTGTGGAAAAATGTTGAATCTCCAATGAAACTCATAACATGCTGATTGGTTGCAATTGAGAAACCGCATCCGTCACCAACAGATGACCCCATTGCAAGCAAGTAGTCTGCAGTTTCATAAGGAGGGGATATTCCTAAAGTGTAACATCCAATGTCAGAAGCGAATATCATATCTTCCTTAGCGTATCCCATTTCCTGATAAGCCTTTACAGCAGCATAATAAGCGGATCTGTGGGAACATCCTGCACATAATGTTGGAGCTCTTGTTGGAATGTTTTCAATCAAGTCATTCAAACCATCAGTAAATTCCATCTTTTCAACGATTTCAATTAAATCTCCATCAAGGTCTTTGCCATTTTCTGATTTATACTCCTCCAAGAACTCTTTATCATCTACCAAATCAGAAATAACCTTATTGATGGATTCCTTTACAATGTCTGGATTGTATTCATGAACCATTGGGAAAGTTCCATCGAACTTGCCGTAAACAGGACAATCCAAATTGTTTTCACCAAGAACAGCAAGAACATCCCTTTCAAGTACAGGGTCAACTTCCTCTACAATGAATACCCCTTCCAAGTTCTTGCAGAAGTCATGAATCAAATCCTTTGGAGTTGGGTAGGATAGTGCAATCTTTAGGATATCCATACCTAAATTCTCTTGGGAAACAACATCATAAGCATAATTGAAGGCACCACCAGCGGAAATCACACCATATTTTCCTTGGAGAGTCCCATTTTCAAAGGAATAAACCTCATTTACTGGACATTCATTAGCTGTCTCTTCCATTCTTTCCATTTTCTCTGCAAGCCTTTCATGCATTGCAAGAGCATTTGCAGGAACAGGGACAAATTCCCTTGGATTTTTAACAAAGTATCCTCTTAACCAATGCCCATCTGATTCTGTTTCCTTGGTAGTGGATTTAGGTTTTTCTATTCCGCCACATTCCACAATTCCTCTCATATGAGATACACGAGTGCTTGTTCTGAGAATTACTGGAATTCCAAACTGTTCAGATAAGTCAAATCCATAAACCATCATGTCCTTTACTTCCTGAGGATTTGAAGGTTCTAAAATCGGAATGGAAGAAAGCCTTGAATAGTTTCTTGTATCCTGTTCATTCTGTGAAGAGAATAGTGAAGGATCATCTGCTACAAGAACAATCATTCCTCCCTTAACTCCAGAGTAAGCAGTTGTCATGAATGAGTCCACAGCTACATTCAAACCTACATGCTTCATGAAAGTAAATGACCTGAGGCCACTTGCAGCTGCAGTGGCTGCCACCTCCATAGCCACCTTTTCATTTGCAGAAAATTCAAAGTACATTTCCGCATTTTTAGCAACAACTGATAATATGTTACCTATTTCAGAAGAAGGAGTTCCAGGGTAAGTTGCTGCAACTGATACTCCAGCTTCAATAGCTCCTCTAACAGCAGCTTCATTACCTAAAAGGAAAAGCTTATCTCCTTTTTCACTAGTTACTAATTGATCATAAGCCATATAAATTCACCACACACGAGACCAATCAATTAATATCATTCTCTAAAATAACGATGAAAAATCATAAATCGATTAATCTCTAAAATTTTTATAATAATTGTAAGTATTAGATAATAATTAGAATTCTAAATTTCATAAAATATCATAAAATTTTATAAAATTTCATAAATTATCATAATAAAATATTAGTTTCTTTACATATTTAATACATGGCATTTTTAAGGAAATTTTAAAGTGATTCTAAGAATTGAAAGAAAGAATTGAATGAAAGAATTGTTAGAATTAAAAAATACTAAACTTTATAATTAAATAAATAAAAATATATAAAGTGATTTATTATTATATTATATAAAAATAAATAAATGCAATTTAAGGAAAAAATGTAAAATCAATCTTAAATCATATTGATAAAATAATTATTTGATAGTTTTAAAAGGGATTGCTATGATAACCGTTTATGTAAAAAGATTCAATAAGGAGACTGATGAGGAACCTCATGTTGAATCTTATGAAATTGAAGAATATCCTGGAATGAAAGTGCTTGATGCACTAGAAGAAATCAACAGAAAATATGATGCTGACATCAGCTTTAGAAGCTCATGCCTTGCAGGACAATGCGGTTCCTGTGGAGTGAAAATCAACGGAAACGGTGCACTTGCATGTAAGGCTGAAATTAAGGATAACAAATTAATCGAACCATTGGATTTTCCAGTCATTAAGGATTTGATTGTGGATAGAAGTTCTGCTGATGAAAAGATAAAGCAATTGCAGTTAAGCCTTGATTGCGACAGCAAAACTTCCCATGAAAAGCTTAAGCCGGAAGACATCAAGGACACCAAAAAGGTCAGAAGCTGCATTGAATGTTACACCTGTCTTTCCACTTGCCCAGTTGTAAAGCACTTTAAGGAAGACTTCCTCGGACCTTATTACTTAAGATACATCTCCAAGTTTGACTTCGATCCAAGAGATGAATATGATAGACTTATTGAGGCTCTTGACAGCGGAATGTATGCTTGTACAAGCTGCGGCAAATGCGGTTCAATCTGTCCTAAAAACATCAACAGTTTTGGAGATGCGATTGAGAAGCTAAGAGCAATGGCTTATGCAAGAGACCTTGGACCACTTGATGCTCACAAGGTCTTTAAGGACAATGTTGTTGCTAGCGGCCGTTCTGTAAGCAAACCTGAAGAGCCATTCATTGAAACCGTCCATAAGAAATGGGATGAAGAAGGCAAATACTACATCGATGAAGATGAAAACAAGGAAAAGGTTGCATTATTCACCGGATGTATGGTGGATTACAGAGCACAAGATGTTGGATATGCACTCCTTGATGTATTGAAGGCAAACAACATTGAAATCGACATTCCAGAAGGACAGGTATGTTGCGGCTCCCCTCTTTTAAGAACCGGCCAAGTTGACGCAGTTCAAGAGCTTGTAGACAAGAACAAGGAAGTCTTTAAGGATTATGATAAGGTAATCACCATCTGTGCAGGTTGTGGAGCAACCCTTAAAAATGACCACCCTAAATATGGATCAAACCTTAATGTGCAAGATATCAGCGAATTCCTGGTTGATAAATTAGACACAAGCAAGATGAAAGAAGTCAAGACTAAAGTGACCTGGCATGACCCTTGCCACTTGTCAAGAGGCCAAGGAATCAAAGACCAACCAAGAAAAATCATTGAAATGATTCCAGGAGTTGAATTTGAAGAGCTTGAGCTTCCTTGCCAATGCTGTGGTGCAGGAGGGGGAATAAAATCAGGCAAGCCAGAAATTGCATTGGAACTTGCAAAGGACAAGGCGGAAATGGTGAGAGTTACCGGTGCAGATTATGTGACTACAATCTGCCCATTCTGTCAAATAAACATTCAAGACGGATTGAATGCAATTGGTCTTGAAAACGTTAAAACTTTAAATCTTATTCAATTGCTTAAAATGGCTTATGATGAATAGGCAATGAAAAAATGAATATTAAGTGGCTAAAAAATAGCTAAAAAACAATAACAGAAGATTAGCATGAAAAACAAAAACAAATCAAGCGATAGAGGTAAGGTTAAGGAGATAGTTGAAGATGAAGAGACTATCAGACTTAAGGAAAACATCTATGTTGTTTTTGTAGAATGCGAATCTCCTGGAAATGTTGGATTTTTAGCAAGAACCATGGGTAACTTCGGACTCCATAAACTGGTTCTAATCAACCCATGCACCCTAAAGGATGAAGCATATTATCAGGCAATGCATGCAAGGGACACGGTTGAAAATGCATTGGTTTATGATACAGTTGAAGACTTTGTAAAGGACAATGACATTGATTTCATAGTCGGTTCAACTGGAGCTCCTGGTGGAAGCTATAACCTTTCAAGGATTCCAATAAAGCCTGAAGAGCTTGGAAAGTCAATGAACTATAATGACAAAATAGCTATCCTCTTTGGAAGGGAAGGAAACGGATTGACAAATGCAGAAATCGAAATGTGTGACATTACTGTAAGCATTCCAACTGATCCCGGCTATCCTATAATGAACATTTCACATGCAGCTGCAGTTATTCTCTATGAAGTCTTTAAAAACAGAACCAACTACCCTGTTGAAGGATTGGAAGAAAGCACTGCACTTGAAAAGGAATACTTGTTAAGCGATATGGAAAAGCTAATCAGCACCTTATCCATACCAGATCATAAAAAGAAAAACGGATTGAAAGTGTTCAAGAATATCATCAACCGTGCGTTCATCACTGGAAGAGAGGCACATACATTAAAGGGCATTTTAAGACGCTTGAATAAAAAGATAGAAGAAGAAAATAATAATGAATGATTAAAGAAAATATACTTAAAAAGTTATCAAAAAATATTTAAATATAAATTAAATATATCTATATTAGACTTATAAAAAAATTCAAGGGACTGAACCATGAACGATAAAGACAGACGAAAAGGATATTATGAAGATGTAACCACTACTTTAGTTAAATACACCTTCCACACAAGATTTTTCCTTTCTAGAATGACAAGACGGTCAAGGATATTTAAAAAAATCATTGATAAAATCCTTTTCGAAGATGATGAGGTTTATGTCCTTCCAAATAAGAATGCTGTCAATAAGACCATCACTACAAACATTGAAATCAATCAAAGCTTTGAGAAATCTGAGTCAGAATTTGTGCCAAGCCAAATCATCAAAGAAGTGATTAAAGAGGCGGAAGACATTGTAATCATGCACAAATGTCTCTGCAGGTCTTCTGCAAATTGTGAAGATTATCCACAAGACTTCGGTTGCATATTCATTGGCCCTGCAAGCAGGAAAATAGCTTCAAAATACGGTAGAAGCGCAACTGTTGAAGAGGCCTTAGCACATGTTGACGAGGCAGATGAATTAGGATTAAGCCATGTTATCGGTAGAAACAAAATCGATAGCGTTTGGATGAATGTAAGGCCAAAGGAAAAACTCTTGACAATTTGCCATTGCTGTCCTTGCTGTTGCCTATGGAAAGTTCTTCCAGACCTTGATGATGACATCAGCAATAAGGTGATGAGGCTTGAAGACGTTGAAGTGCATACAGTAAGGGATAACTGTAAGATGTGCAGAAAATGTTTAGGTGAAGACGTTTGCTTTGGAAATGCAATTTACATTGAAGACAGTGAAATAAAGATTAATCAAGATAAATGTGTTGGTTGCGGACACTGTGTTCAAACATGCAAATTTGATGCAATTGAATTGAATTACAGTCAAAAATCCATTGATTCCGTATTGAATAGAATTGGAGAATTAGTTGATTATAAAAAATAATTAACTAATAACCTTTATTTACTTTTTTTAATTTAACTTATTTTTTGCAATTAAAATCTAATTTTATAAAAACTTATAATAATAATTAAAAAGAAAAATTAAAATGTTAAATTATTAATTTAAATTATTTAATTATAATAATTATTTCAATAACTATTCTAATTAATTTAAAAAATTATTTTACTTATGGAGAAATATTAATGAATCATGAAAAAATGTTTAATATTGCACGTAAAAGAGGTTTCTTATGGCCATCTTTTGAGATTTACTCAGGAGTGTCAGGATTTACTGATTACGGACCTCTTGGAGCAAGCTTAAAGAATAACATCATGCAAAAGTGGAGAAAGCAATACATTGCAGGAGAAGGTTTCCACGAAATTGAAGGGCCAACTGTAATGCCTAAGGAAGTATTGAAAGCATCTGGACACGTTGACAACTTTACAGATCCTATGACCAAATGTCTCTCTTGCGGTGAAGTGTTCAGGGCAGACCACATCATTGAAGAGGCAATCGGCGAAGATGTGGAAAGCTTGGAAAACAGCGAAATGGATGAAATCGTAAAGGAAAACAACATCAAATGTCCGAGCTGTGGCGGAGACTTAGCAAACATATGGAACTACAACTTGATGTTCAAGACTGAAATCGGAGCAAAAGGTGACAAAGTAGGATACATGAGACCTGAAACCGCTCAAGGAATTTTCATTCTATTCAAAAGATTATCCAGATTCTTTAAAAACAAGCTCCCATTCGGTGCAGTGCAACTCGGAAAAGCATACAGAAATGAGATCTCTCCAAGACAAGGAGTCATTCGTCTAAGAGAATTCACCCAAGCTGAAGCTGAAATATTCCTAGACCCTGAAGACAAGACCCATCCAAAATTTAAGCAAATAGCTGATGAAATATTATACTTATCCTCTCAAGATGTTCAAATGAATGATAAGGAAACCTTGGAAATCACCGCTCAAGAAGCTTTAGACCAAGGTGTCGTATCGTCTGAAACATTGATTTATCAATTGTACCTTGCAAGAAAATTCCTTAAGGAGTTAGGAATTCCTGATGAAGTATTGAGATTCAGACAACACTTGCCTGGAGAAATGGCTCACTATGCACTTGACTGCTGGGACGTTGAATGCTTGACTGACCAATACGGTTGGGTTGAAATCATCGGTATTGCAGACAGAGGAAACTATGACTTAACTGCACACAGCCAGTTCAGTAATGAGGAATTAAGCATTTACATGGAATATGACGAGCCTAAACTCGTTTCAAAAACCATTGTAAAGCCTAACTTAAAGCTATTCGGACCTGCATTCAAGGGAGATTCTCCAAAAATAAAAACTTACATTGAAAACTTATCAGATGAAGAAGTTTTAGCGCTTAAGGAACAAATCGAAAGTGAAGGAAAATTCATCCTTGAACTTGACAGCACATTCGAGATTCTTGAAGAGCACTTGATCTTTGAAGACATTGAAGATGAAGTTAAAGGGGAAAGAATCATTCCTCATGTAATCGAACCTTCATTCGGTATCGACCGTATCCTTTACTGCACATTATTGCATTCCTTCAAGACTGAAGAAGATGGATTTGAAAAGGAATACTTCAAGTTTGCAAAAGAGATTGCACCAATCCAAGTAAGTGTCTTCCCATTGATGAACAAGGAAGGGCTCGGTGAAATAGCAATTGACATCACTCACAAACTTCGTGAAGCTGGATTCACTGTAGACAATGACACTTCAGGAACTATTGGAAAAAGATACGCTCGTGCAGATGAAGTAGGTGTTCCAATAGCTATTACAGTAGATTTTGACACAAAAGAGGACAATACTGTAACAATAAGAGATAGGGACACTGAAGAACAGGAAAGAGTGAAAATAGAAGATTTAAAAGAAGTTATTGAAGCAAAACTTCAATAAACTTTTTTAAATTTTTAAAACTTTTTTTAACTTTTTAACTTTTTTAATTATTTTTAAACATTTTAGTATTTTTTTTAATTTTTTAACATCTTAAAAATTATAAATTTAAACTATAACTACTTTTTTTAACATTTTAACCTTAAATCACCCTAACGGACTTTTCAAAAAACTTTTCAAACAATGCTTTAGCCCACTTTATCCCATCAGAATGCTCATTGAGAATAAAGCAGGAATTATCAAAAAGTCCATCCTTAAAGAAAAGACTCAAGGACATGAATTCATCACAGATTGTCAAGAACACCTTTAAGTCATAATCCACCTTTCTAATAATCACTTGGCCCTTTTTAGAAAAATCGGCCAAATCGCCATAATACTTGGAGTTCCTTAAGGAAGAGAGAACCTCCTCATTTGTTATCAAAAGCAAATTGTCTCCGTTTTCAAGATTTTCTAATATTATCTCCAGATGTTCCTCTAAAAATATAGGGAGAATTATTTCCATATTTCCGCAATTACTAAGCAATTCAAGATATTTTGTGAATGATTTTGACAAGTTATGCTCATCCGATTCCACAAAAACAGAATCCTTCAGCAAATAGGTGTTTCTAAAGGAATCTCTCGGTATTGATTCGATTGAATGATTAAGCCAAAAATCCCTATTGATTTCAAAAATATACAAATCCATAAAAAGCTTTTTCAAGCTTGCAGAACATAAGACACCTTTAGAGGATAGGGAATACCTTTTGAAATTCTTTTTTATCAAGTTGATGCGTTCCAATTCCTTCAATCCATGCAATATTGAAGCTGAAGGCTTATCCAATTCCTCCCTAAAGGCATTTAAATCATACTCCCTATCCGATAACAATAGCAATAGCAAAGGTCGCATTTTAGAAGCCAATAAAAAGCGAACGGTTATGAAATCATCATATCTATTTCGTGAATCATCTTCATTAAACATCAAATCACCTAAAAAATCAATCCAAAACCAAAGTCAATGCACTTTCGTCATATGAATCAAAAATAGTCAATCCCCAACTAATTGCCTTTTTCCTATTGGACAGCAATAATCTGTTTTGGTCATAAGTTCCATCTAACTTAAACAATCCAACTGTAATGAATTCATTGGAAATCGCAAGAGCTATTTTAATATCATCATTTAAGTATTTTATTGAAAAATTACCTTCATAAATACCTTTTTTAACAACATCGTTTCCAATATCCCTTATAAAGCCATCCAATATGTTTCTAGAAACTATCAAATCAACAGAGATTCCTTTTAAAACCAATCTTCTGATTAATTTAGGATATTCAGGATGGAGGTAGGGGAATATTACCTTTAATTGTTTAGAATTTTTGAATAAACGCTTGAACTCCTTGTGTGTCTTGTAGATATCCATTGAATTGCATCTAATCAATTCAGAGCCTTCCAAAGAGGAGAGCTTATTTAAATCATCAATTGTTAATGAACTTATGTCATGATCTAGCCAAAAATCAGAATTATCGGTAATTGTTGAAATCACATCCCTTAAATCCATTAGTAGTGTGATGTAAATCAATCCTAAATTTGTCAATTGGAAGCTGTTATGGATTTTCTCAACATATCCCTCATCACACAACTTATGAATATTGCTTGAAATTGAGCTGTAGCTCAACAAAGACTTCCTATTTATATCCCTTATCTTCAAAGGCCCATCCACTAAATCCACTAAGACTTTTAATCTAATATCTGAATTATTTAAAAATTTCAACTCTTCTCCAACAACTGAGAAATAATACATATTACCACCATTTTTAGATTATCAAACCAATCGATAAACTAAACAAACCATAATTTTTAAAAAATGTAAAATTATTTATTGCCCAATAAAACTAAGCAAACAAGAACAAGAACAAAACAAACAAAAATTCGAAGCCCCTAACTCAAAACACCCCAAATTAAATAAATAACGTGAAAAAGTTATAAATTTAATCATAAAATCTGTTAACGGATAGTTAACTCAATTTATAATTTTAATAAACACCTATATAAATATGCTAGAAAAACATGAACAACAATTACAAGATGACATCAATATTGATGTCAAACTGTTAAATTTTTATAAAAAAAACTGAATCTGAATGAATTTTAGAAAAAAATAATATATAAAACAAATCAAATAATAATTAGAAAGTGATTTTTAAAATACATTAAAAAAAAAATCCTAATTGCAAAATTCCAATAAACCAGAAAAAAAAATGATGGTGAAAATATGATTGATACACATATGCATGCTGATTCAAGAAGCAGCGAAGACTTTGAAAAGATGTTCATTAGCGGAATAGACACCGCAATAACATGTTCCTACTACCCATATAAAATTG
>Ga0129307_1002086_pt1 | contig 17660 bp, 14 predicted proteins | sample P1105metagenome_FD_94437 | JGI IMG/M metagenome (GOLD analysis project Ga0129307, IMG submission 94437) | Capybara group fecal microbial communities from Wisconsin, USA - P1105 metagenome | ecosystem: Host-associated > Mammals > Digestive system > Large intestine > Fecal | place: USA: Wisconsin... | reverse complement strand
GCCAGCTCCAGCTAAATCTTGTCTAGGGGACCCGCAAAACGCAAAGGCACCGCTTTCTGTCGAAATCGGCGCGTATTCAGCATATTGTGCTTATGTTGGAACTTTTACCGGACAGCAATAATAGTTTATCCTATTAAATATAGGTAATGCCCCTGCCAAAGTCCATACCCCCCCCATTGTAAAATTTAGGTAACAAAAATCCAGAATAACGCAGAAAAACAACTTTTTTCAAGGTTTTCTGTCAAAAATTTCCTATATGACTCAACTTAGGACATATAGGAGTCATAACTTGCCAAATGTAGGCACTTTATGGTAGATTTGGCGAATTATACAAGACATCCAAAGTGATTGATTTTGGAATCTGCCTGGCGCAGGAATTGGGTTTTAGACCGAGCGATGTCACGAAGGTAAGCATCGGTGACTTGCGGGTCTTAGAGGATTCCTTGAACAGCTTGACTTTTTCAAGGAGTTCCGTCAAGTAAAGCTGCGTGACTTCGTAGGGGCTGGTCGAAAACTTCATTTCACAGATGTTGATGACGTTGTCGATGCGGTCGATCAGAAGGTCGAATTGTGCGCCGTCTTTCCCCGTATATATCCAGCTACAAGGGGCACTTTCTATTCCAGAGATTCCGAGTGCGTTCAGGATTTGCGGATAATGCTGAAGGCACAGCATTTCGAATGCGTAGCCGCACCAACTGTTGTATTCAGGCTTACCCTGGATTTGCAGCCATTGGTTGCGGCGACCCTTCGCCCGTTTCGCGAGGAACCTGAAATAGAAAAGCGTGTAGAAATCGACGAGTTGAATCAGTTCGTCTTTGGTCTTCTTGCCAAAGGGACTATAACGCCTAATGAATCCGCAATTTTCAAGATCGTCCAAGGCCTTGGACACGCCCCCGCTACTCTCGACCGAAAGTTCCTTGATTAACGTATTCCTGGTTATCCCCTTTTTCTTTTGAGCAAGAACTTCTACGATGGCAATGTATTTTTCGGAATTGCGGAACAACGCGTGATACAAGTTGTGAAATTCGTTGCGGAGTTCGCCATCTTCGCTGAACAAAAGTCTGTCCACATTCTGTGCAAGGCTTTCGCCTTTGTCCAGGAGTTTCAAGTAATACGGAATCCCCCCAAAAACCATGTAGAACTGTGCGATTTCAAAACGGTCCATGGTGAAATTTTTTGCCTTCAAAAATTCTTCGCATTCGCCAAGGGTGAACGGAGAAAGTTTTATCTGGTGCGTTACGCGGTTATGCAGACCACCCTTGTTGTTGATGAGCTTGTTCATCATCCACGACGTGGCAGAACCACAGACAATCAACTTTATGGTCGGGTCATCGGAGGCCCACGAATTCCAGAAATGTTCCAGGGCGCTTACAAAGTCAGACCGTGCGGTATCGAACCACGGCAGTTCATCAATGAAAATGATTTTCTTGGTTTTACGCAATTTTGAGAGTTCGTCGCGCAAGAGATTGAACGCGTCAAACCAATTTTTGACGGTTGCCTTCTTTGAAAAATATTGCGAAAAGGCGTCCGTAAAATTCTGCAATTGCTTTTTGAGATCGGAATTGGCCAACCCCGTCATGTAAAAAGAAAAGTTTTTTTGGAAAAGGCTCTTCACGAGATAAGTCTTGCCGACTCGCCTACGACCATAGACAGCGACAAATTCAGCTTCGCCGCTATCGATGAACCTGTTCAACAGGGATATTTCGCGTTTTCTGCCAACAATCAGTTTTTCGGACATAGGACCTCCCTATACTTTACCAAATATATATAAAAACACATGGATTTGGCAAGTTATACGGCATAATTTACCAAAAGTATCTTTTTTATGATAGATTTGGCAAGATAACGTGCTTTTTAAGGCAGCATTGCCATTCGGATTTGATAATCCGTCGGCGGGTTAATCGGAGTCCTTGACGCAACGAACGGAAAGGCCAAGGTACTTATCTACGTATTCCAGGTATGCGAACTCGTCGTTGCCGTACAAGAATATGTTGTAGGCGTAGTCACGGAACTCCGTGGCACTCCAGAAGTACGCGTAGAGACCCGGACTGCTGAAGGCTCCCTTGTTGTCGCGGGCGCCCGCCGGAAGAGCGGAAAAGCCATAGGCATCGGTGGCCTTGCCAGCAGTTTCCCATCCGCTGGTAGATTTGAGCCTCTTTGCTGCTTGGAATGAACCGCCCACTGCGGTGAGCAAAGTTTCAAATTCGGCTTTGGTAGGCAAGTGCCAGCCTGTGGGGCAAATTCCTCTAACAGGGTAAGTAGGCGAACATGTGGAACCGTATCCGCAGCCTATTCCGTTAGTGCTCCAGGTTCCTATACTGTCCATGGAGGCAGCCCAAGTGTAAAGACGACCGTATTTGTCGCAATTGGAATGATCATCGTCGTAGCACCAACTTGTGGAATCGGAGGTGTAACTGCCATATTTACTGTCAAACTTATAAGGAACGCTGGTGTAAGCGTAGTTCAGATTCTCCGCCATCCAAGTCTGGGTGCCGATGGTCACCGTCTTATAGACTTTGTTGTCGCGGCTGTCGGTCATGGTACCCGTAACTACATCATCAGGATCAATGAAACCAACGCTTGAAGAAGATTGCTTCACAGAAGAACTGCTGCTAGACTTGACACTCGAAGACGAATTCACCGACGAACTGGACTTATCCTTGTTGCTGCTAGAAGATTCACCCGACTTCACAGAACTTGAACTCTTGGAGTCAGATGAATTCTTTGTTTCTTTTGCGGAACTGCTGGACACTTCGACAGGTTCAGATCCCTTGACACTACTGGAAGACTTGTCTTTTTCCATATTTTCATCACTAGACCCATTCGACTCCGCTGACGCTCCGCTCAGGGTGACACTCGAATCAGGCGACTCTACAGACGAACTGGAAACACCCGTTTCGTCGGAACTAGCCGACGAAGAGTCATCGCAAGCGGAAAGGGCAAAGAATGCCGCCAACAAGAAGATGGTTAGAGATTGCTTCCCCTGAAACAAGTTCAGGGTCGCAATGACACGCTGGAAAGACTTCTTCATAAAACATCCCCGTCTATAGTTTATCCTGTTAAATATAGGTAATGCCCAGACCAAAGTCCACCCCCCCCCATTGTAAAATTTAGGAAACAAAACAAAAGTCCAGAATAACGCAGAAAAACAACTTTTTTCAAGGTTTTCCGTCAAAAATTTCCTATATGACTCAACTTAGGACATATAGGAGTCATAACTTGCCAAATGTAGGCATTTTATGGTAGATTTGGCCAAAATAAATTATTCAGCAGAAAAATAATTTTCCTACTAAATAATTTTAAGGACATCCTCCGGCAAAAAGACAATTCCATCCGTCTTGTCGCGAGGTCTTTCTTTCAAAAAAAGAACCGGGACGATTTTTTTATACTTGTGAACGAACGGCAATTTCTGGACCTGCTCATTCAGATGGGCAAACAGGCGCCCCGCATTTTCGCCATTCGTCCATTTGCATTCCCCGACAAGTAGCGTTTTCTTGTCCATGCTTTCGGCAACGACATCGATTTCGATCCGCTCTGACTTGTCGACATTGCCCCACCACCTGGAAGCCACATTGAACATCTCGCCACCGACAACCTGCCCGCTAACAGCCTGCCGGCAAAGGCGTTCCCAGCAAAAACCTTCAAATTCAGGGAAATGCTGTTTTACAATTTCTTCCACGTAATCAATACGCCCCAGTTCCAACAGCGAACGATACGGGCTAATAAACCGGTAATAGAAATTAATGAACGGGTCGGACAAGTGGTAAATGCCGTGCTTGCTGTTTTTTGGATTTTCACCGAAAGGGATTTCCCGATCAACAAGCTGCATGGTCACGAGCCTTTTTAAAGGGGCGCTCAAAGTCGCCGCATTCTTTTCGGCACGCGCCGCAATCTCCGAAATTCGGTTCGCACCGTTCCCGATGATTCCAAGAAGTGTGGACGCCTGCACCAGGTCGCGCATGTCGTCGCGCAAAATATGCACAGGCTCGTCGTGAAGGACGCCCAAGGGAGAGAGGGCCAAATCCCTCAGGGCCGACTTGAAATTCTGATACCGTTCGCGCAGTTCCCAATAGCGGGGCACTCCGCCCCAAACGGCATATTCAGAAACTGCCTCCTTTGCCGAAATTTTCAACGCAGAAGGCAAGTAAGAAACCGGAATAGGCTTCAACCGGAGAATTTCATGGGCACGCCCATACAATGGCGATTTTTCGTCGAGGGCGACATCGAACATCATCTGTTGCGACGAGCCGCAAATCACCAGGTTGAAGTTCAAGGACTTTTCGTCCAGCAGCTTCTGCAGCGTAGAGGGCAACATCTCGCACGACTTCACAAGATACGGGAACTCGTCCAGGCAGAGCGTAGAACCCTTCGCGCACCTGTAGTTGAAAGCCCTAAAAAGCGACTCCCAGTCGGGGTAAGCAACGGAATCGAAACCCTCATACCGGACGGCAATCGCCATGGCCAGGAAACGGCGCTGGGCGGATTCTTCCGAACGGTCCGCCATAAAATAGATATCGTTTTCCTTCAAGACGCGCTTTAACAAGGTGGACTTGCCCAACCTGCGACGGCCATAGACAACGACAAAAGACGCCCCCTTCCGGGAGAGTTCCGCCTTCAGCCTTTTCGATTCTTCTTCACGATCTAGGAATTCCATACCCCTAATATAACAAATTATTTAGCAGAAAAATAATTTTCCTACTAAATAATTTTCGAAATTTAGCCATTTATTGGGCGTTCCCCGCCCCCTAACGCGTTGTCAACAAAGCCCCCTCGTTTTTCCGAGGGGGGCCTTTTGACGATATGTCCGTTTATTTCACGAAAACGGCGAGAAGTTTACGCGCCTCGTCGCCTTCGACAAAACGGATTTCACCTACGGTATGGTACTCGAATCCCGAGAACTGCTGCAGGTGCAGTGCCGCAAATTCGCGGTCCTGCGAATAGCAGAGATTCAGGCGGAAGTTCCCGTTGTCGCCTGTTTTCGGATGGCCATTTTTTTGAACGACCGCATCCAGGGCGCTTGGAGAAGCCTCGACAATTTCCTTGACCTTTTGGCCCTCCGTAGGGCTGTAGTCCAGGCATATTCCCACAACGGGTGAATTCGTCCTGGTGTAGGTGACATTGGTCTTGAAACCGAAAAACTTCTTTTCGGTCTTGATATAGGGTTTATTGAAGAGGGCGTTAGCCATCTCCATCTTGGAAATGTTTTCCATGTTCTTTCTCTTTTTTTTTAAATGAATGATGTCGCGCACCCGGTAAGGGTCGCGGCCATTTACTAGTGTTTAAGGCTTGGAGAAAGAACTTGCTAACAGAGCATTCGCTCTAGCGTGTAAACGTAATACTCTTTGGATTTCTGATAAACTAGCGGCAAAGGGAAGCCGCATTGGGCGCAAACAGTTGGCCGCGCGATCTTAGTCGCAAACGGTGTAGCCTGCTTGAACGTTGCCGAACTGCGTCCGCCATCCCCTTGAAGGCCGTTGCCGCGCGATGCACGCAAGGACACCTGCTGGCCCGACCTGCGTGTAAACTGCATGGCCTCGGCTGTCGATTCCCGCAACAGGAACAGCGGACTTTCGGCATGCACATTGTCGGCGGAGACCTTGCCATATTCCGAAGCCCGCCCCATTTCGGTTCCGTAATCGTAAACAAAAGAACCCTCGACAATAGCAGAAAGAATCGCGAACAACGCGACCGCAATCATCGACAGAATATTTTGTTTAACGGGCTTCATCGGTGAGTAAGATAGAATTTTTTTAAGAGAATAGCTATCTTTATTCCATAATTTGAACCGCGCCCTGGGCGTTTATCTATTTCAGGAGCATTTCTCTATCCTGAAAGCCATTTGCGTTTTGCTTATCTTATCCGGGATTGTCGGCTTGAAATTATTGCATTAAAGAGATGCACCGCAACGGCAAACAACACGACGATGGCGATATAGTCCGCGAAAAAGAGAGCGTAGCCGCGTTCCGCGTCAAAGAAGAAGAAAGGCTGTTGCAGGAACATGTATTTCCAGAGACCACGAATGGCGAAGGCGTAAATTCCGTAAACTGCAAGTGCGGATATCAATAGGCTCCATGAGGGAGGGCTCTCCCCTCCCTAAAACTTATCCGACATGTGTCAATGATTAATCCAGCGAATGGACCAGCAGACCGTCGCGGAGCTTGGGTTCGAACCAGGTGCTCTTGGGCGGCATGATTTCGCCGGCGTCGGCGATGTTCATGAGCTGGTCGAGAGTGGTCGGGTACATGGCAAAGGCGCAGGCGCATTCGCCGCTATCAACGCGCTTCACCAGTTCGCCGAGACCGCGAATGCCACCGACAAAGTCGATGCGCTTGGAGGTGCGCGGGTCGTCGATGTCAAAGAGTGGCTTGAGGATGAGCTTCTGGAGGAGTGCCACATCCAGACTATCGACTGGGCCCAGGTTCTTGAGGAACTGAGCCTTGAAGGTACAAGCGTACCACTTGCCACCCATGTAGAAATTCACCTGGTTCTGCTTGGCGGGGCTCTGCATCTTGTCGAGAGCCTCGATATCGAACACCTTCTTCATCTCTTCCATGAGCTGTTCCGGAGTGCGACCGTTCAGGTCCTTCAGCACGCGGTTGTAGTCCAGAATCTTCAGCTGGGTGCTGGGGAACAGGATGGCAAGGTAACGGTTGTATTCTTCGTCACCGGTGTTGTTCGGGTTCTGTTCTGCACGGTAGCTGGCGGCACGAGCACCGGCAGCGCTCCTGTGGTGACCGTCGGCAATGTAGCTCACCGGCACAGCTTCGAAGGACTTGCGGATAGCTTCGATTTCGGCGTCATCGTCGATAATCCAAACCGTGTGGCCGAATCCATCGCCCTTGCTCACGAAATCGTAAACGGGCTTACGCTTGGTGACGGCACCGAACACGTCGAACTGGCCCTGGTCGCGGTAAGTGAGGAACACCGGACCGGTGTTGGCGTTGGTAGCCAGCACATGGCGGAGTCTGTCTTCTTCCTTGTCGGCACGGGTGAGTTCGTGCTTCTTGATAATGCCGTTGAAGTAGTCGGCAGCGGGCACGCAGCAGACCAGGCCGTACTGTTCGCGACCGTTCATAGTCTGGCGGTAAACATAGAGGCAAGGCTTCTTGTCGTAGGCGATAACACCGTCGGCAATCATCTTGTCCAGGTTTTCGCGAGCGTGGGCATAGACCTTCGGGTCGTAGGCGTCCACAGAATCGGGCAGTTCCAGTTCCGCGCGGGTCACGCGCAAATAGGAATGCGGGAGCCCTTCGGCCATGGCCTTCGCTTCGGCGCGGTTCATCACGTCGTACGGGAGGGCGGAAATCGTTTCGGCTTCGGCCGGGTTCACCGGGCGCAGCGCCTTGAACGGATAGATGTGCATCATGGGGTGTTTTCCTTTGTGAGCTTCTTTAATCAAAGCCTCGTCTTCGGCAATCAAGTTCTGGATATAGCTGGTCTTGCCCGCCATCCATTTTTTCTTGCGATAATTTACAATAAAATAGGCCAGTACAAAAAATATTGCCCCGCCGATGGCGGCTACGATGGTAATACCCACCATAAAAGCGGCTAGATGGCCCGCCGCATCGTGCCAAAGGTGAGTTATGACAGAAATAAAATTCTTAAAGGACAGCCCCTCAAATTCCGAAAGGAAATCGAAATTGATTTTTTCAGGCTTCAACAGACTACAACCGATGGCATAGCCCGCCGGGTAAAAGAAACCGAACTGGGTAAGGGGGTTTGCCACGAAGGAAGCCACGATTCCGGGGACTTTCGGGAGCCTGAACACGGCACAAAAGGCCACCGTGAGGATAATCGCTATGCCGATAGTGGGCCAAATTCCAATAAACACGCCGGCGGCAACTGACCATGCCACCTTCAAGGCGTCCTGCCTTTTGGGGAACATGCGGTTGTAATAGATGCGGCTGAGCCTCTTGTACTTGGACTCGTTCTTGTCTATGGGTTTGTGCCTAAAATGAATCATCGAGGCCAAATGTAGTAAATAGATTTAAAGCCAGTCTATCTAGCGTTTCATTTTAGGGCACCCATTGAGTAATAAAATATGAAAATTCCCTAGAAAGGGGGGCACCTCGTCAATACGAGGTGTTTGTTGCTCACAGGAATGCTCACCGGTTTTCGAGAAGTTTCTGCACGGATTGCGCGAAGGCTTGGAGACTGGGATCGCGGGCGCCCATCAGCAAAATCGTGTCGCCGGGCTGGGCGTATTCCACCATTTTCTTGGCGCAATCGTTGCGGTCGGCGATGTAGACAGCCTCGCAGCCCTTGAGGAGCAGATCATCGGCAAGGTCACCGGCGCTGATGTCGCGGGTGACGGTGCCGCCAGCGTAGTAGATTTCGCTGAAGAACATCACGTCATTTTCACGGTCGTCGTCAAAGTCCTTGGGGCGGAGCGTCTTGGCGATAAATTCCACAAGGTCTTTGCGCAAGAATCGCGTGGGGCCGAATCCATGCGGCTGGAACCAGGCGATGACGCGGCCTTCGGTAAAGTCCTGGGCGCTCTTGATGCTGGCGGCAATTTTCGCCGGATTATGGGCGAAGTCATCCACCAGAGTCACACCGTTGAAGGTCCCTAAAATCTGGTGACGGCGGAACACGCCGGGGAATGTCGCAAGGGCGTCGGCGCAAGTATGGAGCGTTACCCCTGCGCGGAGTGCGGCAGCCGTTGCGGCCAGGGCATTTTCCATATTGTGCTTGCCCGGGAGCGGCACCACGAACTTCACAAGTTCTGCATTGTGGCGCACACGGAACTGAATGGACGTGCCGACTGACTTGAAGTCCGTACCCTGAACGCCCACATAGTTTTCAAAGCCAAAGTCGAATTCGCGACCGGCGCTGAACTTCTTGGCCAGCGGGTGGGCGTCGTTTACAATCAGAATCTTGCCGTTATCGAGAATGTTGTGGCTGAACTTGAGGAAGATTTCCTGGAGTTCGTCCATTTCCTTGTGGTCCTTGTCCACATTCAAAATCAAGCCGATTTCGGGTTCGTAGCGCACCAGCGTTCCGTCGCTTTCGTCTGCTTCCACCACGAGCCATTCACCCTTACCGGACACGGCGTTACCGATCTTGCCTTCTTTCTGCAAATTCACGAGGCCCGCCCCCGTCATCACCGACGGCTGGAGGCCCGCATATTGCAAAATGTGATAAATCATGGCGGTCACGGTGGATTTTCCGCTGGTGCCCGAAACGGCGATGGTCTTTGCTTCCTTAGAAATCTTTGCGAGCATTTCGCTGCGGTGCATTACCGGGATTCCCAGTTCCTTGGCGCGTTTGAGATCCGGGTTCGTATCTTCGATGGCGGTACTCACGACCACCGCAGAGAGGCCTGCAACAACGCCCGAACCGTCTTGCGGAAAGCACTTGACGCCACATTCTTCAAGCTGAGTCATCACAAGCGGCTTTTCTGCCGCACCGAACTGGCGGTCCGAACCGCTAATAGAAACACCCTTGCCAACCAAATACTGGGCGATGGCACTCATGCCTACGCCCGCTACACCGATAAAAAAGTAAGATTCCATGACAAATAATGTAGAAATTAACTATTAATAAAAAATTAAGCAAGAAGATCCTTCGACTCGTTTCACTCGCTCAGGATGACACACTTACAATTTCACATTACACATTACACACTACACACCTCCTCCCCTCCCCCATTTTTTTATATTAATACCACTACAAACACCTTTACAAGGAAAAAACAAAAAATGGCAAGAGCATTGATTATCGGTTGTGGCGCTGTCGCCACGGTTGCTATCAAGAAGTGCTGCACAGCAAGCGAAGTGTTCAGCGAAATCTGTATCGCAAGCCGCCACCGCGAAAACTGCGAGAAACTCGCTCAGGAACTGCGCCCGAACACGAAGACGGTCATCACGACTGCCGCCGTGGATGCGGACAAGGCCGAAAATGTCTCTAAGCTCATCAAGGAATACAAGCCCGACCTGGTGATGAACATCGCGCTCCCGTACCAGGACCTCGCCATCATGGACGCATGCCTCGAATGTGGCGTGAACTATATGGATACGGCGAACTACGAGCCCGAAAACATCGACGACCCCGAGTGGCGCAAGGTCTACGACAAGCGCGTGAAGGAACAGGGCTTCAGCGCCTACTTCGACTACAGTTGGCAGTGGGCTTACAAGGAAAAGTTTGAAAAGGCGGGCCTCACGGCACTGCTCGGTTCCGGCTTTGACCCGGGTGTTTCCCAGGCCTACTGCGCCTACGCCCTCAAGCACCAGTTCGACACCATCGAAGAAATCGACATCCTCGACTGTAACGGCGGCGATCACGGCTACAAGTTTGCGACGAACTTCAACCCCGAAATCAATCTGCGCGAAGTTTCCGCTCCGGGCAGCTACTGGGACACCGACGCTAACGGCAAGGGCCACTGGGTCGAAATCCCGGCCATGAGCATCAAGCGTGAATACGTGTTTGACGAAGTGGGCAAGAAGGACATGTACCTGCTGCACCACGAAGAAATCGAATCCCTGGCCCAGAACATTCCGGGCGTCAAGCGCATCCGTTTCTTCATGACATTTGGCCAGAGCTACCTCGACCACATGCGCTGCCTCGAAGACGTGGGCATGCTCAGCACGCAGCCCATCAAGTTCCAGGGTCAGGACATCGTGCCTATCCAGTTCTTGAAGGCGCTCCTCCCGGACCCGGCAAGCCTCGGCCCCCGCACCGTCGGTAAGACCAACATCGGTTGTATTTTCAAGGGCACCAAGGATGGCAAGCCGAAGACCTACTACCTGTACAACGTCTGCGACCACCAGGAATGCTACAAGGAACTCGGCAGCCAGGCGATTGCCTACACGACGGGTGTGCCTGCCATGTGCGGTGCCATGATGGTGCTTACCGGCAAGTGGAACAAGCCGGGCGTGCATACCGTGGAAGAATTTGACCCGGATCCGTTCATGGAAGCCCTCACCAAGTACGGCCTCCCGTGGAAGGAAAACTTTAACCCGGTGCTGGTGGACTAGAGGTTGTGAGGTATGAGGTCGCGACCTACGGTCGCTTTGGGGTATGAGTTTTTTACTCGCGCCTTTGGCGCCTAACTTGAACCCAAAGGGAGCCCTGAAGCGAAGCATAAGGGCGACCGAGCTCACAGCTCAAAGGGCGAAGCCCGACCTCATAGCTACAATCCGAAGGATTGAACATGAAAAAATGGCGCATTGACGATTCCCGCGACTTGTACAACGTCAAGGGTTGGGGCGTGAACTTCTTCGACATCAACGAGAAGGGTCACGCGACTGTTCACCCGCTCAAGGAAGGCGGTCCGGACATCGACCTGTACGACCTGGTGCAGGAACTTTCGCTCCGCGACGTCTCCACCCCGATGCTACTTCGCTTCCCAGATATCCTGGACAGCCGCATCGAGAAGATTAACGAGTGCTTCAACAAGTCCCGCAAGGAATACGGCTTCAAGGGCAGCTACTACAGCATTTTCCCCATCAAGGTGAACCAGCAGCGCGCGGTCCTTGAAGAGGTGGTGCGCCACGGCAAGAAGTTCAACATCGGTCTCGAGGCCGGTTCCAAGCCCGAACTCCACGCGGTGCTTGCCAACATGGACAACCCCGACGCCCTCATCATCTGCAACGGCTACAAGGATGAGGACTTTATCGAGCTCGCCCTCCTCGCGCAAAAGATGGGCAAGAAGATTTTCATCGTCGTCGAGAAGATGAACGAGCTCCATTTGGTGGTGGAACTTTCCCGCCGCATCGGGGTGCGCCCGAACATCGGCATCCGCATCAAGCTGGCAAGCTCCGGCAGCGGCAAGTGGGAAGAATCCGGTGGATACCACAGCAAGTTCGGCCTCAACAGCTCCGAACTCCTGGAAGCGCTGGACTACATCAAGGAAGAGAAAATGGAAGACTGCATGAAGCTCATCCATTTCCACCTGGGTAGCCAAATTACGCATATCCGCAACATCAAGAACGGACTCCGCGAAATTTCGCAGTTCTACATCCAGATTCGCAAGATGGGCATGAACCTGGAATTCGTGGACGTGGGCGGCGGACTCGGCGTGGATTACGACGGTACCCGCAGCACCAACGCGAGCTCCGTGAACTACTCCATCCAGGAATACGCCAACGACGTGGTGTACGCGCTTTACGAGGCCTGCGAAGAGGTGAACCTCCCCCACCCGAACATCATCGCGGAATCGGGCCGCGCCCTTTCGGCGCACCATTCCATTTTGGTGTTCAACATTCTGGAAACCGCGAGCCAGGCCTTCTTCGACGACGAAGAACACGAGATTGGCGACGACGCTCCCGATGCACTGAAGGATTTGTACGGCATATACAAGGGACTTTCCCCGAAGAACCTGCTAGAAAGCTGGCACGACGCCATGCAACTGAACGACGACGTGCTGAGCGGTTTCAAGGTGGGCGATTATGATTTGCCGACCCGCGCTATGAGCGAGCGCCTGTTCTGGAGCATCGCCCGCGAGGTGAACCAGATTGCGTCTGAGCTGCGCCACCCGCCTTACGAACTGGCGGAACTTCCGCGCTTGCTTGCCGAAAAGTACTTCGGCAACTTCAGCTTGTTCCAGAGCCTGCCCGACAGCTGGGCCATCGACCAGATTTTCCCGGTGATGCCTATCCAGCGCCTGGACGAGGAACCCACGGTGGAAACCACCATCCAGGACGTGACCTGCGACAGCGACGGAAAGATTGCGCTCTTTATCCGTGGCGGAGACGTGAGCCACACGCTCCCGCTTCACAAGCTCAAGAAGAACGAGCCCTACTACATCGCGGTGTACCTCGTGGGGGCCTACCAGGAAATCCTCGGTGACCTGCACAACCTCTTCGGTGATACCAACGCCGTCCACATCGTCTGCAACGACCAGGGTGGCTACGAAATCGAGAAGGTCATCGACGGCGAATCCGTGGAAGACGTACTGGACTACGTGAGCTTCAGCGACAAGGCCCTGGTGCGTAACATGGAAAACTGGGTGACCCGCTCTGTGAAGGAAGGAAAGATCAGCCTGCAAGAAGGCAAGGAATTCCTGAACATCTACCGCAGCGGCCTGTACGGGTACACGTATCTGGAGTAATTCGGATTTCGGAATTATTTGGCTAAAAAAAAGTCCTAATTCATCATTCAAGAAGATTCTTTCCTAATTTTTACTATAATTACGAATGGGTAAAGAGGTGTGAAAGGGATGTTCCCGAGAATTTTCTCGGGAAAAGGTTGGGTAAATGAAGCACACCGTTCTTGCTATTCTTGGACTCGTCGCTGCATCTGTGGCTGCGACATACACTCCACCGTCTACAGCCGTAAGCAAAATAAACAGCTACCGTAGCTATTCGGAACTGACCAGCGCCGCAAGCGGCATGGATATAGACCAGTATGCCTACAACATGACCACATGGCAAATCAGCAATGGTGGATTCTACAAAGCCATGGCCGACAAGTACAAGAGCCCTTACTCCAGTGGAAACAAGTCGGAATGGCGCAGCAAGGACGGCAAGGACCTGGGGACCATTGACAACAATGCCACCATCCAGGAAATACGCCTGCTGGCGGTCCGCTACAAGGAGACGACCAATTCTACATACAAGTCGGCATTCAAGTCCAGCTTCAATAAAGCCGTCAATTTCTTGCTTGACATGCAACGTTCTAGCGGTGGCTTTCCGCAAGTTTGGCCTAAACGCGGAAATTATTCGGACCATATTACCCTGAACGACAATGCCATGGTCCGAACTATGGTCACCATGATGGATATCGCAAATAGCAGCTCCCCCTTTGATAGCGATATTATTGACAATGCCACACGGGCAAAAATGCAAGCGGCTCTTGATAAAGCCATAGACTACCTGATTCGAGCCCAAATCATCAACAACGGCTCCCCCACCGTTTGGTGTGCCCAGCACGACACCGTCAATTACGCACCCCGCCCGGCCCGCGCATACGAACTGGAATCCAAGTCCGGCAGTGAATCCGCCGGAGTGGCCTGGTTCTTGATGAACTGGCCCAAGCAGACTCCTGCCGTGCAAAACGCCGTCAAGAGCGCTATCAACTGGTACAAGAAAACCAAGGTGACCGGACTTTATTTCAACAAGAGTGCCGGAACCTTTGATGTAAAAGACGGTAATGTCCTATGGTACCGTTTTTACGAAGTGGACAACGATAATTATTTCTTCTGTGACCGCGATGGTGCAAGCACCAAAACGCAGGACTTTACCAAAATTAGCGAAGAACGTCGCACAGGTTACCAATGGGCCGGAGACTATGGATCCGCACTTCTAAAAGCGGAATCTGCCTACCTTTCTGCCATCAATGGAATTTCTATTCCCGAAGAATACGGTCCGAATGCAGGCTCTGGCAGCACCAGCAGTAGCAGTAGTTCGACTGAAACAGCCATCCCAGTAAGCCAAAAAAAATTCTTCGATTTTATCGTCGGCGTTGACGGAGATTTCAAGGCAGCCATGGCGGCCGCATCGGCCGCGAAACCCACTGAAAGCAATCGGTTTATCATCTTCTTCCCCGACGGCGAATACGACATCGGTTCAGTCACTGGCAACGAAAACCAGATGACCGAATTCAAGACCAGCTACGTTTCCTTTATCGGGCAAAGTGCCGAAAAGACCATCCTCTACAACAAGTCCATCGAAGAAGGCATCAGCGTAACCGCTACCCTTTACCTGCACGGGAGCGGAATCTACATGCAAGACATGACTATCCTGAACAAGGCAATCTACGGAAACGAGGCCAACTGCGGGAGCGCCTGCCGGCACGTCACCATCATGCAGCAGGGTGACAAGTTCATCTACAAGAACGTAAAATTGCTCAGCGGCCAAGACACCTACTACACCAAGATTAGCGGAGGTGTCGGACGTGCCTACTGGGACGGTGGCCATATCGAGGGAACCGTTGACTTTATCTGCGGAGATGGCGACATCTACTTTGATAGAACCGAACTGGTGATGCGTCGCAAAAGTGGATACCTTACCGCCGCGGCCACCACCACCCAATGGGGTTACGTTTTTGATGGAGCAGTAATCAGCACAAGCGATGCAAACTTTAACAATACATTCTACCTAGGTCGTTCCTGGAAAACCGCCAAGACAGTATTCCTGAATTCCACCATGCAGGCCTTGCCCAATGCCGAAGGCTGGGGCCCCAATATGAATTCCGCACCACAGGTATTCGGAGAATACAACAGCAAAGATGGCAACGGCAACGCCGTCAACACGAGCCAGCGTAAAACCGATTTCAGTGGAACATCCCTCAAGACCGTCTGGAGCGAAAGCGACGCAAAGGACTACACCCTTGCAAACATCCTGGGTGGCTCCGACAGCTGGGCTCCCGAAAAGTATTCCGCCCAAGTCAAGGCCCCCACCGTATCCCTGGATGCAACCACTAAAACCATCACCTGGAATGCCGACGGTGCAGCCCTCTGCTGGGCCATATTCAAGAACGGGGCATTTGAGGCCCTCACTACAGATAATCAATACACCTTCAAATCCATTTCTGATAAAGATGTCATTACCGTCCGTGCCGCCAACTCCATGGGAGGTCTTGGAAGTGCTGCTACAGCTTTACCGGCAAATGAAACGAGAATTACTCCCACAGTTCAAAAGAACCATTTTCAGTACACCTCCAGCACAAGAGCAAGGCTCTTTACGGTTAACGGGAAACTGCTCCGGGAAAGCCTCGGCTCACCCGTAAGCACTCACGGCTTAAACCGTGGCATCTATCTTCTGCAAATAGAAAACGGGAATATCCGCAAGCAGCAGCTGATTCAGGTACGCTAGAGCAAACCGCCCAGGCGGCCTTCACCAGTCTGTAAAAACTGATTCATATAGTCTTTAGCCGCCTGGCAGGCGTCGGGCAGGCGTTTGCCCAAAGCAACATTGGCAAGGATTGCCGACGAAAGGTGACAGCCTGAGCCGTGCTTGTCCACACCCTGGAGACGGGGTGAGGCAAACTTGAACTGTCCTTCGGCAGTCCAGAGGGTATCTACCGCTTCGTTCCCTTGTGAATGCCCGCCCTTCAGAAGCAGGGCAAAATCCTTGCCCAGCGTGATTTCATCTCGAGACGCCGACAGGCCGAACCCGAAAAGGGCGAATTCGTCTTGATTTGGCGTAATCAGGTCCAGGCGTTTCATGATGGGCACAAAGTCGTCCTGGTCCATGTTCCGCAAAAAACGATAGCCCGCACTGGCACTGGCCACCGGGTCCCACAAGATGAAGGCGTCTGGCGACTTTTCCCGAACGAAATCCACTATTCTGCCCAGGTTCTTGGCGTGCTCCACCATGCCTATCTTTACATACTTGAAGGTATAGGACTTGAACAGGGTAGAAAGCTGCGCCTCGATACGGTCCCAGATGACCCAGCCGGGGGTTACGAACTCGTTTTCGTTCTGCTCCGTCATGGCGGTGCACACGGCCTCGCCATAGACCCCGAAATGGGCCATGGTCATTACATCGGCGAGGATTCCCGCACCTGCAGAGCCGTCGAAACCGGCAATCGTGAGCGCCCTTGTCATTTTCTCCATACGGTTTCTAAAATACATAAAAATCGCAAGCGAAACTGTTTTTCGCCTGCAAAATATCTACATTTCTCTTGTCATTTTTAAAGGAATTGAAAATGCCCCGTTTACGCGTTCTAGTTTTGATGGGCGGCCCCTCCACAGAGCACGATGTTTCCGTAGTGAGCGGCACCGGCGTGGTCCGCGCCATGGACCCCGAAAAGTACAACATCCACCCCGTATTGATCGACAAGGACGGCACCTGGCACTGGTCCGCAAGGGAACTTTCCCCCTACCAGAAAGACAACTTCTCCGTCAATTATTTCCGCTCCCTGGAAGGCTCCGCCGCCGTGACCAAAAAGTCCCCGGCCCTTTCGGAACTGCCCTCGGCAGATATCGCCTTTTTGGCCCTTCACGGCAAATGGGGCGAAGACGGACACATCCAGGCCATGCTTGAAAACTGGGGCATTCCCTACACCGGTTGCGGCCTTTTGGCTTCGGCACTTGCCATGGACAAGATCAAGTCCAAGGAAATCTACAAGGCAAACGGAGTCCCCACTCCCCCCTACCGCGTGATTTTTAAGCACGACTTCAACGGAGACACTTTGGTTAGCGTCTCCGACGAACTTGGATTCCCCCTGGTCATCAAGGACCCCCTGGGCGGCTCCAGCATCGGTATCGGCATCGCCAAGGATTTGGACGAGGCCGGCAAGATTGCAACGGACCTGTTCAAGGATTCCGACCGCCTGCTCTGCGAAAAATTCATCGCCGGCGAAGAAGCCAGCTGTGGATACATCGAAGGCGAAAAACCCCTGCCGCCTACCGAAATGCGCATGACCACCCGCGAGTACTTTGACTTCGAAGCCAAGTACAACGGCGAATGCCAGGAGGTGACACCGGCCGAATTCAAGCCCGAACTCACCGCCCGCATCCAGGAACTGGTAAAGAACGCCCACTACGCCCTGGGCGGTGCCGGCTACAGCCGTACCGACGTGCGTATCGACAAGGACGGTAACCTGTGGGCCATCGAGACCAACACCCTGCCCGGCATGACCCCCACGTCTCTGCTCCCGCAACAGGCGGCCTGCAACGGCATCACCTACTCCAGTCTCATCGACCTGATTATTGACAAGAGCCTTACTATCAGAAGGTAAATGAGTTGTGAGTTATGAGTTATGAGTTATGAGTT
>Ga0129307_1002085_pt1 | contig 17663 bp, 16 predicted proteins | sample P1105metagenome_FD_94437 | JGI IMG/M metagenome (GOLD analysis project Ga0129307, IMG submission 94437) | Capybara group fecal microbial communities from Wisconsin, USA - P1105 metagenome | ecosystem: Host-associated > Mammals > Digestive system > Large intestine > Fecal | place: USA: Wisconsin... | reverse complement strand
GGACAGAGGTAAGGCCCATTACGTCCAGCTGGTGGTATAGTATTCGCCAGAGCTGTTTCTCGAAGTTGAACTGAGGCTCTGTGACAGTTCTTCTCAGAGGACATGGCACGCTCACCCAGAGGTCATTCTAGAAGTTCAATCCAGCCTTCCCGGAGCCCCCTTCTATGAGTTCTCAAATGGCTCTTCCGGAGGTTTCCGGAGCCTCTTCTAGATGTCCAGCCCCAGGGGGCTGGGTAAAATCTCTACAGAATTTGGCCTTGAAGACCGCCGCCCCCTCTCGCGTTAAAAACCGCGAAATTGCAGGGGGCCTATCCCCTGCCGGGGCGATCTGCCTGTAAAACCGGCCAGGCTGCGGAGCACGAAAAACGGTGAAATCTCCAGTATTTCTGGGCCTTTTTTCGTTTTCAGCGAATACCCTGTGCCCTTGCTGCATTTCGTCACAAAATCGCATGGGAAACAGCGTGAAACCGTGACAAAATGGACGGTTTTCCAGGGCAAAGGGGCACGAAGACGGCCTTACCGACTGGAGGGAGGCGCGTGTGTGAAACAAGAGCAGAAAGAGCTGATCCGCCCCCTCCGGCTGCATGGTTGGGGCTACAAGCGGATCGCAAAGGAGCTGCGGCTCAATCGGAATCAGGTACAGCTGTACTGCAAGACCCATGGCCTTGTCGGCGCGGGCGAATTCGTAAAGCTGAACCTGCCCATATCGTAGCAGAAGGCACTCTCGCTATTGCGGTGGAGAACGTCTTCTTATTTGATCTGGCAGAGCCGGTGTAACCCGGCTCTGATTTTTTATAAAAAAGCGGGAAATCGTCTGTTTACTTTTTTATCTTTTTGAGTATAATATAAACAGGAGGAAGTCGTAACTATGTTTAGCAAGAATTTAAAGTACTATCGTTTGAAGAATCAATTATCAAAGAAAGCCCTCGCTGACAAGGTTCATATTTCCGCCATGGCCATTACGAACTATGAAGATGGATCTCGCCGTCCCAACATGGAAATACTATCTGCTCTCGCTGCCGCTTTACACGTTCGTGTTTCCGATTTTCTTGATATTCGTAATGAGAATTTGATTTTCCAACATGCGGAATTCCGCAAGAATGCATCGTTATCAAAGATGCAGCAGGAATATGTTAAAGAAAGCGTTGAAGAGTATCTGGGACGTTTTATGACGGTTGTGGAAATATTGGGCGGAGAAGTTTTACCTGACGCTCCGGCCTGCCACGTCCTGTCTCTTTCTGACGACAATGAAGAAAATGCCGCTGCACTGAGAAGACACCTTGGCTTTGCTGCTGACGGTCCGATTGAGGATCTGATCGGAAAGCTGGAAAACAAAGGAATACTTGTATACGAATGCCCAATTGAGAATGCCAAATTCTCCGGAATGAACGGATCCGTGAACGGAAGACCATTTATTGTATTAAACCCCGGTATGAGCGCAGAACGCAACCGATCCACTGCGGTCCATGAACTTGCACATCTGATGTTCAATTGGCCGGGTGATATGCCTGAAAAGGACATGGAAGACAAAGCAACTGCCATTGGCGGCGCTTTTCTGTTCCCAAACAAGGATGCTGTTCGCGAACTTGGTCTAAAGCGTACTTCCGTCACGAAGGACATGCTACTCGTTGCCAAAGAATACGGTATCTCAATGATGCTGCTTGTAATGAGGGCAAAGCAGTGCCATATCCTTTCGGAAGCTGTTGCCAACCGCTTCTTTATGCAGGCAGCGCAAGCTGGCTGGCGTACTGCCGAACCATCCCGAATCGAACCTGAACAACCTTTGCTCTTTAATCAATTAGTTTATCGTGCTGTTAATGAAGAGGAAATCAGTGTCCAGCGCGGAGCTGAGCTGCTTCAGGTTCCTTATACTGATGTTTTAGCTATGAGAAAAATCAGTGAGGTATAACCGGGTGCAGTTCATCAGCAGCGACACGAGCGTATGGATCGATTTCTCCACTATCAATAAGACCGAATTACCATTCCGTCTGCCTTATACATATATCATGAACAAAGATGCCGTTGAAGACGAGATCCTATCTCCGCCAAGCTTGGGATCGGAACTAGTCTCTTATGGCTTAGTTCCTGTCGAACTAACCATTGAAGAATTCTTTCTGGCTCAGCAATTCGGAACGGTTTATAAAAAGCTTTCTAAATATGATCGAATTGCCCTGGCAATTGCTAAAAGCCGAAAAATCATTCTCCTTACAGGCGATGGTGCTTTACGGAAAGCTGCCGCTCAGGAAGAAGTTACCGTTATGGGTACATTAGGCATTCTTGACCAACTGTGGGAAGAAAGCCTGATAAGTGCAGCAGAGCTAAAATTCTGCCTTGAAGAGTTGAATACTCATAATGGAGGGATCATTAGATTACCAAGGGAAGAATTAGAACAACGTTTAGCTTTGTTTTCGAAATGATTATTCAAAGAAATAATCATCATACCAATAGGAACCAAAGTCCTCAATGCCGGAATCACCTGCTTTCAATGCAGGAAGTTGCCATTTATCGGATCAAAACCAGGCCAATCATCGGAATTTTTTTCAGCCAAACATCGGATTAATTTTTGGCCATTTATCGGATTTTTGCTGGACATGCCTTTACTATTCATCTATGATCAGTGTTAAGGAGTGCCCCCCACACACAATGTGCCTGTTATGCGTATATCAGTTCATACCAGTAGCCAATCTGCAATGTCCACAATCTTTACGCCCTCATGCTGATACATTTCCTGCCTTGTGCGGGAAATAATCATCTTCGGATAGGCGTCCGCAATTTTGAGTAACGGCGATACTTCGCGCTCAAAAGTGTCGGGATCATCAATCATATTTGCAACCTGAATATATAGCTTCTCGTTACGCTTGATTGCTACGAAATCAATTTCTTTTTTATACAGGACTCCGGCGTATAACTCATAGCCTCGCCGTAAAAGCTCGATAGCGACAATATTTTCCATCAACCTGCCATAATCGGCGTTTTTTGTACCGAGGCGGGCATATTTGAAGGAGTGGTCGCTGAGATAGTATTTATCATTGGACGCGAGATAACGTTTTCCCTTTATGTCATACCGTCTTACCTTATAAAATGCAAATGCATTGCAAAGATATTTGATATAGGCGCTGATGGTACGGTCGTTGGTCTTGAACTGCTCCTTGGTAAACGCAGCAGCAATGCTTCTGGTGGAGGTCAGATTTGAAATATTGTCGATCAGGAAGTCGCACAGGCGATCCATGAGCGGCATATTGCGGATTTTGTATTTCTTCTGAATGTCACGCACAATGAGTGTAGAAAACACATCCGCGATATAGTCATATTTGGCTTCCGGTGTTTTGTAAAGAAAAGAACCGGCCATGCCGCCTTCGGTCAGATAACGGTTGAAGGCTGCATACTGATCTGAAAGATCATAGTATTGCATGAATTCGGTGAACGAAAACGGATAGACCTCAATTTCAAATGTTCTGCCAGTGAACAGTGTTGCAAGGTCAGAGCTGAGCAGGAACGCATTAGAGCCAGTGATATAAATGTCGTATTTTTCAGTAGCATGAAAATTGTTAATAGCTTTTTCAAAGCCGTCGCACATCTGGACTTCGTCAATGAAGATATAGTTCGTCTTTCCCTCCTGATATGCCTGCTCCACATATTCGTTCAGCTTGTGATACTCGAGCAGTGGTTCATATTCGCTCAGACTGTAGTTGACATGCATGATGTTGGCATTCTTATCTGTCTGCCGGACATATTCCATAAACGCTTCCAAGAGCTTTGACTTTCCGCTGCGGCGCACACCGGTGATGACCTTGATATCCGGCGTTCCCATCACATCTTTCAGCTTGTCAAGATAAAAAGTCCGTTCAATCAGTTTCATGGCATTTACCTCCGTTGCCCATATTATACCAGAGATATTTCGCAAAATCAATTGTAATTAAAAAATGCGAAATAGAATATTTATAGCAAAGGCGGCAGAGCTTTTTCCCCGCCGCCTCATGTCTTATGCGTAAATCAAATCATCTAGTTATTTCAGGCTTAACGTTTTTGCATACTTGAATTGGATGATATCATGAGAAGCGGTTTCGGTATAAGCATCCTCTTTATGCATCATATTGACGATCTCATTCTTGCTAAGTCTGCCAAGCTTCTGTATGACAACATCAAGAATTTCCATATCTTCCGGAGTAAGATGTGCATATTCCCTATCCTCTGAAGGAAGGAATCTGTACCCTGTGCCATCGCCCATGTCTACCTCTTCATAATGTATGGTACTGAGGTCGATGATGGATTCGTATGCAATCGGAACTGCTCCCATTGGAAGCGCACGATACGCCATTCCGGAAATAGCATATCCGCGTCGCTTATAGGAAAGCGCGTCACCATACCACAGAAGCTTCATGAGCTTCACTAGATACAAGCTTGTCACAAGAGTAGAGTTGGCATAATAGCGAATCATGTCTGCAATAACATCCAGGGACAGTTCTTTGTTTCCATTTGCCTCCGGATTATGGACGAAACGTGCATACCTAGCCATAATGGCGCTTTTGAGATATTGGTCATGATCTTGCTCAAACAAGGTGGTCCCGGCTTCAAAGTATTTCTCATAAGAAGCAGAAGACAGGGATCCTTTTTCCGCCTTCAGCAGCTGAAGAAACCACTCGGGATCTGCCGCAAGCTTTCTGAGAATCGTGTCATGTGCAGCATCCTGTACCTGATGGCTCTCGTAGCGGGTGATCGTTTTTCCTCCCCAGCCCAGCAAGAGGCACAAATCGCTTTGGCTGATGCCATAGCGGGCGCGGATGGCTGAGATCTGATAGGAAGTGAGCAGTCCCATCTTTTCACGATATGCATTTTTCATGGCGATATCATTTGCTGCGATCTGTTGTTCCTCTGCAAAGGTTTCATCTGTGTTGGAGCAATAGAAATACTCTGCGCTGTATTCCACCGGCACATTTTTGAAGATGTTCTTTTCCTGGACGGTAATAATCTTTACTTCATGCTCTTCCATGCAGCACGGGCATATCTTCATGAATTCGCGCCTCCATTCTTCTTGTAGGGGAACATTTCGGGGATAAAGGGAATCTCGGCATAGTGGAAAGACATCACGAAGGTTGTGTGATTGCCGTATTCCGAGAGAAGTTCCACCCGGATTTTTATGTATACATCGCCTTTCCCATTATAGACTTTGCCAAATTCCCGCATTTCACTCCTCTTCGGATAACGCAGGTCCTTGACGGTCTTTATGTATTCCTCAATGGTCAAGGTCTGCAATTCCCGCTTCAGAGCATCAACCGGGTTTTCATTTGGGAAGAGATCTGCAACGGTAAATCGATTGGTATATCTCACATCTCTGTCCTGATCAACCTGTCGCTCAGCTTGAAATGACACTTGCGCGCCGTGGTTCAGTGCATAGCGGAGATTTTGCAGATAGGCTTGTACCTCTAATTCAGACTCGATTCTGATTCTCGTTTCAGTCAAAATGTCTACCTCTGTCAACATTTGGTATCAATTGATACCAGTATAGTCTGCTGCGCCCAATAAGTCAATAAAAAAATTCCTGTTGACCGCTCTGCATGGCGGATAAATTCAGTGCCTTTGACCGAAACTATCTGATCGTCCCGATATGGATGATTAATTTTCGGCCATTTATCGGATTTTTGCTGGACACGCCTTTACTATTCATTTATGATCAGTATTAAGGAGGTGCAGTTATGAAACAGGCAGAACAAGCCATACTTGATCTCGTGCGCAAGGCACTGTTCGGTGCAGAAGTGGTTTTCCCTTCGAGCATCGAGTGGAGCGATGTTCTTCAGGAAGCCCAGGTGCAGTCTGTCGTTGGCCTTACGGTAAAAGCACTTCCTGATGATATCCCCTTATCCGTGAAAAAAGAATGGGAAACGCTTGCCCTTTCTCAGCTGGCAAGCACATTGCGCTATTGGAATGTGCAAGATGAACTGCACCTGTTGCTGACCCAAAACAATATCCCCTATGTCATTTTAAAGGGCGCAGCTGCAGCGATGCTGTATCCGGATCCCTTTTCCCGTGCGATGGGTGATATCGATTTTCTTGTCCCGCGGGAGCATTTTGAACAGGCTAAAGCTCTTCTCGCAGAGAATGGATACCACACCAGTCATGAGGATAGTGAGCGGCATATCGCTTATTCAAAAAATGGTGTTTCCTATGAACTCCACTACAGGTTCAGTTACCGCGATCTGGACATGGAAGATACGCTTCAGGCCATGATTCCTCTTGCTAAGCTGCAAGAGATAGCCGGGCATAGGTTCTTTACTCTTCCTGTCAGGGAAAACGGCCTTGTGCTGCTGGCGCATCTCTGGAACCATCTTCATACCGGAATCGGTCTGCGTCAGGTCATTGACTGGATGATGTATGTCCACACCAATCTAACAGACGACTTTTGGAGCACTCAGTTTTCTGACATGGCAAAACAAGTCGGATTAGAGAAGACGGCAATCACTGCCACATATATGTGCAGGAAGTATTTTCTTCTCTCTGACCAGATCACCTGGTGTCTTTCCGCCGATGAGAGCCTGGCGGATAGGATGATGAAGATGGTCCTTGAGTACGGCAACTTCGGACGAAAGCAGCTGCCCCAAAGTGAAGCGGAAAGGAAAGCCCAAACAGCGCTTTCCGGAGTATCCCGCATAGGTCTCTTCCGTCAGCTGCAAAGCCGGGGCGAAGTGAACTGGAAAGCTTACCATAAGCATCCATGGCTGAAGCCTTTTGCCTGGCTGTATCAGCTTTTACGATACGCTGTTCTCTGGCTGATTAAGCCTAAGAAACATAAGCTTTCTTCCCTTTTGCGAAAACAGTGCGAGACAAATGAGCTGTTTGAGAAATTGAAATAATGGATATAACAAGGCTAATTGTCCGAAATGATCACGACACAAACTGTTTCTACGTGAAAAAATTGCGGATTGCCGCAAAAATTTCATCTATAGGACTTGAAACAGCCCTGCTTACATGATACACTGCTGACCCGGAGAAGAAAGCGCAGGAGATCGCATCACTGATCAGAATTCCTGACTCCTTCAAGAAGATCGTGGTTGTAAAAGACTATATAAAGCCCTGGAAAGACGAGAACGGGATCCAGTATATCGGGATTGAAGATTTCCTTCTGGATGAAAGTCTCATTTCCGGATGAGGCGATCTGTACAGGAAATTGGGGATGTGATGACACCAACTTATGATCTCATAATAAAAATCGCCAAAGTGCCCTTCCGGGTCCGCTGCCGCTGCAGGGAGACGGCGGAATTCCTGCGGCCGTATATGACGGAGGAAGGAGTTATCTTCACCGGGGAGCCGGCGGAGGATAATGAGGCCTCTCGGCTGGCCCCCCCGCTCTTCACCATCGCCCCTGCTCCGGATGACCTCCTGCGCATGGCGGACGAGCTTGATCGGACCGCGGAAAAGGAAGGCCGGCGCGGGGGTCCCTACAGCGAGGCCTACCTTGAGCAGAACGCGGTGCATGCCCTGCTTGCAGAGCAGATGGTCAGCCAAGGCGTCCTGCTGATGCACGGCTCCGCCCTCTCGATGGACGGCCGGGGATACATTTTTACGGCCAAAAGCGGCACCGGAAAGAGCACCCATGCGCGGCTCTGGCGCGAAGTCTTCGGGGAGCGCGTGCGCATGATCAACGACGACAAGCCTATGCTGCGGGTGCAGCAAGGCGGTGTGAGCGTGTGGGGCACACCCTGGGACGGCAAGCATCACCTAAGCAGCAACGAAGGTGCCCCGCTCGCCGCCATCGTGCAGATCAGGCGGGCCGCGGAAAACCGCATCGAACCCATGACCAGGGCCGACGCCTTCCCTCTTCTGATGCAGCAGACCTACGCTTCCGCAGACCCTGCCACGGGGATAAAGATCCTCGTCCTGCAGCGGCAGATCCTGGAAAAGACCGCGTTCTATACGCTGGACTGCAACATGGATCCCGAAGCAGCGAAGGCCGCGTGGGAAGGCCTCACGGGCGCGCCGGGCATCCCGGGTCTTCCCGGCTAAGCAAGGCCCGCTCTAACTTTTAAGGAGAAAATCATGAAACTCAAAAGCAGTTTTATCACGCAGACGATCGATGACACGCAGTTTCTGGTGCCGCTGGGAAACGAGAAGTTTCACGGCATCGTGCGGAACAATAAGACCGCGGCCTTCATTGTAGACTGCCTGAAGCAGGATACCACGGAGGACGCGATCGTTGAGGCGATGTGCGCAGAGTTCGACGCGCCGCGCGAAACGATCGCCGCGGACGTGAAAAAGGCGCTGGATACGCTGCGCAGCGTAGGCGCGCTGGAAGAATGAACTCGTTTGAAGAGATCCTCGCCCGGGACGGCGTGCTGGTCTATAAAACGCGCGGGAGGAGCATGGAGCCGCTGCTGCGTGAAGGCCGGGACCTGGTGACCATCCGCCGGGCGGACGCGCCTTTGCAGAAGTATGACGTGGCGCTCTATAAGCGCGGGGAGCAGTACGTGCTCCACCGCGTGATCCGCGTGCTGCCGGATGGGTATCTGATCCGCGGCGACAACACATACACGCTTGAAACCGTGCCCTCTGAGGCCGTTATCGGGGTCGTAGAGGCATTTAAGCGCCGTGGGAGGGATATTCTCACATCAAACCGGCTTTACGGGCTTTATACGCGTTTCTGGACATTGATCTACCCGATTCGCCTTGCTGGCTTCCGGCTGGTGCGCGGGCTGAAAGCCGTCGCCCGGAAGCTTGGCCTCGCCCCGATCCTGAAGAAATGGCTTAGACATGAATAATGCCCGGCCTCGCCCCACATCCTGAAGAAATGGATCCGACATGAATAAGACGGTCCGCTGGCTGCTCCGGGCAGCCCAAAAGAAAAACAGGTACGTCATCGCCCTGACGCTGCTCCAGGCAGTATCGGGGAGCATTGGCGTGGTCTATGCGCTCCTTCTTCGCGGCATCGTGGACAGCGCGGTCGCGGGGCAGCCGCAGCAGCTAAGGCGCTATGTCATCCTGATCATCGCGCTGGTCGCGTTCCAGCTTGCCCTCGCCGCCGTGATCCGCCGGCTGCGCGAGCTCGCCAAAAGCAGCATCGAAAACGTCTTCAAAAAACGTCTTCTGAACAATATCCTGCGCAGGGATTTCGGGCAGGTCAGTGCTGTTCACTCCGCAGAGTGGCTAAACCGCCTGACGAACGACGCGGTCGTGGCCGCCAACGCCTACGTAGACATCCTGCCGAGCCTTGCCGGAATGATCGTCCGCCTGGTCTCCGCCTTCGTCATGATCCTTGTCATCGACAGATGGTTCATCGGCGTCTTCGTGCCGGGCGGCGTGCTCCTCATCATCTGCACCTTCCTCTTCCGCGGCGTCTTAAAGCGCATGCACAAGAGGATCCAGGAAAGCGACGGACGCCTGCGCATCTTCCTTCAGGAGCGCATTTCCAACCTGATGCTGATCAAATCCTACGCCGGCGAGCCGCAGACCGGGGCCGAAGCCGCGCAAAAAATGCAGGCGCACAAGGACGCCCGCATGGTGCGGAACCGCTTCTCGAACCTTTGCAATATCGGCTTCGGCGCGGCCATGTACGGCATGATCCTGACCGGCGTCATCTACTGCGCGTACGGCATTCTGTCCGGCTCGGTGAGCTACGGCACCATGACCGCCATCATGCACCTGACCGGTCAGGTCCAGGCGCCGCTGGCCAATATCAGCGGCTTTGTGCCCCAGTGGTACGCGATGCTCGCGAGCGCCGAGCGCCTGATGGAAGCCGAGAGCTTCGCGGATGACGAAGCCTGCGCGGACCTCGGCACGGTGCTCTCCTACTACCGCGATACGTTTGCCGTGCTGGGGCTGCGGGATGCGAGGTTTGCGTATAAGGGAACGGATGCTCCGACCAAAAACGCAGCAGCTCAGTTCACGCCGGATCGGGCTGAGACGCCGGTCTTTGACCACCTCGATCTTGAGATCAAAAAGGGCGAATGCGTGGCCTTCACCGGCCGGAGCGGCTGCGGCAAGTCCACGGTCCTGAAGCTTCTGCTGTGCCTGTACCCGCTGGATGGCGGGGAGCGGTATCTGGACGGCCGGCCCCTGACGGCAGAGTTTCGCCGCCTTTTTGCCTACGTCCCCCAGGGAAATGCCCTGATGAACGGGACCATCCGCGAGATCGTAAGCTTTGCCGACCCGGAGGCTGCACATGATGACGCCCGGGTAAGGCAGGCGCTCGAGATCGCCTGCGCAGCTGATTTCGTGGACGACCCGGACGCCCTTCTCGGTGAGCGCGGCTTGGGCCTTTCCGAGGGTCAGATGCAGCGCATCGCCATCGCCCGGGCGATCTTCTCCCGCTCTCCCATCCTGCTGCTGGATGAAGCCACCAGCGCCCTCGACGAAGTCACCGAACGGCAGCTGCTGGAAAACCTGAGAGAGCTGACCGATAAGACTGTGGTGATCGTCACCCACCGGAAAGCCGCACTGGAATACTGCGGGAGAGTGGTAGAGTTTAAGTAAAAGACTGTCATTAAATCCCTGCATAGTACGGACTCAGCCATCTTTACTTTTCTGTGAATTCCGGCCCAAAATCTTTACTTATCAGCTGTCCTTTGGTATAATAAGTAAAGATGAAAGTGAGGGTTGACCATGTTTTCCTATAAGGGGCTTGAAGCCAAACTAAAAGAACGGGGCATCACGCGCTCCGATCTGACGAAAGAACTCGGCATTTCCTCCCGAACGATAGCAAAGATCGGACGCGGGGAGAAGCTGTCGCGCGTCGTGATGGAAAAACTGTGTGCTTATTTCTCCTGCGAGACGGGGGAGCTCTGTCGAGAAGTATCCAGCAACCCTATCCTGCAAACCCTCCGCGAGGAGAAGGAAGCGAAGATCTCCGGAGGCCTGTACCATGAGCTGCAGGTCCGCATGACGTATAACTCGAACCACATTGAAGGCAGCCGCCTGACGGAGAGCCAGACGCGCCTGATTTTTGAGACAAACACCCTGAGCGCGGGCGACGGCGTACTGGTGGATGATATTCTGGAAACGGTTCACCATTTCCGTGCCATTGACTATGTCATCGACTGCGCAGACGACGTGTTGACCGAGGAGATTATCAAGAAGCTGCACGAAATCCTGAAGCACGATACAAAAGACGCCTCCCTCGACTGGTTCGCCGTGGGCAATTATAAAAAACGGCCCAATGTCGTGGGCGGGCATGAAACAACGAAGCCGAAGGACGTTCCCGCGAGGATGAAAGCCCTGCTTTCTGACTACAATGCAAAGCGGGATATCACGATTCAGGACATCATCTCGTTTCACGCGGAGTTGGATAAAATTCATCCTTTCCAGGACGGAAACGGCAGGGTTGGGCGGCTTGTCGCACTGAAAGAATGCCTGCGCTTTTCTATCGTTCCCTTTCTCATAGAGGACAGCAAAAAAGCGTTTTACTATCGTGGACTATCTGAATGGGATAACGAAAAAGGGTGGCTTACGGATACCTGTCTCGACGGGCAGGATACGTTCAAAAGGCTGCTCTCGACGTTTTCTCTTCCCGTCCTCCCTCCCATCTGATACGGGATTTATCTCAGGCTGATCTATAGTGAACTATAAATCAGCCTTGCAGTTTTGCCAAAGGCACTTTACTTCAGCAAGAATAAGCACTTGACTATACGCATTTCTTAGGCTAAAATATAGTAGACTTCATTTTAGCCTAAAGGAGCCGTGTTATGATTTACATCAGAAGAGAGCTGGAACGTAAATTTCTTGAGATGAGTCAGGCATTCAAAGCCGTTATGGTCGTAGGAGCAAGGCAGGTCGGCAAGTCCACCATGCTGAAGCATCTCGCCAAAGATGAGCAGCGGACGTATGTCACAATGGACGACATCCAGCTTCGTCAATTTGCCCAGTCCGATCCAAAGCTGTTCCTGCAGACCTATAAACCGCCTATCCTGATCGATGAAGTGCAGAAAGCTCCCGAACTCTTTGAGCGGATCAAGATCATCTGCGACGAGAGTGAAGAAAGAGGTCTCTTCTGGCTTACCGGTTCACAAAGCAAAAAGCTGATGAAAAAAGCCGGCGATTCGCTTGCCGGCAGACTTTGCGTTCTGAAAATGTACAGTCTCTCACAAAGGGAGCTTCTGGGTGTCTATCCTGAAGAAGAGATCGAATTTTCCTATCCTGCCTGGGCGGCCAGAAAGCAGCTGTTCCCGGAAAGCAATATCCTGAATACATTTGATCGGATCTGGCGAGGCGGTATGCCGGATGTACAGGCATTAAGCCAGGAACAGATGCAGGAATACTTCAATTCGTACATTGAGACCTACCTGATGCGTGATGCTGTAGATGACAACGGAATCTCAGACACCGAAGGCTTCCGCAAATTCCTGAGGGCATGTGCTGCGTTCGCAGGGCAGCTGCTGAACTATAATGACCTCGCCGTATCTGCCGGAGTGACCGGTGCAACGGCCAAAGAGTGGGTAAAAGTTCTGCAATCCATGGGAATCATCACGCTGCTGGAGCCCTATGCTTCCAATGAGCTGAAGCGCCTGATCAAAACACCGAAGCTGTATTTCTGCGATACGGGTCTTTGTGCCTATCTGTCATCCTGGACATCCAGAGATGTCCTGATGAACGGCGCCGCTTCCGGACACTATTTCGAAAACTATGTTGTCGGAGAGTTTGTCAGGAACTATGCATATGGAAAAAGCCGGGTCAATCTCAACTTCTACAGAGACCGCAACATGAAAGAGATCGATCTAATCATTGAAGCGAACGGAGTCCTTCATCCTGTTGAAATCAAAAAGGGGAGCTCTCCCGAAAGAAAACTGGTGAGTGTTTTCTCTGTTCTGAAGGAAACAGAAAAAAAGATCGGAAACGGCGGGATCGTATGCATGGCCGACACACCTCTTCCGATCGATGAGAAAAACTGCTTTATTCCGTCCGGCATCCTTTGATCATAAGTCGTTGGCAAATGCGCTTTACCTCTTGTCATTGCGAGCGCCTTCTCCTTGTCATTGCGAGGCCCGAAGGGCGTGCCTTGTGCAGGAGCGCAGCCATACGGCAAGCAGGTTAAGCTACTGCCAGATTGTTTCCACAGATGATGAAGTGCCGCCTGCTGGCTCAAAACGAGTCAGCAGGCGGCACTTCCTTGTAATTAAACGCTCAAACTATTTTTGCAGCAGATCAAATAGCTGGAGTAACAATGTCATCCGAAGCGGTCACAATATCATTGCTCTCAAATGCAACAACTTCCATTTTCACTTCTTCATACTTCTCCATGGTTCTTTTCTCCTTTCACTGCTCGATATACTCATGCGCCGCCTTGTAATAGTAGTATATTGCAGCAACTGCATTCCGCGCTTTTTCATCTGTACTGTTCTCCAGTATTCCTTGTACATAAGATAATGCGGATACTACTACTGTTGCGCTTCCATTTGCTGTTGTTGCAATTACAGTATGTGTATCTCCAAGTTTATGAGCTGAGATCCCTGTCACTGCAACTCTATACCTTCCCGCTTCTTCGATAACTGTTGCCGCCTGTCCATCTACTGTAGCCGTAATTGTCCCCGTATAGTCAGAAACCGGTTTGAAGTAGACAAAGATATCCGTTCCACTATCCAACGACAACGCATGTGTTATCTTCTCAATATCTGGATCTTCATGATCTCTTTGAATCTTGTATGTATCTACTGCAGATAGTACTTCACTGAAGTTATATGTTTCTGCTTCAGTATAGTATTTATCCATTTCTGCATAATCGTCTCCAATGACCCAGCCTCTTGTTTCTGACAGGAACGGTTGCACATAGTGTCCATAATCCGCCATGGCTTTAATGATTTCAACCATCTTCTCATTGAACGCTGTCGGATTCTCTTCGACCCTCTGCTCAAATGCCTCTACATACTCTTTCACCGAGTATGTATCTGTTACTGTTACTGTTTCTCCTTCTCCATAATGGAACACCGCTGTTATCGTTTCTGCCATCTGAATCGAGTTAATGTAACATGTGAATCCATAGTATTCTCCCGAAGGGTTCTTATCATTCGGGTCATAGGTGTCTATTGTGGTGGCTCCATCTTTACCGCTGATGGTGAATTCCACATAACTATTACTATAGTCTACACCTTCGATCTCAGGAAGGTCCAGGAAGAAGTTAACTCCAATCTGGCCGGACAGCACTAATGAGTGTTTCTGGAATGACGGTTCTGACGCCTCCGGTATCTCGGTCACTGTGACTGTCCCAGCAGATAATTCCGGCAGCAAGACTTCACAGTTTGGACCTGCAATGTCACCTTCCTTGTCATAAGTGGCCTTAACCGAGAGGTCTTCATTTAGCTCGACGTCTGTATTCACTTGGAAATAAAGCGTTGCAAAAATCTCGCCGGAAGCAGGGGTAACGCCATTTGTGTCCGCCCAAATCAAACGGCCACTTTCAAGATTCGCCTTTTGTGAACCGGTCTTAAATACATCTCCGAATACAACGTCCGTCAGACTCATTTTGGCATGATCATAATCCAGTGTCAGGCCAATAGCTCCTATTGCATTAGAAGAAATAATTGTGACCGGAATCGATGCAGTTTCCCCGGCTTTAGCTTCTACTTCGCCAATTGTAATCGCCGGGCTGCCAGTACCTTTCATCGCCATCAGCCCATATTCATTGCCCGCGCCGATACTTTTTTTCATTGCCGCCAGACGTTTTGCATTGACAGAAGCGGTATTCTCATTGTTATAATCCCGCAGATAAGCCAGCAGGTCTGTGGCATTTGTGCTGCAGTCACGGCTGACATCACAAGGGACGTCCGAGCTGTCAGAATCGTTGGTCAAGAACGTCATCTGTTTTTCCGTATCCGCGTCATTTACCACACCATCGTTATTGATATCACCCTCCGGAAGGACGTAAACCTTGAAATGGCCTTCATGGATACGGCTCAATTTGAAACTGGCATCATAAACTGCCGGTTCCCAAATATTTCCTTCCCCGGCAAAATCTCCGTAAATCTGCAGCAGGCTCTGGCTTTCACCTAAACCTGAGATGTAGTCTGTGTCAGCCATGATTGCTTCCTGAACGTCGTCCGGATGGCCTCCAAATACTTTCCCGTCAAACATCTCCACCGTTATGTAGAAAGGATAAATCGTTTCCGGTGCCCACGGGAATTTAACGGCATATCCGTCTTTGTAGAAGAATTTTATATCCTTCGCCGTCAGTGATGTGATCATATTGCAAATAGTCGCTGTATATTCTGCCCTGCCGGCTTCAGAATAACCGACACGATAAACATTTGTATATTCACCAATACAGTTTTCTATTTCTTCCGTCGTGGCGTCCCATGGTATTTCATCTGGTCCGGTATAGGAAACATAATTAATAAATTCGTCTGAATAGCTGAACGGAAAATGATACTGATCATAAAACCACGCCTTCAGACTACTAGGATTTTCTGTCACCGTTTGATTGTCTGTTGTATGGACTGTTATTGCATGCGGAGCAAGATGGTAATACTGCATGCTCCGTTCTCCGGTCAAATGTTCCGCAAACACATAGAAGTCAGAAATTGATACGGATTCTATAAGCGGTTCTTTTACCGTTACGGTATATTCCAGTGTCTGGTTTCCGAAGCGGTACTGGAAGGCATGTTCCCCTACAGTCGTATCAGTTGTATTTCCGCTGACGAACTCGCAGGCGATTGTTTCTCCAAACTGGCTGCTTATCTGCTGGGCAACGGCCGTTGCCTTGCCTTCAAAATAACTCCCGGAAACATAGACCGTAACATAAGGCACAAATGCCGCTTCGACGGCATCAGGATCAATCAAATCCTGATACAGATCAAAGGTCTGCACTGTGATATTCATTTCCGCATTCCAGGTCCAGACAGCAACATAGTTTACACTGCCGTTAACCGTTGCCGACCATTCCGGATTCCAGCCATTAAAGGTATATCCGTTGTTGCCATGATTCCCGGCTTCCCAATCCGCCTGCTGTGTAAAAACAGGTGTGTCTGCACCGGGCAGCAACTCTGAATAGGTTTCCATGGGCGCATCTTGTTCCACTGCAGACTCATTCATATAATATGATACTGTGCAATACTCCCGCTCATCCGCTATGCCGTTTTCATTTTCGTCCTTCTGGCTCCATACTGCCTGAAGCACCATGTCTCTCTTAACAATATTTTCGTCAAGGCTGGGATAATTGACCCATGTAGGTTCAGACTCTACAATATCCCATTTCACGAACAGCCATCCATCTCTGGTTGGATCGTTTTCGGCAAATGCAGGAATCTGATTCCCGTACGGAATATGTTCATATACCACGTCCGGAAAGATCTCTTCATCTTCCACACCGTCAATATAGGTCACGGTAAAGCTTTCCTCTTCATCCGGTGTTCCGTTCTGATTCACATCAGGGAGTTCGTACGCGATGTATTCGGTATCGCCATTTACAACATTATTTTCAGACAGTGACGGCTGCCACCTTCTCACATAATAATCACGACTAGACCAGTAACCCTGATCTGGAGCCGCCGGTGTCGGTTCTCCATCAAGCAATTCAGTCACGATAACATCACGTTTTCTGTCAGTGTCATTACTATGATGGAAGGTCACTGTGCGATATTCTTCCTCATCGAGGGTACCGTTATGATTTCTGTCGTTCTCAATCCATTTTGCCCTGTAGACAGTGTCTTCTTCGGGAACTAATTCAGGGATCTCAGGTTCCCATCCCTTAAAGTAATAGCCATTCCTGACGATTAAATTCAGGTGAGGATAGTGCGGCATCTCAGTGCCTGCCACAAGATTTGTGAAAACATAATCCTCGAAGATCACTTCATCATCAACACCGTCAGTATATGTTGCGTTGTAATGCTGTTCATCTTCGTCGGCTATTCCGTTATGATTTGCATCTTCTTTCCAAACAGCTGTATATGTCCCATCTTCCAGGATTGTCTGAGGGATTATCGGATTCCAGCCGGCCAAAATATATCCTTCACGTTCAGGATGAAAATAATAGGCAGAGACAGATATGGAATCACCAGGAAACAACGCCTGTCCGTCCTCATTCCAGCGAACAGAGTACTCTTCAATTTCTCGACCATCTAACGTGCTTCCCCGGCCATAAACGAGAGTTACCGTAAGCGCCTCATCTTCATCCATAAGGCCGTTTTCATTTCGGTCATGCATCCGCCAGGCCGCAGTATAAACGGCATTCTCTGTAACATACTCTGCCGGTTCAGGCTCCCAGCCTATAAAGTCGTAGCCATATCTATACGGGTACAAATAATTGGATGCATCCGGTGTTTGATCGCCATATTGCACCTCAAAAAACAGATCCTCGAAGATGACTTCACCATCAACACCATCAGTATAAGTTACCGTCAACGGCCCTTCTACGCTCTCAGCAGACCACGGTTCCTCCCCTTCCGCATGAACAACAGCCGGGCTGATTCCCTGTAAAACCATGGCAATAGCCAGCAGGATAGCAAGAACGCTATTCTTTCTTTTCATTTTTTTCCTCCGAATGTGCTTATGGATTATACGCATCTGTAGAAGCTTGCGCAAATAGTATACGGATTTCAGAGCCTGCTGTCAAATTGTCTGTAATATTTGTCCGTGTCAACTTGTTGTAGGAGATTTTTTTGTAAGATTACCAGCTCAGTCCTTTCATGGTGCGGTACAGCTGCGTGATATGCCCGCCTTTTATGACTTCAAACGGCATACACTGGTCTGGG
>Ga0129307_1002081_pt1 | contig 17680 bp, 14 predicted proteins | sample P1105metagenome_FD_94437 | JGI IMG/M metagenome (GOLD analysis project Ga0129307, IMG submission 94437) | Capybara group fecal microbial communities from Wisconsin, USA - P1105 metagenome | ecosystem: Host-associated > Mammals > Digestive system > Large intestine > Fecal | place: USA: Wisconsin... | reverse complement strand
GCCCATGCGGGTCTCATCCACGGCCATGTGGGCCAGCTCGATGGCGTTGTCGTAGATGGCCTTGCCGATGGCCTTCACAGCCTTGTCAACAGTCGCCTGGTCATATTTCTCAAATTCCTTCTGTGCCACACGAGAGGCGGCTACCAGAGAGGACAGATACTCCTGCGTTTCCATTGTTTTTTCCTCCTAATCAGATTTTCAATCGTGCAAAATCCAATATCAGCCCTTCAGAGCGGCCGCGATGGACTCGTCGATGATCTGGAACACGGTGTCCAGCGTAGCCTCATCCACATTCAGGGGCGGAATCAGACGGATGTTATTGTGATCGGCGCCGCAGTTCAGCAGCAGCAGATCGCGCTTCAGAGCCTCAGCCTGGATGGCAGCGCACAGAGCGCCATCGGGGGCGTTATCCTCAGGCTTGACAAACTCCATGGCATTCATCAGGCCGACACCGCGGACATCGCCGATCTGGGGATACTTGGCCTGCAGCTCGTGCATCTTGGCGCGGACGACCTCGCCCATCTTGCCGACGTTCTCCAGAACGCCGCCCTCATAGAGCTCGTCCAGAATCGCCAGAGAAGCGGCGCAGGAGACGGGGTTGCCGCCGAAGGTGCCGCCGTGAGCGCCCTTGGCCCACTTGTCCATGATCTCGGCCTTGCCGAAGACGGCGCTCAGGGGCAGACCGCCGGCGATAGCCTTGGCGGAGGTGAAGATGTCGGGCTCCACACCCAGAGTCTGCCAGGCATACAGGTTGCCGGTACGGCCGAAGCCGGACTGGACCTCGTCGAAAATCAGCATGATGCCGTGCTTGTCGCAGATCTCGCGGACATACTGCAGCCACTCAACAGGGGGAACGACATAGCCGCCCTCGCCCTGGATGGGCTCCATCATAATGGCAGCCACCATGGAGGGATCAACGATCTTCTTGAAGATCTCGTCGAACTGGGTCATGTACTCCTTGGGGCACTTGCCGTCCTCCATCTTATAGGGAGTACGGAACAGGTAGGGATACTCAGCGAAATAGACGCTGGGCATCATGGGCTCATAGTTCTTGCGGTAAGCGGCGTTGGAGGTGGTAATGGTGGCAGTCGCCATGGTGCGGCCGTGGAAAGCGTTCTTCATGGAAATGATGACAGGACGCTGGGTGGCAAACTTGGCCAGCTTCATGGCGCCCTCGTTGGCCTCGGCGCCGGAGTTGGAGAAGTACAGCTTGTACTTGCCGCCGGTCTTTTCCACCAGCTTCTCCATCAGCGTGGTGTAGGGCTCATAATAAAGAATATTATGACCCGCATGAATCAGGGTGTGCAGCTGCTTCTCAGCGGCGGCGACCACCTTGGGGTGGCAGTGGCCCAGGGCGTTGGTGGCAATACCAGAAGCCATATCAATGATCTTGCGGCCATCTTCCGTGTAGAGATAGCAGCCTTCGCCTCTGACGACGCAGGGGGTCGTGTCACTGTGGAGGGCCATCGGGGGCATCAGGGGAATACATCTCTCGTGCTGTGTCATAATGTGTCATCCTTTCTCATGTTTTCATATTTGCTTGGTTTTGTACATCGTATACATGTTCAGTTTAGTTGTATGGTAGCACATGTTTTCTAAAAGTGATTGTAAAAAATGGATATAAAATCTTTTCCACACCAATTTTGACATCGGCCTGCATACGGTTCTTAAATGCCTCTCTGAAAAAGGGGCTGGTTTCCTTTCTCTCCGTTTATTATCCTGGAAAATTGAAAAGCACATGGCCTCTCTGGGCCATGTGCTTCACACAATGATTCCCTCTTTTGTCCGGCGCACCTGCTCCACAAAGGATTTCGGCGTCAGCGAGGTATACTGCTTAAAATCCCGGATGAAATGGGCCTGATCATAGTAGCCCAGATCAATGATGACATCCATGACATCTGTGGACTCCAGGTAATTGATGGCTGCCTGTGCCCGTATAATGTCAGAATACTTTTTCACAGATACGCCAAAGTAGTGCTTAAAAATGTTGTTGACGTACCTTTGACTATATCCCAAAGACTCCACCATCTCCGATACACGCTGAGAACCAGGGGCGCTGACAATCAGCTTCGCTGTGTTGCTGGCAATGGTATGTACCGGTGCAATCTTTTGTCCGTTGAAAAACCGGCGGGCCGCTCCGATCATTTCAGAAAAGCAATCCAGCTCCCCAAGCCTCTGCTCAAAGGAAGATACCTCCAAGAACTCCGACAGCGGCACGCGGCTGCCCACCAGCTCCGTAATATCCTTCTGCAGGAATTTGAACTGAATACCGGGCTGCATTTTCATGCCAAAGCAGCGCTGATAAGTGCTGATCAGCGATCGTTTCCCCTGCAGAAAGCTGCCGCAGACATAGCCCCGGCATCTCCCGTTTTCCCAGGTAAACTGGAAATCAACACAGCCGTCCGGAATCGCCACAATATCGTCTTGATAGGGATTTTCAATGAGATAGAACTTTTCAAAAATTGGGTCCTCCGACAGCACCTCCTGGTACTTGATCCGATGGTTATTGATGTAAAAGGTCTTAAAATTCATCTGCTCACCCCTATTACCCGCAAACGATCATATGCAATAGAAATTATATCACAGTCCCCTCTGCATTTTCAATCATCTCATCCACGCATTTTGGGCAAGTATTTTCAATATATTCTGAAATATTTCAACAAAAAAGTCCCCTTTTTACAATTCCTTTTGAAAAAGATATGCTAAAATAAAATTATATTCGGTTTGTTAGATTTTTTTGACTTTTTACCTGAAGCTGAAAGGAGTATTTTTATGCACGAGATGAGACGAAAGGAACGGCAGATCACGGACCTCGCTGAAATTTTAAAGGTCATCCGGGAATGCGACGTATGCCGGCTGGGCTTTTGTGAAAACGGACAGGTCTACATCGTCCCCCTGAACTTCGGTTATGCCCAGACCGGAGACAAGCTTACTTTTTATTTCCATTCTGCTTTATCCGGCCGCAAGGTTAATCTGCTCCGTCAGGGCGGGCAGATCGGTTTTGAGATGGATTGTGCCCACCGTCTGGTCCCCAGCGACAGCCAGGCCTGCAAGTTCACCATGATGTACAAGAGTGTCATCGGTGTCGGACACCCCAGAGAGTTATCCGGTGCGGAGCGGGACGACGCTTTCCGCACCCTGATGGCGCATTACTGCGACCAGGATCTTCCCTTCAATCCGGAAATGCTGGAGCGCACTTTGCTGTTTGCCGTCGATGTGGATGAGTTAACCTGTAAGGTTCATCTGTGATCGCCCGCCTTGTCTGCGGCAGAAGGTCAACTGAAAAAGCCCCTATATACCTCCTATATTGGGATCGGAAAGGTCCGGAACCTGCCTCAGGCGGGCTTCGGGCCTTTCCCTTTAAAAATAGGGGCACACTGCCGCGTTTCGCGGCGTGTCCTCAGTTTTTGTTCTCCTTAATACCCTGTATTCAGCTGCTCCGGAAGTCCAGCTTCCTGACCTTACGCCCATAGGGATCCATCGAACCAAGCGTCCCCATCCAAGTTCAATCTGCTGTAATCTGAGAAGACTATCCCATCCGGGAAACTGAAGATGGTAAGAACCACAGTTCTTGCCATCTTCGGTTTGTTTTTCTGCCGTAGCCTTTTGCTCAACTCACTTCTCGCCAGGTATGCCCAACTAACCCAAGCGCAGAGAAACTCCTTGGAGATCCAGATCGGTGGTATCGGCTAAATACAGATACCCACGGTGTCTGTGTGAACGAGCGGGAGTTTGAACTCAAAAGCAAGGAATACAATCTTCTGTTGCTTTTCTTGCTCAACGTGGATATCCTATTTAGTCAGGAGGAACTATACGAAAAGATATCGGGGCTCGAGGCCTGGGCAACTTCTCCACTGTAGCGTCTATCCCAACCGGCTGCGGGAAAAATTGAAGATGGTCCAGCGAAGCACCGCTATATCAAACTGTGTGGGGCTCCGGGATATTGGTTTTGAGGATAAAGAATACGCGCTTTCTTATTTGGATTCATTACAGGAGATCGTATGATGGAAAAGCATTCGCAGAAAAACAGGGCTATGCTGTCAGGTGCCATGGCCTTTATTACCCTGATGGGAATCGTCAGCCTGTTTTCGGACATGACCCATGAGGGTGCCCGGAGCATTCTGGGGGAGTATCTGAACCTGACCGGCGCATCCGCGGCGACGATTGGCTTTGTATCGGGCGTGGGTGAGCTGTGCGGATATTCCCTGAGACTGCTGTCCGGTTTTGTAGCCGACAAGACGAAACAATACTGGACGCTGATTATCGCAGGCTATTCCATGCAGGTACTGGCAATTCCGCTTCTGGCTTTTGTTCCGGAGAACGGCTGGGTGATTGCCTGCGGGCTAGTGATTATGGAGCGGGTCGGCAAAGCGATCAAAAAGCCGGCTAAAAACACACTGGTCAGTTTCGCAGCCAGCGAGGTGGGTATCGGGAAAGGCTTCGCCTATCAGGAGTTTTTGGATCAGCTCGGCGCATTTCTGGGGCCAGTCATTCTATTTTTGATCAGTCTAATAAAGGGAACCGGGGAACTCTTTTCCACATATAGATTGTGCTTTCTGGTTCTGGGGATTCCGGCGGTCATCACGGTTCTCCTGGTGGTCCTCTCGAAAGTCAAATTTCCAAATCCAGAGATTTTTGAGAAGGAAAAAGACGAATGTACGGAGTTCAAAATTGAAAAATCCTTCATCATCTACATTGCCGCCATCTGCTGCTATGCCTTCGGTTTTGCGGACTTTACCATGATCACGCTCCATGCCGCCAAAACAACCGCATTTCCCGCCGCGTCGCTGAGTCTGCTGTATGCGCTGGCAATGGCAGTGGATGCCTTTGCAGCCTTGTTCTTCGGCTGGCTGTTTGATAAAACAGGGCTGAAAGCCATGGTTCTCGCAACCGTCTGCAGCACATTCTTTTCCTGCTTTATTTTCCTGACAAGCAACCCGGTAAGCATCCTCATCGGAATTGTCCTGTGGGGCATTGGTATGGGCGCGGAAGACAGTATCATGAAGGCTGCTGTCAGCAAAATCGTACCAAGAACCATGCGCAGCACCGGTTTCGGCATTTTTGAAACCTGCTACGGTATTGCATGGTTCTTGGGAAGCTGGCTGCTGGGTGCGCTGTACGACTTTAACCCGGTGTATCTGGTCGTCGTATCTGTGGCAGCGCAGCTGTGTTCGATTTGTTTTTATAGTCTCTGTATTAAGTTCAGGGGGACGAAATAGAATTCCGGTTATTCTGTATTCATTGTTTATCACTAAAAATCCATATTTTAGCGGTATTTACCTCAGAGAAATACGGATCTTCACTTTCGTGCGATTTTTATTTTCTGTTTATCCGCTCTATGCCAACTTGAAGCAACATGGTAGACGGAAGTATGCGGATCGCTATGGAGAGAGACTCTCCGGACAGACAGTACGCATCTGTCACGGCACCCTGCGTTCCGCATTGGCAAAGGTAGAAGAAAAGCTAATTATCCGAAATCCCGCAGACAGCTGCAGACTCCCTCTACACAATTCAGGGAGATGCAGGTGAAAAGACAGTGGCTTCTGATTCACGCCAAAGAGGATGGTTGTTACGCGCTTTTTCTGCTGGAGCTATCCACAGGATTGCGGCGGGGAGAAATTCTGGCCCTGCAATCGGATAACCTGAACTTCAAAACCGGGGCGCTCCGGGTCGAGCAGCAGGTCCACCGGAGAAAGGGAGCGCTTATCGTCTTGCAGCCCAAAACCAACAGCTCTAACCGGACGGTCATTCTTCCCTGTCTTGGATATTCTGAAAGAATACAGGCAAAACGTGACCTCCCTCCGGATGTTCCCATCCCCTGTCATGGAGGATTCTCCTCCGGACCCAGCCTCGGTCCGTAAACCGCTTCAATCTGTGCTGGAGCGGGCTGGATGCAAAAAAGTTCAATTCCATGACCTCAGATACACCTTCGCCACTACTGCTCTGGAGCATGGGATGGGCACCAAGACACTCTCCGCCATCATCGGTCATGACTCAACCTCAACCACGCTGAACATCTACGTTCACGTGACAGATGAAATGCGGCGCACAGCAGCCGTGAAGATCGACCGGGGGCGCGGCAAAGCGGACCTGCAGAAAACAGCCGATAACACCGCTCTCAGGAAACCAGCCCCGTCTACCTTCCAGCTATACAAGAGTCCGCGGCGCAAGCCAAATACAGGCTGTGTCTCCCAGGTCAACGATGAGTTCCGGGAGGGACGCTGCTCCCCTAACTGGCCTGACGGAAAAGCATCCGCGCAATGTCTACACCCACAGCAAAGAAGATCGTGAGCGGTTACTGAATGTGGAGATTTCCGCCGAAAAAGAGCGGCTGCACCTCAATCAAAAACAGGCTGACAAAAGGAAACCGTCCTCTGGAAGAAAACTTCCGGAGGACGGTTTTTTCATGTCTGTAGGCAGTGCTGTGGTCAAAAGCCTCGCGGCAGAGTGGTTTCAAAAGATCTCCGCCTCTGTTTTAGCGGTCACCGAAGGACAACCGCTCCTTATGCGCTTACTTTTTCATACACCACCAAGCGCTTTTGCGGGTCAGCAGCAATCCGCTGGTGATGGCGGTCAGCGGGGCCACCGTCACCAGGCCGAAGGAGCCCACAATGGTGTGGACGATCTCCGCCGCCACGTACTTGTAGTTCAGAATGAACTCCACCGGCGTGCCCTGGGCCATGAACACCATCAACAGGGCGATGTAACTGCCGGAATAGGCCAGCAGCAGCGTGGTGGTCGTGGAGCCGCAGGCAGCCCGGCCCACGGCGAATCCGGAGGAGATGGCCTCCCGGGCGGTGATATCCGGCCGCTTCTGCACCACCTCGTACACCGCGGAGCAGATGTCCACCGACAGGTCCATCACCGCACCGGAGGATCCCAGGAAAATGGAGGCCATGAAGATACGGGTCAGATCCAGGTTCTGATACCCGGCGTACAGCAGACTCTCGCTGGACTCCATGACGGCGCCGTGGATGCGGAACAGGTTCGTGAACACCACGCCCAGCACCGCCGTGACAGCGATTCCCAGTGCCGCGCCGGAAACGGCAGCCAGACACCGACGGTCAAAGCCGTAGATGAGGCTGAGGATGAGAGCCGTCAGCACCAGTACGATGGCAAGGGCCAGCCACACCGGGTTCCAGCCCCGCAGCAGGCAGGGCACCAGCACCTTCCACATCAGCAGAATGGTATCCACAAAGGAGAGAATGGCCCGGACGCCGGTCCACCCGGCAAACAGCATCAGCAGCAGCAAAAACAGCCCCGCCAGCAACGCCTCCTTGTCCAGCCGGTAGTGGTCGGTCATGGACACCACGGAGATGACGCCGCCGCTATGGCTCACAGTCACAAAGGCGATGTCCCCAGGGATAAACAGCTTGTCCTGGGCCAAGGAGCCATTCAACCGGTTGACGGCTTCCACAGTCTGCCCCTTGAAGTGGCCGCCCAGCAGCTTCACCGTGCACCGCTGCTCGCCGGTGCGGATGAGGCCGGTGTCCACAATGTCGCTCTCGTCGGTGGCCAGCACCTCCGCCCGGACACGGTCGGCATTCTGATAGGTGAGATTGCCCTCAAAGCCTGTGGGCAGCATCAGCAATACCGCCAGCAGCACCAGCGCGGCCAGCACCGGGCCGTGGGTCTGCCGGGAAAATGTGGGAAAACGGTTTCTCATAAAGCCTCCTAAAAACAGCGGGACAGGGAGCGGCTGAGCCGCTCCCTGTTTCCGCAGGGGTGGTATCGTTACTTTACCTTCAGCATGGAGGCCAGCTTGGTGTAGATGGCGGTGTTATCGTAGTAGCCCTTGAAGCTGTCCGCTCCAACGCCGTCGGCGAATACTGCCACAGGCAGGCCGGTGTGGGAGTAGCTGGTGAAGTCAATACCGGACTTGTTGTTCAGAATGTGGGTGACGGTGACGGAGAAGGGGTTGTAGGTACCGTACAGCACATACTGCTCCTGGGTATACTTGCTGGAATCGTAGTCGCTCATGGCCAGCTGATAGGCGGTCTTCAGCCGCTGGATCTCGTAGTCGGTCAACACCAGCTTGTCACCGGCCTCGCCCTTCAGCTTCAGGCCGAAGAGCTTTTCCACGTCCTTCATGGCATCCTCAAAGGAGGTCTTGTTGGCCTTGTACTTGGCCACATACTGCTCGTCGAACTGGGCGTAGGAGATGGTCTGGCTGGTCAGGTTGCTGAGATAGGTGTCGTAGTCGGTGCCGGCGTAGCCGATGGTCAGGCCGCCGGTCTCATGGTCGCCGGTCACCAGGATCAGGGTTTCCCTGGGATGCTTCTTGGCGAAGTCCACAGCCACCTGGACGGCGTCGGCCAGAGCCAAGGTATCGCTGACGGTGGAGCCGGCGTCGTTGGCGTGGCAGGCCCAGTCGATCTTGCCGCCCTCGCACATCATGAAGAAGCCCTTGTTATTGTTCAGGACCTCGATGCCCTTCTTCACATAGTCGGCCAGGGCCCATTCGCCCTGCTGGCGGTCCAGCTCGTAGTCCATGGCGTCGGAGTCCGCCAGGTGCTCATCGATGAGGATGACCTTCTTATCCTTGGCGGTAACCTTAGCGGCATCGGCCTGGGTGGTAGTCACCTTATAGCCAGCCTCCTTTGCCAGGTCATAGAGGCTCTCCTGGTCCTTGTTGTTGCCGGTGGGCTTTTTCAGGGCGCCGCCAGCGAAATACTCGAAGCCGGACTCCACCATTTCCACGCCGATCTCATAGTAGTTGTTGCGACTGGCCTGGTGGGCGTAGAAGGCTGCAGGGGTGGCGTGGTTCAGGTTGACGGAGGAGATGACGCCCACTTTCCAGCCCTTCTGGGCATGGAGCTTTTCAGCGATGGTCTCATAGGTCTTGGTGCCAGTCTCGTCGGTGTTGATCATGCCGGAATAGGTCTTGTAGCCGGTGGCAATGGAGGTGGCGGTGGAAGCGGAGTCGGGAGCGAAGCTGCAGGAATCGTAGGTGACGGCGGAGCCGGCCACATCGAAGTTCATGAAGTTCAGCTCCTTGGGGCCGTCCAGCACAGCGCCTTGGCGGTCCTTGACACTGGGCTCGGCCTGCATATAATCCGGGTCGGCCACAGCGCCCAGATAGTCGGAGGCAGCCTGGAACTGGGGATAGCTCATGCCGTCGCCGATGAACAGGAACACATACTTGGGAGAGCGCCCGGTCCACTGGGCAGCGTTCTGGACGGAGGTTTCGGTGAGGGTGACGGTGCTGTCAACGGTGGCGGACATTTTTTCCACCTGGACGGCAGGCTTGGCGGCAGCCGCGCCGCAGGCGGTCAGGCCCAGCACGGTCACACCGGCCAGCAGGCCTGCAAGGAGTCGTTTCATCATGTTGATTTCCTCTCTTTTCTGAATATGGATTTCCCTTTGGGACACGCTCAGTATAGGACAGCCGTGTTTAAGTCCTCCACCGGACTTCTGCAAAGGTTTGGTAAAATATCAGGACATGGAACAACGCCGCCCGTATAGCGGGACGGCGTTGCTTCAAAAAGGAGGTGAAAATGAAAAAGAAACTTTTGCAGAGGCTATGATACAAAACAATATTGCTTCGTTCCACCGTGATACTGTCAAGTCCCTGTAAAATTCAGTAAAATACCCGCCTCTGTTATACCTGATTCGCCAATAGTGACGGCTGGATCTTTTGGCGGAGATATCCCTCCCGGACGCCGTAGTGACTGACGGTGATATCTTCCACGTCAAAGCGGTCTGCCAGATACCGCAGGATCATGATACCGGGAACAAGTGTATGGATGCGCTCCGGCTCATAGCGCAAAATCAGGTCCGCCGCGTCCTTGTCTCCTTTACACAGCTGTTTTGCCAGAGCGTCCAACTGCTCCCGGGTAAAGGTGCGCTGATTTTCCGGCAGTCCAAAGAGCTTCCGGCTCAGCCGCAGAGACGCCCGGGCTGTGCCGCCCACACAGACCATGTGGTCCCGGCATGGGATCTCCTTCAGCGCGTCGCTGTTGAAAGCGGCTTGAATAGTCTCCTCAATGCGCCGTCGGGATTCCTTTCCCGGCAGGATTTTTTTCACGCAGTCCCGGTACAGCTTCAGCGACCCCACCGGCACGCTGACCGCCTTCTGAAGCTGCCGCCCGGCAAAGAGCGCCAGTTCCGCGCTGGCGCCGCCGATGTCCGCGAATAGGCCGTCATCCACCGCTACGTCGCAGGTGGCGCCGTAGAAGCCGCATTCTGCCTCTGCCTCGCCGGCCAGCACTTCCACCGCGATGCCCGTGGCCTGTTGAATTTGCTCCACCGCCTGCGCGGTGTTGGAGATGTTCCGCAAAGACGCTGTGGCAAACACCGCCAGATGCTCGATTTGGAGCAGGTCCAGCGTGTTCCGGAATTCCCGGAGGCTCTGGCAGGCGCAGTCGATTCCGTCCCGGGTCAGCCGTCCATGTTCCACATACCCCGCCAGCCCCGCCATGATCTTCTCCTTGAACAGAACCTTGAAGCTCGTCCGGTCCATGTCATAGACCGTCAGACGAATACTGTTGGAGCCCATGTCGATCAGCGCGTATTTCATGGATATCACTTCCTTAAAATGCTATTACCGTTTTGCCACTGCGGTCCGGAGCCAGTTCAGAATGCCATGCCTCTCCTGCACCGGCACGGCAGAGGGCTGCTCCGGCTGTTCCGCCGCCTGCCGGTAGGCCTCCTGATAGAAAAACTCCTGGGAATCCAGCGGGTCATTTCGATCCTGTACCCGCACATACTCTCCCGTGGGCCGCAGCTCCCGGGCCTGGCGGTTATCCCGCAGCATGGTTTGGAACATCCCGGTGAGACGGCGGCGCAGGTCCGGGTCCAGGATGGGCGCCGCCACCTCCACCCGCCGCAGGGTGTTGCGGGTCATGAAGTCGGCGGAGGCGATATACACGCTCTGCCGTTCCTCCGTCCCGAAGATATAGATGCGGGAGTGCTCCAAAAAGCGCCCCACGATGCTGACGACCCGGATATTCTCCGTGGCCCCCGGCACGCCGGGCAGCAGGCAGCAGATGCCCCGGACGACGAGGTCGATCTTCACTCCCGCCCGGGAGGCGTCGATCAAGCGGTCAATGATGATCTTGTCTGTCAGGGAGTTGATCTTGACGCCGATATAGGCTGCCTCCCCCTGCTGCGCGTATTTGATCTCCCGGTCGATCAGCTCCAGCACCCGGTTCTGCAAGCACTTTGGCGCCACCAGCAATTGGTGGACCGAATCGATCGTCTCCCCCTTGGCCAGTGCCTGAAACACCGCCGCAGCCTCCAGGCCGATGGCAGGATCCGCCGTCATCAGGGACAAATCCGTATACAGGCGGGCTGTTTTCTCGTTGTAGTTGCCGGTGCCCACCTGGGTGTAATACTCCGTCCGCCCGTTCTCCCGGCGGGTGACCAAGCACAGCTTGCTGTGGACCTTGTAGCCGTCCAGGCCGTAAATGACCTGACAGCCCGCCTCCTCCAGACGGCGAGACCACTCAATGTTGTTCTCCTCGTCGAAGCGGGCCTTCAGCTCCACCAGCACCAGCACGTTTTTGCCGTTCTCCGCCGCCTCGATGAGGCTCTCCACGATCTTACTGTGACGGGCCACCCGGTACAGTGTCATTTTGATAGATACCACAGCGGGATCATTGGCCGCTTCCTGGAGAAAGTCCAGAAAGGGCTTCATGCTCTCAAAAGGATAAGACAGCAGCTTGTCCTTCTCCCTGACCTGCTTCAGGATAGAGCAGCCGGAGCGGAACTGGGACGACTTCTGGGGGAACCGCTTTTCGTAGAACAGCTCCGGATACTGGCGCAGAGTATCCTGAATCTGAAACATGAAGCTGAGGTCCAGCGGCGAACGGCAGCGGAACACGGACTCCGGCTTGACCTCCGTATAGGTACACAGGGTCTTGACGATGTCCCCGTCCAGCTCCCGGGACAGCTCCAGCCGCACCGGAGCTAAGCGCCGGCGGCGCTTGATGAGCTTCTCCATGAACTCCCGGTAGTCCAGGTCCTCATCGTAGAGGGCGTCGGCGTCGATGTCCGCGTTCCGGGTCAGCCGGATCAGGGATTTGGACACCACCCGATGTCCGCCGAACACCTTGGGCAGAAAGTGGAGGATCAGCTCCTCGGACAGCATATAGGCTCCCGGCTGTCCGGGCACTTCGATAAGCCGGGGGATCACACCGGTGCCGCAGGGAATGATACCCAGCTTCTCCCGGCCGCTCTTTCCCGTCAGGACGCCCACAGCGTAGATTTCTTTATTTTGCAGAAACGGAAAGGGCTGGCGGCGGCTGACCATAGTGGGAGAGATTAGCGGCGCGATCTCCCGGTCAAAGTACCGCTCCAGCTCGCCGCTCTCCCTGCCGCCCAGCTTTTGAAAATCTACCAAGCGGACGCCGCAGTCTTCCAGCCGACTCATCAGCGTGGCATAGACCGCGTCCTTCCGCCGGTTCAGCCGTGCCACGTCTTTCAGAACGGCTTTGATCTGTTCCTCGGCTGTCATGTGGGTCTTGTTGTCCCGCAGGTTTTTGGACAGCAGCATCTGGTCCGCCAGAGACCCCACCCGCACCATGAAAAACTCGTCCAGATTGCTCTGGTAGATGGAGGCAAAGGTCAGCCGCTCGCACAGCGGCACGCTCTCGCTCTCCGCCTCCTCCAGCACCCGCTCATTGAATTTCAGCCAGGACAGTTCCCGGTTCAAATAGGTATTCATCCCTCGACCACACTTTCTCCATTATTTGCAGTTTCCTTTCAGTATAGAAAAAGCGCCGGATTTTTGACACCGTCCCCCCGTAAAAGCTCCGTTAAATCGCTGTAAAGTACATTTGTGGATGATTGACTAACAAACGCAAAGCATCCAGTGATGGCAGTCGGTCATGCGAAAGTTTCCGCAGTTGCGGCAACAGGGTACATTGGCCCCTCCACCACCAGATTTGGCCTGATTTTAACTCACTTGTGATATCGATTGCCTCACTTTCCGCTTATGCTTATAAATAAGAGGGCGATCCTCCGACTTTGTCGTGGTAAGTGTCACATAGCAGTTCCGTTGCTGTTCTCGACTTTGCAAAAATAGCATGACAAATGGCGGGAAAAGGTATATCATAATAAATTAGAAACTAAAAATCTTCGCAAATTGCGGGAATAAGGAACTTTGCCATGAACGTCAGTCAGATATTTTATAATCATCTTCTCATCAATTCAATCGTTGCCTGGGCTTCCGCGCAAATTATCAAGACTCTTCTTTATGCCGCGATTCATAAAAAGTTGGATATCCACCGCTTGTTCGGCGATGGCGGAATGCCCAGTGGCCATTCAGCTACCGTGACGGCAATGGCGACAACTGCTGCATTGGAATATGGTCTTGCATCTCCAATATTCGCCATTGCCGCTATCATTGGAATTATTGTGATGCATGACGCCATGGGGGTACGGAGAGAAGCTGGAAAGCACGCCAAGATCCTTAATAATCTACTAATCTCCCTCAGTCAAGATACCCCACCAGAGGATGTGCTGAAGGAGTTTCTGGGACATACCCCCTTACAGGTTGGCTTCGGTGCCCTGCTGGGCTTTTGTGTTGCACTGCTATTGAACTGATTTCTATTAAAAACTTCATCCAGCGGTATTATCGTTCTCTATTACAAATCGTATTGAATTCGAGATGATACGCCAATATATGACAAAAGAGGCGCTCAGCAAATAATTGCTGAGCGCCTCTTCTTATTTATTTGGGTTGCGGCTGGCCATTGGCGCCGGAGTGGATAAAATTGAAGATGCTCTCCGCAAGTGGATGGGCTATGCACAGCACTGCCGCATCCCTGAGTTCTGGGTGTTCCCCAGGAAGATAAGCGTCACCACTTCCGGGTCGTTGAGTCACCGCACATACAGAGGCCTCTAACCTTTTCTCTGCAGGCGATTAGGTAGTTCATGTTTATGGAATCACTTGCCTGTATGGGAGGTCATCTGCCCACGGGCGGCACCTCAATCACGAGGTCGCTCAAGGGGAAGGAGCAGCAGGGGTGAATGTACCCGTAGATGAGATCCGCCTCCCGGCGGCCGTCGACCTCCTTGGGGACATAGACCTGACCACTGACCAGACGGGAGTGGCACCAGCCGCACTCGCCGCTGCGGCAGTGGGCGGGAGCGGCGATGCCGTTGGCCTCCATGCTGCGCAGCAGGGATTGTCCAGAGGGGGCGGTGATGGTCTGCTCCGTACCGGCGATCCGGACAGTGACCTGGTAGCTGGGAGCCACCTGAGCGGGGTAGTCGGCTTCCTTCTCGGGACCGAAATACTCGCCAAACAGCTCGTGGCGGATGAATTTCTTCCGCAGGCCCAGGCTCCGGATCTCCTTGTCCACGAAACGGTACATAGCCTGGGGGCCGCAGAGGAAGATGGAATAGTCTCCGGCGGGGGCATACTTTTGAATCAGCTGGGCGGTGATGAAGCCATGCTCACAGCCGTCCCTTTCCTCATCGCTGAGCACGTTCACCAGCTTGAACCTGGGGCAGGCCTTCTCCAGCGCCCGGAATTCCTCCTGGAAGATCGCGTCGTCCAAAGTGCGGCTGCCGTAAAGGAGAATCAGCTCGGCGTCCTCGTCACCGTCCATAATGGCCCTGGCCAGAGAGCGGAAGGGGGTGATGCCGCTGCCGCCGGCCACGCCGATGACAGTTTTCGCATCCCGCAGAGTCTCATAGGTGAATACACCCAGCGGCTCCGAGACCGTGACCGGCGTCCCCACACTCCAGTTGTCCAGAATGTACCCGGAGGCAAGGCCCCCGCCCACGCGTTTCACGGTGAGCATATACTGCCCGTTCAGGGCCTCCCGAGGGGAGGATGCCAGAGAGTAGGGCCGGGTCAGCTTCTTGCCGTCCACATCAAGGCTGACGGACAGGTACTGTCCCGCGCTGAACCATGCCAGGGACTCGGTCCCCCGCTGGGGGTCCGGCTCCAGGTAGTAGCTCTTCACATCCGCGCCCCGCTCCACGATCTTTGTCACCTTCAGATACTGCGCCTTGGGGTGGAGGGCGGAGGCGATCTGGTTGGGCTTATACGACCGAGGAGAGGGCATGGGCTTTGCGGGAGCCTGGGCAATCTTCTCCTGCCGGGCAGGGGTCATCTTGGTAAAATCCATGGGATTCAGTTTCCACAGTTTTGGCTTTGCCATGTCAGGCACCTCCTTTGATTCGATTGGCGACCCGTTTTCCGATGGTCTCGCCCATGATATAGGCGCAGCTGTAACCGTCGCCCCGGATATAATGGCCGCCACAGAAGCTCAGGCCGGGGATGGCGTAGTCCGTCTTTTCTCCGGCGATGCGGGCCATCAGATTGTCCCAGCGGGAGAGCTTGTAGCCGTAGATGGTCCCTTCCGGGGTACCCAGATACCGGGCAAAGGTCACCGGGGTAGCCACGCTGATCTCCTCAATGTGGGGCGTGATGGAGATCCCCAGTACCTTTTCCGCGTCCTCGATATATTTTTTCGCAATATTGTTCTTGTACTTTTTATAGTCCTCTGGCTTGAGGTCCTGCGGAACGTCACTGCCGTAGACGGGAATCGTGAAGAACAGGGTGCAGGTGCCCTCCGGGGAGCTGTCGGGAACTACGTTGTTCAGGCAGTTGACGATATACATGCCGTCCTCTGCCCGGGTGTCGTTCTGAACTCTGGGGTCGGCATTGCCCATGATGAAAACAGTATAGTCCTCCATGCCCAGCTCCTCGGCGGTGCAGTCCAGGCCGAGATACACCGTGGCCACGGAGATGCCGAACTCCCGGGCATTGGCCAGCTTCAGATTCTGCTCAGGGATCTTGGCCGGGTCGCTCATATGGAAGATGTTATTGGGGATCACGTTGGAGATGACCTCCTTGGCGTACACCGCCTCGCCGTTCACCTCAACGCCGGCGGCACTTCCGTCCTCCCGGTAGAGGATCTTCGTGACCTCGCTGTTGTACCAGACCTCGCCGCCGTTTTTCTGGATCACATCCACCAGCGCCAGCGACAGCTCATGGCTCCGGTGGTGGGGCATGGCGGCTCCGTCCGTCACATAGTCGTAGAGCATATTCAGGAAGTGCATGGCGTTCAGCTCATCCGTAGGCACGCCCAGATAGCCCCAGTAGGTGTTGATCATGTTCTGGGCTTTCTTCGGGATGCCCAGAGCGGTCATGACCTCCTCCACGCTGTGGCCCGCGGTGCGCATGAAATCCGTGTGCTTAAAGAGCATGGTCAGGCCCTTGGGATGCCCCTTGGTCTCGTAGATGTAGTCAATGGCCGCATTGATCTTGGGCTTTAAGTCCAGGAAGGCCTTCACATTCTCCCGGCAGCCGGGCACAGCGGCGTCCAGACTGTCACAGAAGGCCTCCACACCAGCATTCAGCCGCACATCGTAGCCGTCCTCGCCCTTGACGATGGCCCGGAAGATGTGCCCCTTTTCGTACTGCCAGTCCGGCTTCGCTCCCAGGTCGTCAAAGACCTTGTACACCAGATTGGGACGCTGGGCCGTGCCCACGCTGCACAGCTCATGCAGCGCTGGCTCGAATTCAAAGCGGCCCCTGCGGAAGCTGGTGGCGCATCCGCCGGGAAGGTTGTGCTTTTCCAGCAACAGCGTTTTCAGCCCGGCCTTGGCGGTGTTGGCCGCCGCAGCCAGACCGCCGTTGCCGGCGCCCACCACAATCACGTCGTACTGTTTTTCCATAGGGTTCCTCCTTGTCTGGTATTACCAGTTTGGCTCTGTTTTTAACATATCACTTTGGGATATTATATTCAATTATCCTTCCCAATTTTCGGAAGTTTACCTGGTTTTTAAATTGACAACTGACAGCTCTCACAATAAAATGGATTCATATGAAACTGGTATTACCAGATGCGCGAAAAGGAGAATTTCCATGGGCTTTTCCAAAATCAGAAACGTGTCGTTGACGGAGCTGTTCGTTCAGCAAGTGGAGAATATGATCCTCTCCGGAGAGCTGGCTGTGGGAGAGCAGCTTCCCTCCGCCCGGGAGCTTTCGGCACGGATGGGGGTCAGCCGTCCCGTAATCTCCGCCGGACTTGTGGAACTGGAGAAGCTGGGGTTCGTGGAGATCCAGCCCCGCCGGGGAGCCTTCGTCAGCGACTACCGGCGCAGCGGAACCGTGGAGACATTGGTTGCCATCATGCGCTACAACGGCGGAGCCATGCGGAAAAACGAGGTGCTCTCCCTTCTCCAGGTTCGGGGGGTTCTGGAAAGCCTATGTATGGAGCTGGTGATCCATTCCGCTTCGGAAGAGGAATTGTCGGGCCTGGGGGCGTACCTGGACGCCATCGGCGAGGCGGCCTCCCCGGAGGAAGCCGCGGAGGCGGTCTTTTCCCTCCACCATGAGCTGGCGGCTCTCAGCGGAAATATGCTGCTGCCGCTCCTGTACCATTCCTTCCGGTCGGAAAGCCTGTACCTGTGGACAATCTCATGCAAGGTAGGGGGGAAAGGCGCCCTGTACGAGCAGAAGCTGAAACTGTACCAGGCCCTTTTGAATCGAAACACAGAGGAATCTCTCCGCTTGACCAGACTGAGCATCTCCAACGCAATGACGGAGCTTCCGTCCTATATCTCCTAAGCACAGATATGCTTTTCTGTAAACGGAGCGCAAATTGCAATAACAAGTTGGACACCCCGTGGTAAAAACCTTGGTCACGGATGGAGCCGCAGGATCTATCCGTGAGCGAGGTTGCCGCAGCCGTCAGGCTGCGTAGACAGCGTCCAG
>Ga0129307_1002079_pt1 | contig 17687 bp, 11 predicted proteins | sample P1105metagenome_FD_94437 | JGI IMG/M metagenome (GOLD analysis project Ga0129307, IMG submission 94437) | Capybara group fecal microbial communities from Wisconsin, USA - P1105 metagenome | ecosystem: Host-associated > Mammals > Digestive system > Large intestine > Fecal | place: USA: Wisconsin... | reverse complement strand
TGGTGGAGCATACGGGACTTGAACCCGTGACCCCCACACTGCCAGTGTGATGCGCTCCCAACTGCGCTAATGCCCCAAGCGGGATAATTGTATAACATGATACGCTGTCGGTCAATGATCTGATAAGAATCATACTTTTGGTTATTGTAGGAAATCCCAAAATTTGCTAAAATTTTCAATGTGACAAGTGTGCAGATTGCCAACAGTCTGCACAGAAAATAATGTATATGGAGGAATACTACAATGGGATTGATCAGTTTGGTTGCTAATGTAGCAGGTACGATCAAAGAGTCGATTAATTCTGAGTTTGCAGATCAGTACTTAGAATTTTTTACCTGCGATTCTCTTGGTGACAAGACTCTCGTTCAGAAAGGAGCCGCAAGGATCCAGAAAGGTAAGAATAAGGGTAGTTCCGAGATCATCTCTCAGGGCTCCGTTATCGCAGTACCCGAGGGCACAGCTCTCCTGCTGGTAGACGGCGGTCAGGTCATCGACTTTACTACTGAGGCAGGATACTACAAGTGGGATTCATCATCCTCACCTTCCATGCTCTCATCTTCCGACATCCTCGGAAATGCAAAGAAGGTCGTTAAGGATACCTGGGACCGTATGAGAGCAGGCGGAGAACTCATGAAGCAGCAGAGAGTTTACTTCGTCAACATGCTGGAGATCAGGGATCAGAACTTCGGAACACCTACAGCTGTTCCTTATCGTGATCCTGAGTACAGAAATATCTATATCAGGATGAATGGTACATTCTCCTACAAGATCGCTGATCCTGTAACGTTCTTCAAGAGCATTGCAGGTAACGTTTCCGGCGAGTACACAAATGAAGACTTCATGGGTAAGCCCGTTGCACCTAAGCAGCCCAGGTCCGAGTTCCTGGATAACATCACTGAGATGCTCAACAAGTGCGCAACGATGGACAAGATCCCCTTCGCAAATCTTCCTTCCGAGCAGGGAAGACTCAGAAGATATATGCAGGAGGCTCTTGACGAAGAATGGCTCCAGAAGAGAGGCGTTGTCGTTGAGTCCGTTGCTATCAACAGCATCACACCTGATGAGAAGTCCAGAGAGAGGATCGAGCAGGTCGATACATCCAAGATGTATGGAGAAGACCAGGCAGCTCTCGCAGCTCAGGCTATCCTTGGCCAGACAGAGGCTATGAAGACAGCAGCAGGCAACTCTGCAGGTGCTGTTACAGGCTTCGCCGGCATGGGTATGATCGGTGGTATGGGCCAGATGGGTGGCATGGGAGGCACAAACGCAGCCTTCAACTTCCTTGGACAGCAGCAGGCACAGCAGGCTCAGGCTCAGCAGATGGGCGCCCAGCAGATGGGTGGCGCTGCAGCTATGGGCGCAGCAGCAGGCGTTGCAGCAGCTCAGGCCGGCGGATGGACATGTGAGTGCGGTGCTACCAACCAGGGCAAGTTCTGTGCTAACTGTGGTAAGCCCCAGCCCGCTCCCGCTCCTGCAGCAGGCGGATGGACATGTGAGTGCGGTGCTACTAACACAGGTAAGTTCTGCAGCAACTGTGGTAAGCCCCAGCCCGCAGCAGCTCCTACATCCTGCCCTAAGTGCGGATATACACCTGCTGACGGTAAGCTCGGCAAGTTCTGCCCTGAGTGCGGAAACAAGATCGAATAATAAGATCTTAAGTCGAAATCTTAAGAGCGGATCCTTCGGGGTCCGCTCTTTTTTGCGGTTAGAAAAGGTAAATATTTGTGCATGTTTTCAGTTTGCGGAATATCTTTTTTTAATATAAAATATAGCGATCAATTTAAAAGGGGAATCTTTTATGGCAAAAGTTACTTTTCGTGACGACCTCTGCAAGGGCTGCGGCCTTTGTGTCTATGCCTGCCCCAAAAAGATCCTTGAACTTGACACCAAGAGCTTGAACAGCAAGGGTTATCATCCTGCTGTCTGCGTAGATCCGGATTCCTGTATCGGCTGTACTTTCTGCGCCGTTCAGTGTCCTGACTCAGTAATCACGGTTGAAAGGTAAGGGGTGTTTTATGGCCGGTAAGAGAGTATTGATGAAAGGAAACGAAGTTATCGCTGAGGCTGCTCTGAGAGCAGGCTGCAGGAACTACTTCGGTTATCCCATAACTCCACAGACAGAAGTCATGCACTACATGGCTAAGAAGATGGTGGAGATCGGAGGAAACTTCGTACAGGCGGAGAGTGAAGTATCCGCTATCAACATGGTCTACGGCGCAGCTGCCGCAGGCGCAAGAGTAATGACATCTTCGTCTTCTCCGGGAATCTCCCTGAAGCAGGAGGGTATCTCCTATATCGCAGGTGCAGAGCTTCCCGCAGTAGCAGTCAATATCGTAAGAGCAGGCCCGGGTCTTGGCGGTATCCTTCCTTCCCAGGGAGACTACTGGCAGGCAACAAAGGGCGGCGGACACGGTGACTATAGAAATATCGTTATCGCACCTGCTTCCGTACAGGAGCTCTACGAGCTTACAGTCGAGGCATTCAACCTGGCTGATAAGTACAGGATGCTGGCAATGATCCTGGGTGACGGTACCCTTGGTCAGATGATGGAGCCTGTCCTTTTCCGCGATGAGGAGCCCATTGAGAAGATCGAGAAGCCCTGGGCTGCCACAGGAAGAGGCGGAAGGGATTTCCACAATACGGTAACTTCCATCTATATCGATCCCGATGACCTCGAGGCAAAGAATATCGAGCTTCAGGAGAAGTATAAGTATATCGAGGAGCATGAGGTAAGATATGAGGCTTACGGACTCGAGGATGCAGAGATCGTTATCACTGCTTTCTCCACATGTTCCAGGATCTGTAAGAACGTTATCAAGCAGGCTGCTGAGCAGGGTATCAAGGTCGGTATGATCAGGCCCATCACTCTCTGGCCTTTCCCCACGAAGATCATCTCTGAGACAGCAGATCTTTCCAACGTTAAGGCTTTCCTTGATGTTGAGCTCTCTGCAGGCCAGATGGTCGAGGATGTAAGACTTGCCGTTTCCGGCAGAAAGCCCGTTCACTTCTACGGAAGGATGGGCGGTAACCTTCCCACACAGAAGGAGATCCTCGACAAGATCATCGCTATCCATAACGATCCCAACGAAGGAGGTAGAGTGTAATGGCAATAGTATTCCAGCCTACGGAAGGCCTTACTGACAAGCCTTTCCATTACTGCCCCGGATGTAACCACGGAATTATCCACAGGATCATCGCAGAGTCCATGGTGGAGATGGGTATCCTTGAGGATACTGTCTCTGTCGCATCTGTAGGATGTACATATAACTCATATGATTATTTCTCCTGTGATGCAGTCCAGGCTGCCCACGGTAGAGCTCCCGCTGTTGCAACGGGTATCAAGAGAACACTTAAGGACAAGATCGTCTTCACATATCAGGGTGACGGTGACCTGGCTTCCATCGGAACAGCCGAGATCATCCACGCCGCTGCCAGGGGAGAGAAGATCACAGCATTCTTCGTAAACAATGCCGTTTACGGAATGACCAGCGGTCAGATGGCACCTACCACACTTCTCGGTCAGGTAACCACTACATCACCCTTCGGAAGAGACGCTTCCTATCAGGGCTATCCCATCAATGTAAGTGAGCTCATCGCACAGCTTACCGGTGCCGCTTATGTTGAGCGTGTTTGCCTTACTGATTTCAAGAATATCCAGAATGCCAAGAAGGCTGTACAGAAGGCTTTCAGGGTCCAGCAGGAAGGCCTTGGTTTCTCCATGGTCGAGTTCCTTTCCACATGTCCCACCAACTGGGGTAAGGAGCCTGTAGAGGCAATGGAATGGCTCAAGGAAAAGATGATCCCCCAGTATCCTCTCGGATGCTTCAAGGGTGCTGACATCGACTTCAGCAAGAAGGAGGTACAGGCATAATGATCGACTTTTCAATCATCCTTGCAGGATTCGGCGGACAGGGTATCCTTTCCGCAGGAAAGTTCGCAGCAGAGGCTGCTCTCTATGAGGGTAAGGAAGTTTCATGGTTCCCTTCATACGGACCTGAGATGAGAGGAGGAACAGCCAACTGTTCCGTAGTCATCTCCGACGAACCCATCGGATCTCCCGTTGTAAATGATGCAGATGTTGTCATCTGTCTGAACCAGCCTTCCATGGAGAAGTTCGAGCCCTGCATCAAGCCCGGCGGAATCCTGATCATCGACTCATCGCTGATCCACATCAAGCCCACGAGAGATGATATCAGGTTCATCCCAATGAACGCTTCCGAGATCGCCAATGAACTGGGCAATATGGCCTTTGCCACCATCTCCATGCTGGGATGTCTTTCCAAGGCTACAGGATGCTTCACGAGAGAGTCTTTTGAGTCTGCTCTTTATGAGGTCCTTCCCGAGAGAAGGCATAAGCTGATCCCCGGAAATGTCCAGGCTTTTGACAGAGGAGCCGAGTTCGCAAAGTAATATAGCTCTAAATTGTTAACCATTTGTAAAATTGCACAAAAACGCAACTGTTTTTGTGCAATTTTTTGTATTTTTGGTTGGTATTGATGTTAAAAATATTATATAATTATAGACGTATCAGAGGGGGTCGATTATTGATATATTAGTTTAACCGACCCTCCGGCACTTTGGAGGAAACATAATGGATCAAGCATATCTGATCAACCGCGGAGAAGACTACAGGAGCTATAATTTTCTCGGCGCCCATCCCTATACGGATGGTGAAGAAAGCGGATACTACTTCCGCGTATGGGCTCCCAAGGCAATAGCTGTAAGCGTTATCGGTGATTTCAACGACTGGGAACCCGACGCTAATTATATGTTCAAGTTAGGAGATACAGGCATCTGGGAAGGCAAGATCGCCGGCGCCCGACAGTGGGACAGATATAAGTACCGCGTCATCGGTGCTGACCAGAGGATCTACGATAAGGGTGATCCGTATGCCAGACATTTCGAGACAAGACCTAACAATGCGTCTATACTTTATGATCCCAACGATTATGAGTGGGGAGATCAGGCTTATCAGAAGAGCAGGAAGGATGCGCTGGATCCCCAGCCCATCAATATCTATGAGCTTCACTTAGGATCCTGGAGAAGACATCCCGACGGAAATTTCTTCACATACAGGGAACTGGCAGTCGATCTTGTTGATTACTGCAAGAAGATGAACTACACCCACATCGAGCTCATGCCCGTACTTGAGCATCCCCTCGATGCATCCTGGGGCTATCAGGTAACAGGTTACTATGCAGTCACCAGCCGTTTCGGAACACCTGCTGACTTCAAGTACATGGTGGACCTTCTCCACAGGAATAATATCGCGGTCATCCTTGACTGGGTTCCCGCACATTTTCCCAAGAACCTGGAAGGCCTCGTAAGATTTGACGGAACACCCTGTTATGAATATGCAGATCCCAGGATCGGCGAGCACAGGGAGTGGGGCACATACGTTTTCGATTATTCCAAGAACGAAGTGCTCTCTTTCCTTATCTCCAACGCAGTATTCTGGCTGGACGAGTTCCATATCGACGGTCTCCGCGTTGACGCAGTAAGCTCCATGCTCTACAGGGATTACGGCAGACAGTCCTATATCCCCAACAAGTACGGATCCAACGAGAACCTGGAGGCTATCGAGTTCTTTAAGAGGCTCAACAGCCTTATCAGGAGCGTCTTCCCCCACGTAATGATGATCGCCGAGGAGTCCACGGCATGGCCTAAGGTCTCCCATCCCGTAGAGGACGGCGGACTTGGATTTACCCACAAGTGGAACATGGGCTGGATGCACGATACCCTGGATTATTTTGCTACTGATTCTTATGCAAGGGGATGGCACCACGACCAGTTCTGCTTCTCCATGATGTATGCATTCTCCGAGAACTATGTTCTCTCTCTTTCCCACGACGAGGTAGTCCACGGAAAGTATTCCCTTATCGATAAGATGCCCGGTGACGTATGGCGTAAGTTTGCGTCCCTGAGGACACTCTTCCTTTATCAGATGAGCCATCCCGGCGCAAAGCTCAACTTCATGGGCGCTGAGTTCGGTCAGTTCATCGAATGGAGATTCTATGAGGAACTCCAGTGGTTCATGCTGGACTTCGAATCCCACAGGCTCCTTCAGGAGTATTGTTCAAGACTTAACAGGTTCTATATCGATCATCCCCAGCTCTGGATCGATGATCATACATGGGCAGGCTTTGAATGGATAGACGCATCCGACACGGTAAACAACGTCTTCATCTATGCAAGAAAGAGCCCCGAGCCCAAGGAAAACGACATCTATGTCGCACTTAACATGGTTCCCCAGCCCCTCGAGGAGTATAAGATCCCCGTTTACGAGCTTGGAACATATAAGATCGTCATGAATACTGATGATATGGCCTACGGGGGAAGCGGTTATCCCACAGGTGTTGCCGCTGACGGTACATTTGAAGCAGTTGACGAGCCTTACAACGGGAAGCCTTACCACGTGAAGGTGAATATACCGCCTCTGGCAGGTATCTACTTCATGAAGGTGAAGGATCCCAAGCCCAAGGCAGAGCCTAAGAAGAAGGCGGCAGCAAAGAAGCCTGCTTCTAAGAAGGCTCCCTCTAAGAAGCCGGCAGCCAGGAAGGCAGAGGCTTCAAAGAAAGCACCGGCTAAGAAGACGGCTGCTAAGAAAACGAAATAAAAAAACAAACAATTTATTCGGAGGTATGAATTATGGCTAAAGCTGATGTCGTTGCAATGATACTTGCAGGCGGGCAAGGTGCAAGACTCGGAGTGTTGACAAAGAGGATAGCAAAACCTGCTGTTCCTTTTGGAAGTCGTTACAGGATCATCGATTTCCCTTTGTCCAATTGTGTTAACTCGGGGATCGAGATCGTAGGAGTTCTTTCCCAGTATCAGCCCCTGGCGCTGAATACTTATGTAGGAAACGGACATCCCTGGGATCTGGACCGTAATAATGCGGGTGCCTATATTCTTCCACCTTTCCAGAGGGCAGGAGAGAGCAGCTGGTACAAGGGTACTGCTAATGCTATCTTCCAGAACAAGGATTTCCTGGACGACTGCAATCCCAAGTATGTTGTAGTCCTTTCCGGTGACCATATCTACAAGATGGATTATTCCGCAATGCTGAAGGCACATATCAGCAAGGGTGCCGATGCTACTGTAGCAGTTTACGAAGTACCCTGGGAGGAGGCTCCCAGATTCGGTATCCTCAACACAGAGGGCGACGATGCCATCGTTGAGTTCGAGGAGAAGCCCAAGGAGCCCAAGAGCAACCTGGCTTCCATGGGTGTTTACGTATTTACCTGGTCTTCATTGAGAGATGCTCTCATCAGAGATGAGGAGGATCCCAATTCGAGCAATGACTTCGGTAAGAACATCATCCCCATGCTCCTGAACGACGGTAAGAAGCTCTTCGCTTACAGGTTCTCCGGTTACTGGAAGGATGTTGGTACCATCTCATCCCTCTGGGAGACTAATATGGATATCCTGGACAAGCCCGAGGAGATCAATCTCGTGGACCGTTCCTGGAAGATCTTCTCCAGAAACCCCGTTAAGCCTTCACACTTCATAGGCTCCGAAGCAAGGGTTACGAATTCCGCTCTTACAGATGGTTGCCGTATCTACGGAGACGTTAACCATTCCGTACTTTCAGAGTCGGTAGTAGTCGAAAAGGGTGCAGTGGTCAAGGACTGCGTTCTCCTTCCCGGCGTAGTAGTCAAGGAGGGAGCCCACATCGAGAGATGTATCGTAGATTTCGGTACCATCATCGGTAAGGACGTCAAGGCCGGACCGAAGGTGGAGGGAGAAGGACCTTACACCAACCATAAGATCTGCTCCGAAGGCATATGCGTTTTCGAGAGAGGCCTTAAGATCAAGGACGGCGCGGTGATCCCCGCCAACAGCATGATCGATTCGGACGTTGAAGTCTCGGACGATGAGAGCGTTATCGAAAGCACATTCAGAGTGTAATTAATACCAAGCGGAGGAAAGAACAAAATGTTTAATAATGCAATGGGCCTGATACTGGCCGATAACAAGAAGATATCTCTGGGTGAGCTATCCGGACCGAGAGCCCTTTCCGCCATTCCTTTTGCTGGAAGGTACAGGATCATAGATTTTATGCTCTCCAACATGGTAAATTCCGGCATCAAGAATATTGGCGTACTTACATATAACAAATACAAATCCCTCATGGACCACCTGGGAACCGGTGCTGCATGGTCACTGGACAGAAAGAACGACGGACTTCATATCCTGCCGCCCTACGTTAACTCCGAAGCCAATAATATCAACGGCGACGAGGAACTGGCAGGCGTTCTGGACTTCCTGAGGACATCAAGGACAACATACGTTATCGTAGCCAACAGTAACGTAGTCCTCAATACCACCTTCGATGACATGATCGCTTCCCACGAGAAGTCAGGAGCTGACCTTACGGTCATGTACAACAGGGATGCTACCAAGTACGGCAGCCCCAGCTACATCCTCGATGTGGATGAAGAGGGTTTTGTTAAGGATATGCTCTACAATCCCCAGAAAGCATCATCCAACAAGAGCAGTCTTGGCATCATCTGCCTTCGAAGAGACATGCTGGTAGACATCATCTCCAAGCAGATGTCCCATGGTATTACCCACTTCGGTATCCATTCCATGGTAAAGATGTTCGATGAGATCAAGGTGCATGCTTACGAATACAACGGAACAGCCCTTCGTATCAACAACGTACAGGCTTACTTCAATTCCTCCATGTCACTTCTTAACGAATCAGTTAGAAATGACCTTTTCTGGAGCGGTGAGCCCATCTATACAAAGGTCAAGGACGAAGCCCCCACGCTTTACTTTGACAATGCACATGTTACGGATTCCATAGTATCCGACGGTTGCCGTATCTACGGTAACGTGGAGGGATCGATAATATTCAGGAGCGTTACAGTTTCCAAGAACACGACGCTCAAGAACTGCGTGGTCATGCAGGATGTCCACATATCGGAGAACTGCCATCTCGAAAATGTCATTCTCGATAAAAATTCGTTCGTCAGACCGGGCGTCAGACTGGTAGGACACCACGATTATCCTGTAGTAATAGGAAAGGGTGCAGGTATCTGATCATGAAAGACATCAAAGTTTTATTCGCTTCATCGGAGGTTAGTCCCTTCGTAAAGGTGGGAGGCCTGGCAGACGTTGTCGGAGCACTTCCCGTTGAACTTAACAAAGAGGACGTTGATGCAAGAGTCATCCTTCCATTGTACAGGAAGATCAAGATCAAGTATCAGGATGAACTCCAGTTCCTTGGATGGAAGATGGTGCACATGGGATGGAGATCCCTTTATGCAGGTCTCTTCCAGATGGAGAAGAACGGAACCATCTTCTACTTCGTAGACAATGAGTATTATTTCAATTTCGACCAGGTCTACGTAGAGTATGTTTTCGATATCGAGAGATACTGTTTCTTCCAGAGGGCTGTACTTGATTTCATGGGTGATTTCATGAACTTTGAGCCCAATGTCCTTCACTGTAACGACTGGCAGACAGGTATGATGCCCATGCTCCTTGATGCACACTTCAAGAAGCACGGTTACCATAACGACGTACAGACGGTATTTACCATCCATAACCTTAAGTATCAGGGCGTTCATGCCATTGATGTGGTAAGGGAGATGCTCGATCTTCCCGATGAGTACTTAAGGGATGATTTCTGTATCAAGGACCGTGCCATCAACTTCATGAAGGCAGGTATCGTTTACAGTAATTCCGTTACTACCGTATCTCCCACATATGCATATGAGATCATGACAGATTACTACGGCGAGGGTCTTAATTATACCCTCCAGAGATATGCATATAAGGTATCCGGTATCCTTAACGGTATCAATGAGATGGAATACGATCCTTCCAAGGATGATAAGATCCCTCAGAAGTACGATATCAACACATATAAGGAAGGTAAGGCTGCATGTAAGGAATCCCTTCAGAAGCAGCTCAGCCTTGAGGTCAATCCCGGAGCTCCTCTGTGCGTAATGATCTCACGTCTTGTAGACCAGAAGGGTCTCGATCTTCTCCTTTATGTGCTTGATGAGATGCTCTACGACGGTATGCAGATCGTTATCCTGGGAACAGGTGACAACTACTATGAGAGAGCTCTTGCAGATACAGCAGCAAGGAATCCTGGAAAGATGTGCGCTTGTATCGATTTCGATGCCGGACTTGCCCACACCATGTATGCCGCTGCAGATATCTTCCTGATGCCCAGCCTCTTCGAGCCCTGTGGCCTTTCACAGCTTGTTTCCATGGCTTATGGTACAGTTCCCGTAGTAAGGGAGACCGGCGGACTTAAGGATACTGTCATTCCTTATAACGAGTTTACAGGTGAAGGAAACGGATTCTCATTTGCTAATATCAATGCCCATGAGTTCCTGTTCATCACAAAGTATGCATGTGATCTTTACAGGAATCATAAGGATGTCTGGGACAATATCATCAAGGCAGGCATGAGCGGAGACTACTCATGGAAGAAGAGTGCAGGTGAGTATGCAGGTCTTTATTCCCTCATCACCGGTATCCCTCTTAAGGAGAAAAAGGAAGCTCCCAAGCCTGTGGATATCGAGGAGGATGTTCCTGCTCCCAGGAAGGCCGCTCCCAAGAAGACAGCAGCCAAGAAAACTGCAGCTAAGAAGCCGGCTGCAAAGAAGACAGCAGCAAAGAAACCCGCTGCTAAGAAGCCGGCTGCCAAGAAGCCTGCAGAGAAGAAGGACGGGGAGAAAAAGTAATCCATGTTCCTTCATGCATCAAGATCACAGGAGTACAGGACTCCCTTTGGAGCCCGCCCCACAGACGGTAAGGTCACACTATATTTCGATACTCCTGTCGATGCCGAAAGTATAACATTGTGTTACACATATGGCCTTTATGGTTTCTCATACCATGAAGAGCCTATGTGTCTCACAGAGACCATGAGAGACCATAAGCGCTACAGCGTGAGCATCCTGCTCCCGCATGAGCCGGGTCTCTTATTCTATTGGTTCAGGTTCAGGCTGCCCGTGAGCAATCAGGGATTTCCGCATGAATATGACGGAAATCTTGGCATTACAGAAGATACAAAAAGTGCAACATTGTTTTACGTTGCGGAGGCTGACACCCAGGACGGAAGCGGCAGGATCTATTACGAACCGCCCAGGGTTGGTGTCGATGAGGACAAGTATCCCTATGCCTGGCAGATCACTGTCTACGATAAGCATTTTGTCACCCCTGACCGTATGAAGGGTGCCATGATCTACCAGATATTCCCGGACAGGTTTTCCAGGGATAAGGACTTCAGGTTTACCGAAATGATAAATGCCTCCCCGAGAGAGGAGAGGGTCTACCATGATGACTGGTATGAGGATGTGGATATCGAAGGGAAACCCCAGACCGGATATCTGGCCTGTGACTTTTTCGGCGGATCCCTCAAGGGCATCACGGAAAAACTCTGGTATATCAAAAACCTGGGTATCGACATCATCTATCTGAACCCTATCTTCGAAGCCAGATCTTCCCACAGATATGATACGGCTGATTACCTCAGGGTGGATCCCATCCTTGGTGGTAATGAAGCTTTTGAGGAACTGGCAGATAAGGCGAAGGAGATGGGCATTACCATCATCCTGGACGGGGTGTTCAGCCATACCGGAGCTGACAGCAGATATTTTAACAAGTTCGACAGATATGACGGTATCGGTGCATACAGATCCTTTAAGACAGGTGAGGAGAGTATGTTCCGCTCCTGGTATAACATCTACTACACAGAGGAAGGGGAGATAGCCTACGATTCCTGGTGGGGTTTCCCGGATCTTCCCAATGTGGATGAGAACAATCTCTCTTACAGGAACTTTATCTTTGGAGACAACGGTGTCGTGGATACCTGGACCAGAAGAGGTGCAGGAGGCATCAGGCTCGATGTATCTGATGAACTTCCTGACAGCTTCATAAGACAGATGAGGGATACCCTGAAGAACAGGACCCTTGGTGAAGGCATCCTGGTGGGAGAAGTCTGGGAGGATGCCAGCAATAAATGCAGCTACGGATCCTACAGGGACTTTATGCTGGGAAGGACCCACGACAGCGTTATGGGGTATACCTTCAGGACCACCATCCTGGAGTACCTTCAGGGCTACATCACAGCTAAGGTATTTAATGCCAGACTTGAAGGCTTCAGGGAGAGATATCCGGCAGAGAGTTACTACTGCATCATGAACCTTATCTCATCCCACGATGTTCCCAGGGCATTTACTCTTTTCTCTAAACCTGAGAATAAGGAGACCAGGGAAGAGCAGCAGCTCATAAGCGTACCTCAGGAGGAAGTTACCAGATGTACACAGCTGATGCGCATCGCTTATGCGCTGCAGATCGGATATATAGGAGCAGCCTGTGTCTACTACGGCGATGAGATCCTCATGGACGGATATAAGGATCCCTTTAACAGAAGGCCTTATCCCTGGGGCAGGCTTAAGCAGAACCAGAGGGATCAGTTGGAGTTTGTATATACATTGTCAAAGCTTCGTACCGAGCACGATGTTTTACGCACCGGTTATTATAGGACATTGTTTGCAGATGATGATGTTTTCGCCTTTGAAAGGTACATGAAACCGGACGGAACGGATGCTTTCGGTAAAACAATGAAAAAGGGCTCGAAGAGCATCATCCTGATCGTAAACCGCAGCGAAAAGGTGAGAGGTTTCAGGATCGACGGTGAAAAGGTAGAAGAAATCCCTAAAAAGATCACTGACTGCGGCAAGGATTATATTACTCATGATCAGGAGGTGGCAGTACCGCCCTTGAGCTTTATATTCATTGTCAGATAAATCATCCTTTCAGATGATTAACCACATGAACTCAAATGATATAATCGAAGAGGAATAAACGACAGGAGGACAATTTCATGGCAGAAAACATGGAACCCGGAGCAGAATATCAGGAGGATATTCAGAGTGTCTCTACAGTAGACGTAACAGATAAGAAGTGTCCCAACTGCGGCGCTGCAGTTGTGTATAATCCGGAGACGCTGACAATGGCCTGCGACTTCTGCGGATATACGAGACAGCTTCCTCAGCCTGAGGCAGGCAAGGAGATCCAGGAACTGGATTTTGAGTCCGCCAAGATCCGTCAGAGCAAGGACTGGGGTACTAAGAAGAAAAGTATCGAATGTAAGAACTGCGGTGGTAATACCATCTACGACGATGCTGATACTGCAGCCGTCTGTCCTTTCTGCGGTTCCACAAATGTCATGCCTGTTGACGACGACGAGGATGTAATGGCTCCCGGCGGCGTCGTTCCCTTTGAGATCTCCCAGGAAAAAGCCGGAGAGATGTTCGAGAAGTGGCTCAAGGGCAAGCTCTTTGCTCCCTCTGCAGCAAAGAAGAGCTGTAAGGCTAAGAACTTCAACGGTATTTATCTTCCTTACTGGACATATGATACTGATACCACATCTCCCTATAAGGCAAAGCTTGGATTTGAGTACAGGGTCAAGAGAGGCGATAGCTATGAGACAAAGGTACGCTGGGCCACATATTCAGGCGTATACCAGGAGTTTATCGACGATCAGGTAGTATATGCCAGCAAGAAGACAAATAACAGCAATATCAATGCCGTATCCGAGTTCGACTTCTCAAAGCTCAAGCCCTACGATCCCCAGTATATCGCAGGTTTCGTTGCTGAGAGATATACTGTTGGACTTGATGAGGGATGGGATACTGCAAGGCAGCTCATCGCCAGAAGGCTGAAGCAGAACCTCTCCGCCAAGCTCAGGAGACAGTACAATGCTGACAGGGTAGGGGAGATCAATATGTCTACAAGCTACGACAACATTACCTTCAAGTATCTCCTGGCTCCCATATGGCTGGCAAACTTCAAGTTTAACGGCCAGGTTTACGATTTCGTAGTAAACGGACAGACCGGTAAGGTAGCAGGTAAGTCTCCTATCTCTATCCTCAGAGTCATCGTCGCCATCATCATCGCCATCGTAGTGATCGGAATCCTTATGTTCCTCATGAGCAACTAGTATTCGAGTATACAAATTACTCATAAAACCTCGACATAAATTTTGTATTTTATGCCGAGGTTTTTTTTATTTTGTCGATATTTGTTACATTAAGGCGAAAATGTGAAAACAATATAGCGAATATTTGAAATTTTTATTGAAAAAGATTTTTTCGCGTTTTAAAGTTATCTTGATTAATTATAAAGAGGGGTGCCTATTTATGAAGGATTTCTTCAAAAACAAGAAGGTTATCGGAATCGCAAGTGCCGCTGTGGCTGCTTTGGTGATCGTTCCCAATGTGCTGCAGTTTGGATCTCTTGCAGCTCCAAGTGCTGCAGAGATGGGAAAGGAACTTCCCGCTACTCTGGATGCTGCCAGCTCAGTCAACTACTCTACCATCCTGGGAAGAGCTATCGACTATGGTGTTATCTCTATGGATTTCCACCAGAGAAGCCATATGGAGTCTCCCATTGCAACTTACAATTTCTATAATGACAGTGGTGACCAGGACGAAGTCGACTTTATCGATTCTGATCATACAGCCCAGTTTATTATCGGTAATATCCTGGCTGGAAAACTGGATTTCGGTGGTCGTCAGTCTCCCGGAAGTTTCCATCTTGAGCTTGGTCTTCCCGGTGACTACAATGGCGTTAATCATCCCGGTGCTTCGATGGATGATATCGTCTTCGATCGGATGGATTCTAATTCTACCCCTCTGGAAAACTATTACTTCACTTACAAGAGCCAGGAATACATCTACAATAATATCGGTCACATTGTCCAGGATGCTGAGACACAGTCTGCAGCTATTTCCGGAAAGATCGATGACGGATATGCTATCAATCTTGATGATTATGAGGACAAGACTTCCGGCTATAAGCTTAATCTGTACTACGAAGAGTTTCAGAACAGAGTAGTTTATGTTGATGTTGATGACGAACTTATGAATCGCATCAGTGAATCTAATGGGCTTACCATTGAAAAGTATGATTCAACCATTGTTGTTTTCAATGTCGGTGACAATGTAACTACAAACGCTTACAAGAATTTTGATGATTTCGGAAAAGGCGGTACTTCTGAACAGGGCCTTCTCTTTGAACAGTTCAGAGTAGTAGCTCATGATGATGCTACCGGCGATATTATCGGGGATGGTGTCTTAAAGCAGGGTGAAGAAGTTGATAGCCTTACATCTGAATCTCCTTCCCAGGCGTTCAAGGATGCCGGAAAGCTTGCAGAAGCAGAGCTTGATGACCAGCATATCAACCAGAAGATCATCTGGAATGTAACTAAGGATGATGTTCCTGTCCGTTTCAATGCTACCGGCGGAACTTTCCTTCTTACAGGCCACAACCCTGCAGACCTTAGCACTTCAAGTGCAGGTTGGGTCGTTACTAACGGAGAGTTCTATCTTACACAGGAATGGCACTATGAGTATAACGGCGGAAGCCAGGATGCACCCAGGGACGGTGAGTTTGAATTCCATTTCGCTCTCCATAAGACATTTGCCGACAAGCTGTCAGCTGATCCTGATTCAGACAAGATCGATTCCATCCTGACAAGTGCAGGTGATTTCCACTTTGCTCTTTATCAGTACACTGATTCTAACTATGATCAGAGCACTGCTACACTTGTTGACACTGATGATACCCTTGCAACAAACAAGGTCATGTTCGATCCTATGAGGTTCGATCCCGATGATGCGGTCTATGATGACGGCACCGAGACTTTCTATTACAGAATCTATGAGACAAATACCGAGCCTGTCCTTGCAGATGGATATAAGATCCTTCCCAACGAAGACAGCTATGTTGAGATAAAGCTTACAGTCAATAAGGTCGATGACCCCAATCTCGGCGTTCAGATGGAATTCGTTGTTGATCATACAACACATCTTATCGACAGCAATGGTACCGAGTATCTTTACCATATCAATAACGATATCGAAATGAGCGGTGTCGAGTTCGACGTCGGCAACTTCTATAATGTTGCAGTAGAGACAGCAACCATCAAGGTTGATAAGCTTATCAGCAATACTGATACATATCTTGCAGGCGCTACATTTACTCTTACATCTGACAAGGATCTTTCCAATGTTCAGGTGAAGGGAGCAGCAAGTAATACAATCGCTAATGATTGTATTACATTCACAACCGCTGACGGCAGAGTTACTATTACCGGTCTTGATGATGGTACGTATGTCCTTACTGAGACCCAGTCTCCTGATGGTTATTCCAACACAGGAAAGACAAATTCTGTTACCATCACCGTATCCGGTGGACAGGTTACAGGTAACTCTCCTGTTCTTCCCACATCGAGCAACACAGATACTGCTTATAATAATGGTATATATAAGTTTAATAATGACGCAGAGGTCGGTTCCATCAAGGTAACCAAGACTGCTAACGGAAATCCTGATGCATCAGGTAAGGATTTCCAGTTCTATGTAGAGGCTTACGACAACGGAACTTTTGCCGGTTATGTACAGGCTAACGGAACTCTTGGCACAAGCAAGAATCTTTTCACCGTTGAAGAGGGTGATGCAGATGGTACCAAGGTAGATAACCTTGACTTCGCATATACATACAGGGTAGTAGAGTATACAGACAATACATCTCTGGCTGTTTCTTACGAAGGTACATACTATCAGCTTGAGGAACCCACATACACAGGTAACGATGTAACGCTCAATGTTACAACCCCTACGGGTAATGTTGAGATTGAGAATACATATACCCGTGTTTATCAGTATTCCATCACCATCTCTAAGACAGTTGTCGGTGCAACTATGAGTAATTCCGGAACATTCCCTATCGTCATCACATATACTGAGTATGATGCTGACGCCGGAAGAGATATAACATACTATCTTCAGGTTCAGAATGGTGTTATCACCAGACAGGGTAATGCCTACTATACACCTGATCCTCAGAACTGCGTTACAGAGCTTTCTGTTAATGAGCCCATCGTTCTTCAGGGCGAGTACATTAAGGAAGGTGTAACCTATACTATATACGAGCTTGTAGATGGTAACAGCGATGTCTACGACAGAGCAAATGAGGCATACAGATTTGATCCTCAAGCTACTCATGAACTTACAAAGATCGAAGTAAACGGTTCAGAGACAAATACTATCGATGTCACTCTTGATTCAAACAAAAAGACTGATACTGTAAGTTTCACTAACTACTACGATCATTCAGAAGAAGTTCCTTCTATCACTATCAATAAGACTAACGACAACGGTGATCTTATCGGCGGTGCTGTATTTACGTTGACAGCAGAAGATAGTACCCAGACTGCTATCGACCTTTCAGGTTGTACTATCACAGGTGCTGCCGCTGGATCAACGGCTTCAAGCTTCACAACAGTTGACGATCAGCAGATAGTTATCTCTGATATCCCTGATGGTAATTACATTCTTTCAGAGGCAAATGCACCTTCAGGATATGTACCTCACGCTGACATCCAGTTCACAGTTGAGAACGGTGTGATCACAACAACACTTGCTAACATTATCGACAATACTAATAACGAGATCACAGTACTCAATGAGGCTACGCCGACAGCATCACTTACTATCAGTAAGACGATCAGTGGAGCAGAGCTCAACGCACTTGAGACCATTTCCTTTACAGGAACAGGTGACCAGGGAACAACGCTCACGATCCCTGATCTGACAATGGATAATGTTAACGACGGAATCTGGACGGATGCCGGAAACGGAACATACACCTAT
>Ga0129307_1002078_pt1 | contig 17702 bp, 11 predicted proteins | sample P1105metagenome_FD_94437 | JGI IMG/M metagenome (GOLD analysis project Ga0129307, IMG submission 94437) | Capybara group fecal microbial communities from Wisconsin, USA - P1105 metagenome | ecosystem: Host-associated > Mammals > Digestive system > Large intestine > Fecal | place: USA: Wisconsin... | reverse complement strand
GGACGCTGTCTACGCAGCCTGACGGCTGCGGCAACCTCGCTCACGGATAGATCCTGCGGCTCCATCCGTGACCAAGGTTTTTACCACGGGGTGTCCAACTTGTTATTGCAATTTGCGATTATTTAAATGTGATCCATAAGGAGGTTGATTCCCATGAATACCGTATTTAAGAACGGTCATGTTTACACCATGAACCGTGAGATGCCCTACGTCTCCGCCGTGGTGGTGGAGGACAACAAAATCGTCTATGTGGGCAATGACGAGGGAGCCAAGGCCTATGAGGACGGCGCCAAAGTCATTGACCTGGCGGGCAAGATGCTGATCCCCGGCATGATCGATGCCCATTGTCATCCCCTGATGAGCGCCATTTTGACGTCCGGTTTGATGATGGACGCCGGCATGACCAAGGAGGACATCCTGACCGCCGTCCGGGAATATGTGGCGGCCAATCCTGACAACGAGACCTATTTCGGCATGGGCTATCCCGAGTGGGTCTTTGATGAGCGGGGACCTCGGAAGGAGGATCTGGACGCCATCTGTCCCGATAAGCCCATCCTGCTGATCAGCAACGGAGTCCATGAGGCGTGGTGCAACAGCAAGACCTTTGAACTGCTGCATATGGACCGCAACACTCCGGATCCCATTCCCGGCCGCTCCTATTTCCGTCGGGATGAAAACGGCGAACTCACCGGCAATGTGATCGAGACCGTGGCGGAGCAGGTGGTGATGGAGAAGCTGCCCTGGTTCGATTCCGAGGCTATCACCCGCATTTACCATGAGATCTTCGACATGTACAGCGCCCTGGGCGTCACCGGCTTTGTGGACTGCGGCGCCTCCGGTGATCTGGAGACCAAGTGCATGGAGTACATGACGGAATTTGAGAAAAAGGGCGAGCTGCAGCAGCGTATCTGCGGCTGCGTTATGGTGGAGGGCCCGGAACGGTTGAAGACGGCTGTGGAGGATTTGAAGAGATACCACGCCGCCCACCACAGTGATATGTATAACGTCACCACGTTGAAGATCGTCAACGACGGCACGCTGGAATCCGAAAACGCCGCCATGTATGAGCCCTTCATGGACGGAGCCAACGGCGAGATGACGGTCCATGGCCCGGAGCTGGTCAACGCCTGCCTGGAGACCGCCGCCGCGGGCTTTGACATCCATATCCATGGCATCGGCGACCGGGCCATCCACGAGACGCTGATGGCCGCCAAGGCTGTCCGGGAGGCGGGCTATTTCGACACCCGCATCATCAACGCCCACACGCAGATGACCGCGCCAGAGGATATCCCTCTCTTCGCCCGCTACAACGTGCTGGCCAACACCAGTTCCATCTGGCACTATGACGCGCCTGAGGCGGAGCCCGCCCTGGGCACCTGGCGGTATCACCACCAGTTCCAACTGCAGTCCATTCTGAAGCACGGCGCCCGCATGACCCTGGGCAGTGATTTCCCCGCCGACGAGATGGGCAACGAGCCGCTGAAGGGTATCCAGATGGGCGTGACCCGTCAGATTTTCAACAATCCCGAGGCGCCCATCATGGAATCCGCCGAGGAGAAGCTGACCATTGAGCAGTGCCTGGGGGCCTATACCATCAACGCCGCCTACGGCATGCACTGGGATGACAAGATCGGCAGCATTGAGGTGGGCAAGTACGCCGACCTGGTGGTGATAGAAAAGGATCTGAACGAGGTGCCGGTCCACAGCATCCAGGATACCAAGGTACTGTTGACTCTGCTGAACGGAAAGCCTACTTATATCAATGAGGTGTTTTCCGACTGGGAGGCATAAATCACTCGAGACCGGCGGGAGACCGCCGGGAAAAGAACGCGTGAATGGCAAGAGCGGGAGGGGAGAATCCCTCTCGCTCTTGGCTTGCTGTTTGTTGGTGGCCTGAGCGCCGGATGCGCGCTTAATGCGGCGCATAAAAAAGCTCGTCGCAAGCGATTGACGCTTGCGACGAGCTGGCGCGGAAGGAGGGATTTGAACCCTCGCTGCGTTTTTTAGACACACTACTCCCTTAGCAGGGGAGCCCCTTCGGCCTCTTGGGTACTTCCGCATCTGTCAAGTTCGTGTTCATGGTTGGCGGAGAGAGTGGGATTCGAACCCACGAACGCTTGCGCGTTGCCGGTTTTCAAGACCGGTTCCTTCAACCACTCGGACATCTCTCCATACAGAGCCTGCAGTCCGCATTTCCGAACACTATGGTATATTACCATAAGGAGAGCGGAGTTGTCAACCGTCTTTCTGAGAAATACAGGGTGATTTTTTTCCGGCGGCCCGACAAGAGGGCCGCCGGAAAGTCAGGATTTCTCCGCGATGCGGATGGGGATGCCGTTGACCTCCACGCCCTCATCGGCGCAGATCAGGATGTACCGGGTGCCGTTGATGACACGGGTCTCAATCAGGTCGCTGCGGTCTGGGTTGACCCGGATGGTGACGTCCGGCGTCTTGATCTCAAACTGCCGGTCATCCACGATGTTGCCGGGGCTAAGGGCGGCATCCTCGCCGAAGGCCGCGTCAAAGCGCTGGTCAAAGAAGCCGGCGTGCTCCTCCGAGACGCCGCGGGAGGTCAGCATCTCCCGCACCTCACTCCTGGAGACGGTGAGGGGCTCCAGCTCCTTGTCGGCCTTGTGGGCCTCGATACGGCCCCGCAGCTCCTCATGGACGGCCTGTACCACCTCATAGCTGCACTCCTCCGCCAGGGTGTCCCCCAGAATGGTCTGGAACGTCTCCTTCTGGGCGGCGGCGGGCATGGGCAGCTCCGTGCGGAACAGAGCGTCCACCAGCTCCTGATGGCTCTCTCCGGTGTCTTTGGAGTAGTACAGGGCGTTGTACAGATTGGTGGCCCGCTGGTCAAAGGCCGGGAACAGGAACCCCAGCTCCGGCGCGGCCACCACCCAGCCGCCCTCCCGGCTGTGGAACAGGTGCTCGTCCATGGAGTAGCTGAGGGCGGGCCTCATGGCCTTCACCGGGCAGATGGCGCAGAGCAGGTAGGTGTAAACCTGGTCGGAGGCGTCCTCCTGCCGTTCGCCGTCCCGGGAGCGGTAAGGAACATCGTAGACGTCCCGGGCCAGCAGGATCAGATAACTGCCTTCAAAGGTCAGGGAGGAGATGATCTTCCGGCAGAATTCCTCCACCATATTACGGTCCTGCAGCTCCGAATCCCGCAGCGCCATCAGCAGCCGGTGCTCGTCACTGTCCGCCACCTGCCGGGTGGTAAAGGAGATGTCGATGAGGTTTTTCCTCAGAGAACCGGACAGGGTGCGCCTCAGCAGGCCCAGATAGGCTTCAGCCTCCTCCTGGGCCATCATGGTCAGGGATTGGCTGAACAGGGAGACAATCTCCCGCTGGTCGTTGACATAGCAGCCGCAGATGTGGGTGATGTTGGTTTTCTCCGGCCGCAGACGGCGGCGGATCTCGGAGACTTCTTTTTCGTTCATGTGGGTTGCTCCTTTCAGGAAAAGGGAAACGAGGTGCCATCTCGATGGACGGCACCTCAGCGTGGTTTATACGGACAGCGATTCGGACAGCTCCAAACCGGGGTTGTGCTTGGTCAGGAAGCCCACCGACCACTCGCCGCCGAAGGCCAGGAGATAGTGGCCCTTGAAGTCCTCCAGCAGCTTGGCGTCGGTGCAGAGGGTCAGGTCCCGGGGGTCCCCGGGGCAGGCGGTGATCCGGCGCAGGTGCTCAAAGGGCAGGCCGGACATATACAGGTCCACGCCGTACTCGGATTTCATCCGGTACTCGAACACGTCGAACTGCAGCGTGCCCACCACGCCCACAATGACCTCCTCCATACCGGCGTCGGGGATCTTGAAGATCTGGATGGCGCCCTCCTGGGCGATTTGCTCCGTGCCCTTCATAAACTGCTTGCGCTTCATGGTGTCCTTGGGGGAAACCCGCATGAAGTGCTCCGGCTCGAAGGTGGGGATGCCGGAGTATTTGAATTTCTTCCCCGGTACGGTGATGGTGTCGCCGATGGAGAAGATGCCCGGGTCGAACACGCCGATGATGTCTCCGGCGTAGGCCTCGTCGATGATCTCCCGCTCTGCGGCCATCATCTGCTGGGGCTGACTCAGGCGCATCTTCTTGCCGGACTGCATGTGGTAGTACTCGGTGTCCCGGTCAAATTTGCCGGAGCAGATGCGCATGAAGGCCAGCCGGTCCCGGTGGGCCTTGTTCATGTTGGCCTGGATCTTGAACACAAAGGCGGAGAAATCCGGGGAGAACACGTCCACCTCGCCCTGGTCGGAGACCCGGGGCAGAGGGGCGGTGGTCATGCGCAGGAACTCTTCCAGAAAGGGTTCCACGCCGAAGTTGGTCAGAGCGGAGCCGAAGAACACGGGGGACAGGGCGCCAGCCCGCACGGCCTCCAGATCGAACTCCCGGCCGGCGCCCAGAAGCTCCACCTCGTCCCGCAGGGCGGCGGCCCGCTTCTCGCCGAGTATATCTGACAGGTTGGGATCGTCCAGCTCCACTTCAGTGGAGGCGGCCTTTTTGCCGTGACCGCCCTCGCCGGAGAAGAACAGGATGCGCTTCTTCTCACGGTCGTAGACACCCTGGAACTCCTTGCCGCAGCCGATGGGCCAGTTGACGGCGTAGGTATCAATGCCCAGCTCCCGCTCCACCTCCTCGCACAGCTCCAAAGGATCCCGGGTCTCCCGGTCCATCTTGTTGATGAAGGTGAAAATGGGAATGTGGCGCAGGGCGCAGACCTTGAACAGCTTCCGGGTCTGGGGCTCCACACCCTTGGCGCCGTCGATGACCATGACGGCGCTGTCGGCAGCCATCAGTGTGCGGTAGGTGTCCTCGGAGAAGTCCTGGTGGCCCGGGGTATCCAGAATGTTGATGCAGAAGCCGTCATGCTGGAACTGCATGACGGAGGATGTGACGGAGATACCGCGCTGCTTCTCAATCTCCATCCAGTCGGAGGTGGCGGCCTTGGCCCGCTTACCCTTGACCTCACCGGCCTGGGCAATGGCGCCGCCGTATAGCAGGAATTTTTCCGTCAGAGTGGTTTTGCCGGCGTCAGGGTGGGAGATGATGGCGAAGGTTCGCCGCCGGGTGATTTCGGAACGAAGGTCAGACATGGGAGCCCTCCTTGATAATCAGACTAACAAACTCATTTAATTTACCATACCATGGACATTTTTTCAAGATTTCAGCGCAAAAAACTCCGTCATCGGGCGATTTAGCGCGCGGTACCGCTGATTTTGGCACACTCTGAATGGACCGGCGGCCTGTACTATGTTATAATGACCGCAGAAAAGTCTTTTGAGAGGAGCGGCAATATGGACGAGGTGAACCGCACGCTGTATATTCCCCTGTACGGAAAGGCCATGGTCAGCCGGAAGGGCATCCTTCTGCATGACCCCAAGGCGGAGGAAATCTGGGACAGGGAAGGGTTTGCACTGAAGGGAAAGGCAAAATCCAAGTGGCTGACGTATTACATGGGTATGCGCGCGGCGGTCTTTGACCAGTGGCTGCGGGAGCGGATGGAGGAGGACGCCGGCGCGGTGATCCTCCACATCGGCTGCGGATTGGACGGCAGAATCGCGCGGCTGGGCAGTGGAGGGCACCCTTGGTATGATGTGGACTTTCCCTCTGTCATCGCGGAGCGCCGGAAATATTACCAGGAGACGGAGGACTATCATATGCTGAGCGCGGATGCCAGGGAGCCCCAGTGGATCAGGGCGCTTCCGGCGGACAGGGCGGCCATCGTCGTGATGGAGGGGGTCAGCATGTATCTGCAAAGGCAGGAGCTGCTCCGTTTGCTTCAGGCCCTGCAGGAGCACTTTTTCAATGTGTCGCTGCTGATGGACTGCTACACAGAGTTCGCCGCCAGGGCATCCCGGCACGCGAACCCTGTGAACCGGGTGGGCGTGTCCACGCTGTACGGCGTGGATGACCCCAAGTGTCTGGAAACGGGGAAATTGAAGTTTTTGTCGGAGTATTCTCTGACGCCGGAGGAGATGATTCAGGAGCTGTCCGGCTTTGAACGGCGGTTTTTCAGGCTGATGTTCGGCGGCAGTATGACTAAGAAACTATACTGTCTGTATGCGTATCACACGCCGGAAAAGCGGGAGAGCATATCCTGAGGTCTTCAGCAAGATCGGAATCTGGGAAAGATTGCAATTCCTATTCAGATATGCTACAATCAGACATTAAGAAACCGTTAAGAAAATTTCGCAACCTCGGGAGGCAGACAACCATATGAATATCGTGGTCATCGGCATTGGAAAGGTAGGCTATGTCCTGCTTCAGCAGCTCTCACAGGAGGGCCATAATATTGTGGCGGTGGACCGGAACGTCTCCCTGCTGCATGTGTGCCAGGATAAGCTGGATGTGGCGGTGGTGGCTGGCAACGGCGCCTCCGTGGAGGTGCAGCGGGAGGCCGGCGTGAAGGACGCGGATCTGGTGGTGGCCGTCACCTCCAGTGACGAGGTGAACCTGCTGTGCTGCATGGTGGCCCACAAGCTGGGCTGCACCAACGTGGTGGCCCGGGTACGCAACCCGGAGTATGACCAGCAGATGCACCTTCTGAAAAGCGACCTGGGCCTGACCTTCTCCGTGAATCCAGAAAAAACGGCGGCCTATGAGATCTTTCACCTGCTGCAGTTTCCCAGCTTTTTGAAGCGGGAGTTTTTCTCCGGCGGCAAGACAGAGATGGCGGAGGTGCTGATCCCGGAGGACAGCCGTCTCTCCGGAAAGCGCCTGGACCAGCTGGGGGATATTCTGAAGCACCGGGCCAACATCTGCGCCGTGGAGCGCAAGGGGAAGATTGTTATCCCCTCCGGCTCCTTTGAGCTGGCGGTGGGTGATAAGCTGACCATCTGCGCCGCCACGCGGGAAATGCCCCAGCTGATCCTCCAGTGCGGCATTAAAACCCGGAAGATCAACCGGGTGCTGATCATCGGCGGCAGCAACATCGCCGCCTATCTGTCCAAGCTGCTGCTGGAGTACTCTGTGTCCGTGGCCATTATCGAGGAGTCCCGCCCCCGGTGCGAGTTGCTGTGCGAGCTGCTGCCGGGCGCCTCGGTCATCTGCGGCAACGGTACGGAGCAGAGCCTGCTGCTGGACGAGGGCATCCGGGAGGCCGACGCTGTGGTGACCCTGACGGGCATTGACGAGGAGAATTTCCTGGTGTCCATGTTCGCCAACCATGTGGGCGTCCCCAAGACTATCACGAAGATTAACCGCCTGGAGTACAGTGACGTCTTTACCGGTACCGGTATCGATACCATCGTCAGTCCCAAGATGCTGACTTCCAACCAGATCGTCCGGCACGTCCGTGCCATGAGCGCTTCCCGTGAGGGCAGCGTGGAGACGCTGTACCGCATTGTGGGCGGCCAGGCGGAGGCTCTGGGCTTTACTGTGCCCGAGGGGGCACCGTTCCTGAATGTGCCGCTGGCCAAGCTCCATCTGAAGCCCAATATCCTGCTGGCCTCCATTGTCCGGGGCCAGCGGGTCATCATCCCCAAGGGCGACGACTGTATGCAGGTAGGGGATTCCGTAGTGGTTGTGGCGGAGACCCAGCGTGCTGTGGCCAACCTGCGGGATATCTTTGCTGACAGCGAGGGCTTTGTGAAATGAACTATCGTGCTGTCTTGCGTTATCTGGGCCAGGTGCTGAACATTGAGGCTCTGTTTATGATTCCGGCCCTGCTGATCTCCGTGGGCTATGGGGAGCCGGGGGGTGCAAAGGCCTTCCTGCTGACCATCGCTGTGACCTTTGTACTCGGCGTGCTCCTGTCCCATCTCCGAATCCGGGGCAACATCTACGCCAGAGAGGGCTTTGTCACGGTGGCGCTGAGCTGGATTGCCATGTCCTTTTTCGGTGCCCTGCCCTTTTACTTCAGCGGCGCCATCCCCAGCTTTGTGGACTGCTGGTTTGAGACGGTGTCCGGCTTTACCACCACCGGCGCCAGCATCCTGACGGAGATTGAGTCCCTGCCTCGCGGAATTCTCTACTGGCGCAGCTTTACCCACTGGCTGGGCGGCATGGGCGTGCTGGTGTTTCTGCTGGCCATCGTCCCCCTGGCCCGGGGCAACGGCGACACTCTGCACCTGCTGCGGGCGGAGAGCCCCGGTCCCGCCCCCGGTAAAATGACGCCCACCATCCGCCAGACCTCCCGCGCCTTGTACGGCATCTATATCTTCCTGACTGTTTTGGAAACAGCACTGTTGCTTCTGGGCGGGATGCCCCTGTTCGACTCCGTGACCAACGCACTGGCCACGGCGGGCACCGGCGGCTTCGCCATCAAAAACGCCAGTATCGCCGCCTATACCAGCCCCTATCTCCAGGGCGTCATCGCAGTGTTTATGATGCTGTTCGGCGTAAACTTCAACCTGTATTATCTCCTGCTGCTGCGGAATTTCCGCAGTGTCTGGAAAAACGAGGAGCTGCGGACCTATCTGGGCCTGATGCTGTGCGCCACCATCGTCATCGGCATCGACATCCTGCCCCTGTATCAGGAGGCGGGTACCGGCAAGGCGTTCCTGGACAGCTTTTTCCAGGTCTCTTCCATCATGACCACCACTGGCTTCGCCACGGCGGACTTTAACCTGTGGCCCCAGCTGTCCCGGTTGATTCTGGTGCTGCTGATGTTCTTCGGCGCCTCCGCGGGATCCACCGGCGGCGGCATCAAGATCTCCCGACTGCTGATACTGGGAAAGCATATGAAGCGGGAGATGCTGACCATGCTCCGGCCCCGCAGCGTCCATATTGCCCGGATGGACGGTAAATCCCTGGAGGAGGACACCATCCGGGGCACCACGGCGTTCCTGGTAGCCTACTGCGTCATCTGTATGCTGTCCATGCTGCTGGTCTCACTGGATGAGTTCAGTATGGAAACCACAGTGACCTCCGTCATCGCCTGTCTCAACAACATCGGTCCCGGCCTGGATATGGTGGGTCCCACTGGAAATTACAGCCAGTTCTCCCTGATATCCAAGCTGATTCTGTCTCTGGATATGCTGTTTGGCCGTCTGGAGATTTTCCCCATGCTGCTGCTGTTCTATCCCCGGGCGTGGAAAAAGCGGGTATAAACAAACAAAAGCGCCAGACTCCGGTGAGTCTGGCGCTTTTGTTATAATATGTGTCCCATAAAACTCTTTCAGGACAGCGCCACATACCCTGCCTTTTCCACAATGGACTGTCCCTGGGGAGAGAGAATCCAGTCCAGCAGGGCGGCCAGATCCTCGTCCGTGTCCTTGGCTGCCGGATGGCCCTTGGGGGAGGCGGTCACTGCGTAAAACGCGGAGGAGATGGGATAGCTGCCGTCCCGGATGGTTTCCTTGGTGGGCTCCACGCCGTTCAGCGCCAGCAGCCGGATCTCATTGCTGGAGACCATCTCCGTGGCGTAAAAGCGGAAGGAGAAGCCAATGGCGTTCTTGTAATTGCGATAGCTGGCCACCTGTCGGATGATGCCGTCCATGGCGGAGACCACGTCCTCTTCCTCCGGCTCCATCAGAGGAATGCCCTCCATGAGCCGTTGGAGGGCGGACTGACTGCCGCTGTTTTCCGCCCGCTGGAAGGGCCGGATGGACTGATTTCTCCCGCCCACTTCCTTCCAGTTGGTGATCCGGCCAGAGTAGATACCCTGAATCTGTTCCACTGTCAGCCCAGTCACCGGATTTTTGCTGTTGACGAAAAAGACGAAGGCCTCCCGGCCAATGGGGACCAGGTGCAGCTCCAGCCCTTTCCGTTCCGCGGCCTCCAATTGGGCCTGGGAGGGAGCTGCCGCGAAGATCATGTCCACCTCCCGGTCAAGGAGCCGCTCGTAGGCGGTCACGGTGCCGGAGCAGGCCACTTGGGTTTCACGGTAGTCCTCCTCCGGATAGACCACCTGGACAAAGGAGGCATAGACCGGGTACAGTGCTGTGGCCCCATCCAGCCGTAGCCGCCGGACAGCGGTATCCTTCATTTGCAGGGTGGACGGCTCCTCCAATGCAACCGCCCTGGTGCCAGCCTTGAAGGGCTCGTACTCCTGAAGCAGCAGGGCACGGTCGTCCACAGTGGGGAGGTGATCCCGCCAGACGCCGTGGCCCACATAGCCTGCCGTCACCAGGCAGACGGTCAGAAAGAGCATCCACACCCGGCGACAGCCCCGGCTCTGTACCAGGCCGCTGCCCGCGACGGCAATGGCCAGCAGAAAGGCTGGCCCCAGGCCCATCAGCGCCTTTGTGATATACGGGGGAAAGCCGCTGAGGGAGACGTACAAAATGAGGGGGATGAGGACAACAACCCCCAACAGAAGAGAAATCAAAAAGGAACTCCATGCCTGCCCGATTTTGGACCAGTTGATTTTCATGGCGGATCACCCTCTCTAAAGTCATCGTATCATGGGAAAAGAAAAATTGTCAACGGAGGGGCGATCATCGGTCGCCGCTGCTGGACAGACGGCAGAACAGCCCGGAGAAAGCTCTCCGGGCTGTCAAACAATTCTATGGGATTTACTCAGCTGCGCTGATTGCCGCCGCTGGTGGTATCCTTCAGCAACACGTCGTGAGCGCCGCCCTCTACGATGGAGACGGAAGACACCAGGGTCAGCTTGGCCTTCTCCCGCAGCTCGGGAATGGTCAGGGCGCCGCAGTTGCACATGGTGGAGCGGATCTTGGACAGGGTGGTGGCCATGCCGTCGGACAGGGAGCCTGCGTAGGGCACATAGGAGTCCACGCCTTCCTCAAAGGAGAGTTTGGCCGCGCCGCCCAGGTCATAGCGCTGCCAGTTCCGGGCGCGGGCGCTGCCCTCACCCCAGTACTCCTTCATATAGCTGCCGCCGATGAGCACTTTGGCGGAGGGGGATTCGTCGAACCGGGAGAAGTACCGGCCCAGCATGCAGAAGTCCGCGCCCATGGCCAGGGCCAGAGTGATGTGGTAGTCCTGCACAATGCCGCCGTCAGCGCAGATGGGCACATACACGCCGGTCTCCTCGAAGTACTTGTCCCGCTCCGCCGCCACGTCGATGACAGCGGTGGCCTGGCCGCGGCCGATGCCCTTGGTCTCACGGGTGATGCAGATGGAGCCGCCGCCGATGCCGATCTTCACGAAGTCAGCACCTGCGTCCGCCAGGAAGCGGAAGCCCTCGCCGTCCACCACGTTGCCGGCGCCTACCTTCACAGTGTCGCCGTAGGTTTCCCGGACCCACTCCAGGCAGCGCTTCTGCCACACGGAGTAGCCCTCAGAGGAGTCCATGACCAGCACGTCCGCGCCGGCTTCCACCAGGGCGGGAATCCGCTCCTTGTAGTCCCGGGTGTTGATGCCGGCGCCTACCATATAGCGCTTCTGACCGTCCAAAAGCTCCAGGGGGTTGCCTTTGTGAGTGTCATAGTCCTTGCGGAACACGAAAGCCACAATGTGGCCGTCTTTGGAGACAATGGGCAGGGCGTTGAGTTTGTGCTCCCAGATGATGTCGTTGGCCTCCTTCAGGCTGGTGCCCTCGGGGGCGTAGATCAGCTTTTCAGCGGGGGTCATAAAGGCGGACACAGGGGTGGAGGGATCCATGCGGCTGACACGGTAGTCCCGGCTGGTCACCAGGCCCAGCAGCTTGCCGCTGCCGGTGCCGTCGTCAGTGACGGCCATGGTGGAGTGGCCGGTGCGCTCCTTCAGAGCCAATACGTCCGCCAGGGTGTCGGTGGAGCGAAGATTGGAATCGCTGGAGACAAAGCCGGCCTTGTAGGACTTGACCTTCCGCACCATCTCCGCCTGCTGCTCAATGGGCTGGGAGACATAGATGAACGCAATGCCGCCCTCCCGGGCCAGGGCAATGCCCATCTGGTCGCCGGAGACGGCCTGCATGACGGCGGAGACCATGGGCACGTTCATGGTCAGGGGGCACTCCTCGCCCCGCTTGTATTTCACCACCGGGGTTTTCAGAGAGACGTTGGCGGGAATGCAGTTTTCATCAGAATAGCCCGGCACCAGCAGATACTCACTGAAGGTGCGGGAGGGCTCTTTAAAATAGTATGCCATGCGGCCACCTCATTTCATAAGATTTCAACTTCGTATTTACAGCTCCAGTCCCAGATAAAGCGTGGTGTCCAGGGGACTGTCGTTATAGCGGGGAATATCCTGGAAGCCCAGGCTTCTATACATACGGATGGCATCCTCCAGACAGGGCAGGGTATCCAGAAGCATCCGGCGGTAGCCGATGGCCCGGGCGTCGGCTATGATCCGGTCCACCAGCTGCCTTGCAATGTGCCGTCCCCGATAGGCGGGGCGGACATACAATCGCTTCATCTCGCAGCGCTCTCCGTCCAGCTTTCGCAGGGCGATGCACCCGACGGCCTTGCCGTCCGCTCGGGCCAGGTACAGCCGACCGTCCGGGAGGCCGTATTTGACCGTTAGGTCCCGGATTTCCTCCTCGTAGTGCTGAATGTCCAGATATTGCTGAAACACCGGGTCCAGCCGGACCAACATATCCGTGTACTCTGTGAAGAGTCTGAGAATTTCCTCCGGAAAGTCATAGCCCAGCATCAGTTCCACGGCTTCCATAGCGTGCCCCCCAATATCAGATTTCAGCCATTATACATGAGACAAGGGAATTTGTCACCTGTCAAATGTCAAAATAGTCCTTGGCGGCTTCAAACAGCTGCGGGTCGTAGTTGCCGGGAACATTCCGGTACAGGGCCGGGCCGGTCCGCTCAGTATGACCCATCTTGCCCAGGACACGGCCATCAGGGGACAGAATGCCCTCCACGGCCCAGACGGAGCCGTTGGGGTTGAAGTCCACATCCATGGTGGGCGCGCCGTCCAAATCCACATACTGGGTGGCGATCTGGCCGTTTTCGGCAAGCTTGCTCAGCAGCTCGGGAGAGCACAGGAACCGGCCCTCGCCGTGGGAGACGGGCACGCTGATCACATCGCCTACCTGTACCCGGGACAGCCAGGGAGAACGGGTGGAGGCGATGCGGGTGCGGACGATCTTGGACTGGTGGCGGGCAATGACGTTGAAGCTCAGAGTGGGACAGGTATCGTCGGTGTCGATGATCTCGCCGTAGGGCACCAGACCCAGCTTGATAAGAGCCTGGAAGCCGTTGCAGATGCCCAGCATCAATCCGTCCCGGTTCTTCAGCAGGTCGTGGGTGGCGTCCTTCACCGCCGGGTTGCGGAAGAAAGCGGTGATGAATTTGCCGGAGCCGTCCGGCTCATCGCCGCCGGAGAAGCCGCCGGGGAGGAAGATGATCTGGCTCTCTTGGGCGGCCCGGGCAAAGCGATCGGCGGAGTCGGCAACGCCCTGGGCGGACTGGTTGTTCAGCACGATGATCTCCGGCTCCAGTCCGGCCCGCAGCACGGCCCGGGCGCTGTCATACTCGCAGTTGGTGCCGGGGAACACGGGAATCAGAACCTTGGGACGGGCCACTCCGATCTTGGGAGCGGTGCGGATACCGGCGGGGGCCTCCAGCACAGGGATGGCCTCCGGCACTGTGGCGGTGCGGTTGGGATAGATGTCCTCCAGCACACCCTCGTTCAGACCGAGCAGCTCGTCGATGGAGGCGGAGTCCTTGCCGATGGTGATGACCGGCTCCGCGGTGGTATGGCCGATGAGAGTGCCGCAGGGAACCTCCTCCGTCAGCTCCGCCACGATCATGCCGGGGCAGGGGCCGTACCAGGGCGCACCTTCCACCGGATTGTACACGAAGCCGATCCGGTTGCCGAAAGCCATGTTCATAACAGCCTCCGCCGCGCCGTTCTCCACGGCCCAGGCGGCTTTCACCTTGCCCTGGACGCAGAGTTCGTGGAATTCCTCCCAGGCCTTCCGCCGGGCGGCGTAATCACTGAAGGAGGTGTTTCCGAACAGGTACACGGGATGGCCCGCCTCCTTGAACTCGGGGGACAGAACCAGAGAGGCCTTGGAGGGGGCGATGGCAAAGGAGATCAGGGTGGGGGGCACGTCCATATCCAGGAAGGAGCCGGACATGGAGTCCTTGCCGCCGATGGCGGCAACTTCCAGATTCAGCTGGGCGTCCAGAGCGCCCAGCAGGGCGGAGAAGGGCTTTCCCCAGCGGGCGGGCTCCTCCCGCAGCTTCTCAAAGTACTCCTGGAAGGTCAGGTAGGCGGTGCGATAGTCGCAGCCGGCGGCTACCAGCTTGGCGACAGAAGTGATGACGCTGGCCTGGGCACCGGTGTAAGGGTCCTTGCTCATCCAGTCGGGATCAAAGCCCCAGGCCATGACGGAGCAGTCCTCCGTCTCCTGGCCCGGCAGGATGGGCAGCAGGGCGGCCATGGCCTGGGCGGGAGTGCGCTGAGTTTTGCCGCCGAAGGGCATCAGCACGCTGCCCGCGCCGATGGTGGAGTCGAACCGCTCGGCCAGGCCCCGGCGGGAGGCGGACTTCAGGCTGGCGGCCACGGCGCGCAGGTCGCCCTCGCCTGCAACGCCCAGAGGACGCTCCAGCTCCGGCACGCTGACGGCGGTGTGCTTCACGGCGCCGTTGGTGTCCAGGAAGGCACGGCTCAGGTCCACGATGGTGTTTCCGTTCCACTTCATGACCATCCGGGGACTCTCGGTGACCACAGCTACCTGATAGGCCTCCAGATTTTCCTTCTCAGCGGCGGCGATAAACGCGGAGACGTTCTCAGGCCCCACTACCACCGCCATCCGCTCCTGGGACTCGGAGATAGCCAGCTCGGTGCCGTCCAGGCCCTCGTATTTTTTCCGCACGGCGTCCAGGCTGATCTCCAGGCCGTCGGCCAGCTCGCCGATGGCGACGCTGACACCGCCCGCGCCAAAGTCGTTGCAGCGCTTGATCATTCGGGTGACATTGCCGTCCCGGAACAGCCGCTGAATCTTCCGTTCCTCTGGGGCGTTGCCCTTCTGAACCTCGGAGGCCATGGTGGTCAGGGATTTGCGGTTGTGGCTCTTGGAGGAGCCGGTGGCGCCGCCGATGCCGTCCCGGCCCGTGCGGCCGCCCAGCAGGATAACCACATCGCCGGGGGCGGGACGCTCCCGGACCACGTTCTCAGCGGGGGCGGCGCCGACGACGGCACCGACTTCGAGGTGCTTGGCCACGTAGCCAGGGTGATAAATCTCGGAGACGATGCCGGTGGCAAGGCCGATCTGGTTGCCGTAGGAGGAGTAACCGGCGGCGGCCGTCTGGGCCAGCTTCCGCTGGGGCAGCTTGCCGGGAATGGTCTCGCTGACCGGGGTGCGGGGATCGCCGCAGCCGGTGACGCGCATGGCCTGATAGACATAGGCACGGCCGGACAGGGGGTCCCGGATGCAGCCTCCGATGCAGGTGGCTGCGCCGCCGAAGGGCTCGATCTCCGTGGGATGATTGTGGGTCTCGTTCTTGAACATCAGCAACCAGTCCTGCTGTTCGCCGTCCACCGTGGCGGTGACATGGATAGAGCAGGCGTTGATCTCCTCGCTCTGGTCCAGATTCCCCAACAGGCCCCGCTTTTTCAGCACCTTGGCGCCGATGGTGCCCAGATCCATCAGGGTCTGGGGACGGACAGCGGCCTTTTCGGGGCCATAGACCTCCTCCCGGGCGGCCAGATACCGCTCATAGGCGGCCTGTGCCTGCTCGTCCAGGATTTCCACCTTGTCGATGTGGGTGGAGAAGGTGGTGTGGCGGCAGTGGTCGGACCAGTAGGTGTCCACCACCCGGACCTCTGTGATGGTGGGGTCCCGGTGCTCGTTGTCCCGGAAGTGGGCCTGCAGGAACTTCAGGTCGTCCAGGTCCATGGCCAGGCCCAGCTTGTCCAGAAGGGCGGAAAGACCAGCCTCGTCCAGGTCAATAAAGCCGGTGATAGTCTCCACCGTGGTAGGCACATCGTACTCCATCTGGAGGGTCTCCACCTCCTCCAAAGAGGCCTCCCGGGCCTCCACGGGGTTGATGACATAGTGTTTGATCCTGTCCACGTCGGCGGCAGTCACGTCACCGGAGAGCAGGTAGACCTTGGCGGTGCGCACCGTGGGGCGGTCGCCCTGGGTCATCAGCTGGATGCACTGGCTGGCGGAATCCGCCCGCTGGTCGAACTGGCCGGGCAGATATTCCACGGCAAAGGCCATATAGTCCCCAGCGGGCAGGGCGGCGGTGGCGTTATCCACCTGGGGCTCGGAGAACACGGTCTGCACCGCCCGCTGGAAGGTGGCCTCGTCCAGGCCTTCCACGTCATAGCGGTTGACCAGCCGCAGACCCGTCAGGGCGGTCAGTCCCAGCAGGGAACGCAGCTCGTTCAGAAGTCCCGCGGCCTCCTGCCGCAGGGCGGGCTTTTTCTCTACATAAATACGACGTACCATTTACAGTTCCTCCATAGCGGCCAGCGCCCGGCGGCCGATGTCATGGCGCATATATTTGCCCTCAAATTCCACCGTCTCCGCGGCGGCGTAGGCGTCTTTCAGAGCCTCCTCCAGCGTGGGGGCCGCGGCGGTGAGGCCCAGTACCCGGCCACCGTTGGTGACCAGCTGTCCATCCTCCGTCAGCTTGTCGCCGGCGTGATAGATGGTCACATTGGCGGGGGTAGAAGCGGGGAAGGACATGGCTTTTCCCTTCTCATAGTGGCTGGGATAGCCGCCGGAGGCCAGAATGACGCAGGCGGCGGCGCCGTCGGACCACTCAACCTCCAGATCGGACAGGGTCTCATTTTCCACCGCCTGCATAATGGTCAGCAGGTCGGTTTTCAGCAGGGGCAGCACTACCTGGGTCTCGGGGTCGCCGAAGCGGCAGTTGTACTCAATGACCTTGGGCCCCTTTGGGGTGACCATCAATCCGAAGTAGAGGCAGCCCTTGAAGGGGCAGCCCTCAGCCCGCATGGCGGCCAGGGTGGGCAGGAAGATAGTGTCCATGCAGACCTTTGCAACGTCGGCGGTGTAATAGGGGTTGGGAGCCACGGTGCCCATGCCGCCGGTGTTCAGTCCGGTGTCGTTGTCCCCGGCCCGCTTGTGATCCATGGAGGACACCATAGGACGGATAGCGGTGCCGTCGGTGAAGGCAAGCACGCTGACCTCAGGGCCGGTCAGGAACTCCTCAATGACGATCTCGTTGCCGGAGTCGCCGAAGGCCTTGTCCTCCATGATGGTTTTGACGGCGGCCTCTGCCTCGGCAAAGTCCTGGGGGATCAGCACGCCCTTGCCCAGTGCCAGGCCGTCGGCCTTGATGACGATGGGGAAGGAGGAACCCCGCAGATATTCCAGCGCCTTGGCGGGATCGTCAAAGACCTCGTAGGCGGCGGTGGGGATGCCGTATTTTTTCATCAGATTTTTGGAAAAGACCTTACTGGCCTCAATGCGGGCCGCCTTGGCATCGGGGCCGAAGCAGGGGATGCCGGCCTCATGGAGCCGGTCCACGCAGCCCAGGGCCAGGGGATCATCCGGCGCCACCACGGCGAAGTCGATGGCATGGGACTTGGCGAAGTCCACGATGGCGGGGATATCCTTGGCACCGATGGCGGGAACGCACACGGCGTCCTGGGCGATACCGCCGTTGCCCGGCAGGGCGTAGATGGTCTCCACATTGGGATTTTCTTTCAGCTTTTTGATAATGGCGTGCTCGCGGCCACCGCCGCCGACGACCAGAAGATTCATATTGAGAATGTCCTCCTTGCAAAGAGTTTTGCCGAAGGCAAATGAATTTTAATGGTTGATTGTAAAATCAAGTTGGACACTTGAGTAAAAAATCCATAGTGATTTTTCTCCCCGTGGTAGAATGAAGTTACCACACAACTTCTACAGAGGGAGGGCAATCACTATGGACTGC
>Ga0129307_1002077_pt1 | contig 17718 bp, 10 predicted proteins | sample P1105metagenome_FD_94437 | JGI IMG/M metagenome (GOLD analysis project Ga0129307, IMG submission 94437) | Capybara group fecal microbial communities from Wisconsin, USA - P1105 metagenome | ecosystem: Host-associated > Mammals > Digestive system > Large intestine > Fecal | place: USA: Wisconsin... | reverse complement strand
CATGATTCCCAAGGAGGCCCTATTGCTGATGGTGGTCTTGTTTGCCATTGCCATCCTCGTGGGTTGGCTGGTGGACAGATTCTCTAAGCCGAACAACAAAGCCCAACACGAAGGCTGCGAAGACGGCTACCAGATCCATGACGAAGACCACCATGACGAGACACACCAACCTGAGAAAGCATCGTTCCGCAACATGCGCCATGCCAGCGCGGAGCGTATTGCCCTGCTGCTTGGCGTCATCCTATTCATCGCTGCCCTCGCCTTCGGTATGCTGGAGCATGAGCATGAGGAAGCCGTCCACACCCAGCTGAATATCTTCGACGAGTATTGGATGAACCTCATCTTCGCCGTCGTAAGCCTCTTCGTGGTGTGGTTCATCGCCACAGCACCCGAACATGTTGTGAAGGAACACCTTTGGGAACACATCATCCGCAAGCATTTCCTGAGCATCTTCCTCTGGACCTTCGGTGCCTTGTTCGTCATCCAGGTAGGGCTGCATTATTTTGACATCGAAACCCTTATCAGCAACAACATCCCGTGGATGATCCTGTTGGCCGTCTTGGTGGGCATCATCCCCGAGTCAGGGCCGCATTTGCTGTTTGTCACTTTGTTTGCCACGGGCACAGTGCCTTTCTCGGTGCTGCTGGCCAGCAGCATCTCGCAGGACGGCCATGCCTCGTTGCCGTTGCTTGCCGAGAGCAAAAGGAGTTTCGTCAAGGCAAAGATTGTCAATGCCTTGGTGGCGGCTTTCTTTGGTTATCTATGTTATTTTGTTGGTTTCTGACCAACGTATCCAAAAAAGTCCTATTTTTGCCGCCGATACCAATAGGGGTGCCTTATCCGCTTGCGGATTGAAAGACAGGCTGAGATCAAACCCTTTGCACCTGATACGGATAATGCCGAGACAGGGAATCGAGTTCCTCATCATTCCTCTATTGATTTATTGAATTATTAATCTTTAAATCAACGAGTTATGCTCAAAAAACACATCATTTTTCTTGCTTTCGCCACTTTCGTGACGATGAGTCTTCATGCACAAAACCTAGACACCACTAATGTTCAGAACCTGGATGAGGTGATAATCAACGGCGTGCGCCTTCAAAAGAACGCCCCCTTCTCCGTCACCAACATCGAGAAGGTGGAACTCAGTGACTTTTCGAAAACCGGCCAAGAGCTCCCCTTCCTGTTCGCCAAGACGCCCGGCATCATCGCTTGGGGTGAGAACGGCATAGGCTCCGGCACATCCTATATGCGCATCCGTGGCGCCGGCGACTCGCGCATCAACGTCACCCTCGACGGCGTGTCACTCAACTCGCCCGAAGACCAGTGCGTGTTTTGGGCCAACATGAACAGCTACGGCTCACTGCTCAGCTCGGTGCAGATCCAACGCGGCGTGGGTAGCTCCACCAACGGCGACGGCGCCTTCGGCGGCACGATATCCCTGACATCAGCCAAGCCTTCCTTCGTGCCGAGTGCCGAAATCACGGGGTCCTACGGCTCGTTCAACACGCTCAACTTCGGCGCCAAGGCCTCCACAGGCATGCTGTGGAACCACCTCATCGTCGACGGAGCCTACCACGAGACCCACACCGACGGCTTCATCCACGGCACCAAGGGCCGCAGCGGCAGCTACTACGGCGGCCTCACCTGGATGGGAAAGAACTTCATCCTCCGCTACAAGAACATCGGTAACTTCGAGATGACCGGCCAAGCCTGGAATGGCGTGACGGCTGGCAACAACGACCTCAGCCTTATGGACGGCACCTATGGTGAGCACACAGGCATCAAGACCTACGCCGATATGTATAAGGTGGGGCTTGGACAGTTCAACTCGCTCTACGAATACCTCGTCACCGACGAGGACGGCAACTTCGTCAAGGACGAGAACGGCCACTACATGACCCAACGCTACCAGATGAACGACGGCACCTTCTGGGACCGCACCACCGACAACTTCTGGCAAGACCACAACCTCCTCTCCGCCGCTTGGGAGATCAACGAGCACTGGTCGACCACGGCCACGCTGCACTACACCTACGGCTATGGCTACTACGAGGAGTTCCGCCCCAACAACAAGCTCTCGAAGTTCGGCATGACCTATTATGACGCCGAAGGCAACCAAGTGAAGAAGACCGACTTCGTCCGCAAGAAAGGACTCCGTCAGGACACCTACGGCCTCGTGTGGTTCACCCGTTACAAGGACGCACATTGGAACATCATCGGCGGCATCTCGGCCCAGAACTTCCAAGGCAACCACTTCGGCTATGTGACCTATATCGCCAACCAAGGCGTGGCTGACAAATACCTCGCCGATGGCGACTACAAGTACTACGACTCCGACGCACAGAAGCTCGACGGCAATGTCTTCGTAAAGGCGGCCTACACCTTCGCCGACCACTGGACCATCTTCGGCGACATGCAGTTCCGCTATGTGGACTACAAGACCAACGGCATCAACGACAAGTTCTACGACGACGCGAGCGGCTATTACAACCAGGAACTCAACATCCACGAGAAGTACCCCTTCTTCAACCCCAAGGGCGGCATCTCCTTCGACACGGATAGCCACCATGTCTACGCCTCCGTGGCCATGAGCCACCGCGAGCCCGAGCGTAACAACTTCACTGACAACGGCTCCTATCCCTTCCCCAAGCCCGAGCAACTCCTCGACTATGAGTTGGGCTACAACTACAACGGAAGCATCTTCCAGGCCGGCGCCAACCTCTATTATATGGACTACGACAACCAGTTCGTGCAGACCGGTGCCGTCAGCGACATCGGCGAGGCACTGACCACCAATATCAAGGACTCGTACCGCATGGGCGTCGAGCTGCAGGCTGGCGTGAGCCCCACCAAGTGGTTGACCATCGAGGCCAATGCCGCCTTGAGCCAAAACAAGATCAAGGACTTCGACGAGGTCGTGGAAAACTGGGACGATTGGGAAGGCAACACCGATGCCAACGGCCAGGCCTACGACGGTGACGGCTACGATGTCATCCACTACGACAACTCCACCCTGGCCTTCTCGCCTTCGGCCATCCTGAATGGCTTCGTCACCTTCCACCACAAGGGCTTCGAGGCCACCTGGCACACGAACTACGTCTCGCGCATGTATCTCGACAACACCCAGAACCTCGACCGTTCGTTGCCGGCCTACAGCACCTCCAATGTCAGCCTCGGCTACACGCTGAAGCCCAAGAAAGTCGTCAAGGAAGCCATCGTGAAGGTGAACTTCAACAACATCTTCAACAAGCGCTACGCCGCCAGCGGCTGGGTCTACTCGGCCATCTGCGACAGCTACGGCCACCCCAACGACAATCGTTACTACCAAATCGGGTTCATCCCGATGGCAGGTTTCCATGTCATGGGCAACCTGACATTGAGGTTCTAGAGCTGGAAGAGATTCCCCTTCGGGGAATGGAGAATTCGTCCAACTAAAATGCGGCGGCTTGTAGCGTTTACAAAGGGTAAACATTACTTACCGCCGCTTATTATACGAACACTTTATGCCATTCCCCGCAGGGGAATCTCAATTCCGTTTATTTCGTTTTTGCAATCCGTTTCGCCACGCCGATGGCGCCTGTGGGACAGACGAGTCGGCAGAGGTGGCAGCCCACGCACCGCTTTCCATCTAGATGCGGCTGACGTAGGTCGGCATCGAAGGTGATGGCCTGATGGCCGCCGTCTTGGCAGGAGGTGTAGCAACGGCCGCAGCCGATGCATTGCTCACGATTGAAGGTGGGATACACAATGGTGTCGCGGTCGAGGTTGGTGGGGGTATCGAAATTGGGCAGCTCCTCGCCTACCAGATCCGATAGATGCTTGATGCCGCGCTCCGCCATATAGTTTTGCAACCCAAGCACGAGGTCGTCGATGATGCGGTAGCCATACTGCATCACGGCGGTGCACACCTGCACGTTGCTGCAGCCCAGCTGGATGAACTCCAAAGCGTCGCGCCAGGTCTCGATGCCACCGATGCCACTCAGCTCGATGCGTTTGCCATTGTTGGTGGCGGCGAAAATGGGATTTTTCGCCATCTCGAGGATGTGGCGCAAAGCGATAGGCTTCACGGCGCGGCCCGAGAGTCCGGAGACGGTCTTTTTGTTGGCCACGGCACCGCGACTGTTCATCGTCACGCTCTTGATGGTGTTGATGGCCGACACCGCATCGGCGCTGGCGAAGTGGGCAGCCATGGCGGGTTGGTTAATTTGGGTGATGTTGGGCGTCATCTTTGGGATGACAGAAATCTTGACATTATGTTTCACATAGGCCGTGTAGAACAGCACCAGTTCCGAGTTCTGCCCCACGTCGCTGCCCATGCCGGCCAACTTCATCTGTGGGCAGGAGAAATTCAGCTCCACCGCGTCGACGCCGGCCTCTTCGGCCATTTTCGCCAGCGTGATCCACTCCGTCTCGGCGTTGCCCATGATGGAGGCGATGACAACTTTGTTGGGATAGTCCTTTTTCAGCCTGCGCAGGATGTCGAAGTCCACCTTGACGGGGTTCTCGCTCAGCTGCTCCATGTTACGGAAACCGAAGAAATCGGAGCGGCCCGGCTCGTTGACGGCATCGAAGCGCGGCGACACCTCGTGGATGTCCTCCATGCAGATGGTCTTGTAGAACACGCCCGCCCATCCCGCATCGAAGGCCCGCGCCACCATCTCATAGTTGGTGCAGATGGCCGACGAGGCGAGGAAGAAGGGATTCTCGCAAGGGATGCCGCAGAAGTCGATGGCGAGGCTGGGGAGATCCTTTTGTGGCTTCGTGCCTTTGACGGCTTCCGCCAGTTCCCTGATGCGAATCGGCCTGTCGTAGTGGATGCAGGCCGTCTCGGCGGCTTGCAGCTCGGCGTCGCTGCATGGGTCGAGCCATTGTCCGGCGATGGCTTCATTGTCGAATCGTATGGCGCGAATGGCGCGTGCCGGGTCGCCATTCTTGCAGGCCTTGCTGCACGGCGCATCGGCGCAGAGCAGACAGCGCGCGGCTTCTTCTTGGAGGTGTATAGTATTGTTCATAGCGTCAGTGTTAGGATGTTTAGTGGGGACAAAAGTAGAAATAATTTGGTTTTACAAATCCTTATTATCGAATTTCGACACTTTTCCTTATTTTTGCGCATTAAAACATTTTTTCAAAATGGCATTTGAACAGACCTTCAAGAACATCGACAACATCCTTCGCACCGATGAGGGATGTGGCAGCGAACTTGACTATATAGAACAGAAATCGTGGATTCTGTTCCTCAAATATCTTGACGACCTTGAAAAGACACGGCGGATGGAAGCCGAACTTCAAGACAAGACCTATACCCCCGTGATTGCAGAGGGCTATCGTTGGAACGATTGGGCAATGCCACGCACAAAAACAGGCGAATATGATGTGCATAACGCCCTCGTTGGCGATGACCTCATTGAGTTTGTCAACGGCAAGTTGTTCCCCTACCTGAAACGCTTTACAAGTTCAACAAGCACGGGCATTGAGGCCAAAATCGGGGTGGTGTTCGGCGAAATACGAAACCGCATTGCGTCGGGCTACAACCTCCGTGATGTGTTGGAACAGGTGGACGGCTTGAAGTTCCAAACCACCGAACAGAAACACGAACTTACCTACCTATACGAATCTTCTCTGAACAAGATGGGCAACGCAGGGCGCAATGGTGGCGAATACTACACGCCTCGACCGCTCATCCGTACCATCGTGAAGATAGTGAACCCTGAGATTGGTAAGTCGGTGTATGACGGGGCTTGCGGCTCAGCGGGCTTCCTATGCGAGGCTTACAACTATATGCACGGCAACGTGAAGAAGACCGCCGACGAGCGCACCTTGCAGACCTCAACCTTCTACGGGAAAGAGGTGAAGGGCTTGGCCTACATCATCGGAATGATGAATATGATTTTGCACGGCGTTGAGTGTCCGAACATCACACGCACCAACACCCTGACCGAGAACCTTGCCGACGTTCAGGAGAAAGACCGCTTCGACTACATCTTGGCCAATCCCCCGTTTGGTGGCAAGGAGCGTGCCGAGGTGCAACAGAATTTCCCTATCAAGACGAGCGAAACGGCCTACCTGTTCTTGCAGCATTTCATCAAGTACCTGAGGGCGGGCGGCTCAGCGGGTATCGTTATTAAGAACACCTTCCTGAGCAACACCGATAATGCCTCTATCGCCTTGCGCAAGAAACTCTTGGAAGACTGCAACCTGCATACCATCCTTGACCTTCCCGCAGGCGTGTTCCAAGCAGGCGTGAAGACCATTGTGCTGTTCTTCAAGAAGGGTGAGCCGACCAAGAAAGTGTGGTTCTACCAACTCAACCTTGACCGCACCTTGGGCAAGACCGACCCGCTCAACGAGAATGACCTTGCCAACTTTGTGGAAAAGCAGAAGTCGAAGGCCGACAGCCCAAATTCGTGGAGCATCGACGTGGCCGACCTGAACGAGAACTACGACCTGTCGCCCAAGAATCCGAACAAGGTGGAAGCCGTGGATGAGCGCACACCGCAACAGATAGCGGACGAAATCAGGGCATTGGCAAGCGATAGCCAAACATTGTTGGACGAAATCATTGGGATGCTATGAAACAAGGTTGGCAGATAAAGAAACTTGGATGCCTTTGTTCGTTTGAACGGGGATTGACTTATTCAAAGGGGGATGAAGCCGCCATATCCACAAAAGGCGTATTACGCTCAAACAATGTGGATTTGTCAAGCAATACGCTCAATTTTGACGAAATCAAATACCTGAAGGATGACATTGACATCCCTGTTTCAAAGAAAGTTAAAAGAAACAGCATCTTAATGTGTATGTCAAATGGCAGCAAGGCGCATCTTGGTAAAGTTGCCATCATAGAGGATGATTTAGATTATGCCTTTGGCGGTTTTATGGGTCTTCTTGTTCCCGATGAAGAAGCCGTATTTCCAAGGTATTTCTACTATGCTTTAATCACTCCGATGTACAAGTCTTTCATTAAGAGTTTGTCCGATGGAGCGAACATAAACAACCTGAAATTTGCCGACCTCAAAGAGTTTGAAATACCTGTCCCATCCATTTCCGAGCAGCAGCGCATTGTAGCCCTGTTGGATGCCGAGTTTGCCAAGATTGATGCCCTGAAAGCCAATGCCGAAAAGAACTTGCAGAACGCAAAGGACTTGTTTCAGGCGGCATTGAAGAAGGAATTGGAACCGAAGGAGGGGTGGATTACTAAGACTTTAGGCGAAGTTTGCGATGTTCAATGTGGTTCTACGCCACTAAGGTCTGAACCACTGTTTTGGGAAAACGGAACATATCCTTGGTTTACCGTTGATGATATTAGAGAGCAAGGAAGGGTGATTACAGATACCAAGCAGAAAATTACGAAACTCGCTTGGGACAAACTGAGAGTGTTTCCTGCAAATTCCGTTTTATTATGTTGCACGGCATCTGTTGGTGAATATGCCATTACGACCATACCTCTAACATCCAATCAACAATTTAACGGATTGACCATCAAGAAAGGAATTGATATAACACCAATGTACCTGTTTCATTTTGCCTCTACCTTGAAAGAAAAACTACTGAAATTAAGTGGTAAAGCAACTATTGATTTTGTCTCAGGTACAAAAGTGAAAAGCATTGAAATAGCGTTCCCGCCCGTGATTGACCAACAATCTATTGTTGCCCGCCTCGATGCCCTGAACGAGAAATGCACGACCCTTCAAGCAAACTATGAAAAGACCCTGAGCCTTTGCGATGACCTCAAACAAGCCTTGCTGAGGAAGGCGTTTAACGGAGAAATATAATATGAGAAAGGTTCTATCACAACTGAAAATGCAAGGTGGTGAACTTGTCTGCAAAGACCGAAGCGGCAAGTTTCGCCCATTATACAAGAAGCAAGGGAGCCTTGACGGAGCGTGTGCCACATATTCCGTAATTATGGACTTGCTCATCCTTGGGACAATCTACGAAAAAGACACTCATATTCAAGTTGAGCATAAGAGTGCCAACACTAAGAAACTCTTCAAAGTGTTCTGCAATGACTATGGAATGCACAGGGGCGGACAAACATTCTTCAAGATAAACAAGATGCTGAAAGAATCTTTCTCCAAAATCGTCAACTCAGTACACAAGATGACTTTTGGCGAAGGTGCTGTCAATGCCATTGTTGAAGAGATTGATGCAGGTATTCCTGTGGTGATGTCAGTGGCAAATTCTCAGTTTTCCCACGCTATGCTTGCCATAGGTTATGAGAAAGAAGACGGACAGACCACCAAGATACTATGCCTTGACCCATCAGGAGATTACATCCACGGCAGACGAAGATGGAATGCAGAGGTGGCAATTAAGAACAATTTCAAAGGAGAGTATAGTACCATTTTGGAAGGAAAGAAAGATGACAGCATAGTTGACCTTGAAGATATACTGATAATAACCAAGAATTAAAGCACTATGAACGAAGCCCAAACCCGATTGAACAAGATAGACCCCGCATTGAAGAAGGCAGGGTGGAACGTGGCTGAGCAGAGCCACATCATCGTGGAATATGCCATCACCAATGGCAGGGTGAGCAAAAGTGTTGCGCCCAAGCCCCTGAAGGCCGACTACATCCTGACCTATAGAGGCGTGAAGTTGGCCGTGGTTGAGGCCAAGAGCGACGAAAAGGACGTGAGCGAAGGCGTTGCGCAAGCCAAGCAATATGCCAAAATGCTCAACATCCGCTTCACCTATGCCACCAACGGCGATAAGATATATGCTATGGATATGGAAACGGGCGAGGAACAGGAAGTTTCGGCCTATCCCACACCCGATGAACTATGGACTTGGACTTTCGGCGACGCTGACGAATGGCGGGACAAGTTCAACGAGCAGCCCTTGTTCAACAACGGCACGAAGAATCCACGATACTATCAGGAAATAGCCATCAACAAGACCCTTGCGGCCATAGCAGCGGGCAAAGACCGCATCTTGCTGACCCTTGCCACAGGAACGGGAAAGACCTACATAGCGTTCCAAATCGCTTGGAAACTCTTCCAAACCAAGTGGAACGTGAAGAAGACAGGCAACCGACCCCGTATCCTGTTTTTGGCTGACCGCAACGTTTTGGCAAATCAAGCCTTCAACGGGTTCTTTGGCTTCGCCCCCGATGCCCTTGTGCGCATCAAGCCCGACAGCATCAGGAAGAGCGGCAAAGTGCCTACCAACGGCTCTGTGTTCTTCACCATCTTCCAAACCTTTATGACAGGCGAGGATGGCAGGTTTGTGTTTGGCGACTACCCCAAGGACTTCTTCGACCTCGTTATCATCGACGAGTGCCATAGAGGTGGAGCAAAAGACGAAAGCAATTGGCGGGCTATCCTTGAATACTTTAGCCCCGCCGTTCAAATCGGTCTGACCGCAACACCACGACGGGAAATCAACGCTGATACCTACAAATACTTTGGCGAACCTGTTTACCAATACTCATTGAAACAAGGCATTGCCGATGGCTTCCTGACCCCGTTCCGTCATTGCAAGATGCAAGGCACGATTGACGAATACATCTACAGCCCCGAAGACGAAATCCTTTCAGGCGAGGTGGACGAAACCAAGGTCTATACCGAGAAGGATTTCTACTCAGGCAATATCTATATCAAGCAGCGTGATGAAGCCCGTGTGAAAGAGTTTATGCAGCACATCAAGCCCGACGAAAAGACCATAGTGTTTTGCGCCACGCAGAACCACGCAGCGCAAATCCGTGATATGATCAACCGCTTCCACAAAGGCAATCCCGAATATGCAGTGCGCATCACCGCCAACGATGGGGAAATGGGCGAACAATACCTGAAGGAGTTCCAAGACAACGAAAAGACCATCCCAACCATCCTGACCACTTCGCAGAAACTATCCACAGGCGTTGATGCCCTGAACGTGCGCAACATCGTCTTGCTCAGACCCATCAAGAGTATGATTGAGTTCAAGCAAATCATAGGCAGGGGAACGAGGCTTTACGAGGGCAAGTATTACTTCACCATCTACGACTTTGTGAAGGCATACGAGAATTTCCAAGACCCCACTTGGGACGGCGAACCCGTTTGCCCTGTATGCGGCAACAATCCCTGTACTTGCAAGGCCGAACCCGTTGAATACGAACAGGAGGAGGAGGAAGGCGGCGAAGATAGTGTGTTCAGGGAAAGACCCGATTACAGACCCAAACCTCCCAAGGAAGAGGAAGAACAGGAGAAGCCCGAAAGACTTGAAATCCGCCTATCAGATGGCCGCACACGTAAAATCCGCTTCATCAAGTCGGATATGTTTTGGGGAGCAGACGGAAAGCCTGTAAGTGCCGAGGATTTCTTGAAGGCGATGTTCGGCCAAATGCCTGAGTTCTACACCTCCATTGAAGACCTCAGGGAAAAGTGGTCATCCCCAAAGACGAGGGAAGAACTCTTGGATAAGATGAGCGAAGCGGGCTATGACATCGAAACGCTCAACCGCATACGAACCTTGATAGATGCTGACAACTCCGACCTGTTGGACGTGTTGGAGTACATATCCTTCAACGTTGAGCCAATCCAAAGGGCTGAGCGGGTGCAACGTACTGACCCGTATGTTGAGACCCTGACCGCTCAGCAACAGGATTTCGTCAAGTACGTCATCACCCTATACATCCGTGAAGGCATTGAGGAACTTGGAACGAGCAAGTTGCCTGAGATACTGAAAATGAAGTACGGCTCAATCGGCGACGGGACAATGGCACTTGGAGGCTTGGATGTGGCCAAGAACACGTTCTATGGATTCCAGAAGAGCTTGTACTTGAATTGAGTATCGTCTTTTAACTAAATTATTATAACATGGACAACACACAAATTGCGCATTTGATTCATATCCAAGAAGCCAGTCGTCAAAACAAACTTGTAGTATTTGTTGGAGCGGGAGTTTCTGCCAACTCAGGGATCCCTACCTGGAATGAACTGATAGATTCTTTTAAGAGCGAATTATCTGACAATCAAAGAAACGAAAAAGACGATTTAAAAATCGCTCAATTGTATAAGGATTCCCGAGGGTTTAAAGAGTATTTTGAAAAAACACGAGAAGTATTGAAAGATGGAAAAGCATCCTTTAATCCTATTCACACAGCCATATTAGAACTTTCCCCATCACATATCATCACAACCAACTATGACGATTTAATTGAACAATCAATAAAGTCCAATTTCAAGCAATACGACATAATCACAAAAGATGCTGACTTGCCTTATTCTCGATACCCAAACAAAGTCGTTAAAATGCATGGGGATTTTAAAACAGGCAACATCGTTTTGGCAGAAAATGATTATTATAACTATGAAACAAATTTTCCTTTAATACGCTCATTTGTCACATCACTTTTCGCCACACATGTCGTGCTGTTCGTCGGTTTCTCATTTGCCGACTTGAACCTCAAAATAATCCTGAATGAAATAAAGAACATTCTTGATAATAACATGCAACGGGTTTACCTATTAACCGACGAATCAATTGATAAAGATCTAACCTGTTATTATGAACGAAAAGGAATTAATATTGTAAGCATTGGTAATCCAGACGACTACATCACTCATTTTAAAATAAGACTCAACGAGTCAGACCTTGATAAACTCAAATCGCAGAAAGGGAAAACCTTATACAAACAACTTAAAACTATTGTATCATTAGACAGAACCTGTTCTGAAGATTTGCTCAAGTTAGTATCAAACAAGCTAAGAAAAATTGAACCCGAACTAAATGTGGTAGGGGACGGACTCCGTTATTTATTCCCTAAGGATTCATTTACCATATGGAATCGCTATTCTGAAGGGTTACAATTATTCTCTCCCTATTTTGACAAATTAGAGAAAGACCTAAAAGCAAGTTCGGGCAAAAGAAAGTTTGTTAAATCATTTCCCAAACAAGAAAGGGTATTCTTGTTCCAACAAGCTTTTGTTAATCAAATCTACACATTAGACAACATACCGATTATTACAAGCAAAAACTACGATAAAATACATCAATCTTTTGATGAAGTGTTTTATGTAGACTATTTTTATTCTTTAGATTTTGGAAATCTATACAATTCAATAAAAACACTTAGAACACTAGGTTTATCTTACACAAAAAGAGACCTTTTTTTACCTTACATACTATGCAGATTAGGGAAATACCATGAAGCCTATCAGCAATATGAACTTTTGTTACAAAAGTTTTGGGAACAAGAACGATATGTTTTGTATTATATTTGTCTTTATAATTTATATAACATTCGTCACAAAATCACTTCAGAATCTTGGCATAGAGACGACATTGACGCAAATAGAATTATTGAGGAAATCGAGCAATATGACCTTGAAGCAATTCTTATAAAGCTGCCCATTGACAAAGAAATCAAACAAGTATTAAAAGATATACTAACATACAGATTCTTTAGTCAAAAAGCAATTGATGCAGATGAACTATCACGAAAAATCCACCAGCAACGAAAACATGCAGACAAAGGTGGCGTCTCAATGAATAGCAATATATATGCACTAACAGCAAAGTTCTATCAAGTATTCAATTTTTGTGTATCAAACTGTATAGAATTCAATAACTCATACTTCTTTTCTCTCGCAAAAGATACAGCAATTGGAATATTAAATAGCCATAAAACAATTGAAAACCACTATAATGAAATACTTTGTGCTACAAAACTGAACTTACTGGAATGGCAACATGTTTTTGTATTGTTATTTTATCTCAAAACAAATGAACTGAAAGAACTATTCAATCAATATGACGTACAGGAAATACAATTGAACGAAGAAGCAATTCATAAATTCGAGACAATTATAGAAAATTTGCATAGTTTTATATTTCCCAACAACAGATTACAGAATCCACCATTTGATTTAGAAGTACTATCAGACATTATTGGTAACATTGTTCTTCTTCTTGGTTATTCATCAAAGACCATTTCTAACGAAATCGCTGAAAAACTCTATTGTGTAATTCTAGGCACGTGGCGATTCCCACTTTGTAATAATGTCCAGGAGCCCCTATGTTTAATGATAAAACGACTTCCCCCATCAAATCAAACATCCATTAAACTCTTAAACAACTGCATTTCAACTAACAGAGATAAATCAATAAGACTAGCTCTAGTATTAAATGAACAATTTTTACATAATAACATCAAATTTGATTCGATTAGTGATATAAAGATACTATTTGACCAAACCGATGGTCGTCTTGGACTTGCTCTTTATCCTTCTCTACCAACACAATTACAAAATCAATTTGTGGAGTATAATCAAAAACATAACCGGATACTACTTATGTATTTGACAATTGTATACCATACAAAGTCGGCCATCTCTGACATTAAACACTTTGAAGAGCTACTTAAACAGCCAAACTTCACACAAGGTTTGGAAAAAGAACAAATTCTCAGAGTTTGCTGGCTTTTATCATTTTTTAGAAAGCAAGAACAATATTCAAATGTTTATAACATAATAGACGGTTATGGAAAATCATTTGCTCAATATGAGTTTTATTTAAATCCTATAAAATACCAAGATACTGCAAGTATAAAAGCAGAATGGTTATTAAAACTAGAGGATTCCGAAATCAAAAAACTATTGAAAAACAAGAAAATACGAAGTATCCTAAAAGACCATCTTTTATCAAAGGAAACCGACATGACCACAATAAAAAGATTTATCACATTACTTTAACAATGTGAATAAATAATTACAATGTCTCCCTACGACCCCAACCTCCACCACCGCCGTTCCGTTCGCCTTCGAGGTTACGATTATGCCTCGGCGGGATGGTATTTCCCTTCTTTGCGGCCAATAATCCGCAAAATCTGCGGATAACTAACCGCAAGATTTGCGGATTATTGAAATAATGTGTATTTTTGCCGCCGAAATACTCGATTAACTATGACATCCTACATCCATCAGAGCAAACAATGGCCGCATTTCACCTGGGACAAGGATCTTGTCGCAGACAGATTGGCTTCCGTCAACAAAGCCTCGGGATTCCTTATGGGCAGACTCGACGCCATAGGGTTCGACGCCCGCCTGTCGGCCAATGCCGAGATGCTCTCCAACGACATCATCAACTCCTCCGAGATTGAAGGCATTGCATTGAACGCCAAACAAGTGCGTTCTTCCATCGCCCGAAAGCTAGGCATCCCTTCTGATGCCGATGAACCCGCCAGCCACTATGTGGAAGGCATTGTGGAGATGATGCTTGATGCGGTGAGCCATTACCGCCAACCCCTCTTCCACGACCGGCTTTTCGGTTGGCACAACTGCCTGTTTCCTTCTGGTAGAAGCGGTTATTCGAAAATCGATGTGGCACAATACCGCAAAGGCGAAATGAAAGTGGTGTCGGGCAATTACGGTCGCGAAAAAGTACATTATGAAGCCGTTCCCGCTCAAAACGTGCAGAAGGAAATGGATGTTTTCTTGGACTGGTTCAATACCGACATCGACTCGCCCACTTACCTGAAATCCGCCATCGCCCACTTTTGGTTTGTCTGCATCCACCCGTTCGACGACGGCAACGGGCGCATCGGTCGCGCCATCGCCGACATGGCGCTCTCGCAAGCCGACGACTCTGCCATGCGCTTCTTCAGCATGTCGCGACAAATCAACAAAGACAAGAAATCGTATTACGATGTGCTGGAGCGCGTCAGCCGACAAACGGACGCTGACATCACGGAATGGCTTATCTGGTATCTCGACTGCATGGCACGCGCCATCAACGCTTCCGACGAAGTGCTTTCACGCATCTTGCAGAAAGCCGCGTTTTGGCAAAACCATGCCCATATTGCATTCTCGGAGCGACAAAACAAGGTGCTAAACATCTATTTGGATGGTTATGTAGGCAAATTGACAGTGAAAAACTGGGCCAAACACTGCAAAGTCTCGGTCGACACGGCCTCTCGCGACATCAAAGACCTTGTCGAAAAAGGCGTTCTCGAACCACAACAAGGCCGCATGAGGGATGTGTATTACGGTATCCGCTGCGACGATACGACACTGCTTGTCCCCGGTCCGCAAGATGATGACGATGATTGATAGTCAAACCAATCAAATTAAACCCTATCTTTGCAACGCAAAACAACCCCATAATGGCATCCGACACCGATAATACCCTCCGCCGCAAAACGCCACCCATCGCGCTGGTCTCCATCGCGATCCTGGCCGTCGGCATCGTGCTGTTCGTCCTGAACCTGCGCTATGGCTCGGTGTCGATTCCGTGGAAGGAGTTCTGGGCTGGGCTGTTTCATGGCGACACTTCGACCTACCGCGCCATCATCCTCGACTACCGCCTGCCACAAGCCATCACGGCGCTGCTGGCGGGCATAGGACTCTCTGTGTCGGGCCTCCTGATGCAGACCCTCTTCCGCAACCCCCTCGCCGACCCTTCCCTGCTGGGCATCAGCAGCGGCGCGAGCCTCGGTGTGGCCTTCGTGGTCTTGCTGGGCACGGCCACGGGCCTCTCGGTCAGCACGCTGTCGCTGTGGTCGACCTTCGGCGTCACCATAGCGGCTTTCCTGGGCGCCTTCGCGGTGCTGCTGCTCATCCTCGCCCTCAGCTCGAGGCTCCGCAGCATGGTGAGCCTGGTGTTGGTGGGCATCATGATTGCCTATATCGCGGGCTCGGTCACCGACATCCTGAAGTTCTTCAGCCAAAAGGAAGGCTTGCACTCCTTCGTCATCTGGGGCCTGGGTAGCTTCTCCAACGTGAGCAAGGCCCAACTGCCCTTCTTCGCCATCGCGGTGGCGGTCGGCACCATAGGCTCGTTCCTGCTCTTCAAGACCTTGAACCTCTTGCTGCTCGGCGAGCGTTATGCCGAGAACCTCGGCGTCAACATCCGTCGCAGTAGCATGCTCATCATCTTGGCCTCGGGCTTCCTCACCGCCCTCATCACGGCGTTTTGTGGCCCCATCGCCTTCCTGGGCTTGGCTGTGCCGCACATCGCACGATTCTTCTTCAAAAGCAGCGACCACAAGCTGCTCATCCCGGCCACGGCCTTCCTCGGCATGGACCTGGCTCTGTTCTGCAACCTCATCGCACGCCTGCCCTCCTTCGAAGGCAACCTGCCCATCAACTCGGTCACGGCTTTGATTGGTGCGCCTATCGTGCTTTGGGTGATCTTCCATCGGCAAAAAGTCAATCATATACAATGAAGATACTTAACTACAGATTATACAGATTGTACAGAATATCGCCACATAATTTCAAGGACGCAAGCGTCCAAATGGCACAGATTTCTACCCGCACCAAGCCATCTGTAATAATTGGATGCTTGCATCTCAAAAATTATCAGACTAGGAATCGGTTTAATCTGTCAAATCTGTAGTTAATAAACAATCCCTGTCCATGAGCGAAGTCCTTCATACATATCAACTGTTGATCGGCTACAAAGGCCAAGCCCTGATGCCCGCTATCGACGTGAGCCTCAACGAAGGCGACATCGTGGCCTTGGCGGGTCCCAACGGCTCGGGCAAGACGACGCTGTTCAAAACGCTTTCGGCCAGCCTCAAGCCCGTCGGCGGCGAAGTCAAACTGTTCGGCAAGGACCTGCGCGACTACTCGCCCACCGAGCGCAGTTCGCTCTTCAGCCTCGTGCTCACCGAGAAGCCTGACGACCTCTTCCTGAAGGTCTTCGACATCGTGGCCGCCGGTCGTTATCCCCATCTTGGCCTTCTTGCCAAACTGAAAGCCGACGACGAACAAATCATCTACGAAAGCCTTGAGACAGTCGGCGTCAGCCATTTGGTCAACCGCAACTTCGTTTCCTTGAGCGATGGCGAGCAACAAAAAGTGATGATTGCCAAGGCCTTGGTGCAGGACACGCCCCTCATCTTCATGGATGAGCCTGCCGCCTTTTTGGACTATCCGAGCAAGATCGAGTTGGTGAACATCATGCACAAGCTCTCACGCGAGAAGCGCAAGACCATCCTCTTCAGCAGCCACGACCTCGACCTTTTGCTTCGCCATGCCGACGTGATGTGGGTCGTCGCCCCGAAGCAGCCTTTGCGCCAAGGAACGCCGAAAGAGCTTGTTGAACAAGGGATTATCGACAATTATTTCAAGCCAATCGTCGCTAAGGAAGAGTTTTTCTGGATGAAATAGACACACTTTTTCTGCTTTTTTGTAATTTTGCGCCTTCAAATATTGCAGCAATTTTTACTAAAATGCAGAATATCAGAAATATAGCGATTATCGCTCACGTTGACCACGGCAAGACTACCCTCGTGGACCGCATCCTTTACCAATCCCAACTTTTCAAGGAATCGGACGAAGCCCCTGGCCAACTCATTTTGGACAACAACGACCTCGAACGCGAACGCGGCATCACCATCCTTTCGAAGAACGTGTCCGTTCGCTATAAGGACGTCAAAATCAATATCATCGACACTCCTGGCCACGCCGACTTCGGTGGCGAAGTGGAGCGCGTTTTGAACATGGCTGACGGCGTTTTGCTTTTGGTCGACGCCTTTGAAGGCCCCATGCCGCAGACCCGTTTCGTGCTGCAAAAGGCCATCGAATTAGGTTTGAAGCCCATCGTGGTCATCAACAAAGTCGATAAACCCAATTGCCGTCCCGACGAGGTGCAAGAGGCCGTCTTCGACCTGATGTTCAACCTCGGCGCCACCGAAGACCAGCTGGACTTCCCCACCGTCTACGGTTCGTCGAAGCAAGGCTGGATGTCGGACGACTGGAACAACGTCACCGACAACGTCTCCTACCT